>Ga0114939_10000824_pt1 | contig 25641 bp, 19 predicted proteins | sample AshMeaCrysSpring_FD_87196 | JGI IMG/M metagenome (GOLD analysis project Ga0114939, IMG submission 87196) | Groundwater microbial communities from Big Spring, Nevada to study Microbial Dark Matter (Phase II) - Ash Meadows Crystal Spring | ecosystem: Environmental > Aquatic > Deep subsurface >...
CCCGGTGGCAAGTCGTCGAACAGCTTCGTGTTGTCGCTGGGATCCTTGAGCTTAAACTCCGTCAGGGATGGCGGGTTGGAGATGTCCTCTTTGAAGGTGAACTCGGTGTCGTCTTCCGGCAAGGCTGCCTTGACGATGGTGATGCTGCCGAGTTTTTCGTTGGTGAACGTGCAGGTGATGTCGTCGCCGGGGGACGCGTTGATACGGAGGCCATCAGGGTTGCTCCAGTCATCGTCGGTCACGCCTGTGCATTCGGCGCCTGCGAAGTTCCAGCCGGCCTTCGGGACTTCAACCAGCTCAATGTACCCGGCAGGCAGGTCCGAGATCGTTGTCTGGGCTGTGCCGCCTTGCGTCGTCAGGCTGAAGTCCGCGAAGTCAACCCCACTGTTGATGCCCTGCTCGAACTCAAACGTATCGTCACCGCCGACCGCTTTCTTGACGATGGTCAGGTTGACCAACTCTTCGTTCGTGAAGATGCAGCCGACTGAGGCATCGTTAGAGTCCAAATCGACACTTACCTGGCGACTGTCCCTATTGATTGTAACCTCAAGGTTACCTTCACTAAAGCACACAATGTCGCTGAGGAAGAAGTCCGGGCCGGGGTCCTGTTCGGTAATCGTGTATGTACCACCGTCCGTTGGGACCTCAAAGAAAGCCGCTTCCAGGTCATCCAGGGTGAAAGAGATCGTATTCGTAATGGTGCCGTCGCTGAACTCGAAGCCGAAATTGGTGCCGCCGGCGGGCGCGGTGTCCTTGATGATGAAGATGTGGCCCGTCCTTTTCTCTTCCGGCACGTTGGTGAAGGTGCAGGTGACCAGCTCGCCGGGATCGACGTTGATCGTCGCCGTGCGGTTCGCAAGGTCGACCGTCGAGTCGTCATCGCTGCAGCGCAGGTCGGCCAGTGTATAGCCCAGGCTGCCGGGGTCCTCCTCCGTAACGGTATATTGACCAAACGGGTCGACATCCACGAACGACTTCGAGGAGCCGCCGGTCAGGGAGAAGTTGCCGCTATCGTCCACAGTCTGGCTGAACTCAAACGAGGTCGTGTTGTCGGGCGCCACCTTTTCAATGACGATCCTGCCCGGCTTCGCCTCGTTGGTGAACGTGCAGGTCATGTCGTCGCCGGCCGCCAGGCCGATGAATACCTTGGTCTCGGCAACGTTGACCCCAATGGTGGTTTCAAGGGCTTTCTCACATCTAATCACGTCGTCAATATCCCAACCTGACGGCACAAGCTCCTGAACCGTGTAGTCGCCCGGTGGCAAGTCGTCGAACAGCTTCGTGTTGTCGCTGGGATCCTTGAGCTTAAACTCCGTCAGGGATGGCGGGTTGGAGATGTCCTCTTTGAAGGTGAACTCGGTGTCGTTGGCCGGAAAGGCCTCCTTGATGATTTTGATGCTGCCGAGTTTTTCGTTGGTGTAGGTGCACGTCACATCCTCGCCTGCGGAGAGGGTGATCGAGGCGTTTCTGCCACCAATAATGATGTCGGCGCCACCGCTGCACTGGAGAGATTTGAACGCCCAACCAGCGGGTACATTCTCACTCACGCTATATATCTTGGGCGGCAGATCGCTGAACGTCCTGAAATTGGGATCGCTGCCGTTGTCCTTTAGCGAAAAGACGCTATTTAAGCCGAGGATACTGGTATTGAAGACAAACTCCTGCTCGCTCTCCGGGTTGGCTTCCTTGACGATGGTGATGCTGCCGGTTGTCTGGGCGGCGCTCGGGCGAACGCCCACAAACGCCAGCAGCATTCCAAGCGCGGCCAGCAGGCTGGTCGCCACAATAAAACGTCTGAAGTGATACGACTGGTTCATTCTATTCCTCCTTTTTACAAACCTATCTCGCCAACTTTTGGATGTTCTTGCTCCTTACCATCCTTCCGCCCAACGAGATGATCGGACCGGCAGCCCGGCCGGGTTAATCCATCAGAAAAACCAGGAATGTCGTTTCGCCGTTCGTGCGCCGCCCGGACAGCACCAGGCCCGACATAGCCCCGCCGTCGCCGGTGTTGTGGACCGTGAAGTCGGTGACCGACGGATCGTCATAGACCGCCGCCAGCGCTTTCACCGCCGCGTCGGCATTCTCGACGGATTCGAGGATCATGGGCACCGATAGCTGCGCGTCGAAATCGTCGATGCCTTTCAGCTCGTTGACGACATCGCCCTTGGCGCCGCTTTTGCGGCTGTAAACCTTCTTCCAGGGACCCAGCCAGGCCTTGTCGCCGCCCAATCGATCCCACTGCTCGCCGACAAAGTACTTGTACTTGGCCAGCGCTTCCTTCTCCAGGTAGGCGTCGCTCTTCAATTGCTCAAAGAAGACGGCGCTGCCGAACCCTTCCTGGCTCGGCGCGCCATACGCCTTCTCAAGATCGGTCACATAAGTCGGTTTGGCGCTGCCAGCCGCGGATGTTTTTTTCTCAGTCATAATGCCTTCCTTATATATGTTCTATTTATCCCTGGTAGGGGCGAGGCAACCGGGATGATATTTTCTCGGTTAACCGACAGGTGGTCTCCCGGTTGCCTCGCCCTTACAATGTTCATTACCGGTAGGGGCGAGGCAGCCGGGATGATATTTTCTCGGTTAACCGGCAAGTGGTCTCCCGGTTGCCTCGCCCTTACAATGTTCATTACCGGTAGGGGCGAGGCAGCCGGGAATAAGTTTTCTCGGTTAACCGGCAAGTGGTCTCCCGGTTGCCTCGCCCTTACGATATTCATTTATCTACCCGCTGGGGCGAGGCAGCAGGGTTCTTTTTCCCGGTCTCGCCAACCACCCGGCCGGAACGACCCGGACACGACAGGTTGCCATTGTCCGGATGGCGCCAATAGGCGACCCACCGGCCGCCCATGAGCCGCCGCCGGCGGAGCGCCACTTCGCCGCCGCAGTACGGGCACACGGCCCTGTCTTCCGTCGCGCCCTCGGCTTCGATCGGCTCGCCCGCCCGGTTCATCGCCGTTTTCATGAATGATTGCCCCATCGGCTGTTAATCCAGCACCTGGCGATACTGCCGGCGCATGATCAGCATGACCAGGCCGAAAAAGACAGCGGCCAGCACCATTAACCAGAAAACGTTGGCGGCGCCGGCGTTTGTCCCGGAAAGCATCAGGTTCTGGAAGCTCTGGATGCCGCTGGTCATGGGGATGAGCAGGGCGATGATCCAGGCCGGCCAGGCGAAGCCGGTGATCGGCAGGAAAAAGCCGGTGAAAAATATCGATAAGAGCAACAGCAGCATGGTCAGCTGGATGGCCTGGCTGTCGGTGCGCGAGACGGCCGAGATGAGAAAGCCGATGCCGACCGAGGCCAGCGCCAGCAACACCAGCACGACCATGAACTGGAGGATGTTCGCCGGCATGGGTACCTTCAACAGGGCCATCAGCCCGGTCAGAAGGATACCCGCGACAGTCACGAACAGCACGTAGGCCAGCGTCTTGCCGATCAAGAGCTGGCTGAAACGCAGCGGCGCCACGCGAAACATCTCGAACGCGCCCATCTGGCGCTCGCGGACCAGGCCCAGCGAGGCCAGGGTCACGGCCATCTGCTGGATCAGCAGCGCCAGCACCGACGGCGCGAAGAAGACGACCAGGCTATAGGCGCCGCCGCGCAGGTTGGTATAGGTCTCCCGGATCGGCGTGACGATGTTCTCCGCCGGCACGCCGGTGAACGTGGCGATCGTGCCTTTCAGCGTCTCGATCTCGCCGATCGTGCTGTCCAGCCGGTCGAGCTGGACCGGTAGATCGCTTTCCTTTAGCGCTGTTTCCAGCTCTGCCAGGTCGTCGGCCAGCAGCCGCAAATCGCGATAGAGCCGGCTCAGTTCCGGCGAGAGGTTGGCCTGGGCCAGCGCCTCGGGCGGCAAAAAGGCCAGCAGCTCGCCAAGCACCGCCGACAATTCGCCCGTCGTGGCCAGGGCGTCGTCAATCTGCGCGGGGTCGAGGGACTCTCGGAAGCTCTGGTAACTGGTCAGGGCGTCGTCCAATGACATACTGACTTCCTGGGCTTTCTCCTGGGCTTTCACCGCTTCCGTGGCCAGCAGTTGCTGATTGATGAAGTTGACCTCGCCGTAGGCCAGCGAGCGGATCCAGGCCTCGGCGTTGGGGTCGATGGTGCGCGAGAGCCAGCGAATCTCCGGCCGCGCCCCTTCCGTCACCGCGCCCGCCGTCACCGTCGGCACGATCTGGACGACATCGGTCTCGCCCGCTTCGAGCATGCGCATCGCTTCGGCCTCGTCAGAAGTGACGCCCGTCAGGGCGAAGTTGGCCTCGATGAAGCGGACAGCTTGCTCCTGGTCAACGCCGGGGATGCCTTCGGCGGGCCAGACCAGCACGGTGCGCACAAACGGATTGGCGCTGCGAAAGGTCGCGCCGAACGCGCCCAGCACCAGCAGCGGCCCGCCGATCAGACTGAGCATCAGCCGCGGCTGGCGGCGAACGTCGTGAAATTCCTTGGCGAAGAAGGCCAGGACCTTGATCAGAAAGTCACGCATGGACGGCGACCTCCTCGGCCTGGCCGGCCTCGCTGGCCCGGATGAGGCGCACAAAGACCTCGTCAAAGGGCGGGAGGTAATGCTCGGCCACCTGGGGCGTCATCGCCAGGTCGTCGCGCAGAACGGCCAGCAGGCCCGGCAGTTCCTTGCCGGCATCCGTGACGTAGGCGTACATGCCGCCCGGCGTCGCCTCCACGCGCTCGACCTTGCGGACCTGGGGCAGGTCCTCGATGTAGCGCATCGTCTCGACGTACCGGTCGGGTTCAATTTGCAGGAAGATGACCTCGCCGCCCATCGCCTGCCGCTGCAAGCCGAGCGGGGTGTCCACCGTCACCAGCCGTCCGCGGCGCATGATCGCCACCTGGTCGCAGTAAGCGGCCTCGCCGACGTACTGGGTGGAGATGAGCAGCGTCTTGCCCTGGTCGCGCAGGGCGCGGAAGTTGTCCCAGATGCGGGCGCGCAGGATGGGGTCGATGCCGGCCGTGGGTTCGTCGGCGATGAGCAAATCCGGGTCGTGGAGCAACGCCCCGGCCAGCATGAGCCGCCGTTGCATGCCGCCGGAGAGCTTGCTGCCGAGGCGTTTGCGCGCCTCGGCAAGCTCGACGAACTCCAGCAGCGGCGTGATGCGCTCCTTCCGGTCGCTGCGCTGCATCCCATAGATGCTGCCCAGAAAATGCAGATTCTCCTCGGCGCTCAGGTTGGGGTAGAGGATGAATTGCTGCGGGATGTAGCCGATACGCTCGCGGTCGGCCTCGCCGAACTGTTGCGGGTCGACGCCGAACACGCGCACCGTCCCGGCGGTGGGCTTGTAGACGCCGTTGATGAGACGGATCGTCGTCGTCTTGCCGCAGCCGCTCGGCCCGATCAGGCCCAGGATCGACCCGCGCGGCAGGGAGAGATTGATATCGAAGATGCCGGCGCCGCCGCCGAAATCCAGCGCGGCATTGGCCATGCTCACCGCCGGTTGATCGGCATGTTGATCGTCCTTGAACCGTTGATCTGTCACGTCACCTCAAATGGGCTATTGCGAAGCGCGCTAACCCGTGGCGCGCCGTCGCATTGGCCTGTCGTCTAGTCAGACAATACCTGGAAGGTACTGATATCCTGAGCCGGTAACAGATAGGCGGCGTTGGCCCAGGCGATCCGGCTGTCGTTCAGCAACACCTGCACCCAGTCGCCGGCGTTCGTGCCGACCGGGTTGCGATAGCCGATCAGTTCCACGGCCGCGCAGCGGGGCAGGGAGGTGATGATCGGGAAGGCTGTGGCCGGCCCATCACGGAAGTTCAGGAGATCAGCGGTAACGTAGGCGATGGAGCCGACCAGCGGTCCGCAGCTCGCCCCGGCAACCGGTTGCTCCGGCGGGACGCCCTCGACCGGACGGCCGCTGCCCGTATTGATGAGATGAAGCTCGATATTGGCGTTGCCCGCCTGGTCATAATACTCTACCCGGACCTGGACCGGGCCGCCGGTGTAATTATAGGAAGCGGACCTGGACGTCGTCGCTTGCGTGGCCCAGTTGTCGATGACCAGGACATTGTTGACATAAAGCCGCGAGCCGTCGTCGCTGGTCAGGATGATCTGATAGGTGCCGGGGTTGCCGCTGATCGTTCGCGTCCAGCGGGCCGAGAAGTTGTCGTTGCCGATGACGCCGGGGGCCGGAGAGCCGGTGCCCCAGTCGTGGTCCAGATAGCGATCATCGCGAACGAGGGCCGGCGCGCCGGACAGGGTCGTGTTGTTGAAGTATTCGCCCTTCCAGTTCGGGTAAAAAGCGCCGCCGCCGGTGCCGGTGGATTCGCCCTCGGGATGGATGAGCTGCCAGTTGAACCTGGCCACGGCGTTGCCGCCAACCTCGTAGTAATCAACCTTGAGGTCATGGTCGCCGCCACTGACGTAGACGTCTTTCGTCACCGTGTGTTCCTGGCTGTCGGTCCAGGAATCAATGATGAGCGCGTTATCGAGGTAGACGCGCATCCCGTCGTCCATCGTGGCCGTGAAGCGGTAGGTGCCGGGGGCGAAGTTGACACGCCGCGTCCATTCGGCCGAAAAGTTGTCGTCGCTGACTTTGGGATCCGGCGCGCCGCCGCCCCAGTTGAAGTCGATCGTATTGTCGAACCGCTCGAGGACAGGCGCGCCGCTGAAATTCTTGTTGTTCCAGAAGCGGGCCCGCCACTGGGCATCTTCGGCGTGGGCGGTGCCGCCGGCGAGGGCCAGAAACGACGCGGCGAAGATCGCCACCAGCAATACCCTCAGTGTGTTTTCATTTATCCTGCGCATGGTCATTTTTCCTTGGGCCGGCTTTCCGGATGGGGGATGGCTCGATGAGAGAGGAAGCCGAATAAGTGTTGTGTATAAGTTGGGCCATTGGCAAATTATTTCATTCGCCAATGGCCCCGGATCTATACCGGCTAATTGGCGTCGATGTAGTTGACTAACCAGTTATAGACATTCTTGCGGCTGCGCACGTTGCCGGGCAGCTCGTTGGCGATGATCCCTTCGATGCGCTTGACATCCTCAACGGACGTGTAACCGAAGGTGTTGACGACCTTCTGGATCATAGGGACGATTTCGTAGCCTTCCTTGCGGTTGAACAGGACGGCGTCCATCTTGATCTTGCGCGGGTCATCGCCCTCAATCGCGTGCCATGAATAGGCACTCTCATTGATCATGTCGTTGGTGACCTTGATGGCCAGGTGCGACGGCGGGGTGGGCACGTCGTTGGCCTGGGCGACCCAGTAGGCCACGCGGTCGGCCTCGGGCGCTTCCTTGACGATGCCCTGGGCCTTGTTGGTCTCAGCCAGCTTCTGGGCCAGGTGCACGGGGTTGGCCTCGGCCAGTTCGTCGACGGAGGCGATGCCGGCGGCCTTCAACAGCGCGGCGTACTTCGGCCCGACGCCGCGAATGCGGGCGAACTCGACGTCCTTGGCCCACTTGTGGATGGTGCCGGCGTCGTAACCGGTCGCGGCGGCCAGTTCGGCGCGTCCCGCTTCGGTAGACGCTTTGGCATGAAATTCATCGATATCATCGACACCGGCCTTGTACAGCGCGGCGGCGCCGGCGGCGCCAATGGCCGGCACGGCGGCAGCCATGACCGCCGCCTTTTCCTTCACTTCCATCGGGTGATCGGCGAAGTGCTTTTCCACGTCCTCATAGACATCCTCGGCCGCGGCGCGTGTTTCCTCAACCTCGTCCATCACCTCGTCGGGGATGAGATAGTGTTCCACAGCGCCACCCAGAGCGGCGATCTCGGCCTTGGTCGGCTCGACTTCGTGGGCGTCGGCCATCACGGCCAGGGCCGCCCCGCCGTTGCGGAGATGATCTTCCAGGCGAACGCGGTCGGCGTCGGTCATGCCGACGCGCTTGTGGAACAGCGAGCCGCCGGCCGCGCCCAGGGCCAGGCCGGCGATAGCGCCGGGGATCAGGCCGATACCGCCGGTCAGGACACCGGTCGCCACCATAATGCCGGTCGCCAGGCCGCCGGTCGCGCCGAGGATGGTGCCCCACTTGGCGCCGGTGCCACCGGCGCGCGCGCCGACCAGGTGGGTTTTCAGCTCGCCGTCGTGCATGCTCAGGATGCCCATGCCGCCGAGCTTGATATCTTTCTCTTCCTTATCCCAATGCTTGAGCTGCTTGCCGGCATCATCGGCCGCGTCGATGCTGGGGAAGTAGGCCACGATCAGATTACGATTTTTGTTTGCCATTTTTTACCTTGTCAATATCTTTTAGTTCGCAGCGAGCGCTTCAGCGCCCCTTTCGTAAAACGCGATTGAAATCGCGACGACGAACAATGTACCTAAAAATTGATCACGCGCGGCAGGCTCTTGGCTTGCGCGACCCAGGTCACCACCTGTTCAACGGAATAGGGGGTAGCCCCACCCACTTTGGCCAGCGCGGCGGCCAGGTTCTCAGGATTGCGCTGGGCCAGCTCCGGAACGGAGTCGATGCCCGCGCCCATCAGCGCTTCGGCGGCCATGGGGCTGATACCGTGCACACGCATCAGGTCTAACTCCTTGGCCCACTTCAGGATCGTGTCGGCGCTGTAGCCGGTGGCCTTGGCCAACTCGTCGCGCCCTTTGGAGGTCCCGGCCTTGGCCAGAAACAGGCCGGCGTCGTTGATTCCGGCCGCATGAAGCTTTGCCGCTGCCGCCGCATCCAGCGAGTTCGCCGCGGCGACCATCAGGGCCAGACCTTCCTGGACCTCGACGGGTTTGTTCGCCATCTCGTCGGCGACGGCCATCCGCGCCTCTTCCACCTTCAGACGGGTCTGGTCCAGTTCTTCCATCAGTTCATCCGGCAGGTAGTAGTCTTCGACAGCCCCACCCAGGGCGGCGATCTCCGCCTTGGTGGGCTCCATTTCGACTGCATCGGTCATCACCGCCAGAGCCGCGCCGCCACTGCGTAGATGGTCTTCCAGACGGGCGCGATCGGCGTCGGTCATGCCGATGCGCTTGTGGAACAATGAGCCGCCGGCCGCGCCGGCTACCAGACCGGCGATGGCGCCGGGGATGAGGCCGATGCCGCCGGTCAGGACGCCCACGGCGACCATGACGCCCGTGGCCAGACCGGCGGTCCCGCCCAGGATGGCGCCCCACTTGGCACCCGTGCCACCGGCGCGCGCGCCGATCAGGTGTGTCTTCAATTTCCCGTCATGCTCGGTGATGATGCCCATACCGCCGAGCTTGATCTCCCCTTCATCCTTGTCCCAATGTTTGAGCTGCCGCCCGGCGGCATCCGCCGCGTCGACATCGGGGAAGTAAGCCAAAATCAGATGTCTATTTTTGTTCGCCATTCGTTTCTCCTAAATATTTCAGCTAAAGATATTCACCATTCGGACGGTCCCCTGCGGGACCTCTCTTCTTCGGGCCACATCATCGCGCCACAGCGGGATGATCCGGCTAAGTCGAAGCGGTTCCGGTATAATTGGCTGCTTCGCTGATCACTCTGGTCAGTTCCTCCATGGAGGCGTTGGTATCGACAAACCCCAGTAGCCCGGCGTCGAAACGACCTGTTAGCTCCGGCAGTTGATCGCGATTGCCCATCACGAGGACGGTAACGCCCGCATTTTCGCGCCACACCCGCCAGATAAGCCCGGGGCCTTCTTTTTGAAGGATCTTCTGATCCAGCAGCAATACCTGCGGCTGAGTCTCCATCGATAAATACAGCGTTTCGTCGCCGTTGGCGGCCTCGCCGATGACCGACATGGACCCGGCGGCGGCCAGCAAGGAGACCAGTCCTTTTCGTTCCACAGCGTGATCGCCCGCCACCAGTACCGCAATCTTTTTCGTCAAACGTCTCCATCAATTGGCAGCCGTAAATTCCATCCGTAAGCGATGTATTAACGATGGGATAGTAACAACCCGCCGCCGAAGAAATGTCTAGAAATCGTCTAATAAGTTGAATAGAATATGAGAAAGCGATGGACCCGGACCTGCGCCTCGAACTACTCGGACCGCCGAAGGTAACCCAAGGTGGTCAAAGATTGACCGGCTTTATCACCACCAAGAGCCGTGCCCTGTTCTATTACCTGGCCGTGAGGACCGGTGTCCACGATCGCCACACCCTGGCATCGCTCCTCTGGCCGGATGCCCCGGAGACAAACGCCACCAAAAACCTGCGCGATGTCCTCTCCAACCTGCGCCGGCTCGTTGGGGATCATCTGACCATCACCCGCGAAACGGCCGCTTTCCGGCGGGATGTCGATTATTACCTGGATATAGAAGCGTACAGCGCTCTGATTGAGCGCTATCGGCGCAATCAGGAAGGCAACAACGATCTGGTCAAAGCTGTCGATCTGTATCAGGGCGATTTTTTGGCGGGCTTTTTCGTCGCCGACTCCGCCGTGTATGAGGCCTGGCTTCTGCTGGAGCGCGAGCAACTCCAACAGGCGCAATCGGCCGCGCTCTATGCGTTGGCGACTCGCCATGCCGTGCAAGGAGATATCACCACCAGCCTTCACTATGTAACCCGATTGATAGAAGTTGACCGGCTGGGCGAACCAGGGCAGCAATTGAAAATGGGGTTGTTGACGATGGCCGGGCGGCGCAATGAGGCGCTGGCTCAATATGACACTTATTGTCGCTGGCTGGCTGAAGAGATCGAGGCTGCCCCGCTACCCGATACGGCCAGGCTCTACGCAGATATTCGCTCCGGTGATTTCGACTCTTCCGGCTGGATTGAAGCGATTGCGCGCGCGCCGTTCTCCTACTTTCAGCAACCTTCCTATCTTAATCCCACTTTTGCGACGCCGGCCAAGGCGGTCGTCACCCCATCGCCTGCTAAGAAGCAAACCATCGACTGGGGGGACATGCCCAGCCAATTACAATTTTTTGGCCGGCAGGATCAGATCTTGCGTCTTCAGCAATGTATTGACGATAAGCACTGCCGGCTGATCATGGTCAGTGGGATAGGCGGCGTCGGCAAGACGGCACTGGCGGCCGGCCTGGTGCGCCGTCTGGCCCAGACGTCGGATCGTTTTGAGGTGATCGTGTGGCGTTCCCTCGTCAACTTGCCGCCCTTGAACGAGGTTTTTCGCGATTGTCTCAGCGCAATATCCGGCCAGCGAGCCATGATTAGTCCGGACACGATCAGCGAGCAACTGGTCTCCTTGCGGACGGCACTGAAGGAGCGGCGCTGTTTACTTGTCCTGGATAACTTCGAGAGCGTCCTGGGCGAGGACGAGAGTAGCGACGGCTATCGACCGGGCTACCGGGAATTGAGGCAGTTGACACAGTTATTTTCCGAAGGCGAGCACGGGAGTTGTTTAATTATCACCAGTCGCGAAGTGCCGCGCGAAGTGGCCCATCATCTTCATGACGCGGCTCATGTACGCCATTTGCCGCTCCAGGGTCTGAATGATGAGAGCGGGATCGGTTTGCTGAAGTCACGTGGACTTGAGGCTAATGACCAGACGCTCGGCCGGCTGGTTCATCACTACTCCGGGAATCCCCTGGCCCTGAAGCTCGTTGCCGACACGGCCAAGAGCCTCTTCGGCGGTGATGTCGAGCCGCTATTGGCTGAATCGGCGGTCTTTGGTGACATCCGCGACGTGCTGGATGAGCAGTTCAGCCGCCTGTCGCCCGTCGAGGAAGAAATTATCTTCTGGCTGGCCATCAGGCGAGAGCCGGTTTCACATTCAGTATTGTGGCACGACCTGGCCTTCCGTCCGCCGTTGCGCCGGTTCATTGACGCCTTGCGATCTCTCTATTTTCGTTCCTTGCTGGAGCAAGCCCCCCAGCCGGACTCCCAGACTTCGACCATGGACTTCCATTATATATTGCAGAACGTCGTCCTGGAGTATGCAACCAGCCGCCTGGTGGAAACCATTTGCCAGGAGATCGAGAGAGGCGAGGTCAAGGCGATGCAGCGTTATGGACTGTTGAAGGCCGATGCGAAGGAGTTTATCCAGGAAAGTCAACGTCGATTGTTGTTGGAGCCGATCGCCGGTTGGATGGTCGATCGATGGGGAAGAAGCGAAGCCGTTCAGGTTCTGCGACAGTTGCTCGCGACTGTTCGCGCAACGCCATCCCTGGCAACCGGTTATACCGGGGCCAACATCCTCCAGCTGCTGGCGACCCTCGGCGCGGACCTGCGCGGCTACGACTTTTCAAAAATCGCGATTCGAGATGCCGATCTCCGGTCGATGACCCTCCAAGGAACATCCTTTCACGGCGCGGACCTCAGCGGCTCCATCTTTCGTGATACGTTCGATATTGTGTCCGCCGTTTTGTTCACCCCGGACGGGGAAAACCTGGTGGCGCGATCATCGGATGGTTCCCTTGGCATCTGGCAGTTGCATGCCTACCAACCGATGCGGGTCATCGCCACCGATCTGGGCGTCGAATTCGGGATGGCCATTAGCGCGGACGGGACGCTGGCGGTTGGCGGCGAGGGCCATGATATCCGACTGTTTAATTTGAACACCGGTGTGGAGATTGGCCGGTTAAAATTTCATAAGGACCAGATCCTCTGTCTTCGCTTCGGCCCAACCGGAGATCGGTTGTTTAGCAGCAGTACGGATGGGACGATCGGCATCTGGGATTTGGGCGGCCAACCGACTCTGCGTCAGGCCATCAGTACCGATAACATCATCTACGCCCTGGCCGTAAGTCGGGATGGCGCGACCCTGGCCGCCGGCGGATCGGACGGCAACATATTTTTATTTGATGCGAATAGCGGGGCGTTGGCTGAAGTGCTGCCCGGTCAGAGCCGGCATAAGATCAGAGCCCTGGCCTATAGTCCCGACGGCTTCACACTGGCGGCCGCCAGCGAGGATGCGACGATCTGGTTGTGGCACCCAACAAGCGGCGAGAAAGTGGGCGCGCTTATCGGCCACACGGACGCGGTTCTTGACCTTGCGTTTCATCCGGATGGGGCAACGCTCGCCAGCGGCAGCGCCGACAAGACCATTCGCCTGTGGAACTGGCTGGAACAGCGGCAGCTGCGCGTTTTATTCGGCAATTCCAACTGGGTCACGTGCGTGGCTTATAGTCCGAACGGCGACCTGCTGGTGAGCGGGGGTTATGATCGCACGATCCGGCTCTGGGCGAGCCAATCCGGCCAGTTGGTCCATACCTTTCAAGGAACTTCACGTTACATCAACCATGTGGAATACAGCCCGGACGGCAATCTGCTGGCCAGCGCGACTTTTGAACAACCGGTCAATGTGTGGGATGCCCGGCAAGGCCGGTTTTTGTACGAGCTGAAAGGTCACCACGGCTCGATTCGCCGGATCGTATTTCGCCCCGATGGCCAGATGCTGGCGACGAGCGGCGACGACTTGATGATTCGACTGTGGGAGGCGCAATCGGGGAGGCTAATACGGAGTCTTGGGGGAGAGGAGAAGTACATCCGGACTTTAACCTTCAGCCCGGATGGTTGCCTGCTGGCCGCCGGCGCCGGCCTCGGGCTTGGTTCGTTATGGGTCTGGGAGGTGGACGGAGGTGATTTGCGCTTTTCCGCGCGGGATGTTCGGGTCGGCCTGGATCTCAGCCTGGGGTTCAGCCCTGACGGCCGCCTGCTGGCTTACAGCGATGGCAAATTCGCCCTTCATCTTATTCGGCTTGAAGATGGGGTCGCCGCCAGCACGATTGAGCGGCACACGGCGCCGATCAACACGATTCGCTTTTCGCCGACCGGAACGCATTTGGCCACGCAGGACAGTAGCGGAAAACTGTGCGTGTGGCGGCTCAACGATGACGGGACCGCGGTGCTGCAACTGGAAACACAGGCGATCGAAGAGAAGATAGACCTCTGGAATCTGGTATTCAGCCCGGACGGACGGCTCATCGTTTTCCAGACGGCCGGTCCATGCATCGCCCTGCTCGATCTTCAATCCGGCCAGACGCGCTGGTCGGTGGCCGAATCGCTGCTGAGCGAGAACGCTCTGGCGTTCACTCCCGATGGGTCCGCCGTGATATCAGCCGGGGTGGATGGCAGTTTGCGTTTTTGGGATGTGACGGACGGGCGTTGCCTGCGGAATTTGGTCGGTGAATTCGGCGCGGTGCGAAAAATGAGCGTCAACCTTTCGAGCAATCGTGTCGCCGGTAGTGGCGATGATGGTGCCGTACGGATCTGGGATATTCAAACGAGTGAGTGCCTGTTGACCTTGCGTTCGCCCGGCCCGTATGCGGAGATGGATATCACGGATGCGGTGGGTCTTTCTCCGGCTCAGGTCGCTACGCTTCAATCGTTAGGGGCGACGATCGCCTAGTCTGCACGGCACCAATCGTGGCTCCGGCCGGCCGTGGCCTATCTACCGGAGACAGCGGTCCCTACATGAAACCCTATACCTCACTCACCGAACGCGGCCAGACGCGCCGCCTGCGCTCGCTGGCGCTGAACGCCCTCAAATACTACGACCTGGATGTAGCCCGGTTGCGCCTGGTCTCCAACGACATGAACGGCATCTTCCGCGTGGACACCACGGACGGGCAGAAGTTTATTTTGCGTGTCACCGTGCCCGAGGGCGGTCACGATCGGGATCATGTCGCCGCCGAAATGGATTGGCTGGCTGCCCTGGCGCGCGATACAGCCCTCAGCGTGCCGCGACCGCTGCCCGCCAGGGATGGCCGCCTGGTGGTCGAAGCAGCCGCGCCGGGTGTGCCGCAGCCGCGCCTGTGCGAGATTTTCTCCTGGGTGCCCGGCAAAAACCTTTCAGAGAATATGACGGAGGCCAACATCGCCAACCTGGGCGAACTGATGGCCAGACTTCACCTGCACGCCCAGACCTATCATCCGCCCGCTAAACTCTCCCTGCTGCGCTTCGACAGGCCATTCCCTTTCCCCGAGCCTGTGGTGCTGTTCGACGAGCCTTACGCCGCGTTGTTCCCCCCGGAGCGCCGCGTCGTGTACGAAAAAGCCATCACCTGGTCGCGGCAATCCATTGACCGCCTGCAAGCCGTCGGCGAACCGGTGCGTATCCTGCACAACGACCTGCATCAGTGGAATGTACGCAATTTCCACGGCGTGCTATCACCCATTGACTTTGAAGACCTGATGCTGGGTTGGCCGGTGCAGGACATTGCCACGACGCTGTATTACTTCCCATCAGAAAATTATCCGGCGTTGCGCGCCGCTTTCCAGGAAGGCTACATGCGGCGCAGCCCCTGGCCGGAGCGTCATCCCGGTGAGATCAACTCGTTCATCGCTGCCCGCGGGTTCGGCCTGGCCAATTTCATTTTGAATGATCCCAACCCAAATTGGAAAAGCAAAGCCGAAGCGTTTATCGAAAGTGTGGAAACACAATTGCGCAGGCTATTGGATGGGGTTGACGCATTCAAAGAGAGGTAACTTCATGGACAGAGAATCTGTCACCCAACTTTGTGAACGGGAAGTTCTGGACACCGCTGCCCGCTTGTTTGGAACAGCCACAGACCGGCTGGGCAAGTTCGACGATTACGAAGGCTGCGCCAACCTGGTCTATCACTACGAAAACGAGGGCCAGCCGCGCGTGCTACGAATTTCCTATCGCCCAGACCGGCCGGTGCAACTCGTCCAGGCCGAGTTGCATTTTGTAGAGTACCTGGCCGAGAGCGGGGTGCGCGTTTCGAGACCGGTAACATCTGTCAACGGCAAACTGATCGAGGTGCTTCCCGTCGCCGGGATGAACTTCATCGCTGTTTCGTTCGTCAAAGGACGGGGAATGCGCGTACCCGATAACAATTATCGCTATCGAGAGGGCGTCTCGATCAACGAGTATTTCCAAAACTGGGGGCAGGTGCTCGGCCGGCTGCACCGGCTGGCGAAAACCTACCAACCTTTGAGTCCGTCAATGAAACGACCAGAATGGCACCAGAGGGAGGAATACAAGGGTTTCCCCTACCGGGAGAGGCTGCCCCTCGTCGCCCAAAAATACGACCAGCTGATCGCTGAACTCCAGACTCTTCCTAAAGACGTCGATTCCTACGGGCTGATCCATTACGATTTCAACGACGGAAACTTCACCGTGGATTACGATACCGGCGATATCACTGTCTTCGATTTCGACGATAGCTGTTACTTCTGGTTCGTGTACGATCTGGCCTGTGCCTGGGAGGGCGGGATCGGTCGGACAACGTTCCAGCCGCTGCCCGAGCGGCAGGGTTTTATGGAGCGCTACATGGAGCAGGTGCTGACCGGTTACACCCGCGAGAATTCCCTCAGCGACGAATGGCTGGCACGGCTGCAATTGTTCCTGCGCCTGATCCAGATGCAGGAACTACAACACTTCGCCCAATACCTGGATGAGCCGGACGAGGAAATCCAGGCCGGACTGCGCTACAAAATCCAATGCATCGAGAACGATATTCCATATCTGGGCTTTTTCGACCCCATTTTTTCGCCGGAAAGTCCATTTGAATTGTAAGAGAAATATGAACTCCAGTCCCTAACGCCACTTCATGCGCATCACTGCCCGGCCGGAAATGACTGCTGCTCGCCGGTGTAGAGGGAAATCTCCCGGATCAGGATGTGTCGTCCCGATCACTTAGCACCCCTATTGAAGCTGCGTCAGGATGGCGGCGCCGTTATTCAACCAGGTCGAATTCGGCGAGCCGCTGTTGGTCACCACAACATCCAGGTCTCCGTCTACGTCCAAGTCAATCAGACTGATCGATGTGCTAAACCCAGCATCGAACGTCTGCTTCTGGGTGAAGTTGCCGTTGCCGTCGTTGGTGTACAGAACATTCAGCCCGTCATTGGCCACGACCGCGTCGAGATCGCCATCCTTATCCATATCGCCCAGCTCGATGCCGTAGCTGTTGGCGCCGCCAAACACCTTGGTGGCACTGGATGGGTAGAATGACCCGCTGCCGCTGTTGGCAAAGAACTGCTCTTGACCGTTCTTGCCGTTGCCGGTGATGGCCGCGACCACGTCCACGGCGTTGCCGGCGTCAACTTTGCCCAGGGCGATGTCCTGCGGGAAGCCCTTTCCAGAGCCGAAGCTCGTGTGCGAGGTGAAGCCACGGAACGTATCGCCCGGTCCAGCGCATGTCGCGCCGCCGCTGCTGCAACCCAGGTTCAGGTAGAGCTTGTTGCCGCCACCATTGACCGCGACGACCGCGTCCAGGTAGGCGTCACCGTCGATGTATCCGAGAGCGACTGACCGGGAATCATCCGCGGCGAATTTACCGCCACCCGTTGTCAGGGCAAAAAAGTGACCGGTCCCGTCGTTCATGAACACATCATAGGCGTCTGCCTGCGACGTGGCGCTCTTCTGATTGGGCATGACCGCGTCCAGGTCGCCGTCGTTGTCAATGTCGCCGAGCGCCAGACCCACGCGACTGGAAGAAGCGCTGGTGGAGAGGCTGCCGAACGAACCGCCGGCACCCGTGACCAATTGCAGGCCGCTCCCAGTGTTCTCGTACACGTAAGCCCGCGTTGGCGTGCCGATGACGATCGCGATGACATCCTGGTCGCCGTCGCCGTCTACATCACCCACGGCAATCGTGCTCGATGCCGGGAACTGGTAGCTGGGACCGGCATCCACGAAGCCGAAGCCGGTGTAGAAGTAGACACCACTTGTCCCGTTCGTGTTGGCTACGATGATGTCGGGATAGGCGTCACCGTTGATGTCACCGGGCACGGCATCCGAAGACCCGCCCGTGCCAAATGACCCGGACCCGATGCTGACCTTGTAGTAGTTGCCATGGTCGAGCGCGATGGCCACGTTGCCTGCGCCGTCAGCCGCCTGGACAAAGTACTCGTAGGTGCCGGCTACCGGCAGCGCAACCGTACCCGTCGCGAAGCCATTGCTGTAGGTCAAATCGGCCGATTGCCATGTGTTGCTGGTGACATTGCGATAGGTCACGATGACCCGCATAATGCCGCTGCTGGACAGACCGGACGTTTCCGTATCATCATCCACCTGGACCGAGAACGCGGCCGAGGTGTTGGCGGCCGGCGAGGCCGCGACCTGCCAGATCGACGGCGCTACAAAGTCGTCTTCGGACAGCGGCGCGCTGTAGACTAGCAGGTTCAGGTTGCTGTACAGGCGCTGGATACCGATGGTCTTGGGCGATCCCACGGTCGAGGTGGCGTAGAACTGTCCCGGCGTCACGATCAACTGCTGGGCCAGGCCATCGGTGCCCGGGCCAAGCTGCACGAAACGGTTGACGCTGGCCACGCTGACCGGATACCACTCCGGCAGATCGAAGCGGCCCTCGCCCACCAGTTCATTGCTGTCCTCGAAAATGAGGCCCTGAATAACCGGGTCGAAGCTCGGTGTGTCGGTGAAGGAACCGCCGAGTATCAGCACGCCGCGCACCGCCTGCGTGTTTGAGTCCAGATTGAATGTCTGGAGGGGCAACACCGGCCGACCCCCTTCCAGATAGAGGTCGTTCTCGCCCGTAACACGATTGTATTGGCCACGCGCAGTCGTCTCCGTTGTATAGTTGAAAGACAAATTGAAAGGCGTCGCAGTCGCCGTAGCAACCTCAGTCGCGACGGCAAGCATCCCTTCACTGGTCATGGCTGGCGGCGTGGTTGTCACATCGTCCAACAAACCCTGTAGCCCATCAGGCGACACTGTGGTCTGGGCGGGCAGCTTGACGCGCTGCATTGGCAGGCCGTAAAGTGTCATTTCCTCCATGACCTTGATATCGTAGTTGGTCAGCGATCCGGCGCCGACAATGCCGTAGTACGCCTGCTTGGCCAGCTTCAACGATTCGCCAACCGACGGATCCGGCGCACCAACGGGCTTGTAACCGAGCCGCTCGACGAAGTTGAGCATGAGCTGTTCGGAGTAGGCCAGCAGGTCGCTGTCGCCATAGCCAAAGCCGGTGTTGCCAATATAAGCCGCCCCATGACCGGCGAACATCTCTGCCCAGTCGGCGCCTGCGAAAGGATTCGAGGTCGGGTAGAACTGACCGTCGACATTCAGACCGGACTGGCAACCCACCGAGAAGATCAACGACTGGTAGTAAAGATTCCCCAGATCATCAACCTCATCGGCATAGACCAGATCCGCGGGGCTGTTAGGGTAGAACAGATCATGGTCGAAGTGTGAATTGAGCGAAATCAGATCATAGCCGGTAGTGAAAGCCTTATTCCGGAACTGTTGACCGGTCCAGGTATCATTGACAAGCGTTGTGTCCGTGGCGATACCACGGTTCGACAATTCGCCGCCGATCGCGTTGGCCTGGTCCGTCAGGAAGTCATAACCCGTGATGAGCGCATTCTGCGGCAGCAGCGTTTGGCCGTTGTTCAGGTAGGCGTCGATCACCGCGATCATGTCCTGCGGCGATTCGAGCAGGCGACCCAGACCGTACTGCGGCAGATAAACCTCGCGCCCGTTGGCGGGGAAGGGTAGCGCCGCCGCGTAATAATCATCGGTCAGGTAGTAGCGCAGGTCATAAGCAATCTTGATCGCCGGGTCCACAACCTTGGTGTAGTTGCGCTGGTTGGCCACGGCCGTCGAATCCGTGACGCGCCGCTGGGGCAGGGAGTGATCATTGCCCACCAGGACCAGGTACTTCAGATTCGGGTAAGCCGGAATCTGGTCGTACAGGAAGGCCTTGATCGTCCGGGCCACGAAGTTGGCCGCCTGCGGGCTGGTGGCGTAGTGCGCATCCCACACAGTGTAGGCGTCGCGAATGGCGAAGTCACCTTCCAGGTCTTGCACCGTATCGAGGTCAATGACTAAGCCCCGTGTGTTCGTGTCGGCCGCCAGTTGGTTGAGCTTGGACACCAATGCGTCCACGTCGGCACCCGCATACTCATCGCGCAGTCGCGCCTCGTTGTACAGGATCAAGGTGTCAATGTTGCTGTTCGTAGCCGGCGTGGCGAAGTCGGATTCAGGCTGTGTGTTTAGCACCGGAATCGCTTCATCGGGTGCCGGCGGCGTGATGGTCGCCGTCACCGTGAAATTCACGCCCACGGCCGCCTCTTCGGATGCAATGACGCCGATGTAGTATGGGCCGGACAGCTCGTGGATGTTGTGGATGATCTTCTCGTTGTAGTCGTCCGGGCTGCTGGCCGGACCACCACTGGCCGAGATGCCGACCAGGCTGCCGGACACATCGCTCTCAGCGATATTGGTCAGCTGGGCGATGTTGGTCAATTGGGCGATGTTCGTGAGCTGGGCGATATTGGTCAGCTGGGCGATATTCGTCAGTTGGGCCAGGTCGAGAAGATCGCCGATATTTGTTAGCTGGGCGATGTTCGTTAGCTGGGCGATGTTGGTCAGCTGGGCAATGTTGGTCAATTGCGCCAGGTCAACGATGCCGATATTGGTCAACTGGGCGATGTTGGTCAGCTGGGCCAGGTCACGAATCTGTCCGGTCTCTTCGTCAATAGAGGGCGCGAAGAGCAGGACGTCATAGTCGGCCGCACTCTCGACCTCGACCTGGAGTGTTGATCCGGCGACTGGCACCTGGATGACGTACCAGTTCGGGTCTGTCGTGCTGACCGATGTGTCCGTGTAAGGAACACCGTCCTCAATCCGGATGGCACCCGCGCGGCTCTGGTTCTGGAAGTAGACCGTCACCGTGGCGACGTTGGAGTCGCCGTTGCCGTCCTTGGCTTGGTAGGTGAACGTATCGAATTTCACTTCACCGATTTCCGCCAACGACTTGGCCTTATAGCTGAACGTGCCATTGGGATTGAAACTGAAGGCGGCTGCCATGGATGGGCCGGAGACCAACGTCGCTGTCAGTGAATCGCCGTCCTCATCTGTGTCATTGGCCAACACGCTGGTCGCACCGGATTGGAGTATCGTGACAGTGTTACCTCCGATGACCGTTGTATTGTCATCCTTGGCCACCGGCGGGCTGTTCACTTCGTTAACGGTGATGTTGACGGTCGCGACATTGGAATCGGCCGTGCCGTCATTGGCCTTGTAGGTGAAGCTATCCGGGCCGAAGTAGTTGGCGCTTGGCACGTACAGAAAGCTACCGTCTGCGTTCAGCTCCAGGCTGCCGTGTGCTGGGCCACCGACCTTGATCGCATTCAGGGGATCATTGTCAATGTCGGTATCGTTGCCCAACACGCCAGGGCCAGCCACAGACAGCGAGCTATTCTCATTGACGGAATAGTTCTCGCCATTGGCGACGGGCGCGTCGTTCACCGCATTGACGGTTATTGAAACGGTAGCCGTGGAAGATCCGCCGCGGCAGTCCTGCACGGCATAGGTGAAGCTGTCAGTGCCGCTGAAGTTGGCGGCCGGCGTATACTGGAAGCTACCATCGTCGTTGAAGACGAGCGAGCCGCTAATCGGGTCCGACTGCTTGACAGCACCGGACAAGAGGCCTGGGCCGTACGTGTCGTTACCCAACACGCCGGGGGCGTTGGCCGTTAAGACCTGGTCTTCATTGACGGCGTAGTTGTCGGCCGCGGCGGACGTGGCCGGTGTAGGGCCGTTCATCCAGACGGTATTGGCGCTGTTCAGGTTGGCGACCACCACATCGTTGTCGCCGTCGCCATCAATGTCGCCGATAGCCACTGCTTGGGATCGGCCGTTGTCAAACTGGGCGGCCGCGGAGCCGACGAACTGCCCAGAACCGTTGTTGAGGTAGATCTCGTTGACGCCGTCGTCGTTGGCCACGATCGCGTCAAGACCGTTCACGCCGTCCATGTCGGCCAACTCAATATCCAGACTGGTCAGACGGCCGAAAGTGGAACTCGCGCTGCTGGCGAAGTAGGGGCTGGCGCCGGTGTTGAGGTAAACCTGCTCTTTGGAATTCTTGCCATTGCCGGACAAAGCGATGACGGCATCCGGTCTGCTGCCATCAAGCACGCCCAGAGCGACGCTGTGGGGAAAGCCGCCGCCATTGGCAAAGCTGGCGACATTGGTAAAGACAGCACTGCCATCGTTGAGGTAGAGTTTGCCTCCGCCACCGTTGGTCACGATAACGGCATCAAGATCGCCATCTCCGTCGACGTCGGCAAGGGCCACAGATTGGGTATCATCCGGGTCAAGGATGCTTTCCGCCTTGGCCGTGAAGACACCAGTCCCGTTGTTCAGAAAAACATCATAGGCGTCAGGATTGGATGTTGCCGCCCACTGATTTGGAAGCAGTGCATCGACATCGTTGTCCCCGTCCAGGTCGCCAAGCGCCAGGCCGAAGCGGCTGGAGGAAGAATTCGACGCCACTCTCCCAAACGCTCCAATCGGGGTAAGTCCGTTTTGGTTGTTCGCAAAGGCGTTGGCACGATAGGAATCAGCGCCTGAGAGCACAACGGCTACCACATCCGGGTATCCGTCACGATTGATATCTGTGACGCTGAGGTTCCGCGCTGCCGGAAAATCCCAGCCAGAACCGGCGGACAGGAAGCCACCACACGGATCGTATAGCCACACACCACTGGTACCGGTGGGATTGGCGACCACGGCGTCAAGGTCGCCATCACGATCCATGTCGGCCAGGGCTATGTCAGAAGCACTCAGCCCGAAGCTCGGCGTAGCGTAATGGGGCACTAGTTCGACTGTCGAAGCTGCTAGAATCAATGTGCCCGAATTCAATAGAAACCCGGCTATCACAACGGAGAAAATGGTGATCACCAGCATCTTCGGTGTGAGGCGTGATATCTTCTTTCCCAATTCTTCGCTTTGGTACCGAGATTCGGCCTGCCGGTCAGTGAGCATCAATTGGCCCAAGTTACGATTCATGCTTTGACTCCATTACGTTCGAATTCAACAATTTCGCGAAATAGCCCGTTACGAATAACCCGTTACTGTATACATGGCATCTCGGGACCAAGCTATACCTTAAACAAGCCAACTCAACTGGCAGGCCTAGCCCTGACCGATCGCTCATCATTTGCCTGTAGATCAGATCTGCCGGCGTATTGCCTGCTGAAAAAGCGGAGTTCTGGCAATGCTTCCAAACCTAGATTTGCATTAACTATTTTACGAGTTTGAGCAGCCTAGGTATTATACACGTAAACGGTCAATTCGCAATGCTCAGCATTGACTCATAATCATTGTTTTTGTCTGACTCGACCGGTGACACCCCGACTGAGTGAGCACTAGGCTTTCAGGAAGCTGACGGTGTACCTCGATTCGTCGATCTTGACGTTGTGCCAGCCGTCGAGGGGCAGGTCGGCCAGCTCCTCATTCGACAGCCGGCGGTGATAGAACGAGACCAATGGTTTCCGGTTCATAGGCACTCCGATGTGATTATCCGCCACGGATGGCGGTTGGTTGGAAAGATTATTCTGGGATGGATAGAGCGGGGGACTGATTGTCTTTGGCTCAGGATAGTGATTATATACTTAAATTAACCTATATTAGTTTCATCGACTGGGTTAAGTCACCGAGCGGAGTGGATTATCCAAAGAAAAATCCGCCAGGGAAACCGTCGACCGACTGAGCATTCGGCAGCAAAATTGGCGGATTGGGGTCGGCTCTTCTATACTTGCTATGGCTATAGGGCAAGGACGAGGCAATAATGATTCAAGCAACCCGGAACCGGTATATTGTGACCGATCCAACCATTCTAAACGGCGAACCGATCATCGATGGGACCCGGACCCCCGTCCGGGCGATCGTCGAATTATGGCGCCAGGGGCTATTGCCCGAAGAAATCCCGTCTCATCTTTCTCATCTGACGCTGGCCCAGGTGTTCGATGCACTAAGCTACTACAGTGATCATCAGGAAGCGATCAACGCCTATATCGAGCGCAATCGTATCCCCGATGATCTCATTGATCCGGCCGTTCTTCGCTAGTGCCCCGCATATTCATCGAGCTCTACCTGGATGAAGATGTCAGCGTTCTCGTAGCTGACTTACTTCGCGGCCGAGGTTACTCGGCACTCACAGCGCACATCGAAGGAAATCTTGGGCTCTCAGACGCCGAGCAGTTGGCGCATGCAGTGTCACTTGGGCGGGCACTATTGACCCACAATCGGGCTGATTTTGAATTGCTGGCTAAACAATGGGCCGCGGAAGGACGAGATCACTACGGGGTCATTTTAGCGCGGCGCTACCCAACATACGAGCTAGTCCGGCGATTGATGCGATTACTCGATCAGATTACGGCCGACGAGATGGAAAATCAGGTACGTTATATTTGAACGGTGCGAGACACAATAGAGAAAAGCCCAGAGCACGCCTTCACCTATAATCAAACTTTCTCTGGCTGACCGTCCGAAAGTTGTATCACGCCTCAATCCGGTAATCCACGCCTTCGACCAGCGCGTCGAGGCTGCCGCAGACGCCGGCCATCTTGTGGTGGGCGTCGTAAGCGTCGCGGATGATCAGCGTTCCCTGACCCGACCAGCGACTGTGCTTCAGCAGTTGGGTGGCCACATCGACTGCTCTGGCCCACGCACCGTTATGCGAAGGACCGCTGTAGATCTTCACCTGGTTGAAATAATCGACGTTCATTCCTCCTCCTTCGGTTTGGGGATATAGCCGGCCTCCTGCAGCTTGACGGCCATCGGCAACGAGACCCGCTTGACGGTCTTGCCCTGGGGGTCGATCAGGAACGGCCGCCAGTCCAGATAGCCGCTGCGGTCCGGCGCCAGCCTGGCCCGGATGCTGTAGCCCCGCTTGATGAGACGGATATAGCGCTGCATGGCCGGTGTGACGGCCGAACTACCTATCGTGTCACTTTTTCTCTGGTTCATGTGTGGCTTGCTCCTGTGTGGATTTGTCAGCCTTCTTGTCATCCGCAGCCCTGTCGGCTCCCGTGAGCAACGACTCGGCCGCGGCTTTTATCTCGGCGGCGATCTCCTCCAGCCGCAGCTGCAGGTTTCGCGCCTCTTGCGGTGTCGGCTTCGCTTCGTGATGATTTCTCCGTTGTGGGGATGATAGACCGGCGATGGGGATCGGGTGTTGGCCACGATCCCCCACCCTGCTGGTGGTTCTCAGGGATATATTGTGTAGTGACTATGCGATATAAGGATCGTCTACCACTTCGACCCCCTGGCCCGGCGCTGCGCCTGCTCGCGCTGGTCGCGCTCCCGGTCCCGGTCGCGTTTCACCAGCCGGCGATAGCTGCGCCAGCGATCCCAGCCTTCCCACAGATAGACAAAGCCGATGATGACCAGGACGGCCAGGACGATGCCGATGCATTCGATGAGGACCTCGCCCATCTCACGCCTCCAGCGGCCCGCGGTAGTCGCAGGCGGTGCAGTTCCAGTCGTCGTTGATCGTCGCCTGTCCGCACAGCGGGCATAGGCCGCGCTGCAGACAGACCGGGCAGTAGTCGTGGATCGTCATCGGCCAGTAGCCCTCGCCGTCGGGGGCCATGTTCTCGGTGTAGGTGATGACGCCGGTCCCGTAACAGGTGCGGCATTCATACGGCCCCGGCACATAGCGGTTGGGGCCGGCCTCTTGAGGTGACGGCGTCCAGCTGATGGCCGGGACTTCCCGGCCGCAGATGAGTTCGGTGGTCTCTGCCGAAGGCGGCAGAGTGTTGTCGGGTTCGGTCATGGTGGTGTTCTCCTTCGGTGGGTTTGTGGCCGCCGACATGGTTTCCGGTGGTACAGCCAGCCACCGGTTTTGTCGGCCTTGATGATGGGGTGATCCCTTGCCACTCCGTCTTTTCAGCCCGTCTCCGGCCAGGGTGTGGCCGACCAGCGGACGGCCAGGGTGCAGTTGTACGGGTCGCCGTCGCTGAACCACAGGGGCATCAGCTCGACGAAGTGGGCACAGGGGTTGGCTGCCTCCCAGACGGTCCCGGCGGCGACATCCTCGATGTGGGTCAGCGCGCGGCCGCCCTGCGACTTGATGTAGAGCGGGACG
>Ga0114939_10000825_pt1 | contig 25625 bp, 17 predicted proteins | sample AshMeaCrysSpring_FD_87196 | JGI IMG/M metagenome (GOLD analysis project Ga0114939, IMG submission 87196) | Groundwater microbial communities from Big Spring, Nevada to study Microbial Dark Matter (Phase II) - Ash Meadows Crystal Spring | ecosystem: Environmental > Aquatic > Deep subsurface >...
AGAAGTCCTCTGAAGAACAAGGAACACAACGCGTCAGCAGCGACCAAAATGCACGATTCTTTCCAGGCGGGCGACATCTATTGAGCCTCCGCATTGGGCTTGGCCGCGCTATCTGCCTGTGGCTTGGATGGCCCGAGCAGGTGTTCATCCAAAAGTCCTTTGCCAGTGGGATCAGTCAGACGAAACTGCATCATCCACTCCTGCGCCCAAGGCTGCGTCATCTCGTTTTGGCAAAGCTTCACCAGCAATGTGTTCTTGCCTTTCAACAACTGGCAGTTGGCCACGTATTGATCGACCATGGAGCCGGTGTGGTAAACCTCGTTGGACATCACCAACTGGCCATTGACCCAGACTTTGTGCGCATTGGGAGTGCCAATCCGAACTTGCGCGGGTTGATCGATCGGGCTCTCAAACACAGTGAACGCATAAGCGACGGCCCCCTTGGCGCGATCGAATACCGGGTTCAGGTCCACGACACCAGTGGGGTTGTCGCTGAGCAAATCGCGCCATGCAACCGCGCCAGATTTCCCTTCATGGCTCGGCTGAGTCGGCTGCGTGGCAGCCGCATTCTTCTGATAGTCGGCTTCCGGTCCAAACTCGGGCTCAAACCCTTTCTCGTCCGAGTTGTCAAACGGCGCGATGACCTGCCAGCGCCGCACGAACGCACCTTGCCGCGCAATGTCGACAGGCCGTCCCAGAGCTTGCAACGCTTGGGCGATCTTGTCGATCTGCGAAGCATTCCGCGAGGCATCCAAAGCAGTCTGATACGCCGCGATGGCTCGGCCCTTTTCACCCGCTTCCTCCGCCGCTTTCGCTTCTTCGATCTGTCGAGTTACGGCGAAATACCTCAATCGGAGACTGGGATCGTCCAGGCAACCCTTCAGCAATTCATTCCGCAGCGCCGGCTCCGCGCCCGTGAGCAACACGAATGCCTCGTATCGGGCATCTGCAAATCGCGCACGGTCATCGAACAACTCCCGCAATTCGGCTTCTGGTAGCGGACCACGCGCAGCGACCGCGCCGGCAATCCCACGAAGCCAGTTCTGCGCTACAGGCCCGGCACCTTCGAGCGCGAGCAAGACCGGTACCAACGGCACATCCGATTCGGCTGACTGCAACCGTTCGGCAGCCGCCGCCGCCATTTCATGGTTTGCACCAAAGGCGGCCACCTGGCGCACCGCCTCCAAGTCGGACTGCCAGTCACCCCGGACCGTACCCATCGCCAAAACCAAGGCGGCCGCAAACCAAGCGAGGCCCCGACATCGAAAATGCACCCACATCAACCTGATCCCCTGATGAATCCACCGAACTCGCATGCCGCTCTGGGCCGGAGCCCCCCACACGCGCCGTTGGATTGTAGTTTCTCGAACGTCGGCGTGGCGGTCCCCATTCCCGGGCGTGTGCCCCTGGTTCGTGCCGCCAAGGCTTCAGCCGACCGAAGCGGCGATGCGCGACGGATTTCCTCCAACACAATGCTCGAGCTCGGCCCGCCTTTGACCCAGGCCCGCCACGAGGAAGGCCCCGCGTCCAGGTAGGCGAGAAACTAGCCTTGCCGCCTTCCATTGAAGTTTGCCATAGTCTGCAGATCGCGCATGAAGCGCGTCCGTTCGCTCGTCAAAGGATGACGCCGTGGACCAGTGCGCCGGATGGATCGCCGCCTGTCTCAGTTTGGTCGTCCCCGTCATTGGCCTGACAAGCATGCTCGTCAGCCGCTGTTCGCGAGCCGACCGCTGGCAGCGGTGTGACCAGTGGTACTTTGCCGCACTGGTTCTCGTGACATTGACCACCGTTCGCACCATGCTCGCCCAAGATCCCGCATGGTTGATCCATGGACTGACCTTGGGAGCCATGATCGTCGGCGGCGTGGCGGTCCCCACCCCGGACGAGAAGGCATTGCGGCGGCGGCTCATCGGATAATCCACCTCCCGCACGGTCATCTGCCCCGCGCCTTCGGCCCATGCAGGCTTCTGCACTTCGCAGCGGCAAAAACTGCCGACTCTTCGCGAACGACCCAAACCTCCGAAAGCCGCAGTTTGCTAGCAACCCGCGGATGCTCGCAAATGGGAGTTTCCGAACGCGTTTGGTTCGGTGAACCCCTGCGAAAATGCTTGACCTGCGCGGTGCAGTCGCGTTACTTTGAACCGACGTAGCGTATTCTGAGTTTCTGCGGTCCGCTCGAGCAGGCAGTGCGAGCCCCGCGATCTAACTCACGGAGGTGCGTCATGCACGCGGAGCGTGTCTTGGCCGTCGTTGATTTGGGCGGTCCCGACGTCTCGGGAACAGCGCTCTCTCAATACGCGTCACGTCGACTAGGCCGGCAGACTTTGTTGCAGCGAGTGCTCGGTCGGATCCACGATGCCGAGCAGATCAGTCGCTCAGCGGTGGTTGGAAGCAACGCTCCATCCACTTTGCCGCCGCACGAACAGCGGAACCTCAACTTTTTGGCGACCGGCGATGCCGGACTGGCTCAGCGGCTGCTCGCAGCAGCCGACAAGCACGAGGCCGATTGGGTGGTTTACGTTCCCGTCAATTGCCCGTTCGTCGACCCGGTACTGATCGATCTGCTGGTCTCCAAGGCGCGGCGCAGCGCAGACTGTGATTACGTGGGCTATTACTCGCCGTCGGGCGGGTCTCGGCGGTCGAACCAGCTGGGCCTGGCGGCAGAAGTTTGCCACGTCGATGCACTTCGAAGGCTACGGCGACTGGCCGAATCCGACGAATTGTTTGATCCGGATGCTTCGCTGATCGAACGTCTGCAAGCTGCCCCCGGAGAGTTTCATCTGCAGCTCGTACCCCTGCCCGAAGCGCTCGATCGCGAAGACCTCCGTTTCGTGGTCGCCGACGAGTCCGACTGGCAGCATGCGGACCTCCTCAGTGAAGCGGTCCTGGACGAGAACACCGAGTGGCAGCCGCTGGCAACGCTCGTTGCGTCCCATCCCCAAATCTGCCGGGATATGCAGAATCGCAATCGTGTCTGCCCTCGCTGACCGGCCGCAAACTTTAACTCACCCTCCAACTCCCCGCAGCCGATAAACACGGATGTCGGGAGGATGGCTGCGCGGCGAAGGCTCCGCGCCAAACGTGGCTCAAGCTGGGCCAAGGTTGCCGCCCGACGGATGAACATTCTGCGTCGGGTGAGTTCGCCATGCGCCTTTTTCAGGCCAGTACGCTGCGTCCGTGGCCGCGGCTGTTGTTCAGCCTGCTCGCTCTCTGGATGTGCGGGGGCTGCAAGACATGCCTCGACTGCGATGACGATGTCTATGCCGCTTACGGCGGCGCTTGGCAGCGTACCAATCCGCATTCAGGGCGGGTGGGCAGCGTCTTCTCGGAAGCCGGCGCGCGCGTTGCCGACTACCAGGAATCCATTATCGAACCCGAATCGGTTCCTCTGAGCCCGACGGAATCCGAGAGCTTGCCGCCGCAGGCCGATGATGGCGCAGACGACTCAGCGGCCGACGATCCACCTCCCGAACTGCTCGGCACCTGACGCGTTGCTCGGGACCTGACGAGTGATCGAACGAAGCGACAGCGTTCACTCACGGCCCATCCCCACTGCGTGTGGGCCGGCCAAGCCGGTTCATGTTTCGCTCACGTCGTTCGATTGGAACGAACAACCGGCGGGCAGGTCTTGCACATGGAGTCGGACGTCACCTTCGCGGCCTCCTGCGGTCACTGCGATCAGGCCAAGGGGTGGTGAAAGACGCGCGGCAATCTGACTGGCCCGATCCAAGCCAAGAACAAACAGGCCCGTTGCCAGGGCATCCGCCATCGCGGCCGAACGGCAGATCACCGTCAGTGACATCAGATCCGTTTCTGCGGGCCAGGCAGTTCTTGGATCAAGCACATGCCCATGCCGCTGGCCGTCCAGGTGAAAGAACTGACGTCCACAACCGCTGGTCGCCAGTGCCGAATCACAGAGCATGATGGAACCGAGGCGCCGCCGCTCGTCTCGGGGATGCCGCAAGGCGATCTGCCAGCCTCGCCACTGGGCCTGTTGCCGGCCGCGCGCCAAGACGCTGCTCTGCCCGCCGTGAAACAGAAAGTCCGTGACCGGGGCAAGTTTCAATGAGCGTGCGGCGCGATCGAGCGCGAATCCTTTGCCAATGCCCCCAGGATTGAGCTGGATACCTGGGCGGGCAAAGCGAATCGTGTGGGCTGCCGGATCGAGCAGCAGGTGCTGACTGCCCACCCGCTCGCGAAGATCGGCGAGTTCTGAATCGGGAGGCCGACGTTGGGCGCGCTTTGCAATGCCCCAGGCATCGATCAACGGCCCCGCGGTCAGATCATAGGCTCCCTCGGTAATCCGCCATGCTTGAAGCGCTTCGTCGAACAATTGCCAAAGTTCGCCGTCGAGCTTGATCGCTTGTTCGTATGCCGATCGATTGATCCGCGACAACTCGCTGTTGGGAAGATAGGAACTGAGTCGGCTTTCCCAATGTCCAATCTGCTCCAACGCTACGGCGACCGCGTCGGTCCAGGCGGGCGGAGCAGGGTAGGGGAGCAGGATTTCCCACTCGGTCGCCATCGCCGGCCGCGTTAACTGCGTCAGCGGTTGCGCCGCGAACTCATCCATCTCTCCGTCTCCTGGGCGGGACCGAAGCCTGTCCCGGACGTACTGCTGCCCAACCCCGACAGAAGGTGGCTCAACTCTTCCTCTCAGATCCTAACTCCAGTCTCGATCCTGGTTCATTTTTGGACGGGGCACGATTCGCGTCCCAGGGGCACGAAGGCATGGCCGGCAAAGCTCTGACCCTTTTCATGCGACGAGGATCCTAGGGGCCAAAAATCAGCCCCGGCCGGACATCGGGAGGCCCCGCGGTTCGCGCCCCGGGATCCTGCCGTCAGCCCCCCACGGTAGCGCCAGTTGTCAGTTGCCGTCGCTTCAGGCACAATCGGGGCCACTTCGGGACCCATCCGACGAGCCGTCGGCCGGTCGCGAGGTTTCGGAGCGGTGGCTGAGTGGTCGAAAGCGCCGGTTTGCTAAATCGGTGATGGGGTCAAACCCATCCGCAGGTTCGAATCCTGTCCGCTCCGCATTGATGGCTTGGCGAATGCTCGGGAATCCTGATTCCCTATACGGAGCCATCGATATTGGGGCCAGTGTTTTCTCTAGCTGGGCCTCGGCGGGCGTCGCTCGCATCCCCCTCTGCTTCTTCTTGTGGGGATTCCGTGCACGCGATGGGTGCAGGATCCAAGCGATAGACTCGGGATCATTCTCCCCTCGCGAACCTGACGTTCTTCGTCAGGCTTCTTCAGGCTTTCGTGGACCGCCGACCAAGCCGGGCATTTTCTGCGGAGCGGTCCACGCGGTCGCCTCACTGGATGATCGACGGTCATTCATGCATGCCGCGAACATCTCCGGAGTTCCCCCGCCGATCGACGACGAATCCATGTAGGCCAGGAAGATGCACACGGGAACCGAGGGAGCCTTGCCGAGAAGGGCGTCGCTCCGATCGCACGGGTTGTGCTCAGGTGCATCAAGCCCCCCACACCACTTGTCGCGAAGTAGAAAGCTTCACCGCTCGATCGGCGGTCGAGTCCGCCCCTCGTTGCTGCAGAGCATTCCTCGCACTTTAGCGACCGACTAGAATGCAGGTTCCCGCCTGTTCTCACATTCTTGAGAACCCTCATGAGCATTGGCACACGATTCTTTCTGCTGTTCATCGTGTGGCATTTTGCGGTGCTCCTGGCGGCAGACGAACCTTTGGCGAACGACTATTTCGAGTCGAAGATTCGTCCGTTGTTTGCAAATCGCTGCTGGGAATGTCACGGGCCGGATGAGCAATGGAATGGCTTGCGATTGGATTCGCCTGTGGACTTTCTGCGGGGTGGCGATTTCGGACCGCCCGTCGTACCGGGTGATCCGGAAGCGAGTCTGCTGATGAAAGCCGTCCAACGGACTGGCGAACTGAAGATGCCACCAGACGATCCGTTGTCGGCCGACGAAATCGAGTCGATTCGACAGTGGATCGCCGATGGTGCGTCATGGCCGGCAACGATGGACACGGGCGTTCGATCGCTCGAGCAGTGGAGGACTCACTGGGCCTTTCAACCGCTCGGCAACCCAAGTCCACCCGCTGTCGACGATGGCGGTTGGTGTCAGACACCGATCGATGCTTTCATCTTCGCAGAACTTGCGCGACATGAATTGCGACCATCGCCAGTTGCAGATCGGCGCACCCTGATTCGACGACTGACTGTCGACTTGACCGGCTTGCCACCAACCCGCGAAGCCGTTGAGGCGTTTGTACATGACTCGCGGCCGAATGCATACGAACGATTGGTCGACGATCTGCTGTCCTCGCCGGCATACGGCCAGCAGTTTGCGCGAAACTGGCTCGATATCGCCCGATATTCCGACACGAAAGGATATGTCTATGCGCGGGAGGAGCGGTTCTTCGTCCACTCGGCTGCTTATCGGAATTGGGTGATCGACGCATTCAATTCAGATCTTCCTTACGATCGCTTCATTCAGCTTCAGCTCGCGGCGGATCAGATCGCTGCGGAAGAGCCAGCGTCACTGGCCGCGATGGGCTTTCTCACGCTGGGCCGTCGATTCCTTGGAGTCACTCATGACATCATCGACGATCGCATCGATGTCGTATGCCGCGGCATCATGGGTTTGACCGTCGCATGTGCGCGGTGCCATGACCACAAATTCGATCCCATCCCCACGGCCGACTATTACTCCCTGTATGGAGTCTTCCAAAACAGCCTGGAACGCCAAGTGGAGCTCCCGCATGCCGGGACCTCAGGGAAATCCGACGAGGCCTTTCGTCTGGAATTGCAAAAACGTCAGCAAGCGCTCGCCGAGAAACTTGCATCCAGTCGCGCCGAGGCTTCCGATCGAGCCCGAGAGCGTCTGGCCGACTATCTGTTCGCTCAATCCGAGCGATCCAAGTATCCAGAGGAGGGTTTTGATCAAGTCCTCGCCAGGACCGACTTGATCCCTGCCTTTGTTCGCCGCTGGGAGGGATACCTCGCCAAAGTCGACGCGGACCGAGACCCGATCTTTGGCCCGTGGTTTCGATTCGCTTCGATCCAGACCGACGCTTTCGCCGCTGAATCGCCTGCCGTTCACCAGCAGATCCTCGCCGAATCAGCCTACCACCCCTGGGTGCGGGGCGTGCTGTCCGACGCGCCTCACAGCCTGCGGGATGTCGCGGATCGATACGGCCAGTTATTTGCCCGAGTCCTCAAAGAACATCGGCAGCCGTCGAACGAACCGCCCGCCTCCAGCGGAGAGAACAAGCCGACCGGTCAGACGCTCGCAGAGCCGTTCCTGAATGTTCTGTTCGGCCATACATCTCCGTGCGAGACTCCGGACGAATCGATTGTCTCCATCGAGACTTACTTCGACTCAGAGACGACGACACAGATCTGGAATCTGCAGGGAGAGATCGATCGCTGGCGGTTACAAAACGAAGATGTTCCGAGTGTGGCAGTCGGACTCTTCGATCGAACCGTGCTTCAGGAGCCGCGGATCTTCCGACGCGGCAATCCAGCCACGAAAGGCGACTTTGTTGCCCGCCATTCCCTGTCCCTGCTCCATGACGGACCGCCCGTCCCGTTCCTTGTCGGAAGCGGCCGTCGTGAATTTGCCGAACAACTCACCGATCCCAAGAATCCGTTGACGATGCGCGTGTGGGTGAACCGCATCTGGCAACATCACTTTGGTGTGGGGCTGGTGCGTACTCCCAGCGATTTCGGCCTACGTTCTGAACCACCAAGCCATCCCGAACTCTTGGATTGGTTGGCGGGGAAATTGCGCGAAAACCACTGGAGCACCAAGTCAATCCATCGGCTGATTGTGCTGTCAGCCGCCTACCGGCAAAGCAGTCGCGTCGCTGGCGATCCCGGGATCGCAAAGCGGAGCACCGAGATCGATCCAGACAATCACAAGCTGTGGCGGATGAGTCCCCGGCGGTTGCGCTTTGAGGAGTTGCGCGATGGACTGCTAAGCGTCGCTGGGGATCTCGATCGGCGTGACGGCGGCAAGCCCGCTGAGCTGTTTTCGGCGGACGATCGCAACCACCGCCGGACGATTTTTGGGTTGGTCGATCGCCAGTTCTTGCCGGGAACGCTGCGACTGTTCGACTTTGCCAATCCGGATCTGCATATCGCGCGCCGCAGCGAGACCACCGTACCCCAGCAAGCGCTGTACTTTCTCAACCATCCGTTTGTTGCCGCGCGGGCGCGCTCGCTCATCGCCCACCTGCACCTCCACGACCAAGATCAGATCGAGGAATCTGACGCGGTCGAATCGCTGTTTCATGCAATCCTGCAGCGTGAACCGACGGCACACGAGCGGGCCGCTGCCGCAGGATTCCTGGCAGGCGCGCGGCCCGAAGAGCCGGTGCCCTTATCGCGCGAATCGCAAGCGTGGAGTTATGGATACGGGGAACTCGATGGTTCGACCGGACGCCTCCGTTCATTCACCCCGTTGCCATACTTCTCCGGATCTGCCTGGCAGGGAGGTGAAAGCTTTCCCGACGCGAAGCTCGGATGGGTTCAGGTCTCAGCGCTCGGGGGACATCCTGGAAACGATCTTCAGCACTCCTGCATCCGACGCTGGATCGCTCCGGAATCGATGCGTGTTTCGATCGAATCGCTGGCTCGACACGAACCGGATGTAAGTGATGGTGTCGGTTTCCGAATCGTCTCCAGTCGCCACGGGATGCTCTTATCTCAAGACCTCAAGGCCAGCGAAGCGCGACTCGATCTGGAGCACTTGGACGTAGAGGCTGGCGATACGATCGATTTCGTGGTGGAAGTCCTTCAGGAACTGAACAGTGACCAGCATCTCTGGGCGCCGAAGATCCGCGAACTTGCGATTACGGATCCAGACACAGCACCGCAAGATCCCCGCTCGCTTGAGCCAGCCCGAGCCGCAACCGACCCACGCGTGTGGGATGCGGAACGCGACTTCGTCGGTCCGCCGCCACAGTTGCTGAATCGTCTCGAACAGCTTGCGCAGACACTGATGTTGACGAATGAGTTTCTGTTTGTGGATTGAGAGGCACGAGCCATGATCCCTGATCCATCGTTTTTCGGGCCCATCGATCGCCGCGCCATGCTGCAGCGGTCGGCGATGGGACTCGGAGCACTTGGGCTCGCCTCGCTGCTCGAATCGCAAGGCCTGGCAGCTGACCCCTCGCCATCTTCGGTTGGTGAGTCGCTGCGGCCGCGTGCGCCGCATTTTCCTGCCAAGGCCAAGCACGTCATTCATTTCTTCTTGAACGGTGGGCCATCACACGTCGACACCTTCGATCCAAAGCCGGCATTGAGCCGGTATGAGGGACAGTCGCTTCCGGGGAAGCTCACGACCGAGCGGAAGACGGGTGCGGCGTTTCCCTCACCGTTCAAGTTTCAACCCCGCGGGCAAAGCGGGATTGAGATCAGCGAACTTTTTGAGCAGACGGCCGCGCATGCAGACGATCTGGCGGTGATCAGGTCCATGTACGCGCAGGTACCCAACCACGAGCCGTCTCTGATGCTGATGAACTGCGGGGATTCAGTGCAATCCCGGCCGAGCGTCGGTGCCTGGGTGCTCTATGGCCTGGGCGTCGAGAATCAAAACCTTCCGGGTTTTGTCGCAATGTGTCCCAATGGCTATCCGATCAAGGACGCAGAGAACTGGCAATCGGGCTTCTTGCCGGGTGCCTTTCAGGGGACTTTCATCGACCCGCAGCATCGCGAGCTCGAAAAACTGATCGAAAACATCCGTAGCCGGCACGCGACTCCGGTTGAACAGCGACGGCAACTGGATCTGCTATTGCAACTCAATCGGGAGCATCAAGAACAGCGGACCGACCCGCGACTGGAGGCGAGGATCGAGTCGTTCGAGCTGGCGTTCCGCATGCAGATCGAAGCCGCCGATGCATTTGATCTTTCCAAAGAAAGTCAGTCGACCCTGGAGATGTACGGACCAGGCGTCCATGGCCGTCAAACGCTGATCGCCCGACGTTTGGTGGAACGAGGCGTGCGATATGTGCAGCTGTGGCATGGCGCGGGCCAGCCTTGGGACAACCACAACGATCTGGAAGTCAATCATCGCAAGCTTGCCGCAGAGATCGACCAGCCGATCGCCGCCCTGATCACCGACCTCAAGCAACGCGGCCTGTTCGACGAGACATTGATCCTGTGGGGCGGAGAATTTGGTCGGACGCCGACCGTCGAACTGACCGGCGAGGGCAAATCATCGCTGGGACGTGATCACAACCACTACGGGTTTTCCGTGTGGATGGCCGGTGGTGGAGTGCGCGGCGGAACCGTGTATGGAGCCACGGATGAGTTCGGTTTCAAAGCGGTCGAGAAGGCCGCCAGCGTTCACGATCTGCACGCGACAATGCTGCACCTGCTGGGCTTGAATCACGAGCAGCTAACGTACCGCTACGCGGGCCGCGATTTCCGGCTTACCGATGTCCATGGAAGGTTGCTCCGCGAAGTAATCGCTTAGGGTCGACCGCCTTTTCTTGACCAGGAACACGGATCCATGGCACGCATCATTGTGCGACCCGATCAGTTGGATCTGGATTCGCCAGGCCGCCGAGACTATTGGGTCGCTCTGGAACACGACAGTATCTGGGGCGACCATTTGATTCCGCTTACCGTTTGGGTCGGACCCGAATGCGTGCCAAATCACGGACTGGTTGCGTTCGGCTCCAACCACGGAAATGAGTACGAAGGGCCGGTGGTACTGAAGAAACTCTTGCGAGAAATCCGCACGGAGGACGTCGTTGGCCGCATCATCCTGATTCCTGTGCTCAATCCTTCCGCGTTTCGATCGGGAACCCGCGAAAGCCTGCTTGATGACCGAGTCAATCTGAACCGCGCTTTCGTAGCGGATGCAGGCAGGACCCCGGCGTTGTCGGGCATCACCCATCGCATTGCGGCTTTCGTTCGCGAGATGATCTGGCCTCGGGTCCATGTGGTGATCGATCTGCACTCGGGCGGAGATGTGGCTCGGTTCGCTCTTTGCGCGAACTTTCACCACGTCGATGACCCTGTCCAAGCTCAACGGATCGAAGAAACCGCCCGCTGGTTCGGAACACCTGCCTTGATGGTGTATCAGAATCTGACGCCGGGTCTGCTTCCAAGCGAAGCCGAGCGTTTAGGAAAGATCACCGTAGGAACGGAACTCGGCTGGGGACGCTCGATCAATCCATCCGGTGTCCGCTATGGCCGCCAAGGGGTGCTCGCGGCCGCCATCCATCATGGACAGTTACGTGGCACAATTGAAAAGATCGACTATCACCTGGCTGGCACCCAGCGAAAGCTGGAGATGGTCGATCGAAGTTGTTTCACAGTCGCCCCGTTCGATGGACATTACGAGCCGTTGATCGAATGTGGTACACGGGTCCAGCAGGGCGATGTCGTCGGACTGCTGCACGATTTCGATCATATCGACCAGGAACCTTACCCGGTCCGTGCCGGTGTGGATGGGGTTTTGCTTGCCCAAGCCTGGGTCGCCCCCGTTCCTCGCGGTCAGCATATCGTGGTAGTGGGTCGAGAACAGTAACGCATTGCCGTGTCGATCGGCTGAACAGAGAAGTTCGCGAATCCATGAGCCCAGTGAGGAGCCGTTCCCTTGAAGATCACCGAAGTAGTTTGCCAGATCTTGCGGATCAAACTCGTGGAAGCCAAGACCGCGAGCAGCCAGGATTCCGTGTTGGTGCGGATCCGCACGGATTCTGGCCTGGAGGGCATCGGCGAAGCCGATTCGTCACCGGAAATGGTGAAGGCCGTGATCGATGCGCCATTCAGCCACAATGTGGCCACGGGCCTCCGCCAACTGCTGATCGGTGAAAACCCCCTCGAGACCGATCGCCTCTGGCAGAAGATGTATCGTCGCACGATGTACTGCGGCCGACGAAGCACCACGATCACCGCGATGTCGGCGATCGACATGGCGCTGTGGGACATCAAGGGAAAACACTTTGGCGAGCCAATCCACCGGCTGCTTGGCGGCAAGCAGCATGACCGGATCCTGGCTTATGCATCCATTCTCTTTGGTAAAGACGGCGCCGAGACCGCGGAGATCGGGCGGCGGTGGCGAGAAGCCGGCTATCGCGCCGTTAAATTCGGTTGGGAGCCAATGGGCACCAGCGAGGCCGTCGATCGAGATCTGGTGGCTGGAGCCCGAAGAGGATTGGGGGATGATGCCATACTGTTGATCGACGCGGGTTGTGTGTGGGACGCACGCACTGCACTGGAACGGGCAAAGGCATTCGAGGCTCATCGGATAGGTTGGCTGGAAGAACCGCTGCACCCCGATGACTATGAGGGCTACCGCTGGCTTCGCGACCGTTCGCCCGTGCCAATCGCTGCCGGCGAAGAGGAGTGCGGACGACAATCGTTTCGCCCATTGATCGACGGTCGATGCCTGGACGTCTATCAGGTCGATCTGTCGCGTAACGGTTTCACGGATGCTACCTATCTGCGCCATCGGATCGAGGAGATCGGTGCCAGGTTGTGCAATCATTGCTACACAAGCCCGGTGACGGTGGCCGCCAGCCTTCATTGGCTGAGTACTTGCCGCGATGCGTTCCTCTTCGAAGATTGCGTGGAAGATTCGCCCTTGCGGCACGAGCTCACCCACGAACGGGTTCAAGCAGTCGACGGGTGGATCGAAGTTCCCGACCGACCAGGCCTGGGGGTCACCTTGAACGAAGAGTTCATCCGTTCGACGCTGATCGACCAGTCCGCTTAGGACGCTTGCCGAAGTTCCACGACGGCCCCGCGATGGTAGCAAACGGTGACATCAACTTCCGCGGCAGAGGCAATTCGTGGCCGCAATCCGCCTGAACGATCGGCCGTACGGCAGAGGCCTGCATCCAGTGATGGTACTGGTGCTGCTGTGCACTCTTTCAATGCTCACTTATCTCGATCGGGTCTGCTTTGGTGCGGCGGGCAGTTTGATCGTGGAAGATCTGTCGCTGCAAAGTATTGCGGACCTGAAATGGGCGTTCACCGCCTTTGCAATCGCCTACGCCCTGTTCGAAGTACCCACGGGATGGTTGGGGGATCAATTCGGCCCGCGTCGAACGCTCTTGCGAATCGTGCTGTGGTGGTCGGCCTTCACGCTGCTGACCGGTCTGGTCGGCTTGCAGATCCGCGGTTGGACGCTCGGAGGGCTGAGTACGCTGGTCGCGATCCGCTTTCTATTCGGTGCGGGCGAGGCAGGGGCTTATCCGAATATCACCCGCGCCCTCCACAACTGGTTTGCGGTCGAGCACTGGGAGCGTGTTCAGGGATTGGTTTGGATGAGTGGCCGTTTGATGGGAGGAATGACGCCGCTGCTGTGGGCGTTCCTCGTCGCCGGTTCGAAATTCACCGTACCGTTGATGCATTGGCGCGTTGCTTTTGCCTTATTCGGCTTTCTGGGAGTTCTATGGTGCCTCATATTCGCGCGTTGGTTCCGTGATTCCCCCCGGGCAGACCATGGATCCACTCCCGCAGATTTGGTCTCAGACCCTGCCGACGATGCAGACGTCACGCAATCCAAAAATACTCCCTGGCGCGAATTGCTCACTCATCCAACGATGCTCGCGCTGTGCATCATGTACTTTCTGTTGAATTACGGATGGGCGTTCAATATCACCTACCTGCCGTCCTATCTGCAGACACGATTCGGGACACGTCCGGATGACCTGCTGGGGGCAGTCTACAAAGGGGCTCCGTTGTGGGTCGGGGCGATCGGTTGCCTGGCGGGCGGCATCCTGACGTCCCGTGTATCGGCAAGGCTTAATGATCGATTCATCGGTCGCCGAGTCGTGGCCATCGGTTCACTGTCAGGTTGCGCGGGATGCTGGTTCGGCGCCATGCAATCAGACAACATCCACCTGTTCTGCCTGTTCGTTTCCGGCGCGGCATTCTGTATCGACCTTACCCTGGGAGCAAGTTGGGCTTCGTGCCAGGATCTTGGCCGACGACATGCCGCCGTGGTGGCTGCTGCGATGAACACCATCGGCACGCTTGGATCTGCGCTGGCTAACTGGCTCACCGGTACGATCGTGGAGCGTTCTTTGTTTAGCTCGGCTCAGCAGCGGAACATCACGGTTGACGAGATGTCACAGGCGGCAAAGGTGGTAGCGACAAATGCCGGCTTCCAAACGGTGTTCCTCACTTTTGGATTGGTCTATGTGGCGGCAGCCATCTGTTGGCTGGCGATTAACCCGCGCCGCCCGGTCGGCGGACTCTCCACGGAGCGATAACTCCGGCTGCGGCAAGGCAAAGATTCTCAGGTAAGCCGGAGCTCTTGATCGTAGACAAGGATTGCCTGTCCGTGATCGGAGGTCTCGACCTTTGCAGAAACGACCTTGGCAGGCCGTTTCAGATGCCAGATCGCGGCGCTGGATCGCAGTAACCGTCCCATGGGTGGCGTAATTGGCCAGTCAATGCTTCGAAATAAATGACCGCGGGTTAAGGGAAAGCGGCGCGGGATACTTGCAATTGGATTGCAAACACAGAATCTTAGGGGCCAATTCCACTCCGAGCCTCCGCCGTCAGAAACCCCGGGCAGATGACTCAACGATCCGTTGGCAGGTTCTCTCGACATGCGATCGGCCAGCGACGGTGGCTCCCCATGGTGGGCATATGCCTGTCGATTGGTGGACTCGCGTGGTGCGTTTCGACGCCGCTTCAAGCGAGCGAGCCCAGTGCCGGCGAATTGCTGAAAGTCAGCCCGCTCTTCGGCCAACATGTTTCCCATGAAGACACCGCGGTGCGCCCGTCCGCACACTCGGTTCAATCGCCTTGGACCCTGCTGTGGATCTACAGCCCGGCCATTGCAGCTGCCTCGCTCTTTGGAGGCTGGCTCCCCGGCCGCCTGCGGTTTTCGCACCTGACCTTTCAGCTGATCCTGAGTCTGATTGCAGGGCTGATCCTGGGCATCGGTGTCTTCCATTTGATGCCCCATGCGCTGCATGAACTTGGTCCGGGGCAAATCAATGCCGTCGCGGGATGGATGATGGTCGGCATGCTGTTGATGTTCTTCCTGCTTCGCACGCTGCATGTCCATCACCAGCAAGGTGCGATCGACGACCAAAGCGTGTCAGCCGAAAATCTCGCCGCTGGCGATCATGACCATCATGCGGGGCTGCCGTTAGCGGCTACCTGCGACCATCACCACCACCACGGCCCCGGACATGCACACGGACACAACGCGAATATCGGCTGGTTGGGAGTGTTTTGTGGCTTGGCCATCCATACGCTGCTCGATGGTGTCGCACTGGGTGCTACGCTGAAGGCTGAAAGCCTCCATGGAGCCGGCTGGCTCGGAGGTTTGGGAATGGCTTTGGCGATTGTGCTACATAAACCGCTTGATTCGCTGGCGTTTACGACCCTGATGAGCAGCAACGGGGTACCCTCCTCGACGCGCTGGCTCTTCAACTTGCTGTACGCGGCGTTATGTCCGATTGGCGCCGGCTTGTTCCTGCTCGGCGTCACGGCAATCGTCAGCGATACGCATACGTTCGTAGGCTACAGCCTTGCTCTCTCAGCGGGTGTCTTTATCTGCGTCGCCTTGGCAGACTTGCTGCCGGAAATGGAATTCCACACCCACCATCGGTTCCAACTGAGCCTCGCCCTGTTGGCCGGTATTGGCTTGGCGTGGGCCATCCAGTTCCTGGAACCGGCCCATCTGCATCATTGACGCTGCGGCTGAATTTTGCTTACGGATGGGGCATAAAGCTCCGCCTGCGATAGTTTCCGCCGATGCGACGGGCGATCTTGCCTAAGCATGCTCAGTGGGCAGAGAAGACGTGCGTCGGGGGCCGTCTTCCTGATCTGTAACGGACGTTCAATCGTTCGTGAAATCTTCGTCATGCGACACCGTTGCTCGGATTGCACGGCCACGCGGCACGCGCTATCCTAGCTATTTGGTACGTATACGTACCAAGTATTTTCGCCTCCGCACTGCCTGCTTTTGCCTTTCGGACATCCCATGAACAACTCGAGTACTTGCGTCCGGCGGTGGGCCGGCAGTTTTCTGTGCTGCGTGGCATTCTGGCTGAGCCTCAGTGGTCCCGCGTTGGCCCAGTTGGGTGGCTCGCGTGGACCGGTTGTGATCTCGCCCGAAGTCAGCAGTGATTGTCGAGTCACGTTCCGGATTCACGCTCCCAAGGCGGAAAGCGTGGCTCTATTTACCAGCGACATCCCCGGGGGATTTGAGCCACGTCCATTAGAGAAGGGTACGGACGACATCTGGCAGTTAGCCCTCGGCCCACTGGACCCGGGCACCTATCGCTACCTGTTCATGATCGATGGCGTACTGACCTCCGATGCCCGAAATCAATCGGTCAGTGAATCGAATGGGAATGCCTGGAGCCTGGTTCATGTACCGGGCTCGGGTTTCATGGACATCACGGACGTTCCACATGGCGCCGTGGCACGCGTCCACTACTCGTCCTCCATCTTGGGTCGAACGCGGCGGATGCACATCTACACGCCACCTGGCTATGAAACGAGCGATGCCCGTTATCCGGTCTTGTATTTGCTCCATGGTGCGAGCGACTGCGATGATTCGTGGACTTCCATTGGGCGTGCCAATTTCATCCTTGACAACTTGATTGCTGCCGGCAAAGCCAAGCCGATGATCGTGGTCATGCCACACGGCCATACGGGCCCCTTCAGTTTCTTCATGCCTTCAGCAACAGCCGAAGATGACCGAATCGGAAACGCCAAGTTTGAAGAAGAGTTTCGAACTGACATCCAACCCTATGTGGAGCAGCGTTACCGAGTTCGGACGGACCGAGATGGACGAGCCATTGCCGGCCTGTCGATGGGCGGAGCGCAAGCCTGTAATCTGGCTTTCACGGACTCCCAGAACTTCGGCTATATAGGCGTGTTCAGCTCGGCGGCAGCGTTCGAAAGCTTGGAAGACTGGGCGAACGCCCGCGCGGCTGTGCTGGATGATCCCGCAGCCCGGCAAGGGCTCAAGCTGCTATGGCTGGCGACGGGCCGTGAGGATTTCCTGATCGATCGCTCGCGAGAAACCGTGGCGCTCTTCCAGCAGCATGGCTATCAACCGGAGTTTCTGGAAACCGACGGCGGGCATACCTGGATCAACTGGCAAAGTTATCTGAACCAGTTCGCGCCGAAGCTGTTCCAGGAATAGCCGCGGTCTATTGCTTGTGTTCCGCCAGTGGCCGGACCGCACTTCATTTCAGCGAGGGCGATCAGCAGCGCGGCCATTTTTTTTTGCCGGATCGAATGCGGAATTCGGTGTGGGCCACAAAACGCCTACACCTTCCTGCCAGCTTCTTAGTTGCGCTTTCATATCCGCTACCCGCGACGGTTCGTCGTCCGCGCGATCATGCTGCTCGGCGAGATCCTCCTCCAGGTTGAACAACTCTGTCGATGAATCCTCGAACCACTCGATCAGCTTCCACGGACCGAGGCGGATAGCGGCACCGGGAGCGCCTCCCTGATTCCCGTAATGCGGGTAGTGCCAGAACAATGCCCGCTCCGGCACGGGGTTGCCCTGCAGGAGTGGTAACCAACTGACGCCGTCAACCGATTGTTCGCTGGGCGTTTCGATTCCGCATGCCTCAAGCAGCGTGGGATACAGATCGGGGCTGGCCACGGGAGCATCGACGACGGCTCCGCCGCGGCTGTGGTGGAACAGGTTCTGAATCGCGGGCCACCGCACCACTAATGGAACTCGGATTCCACCTTCGTACAGCCATCCCTTTCCTCCTCGCAGGGGAAGATTGGATGTTGGCCAACCTTCGCTGGTGGAAAGCCCACCGTTGTCGCTCGTAAAGACGACGATCGTATTTTCGCGCAGGCCAAGGTCGTCCAGCGCGGACAACACCTGGCCGACGGCTGCATCCATCGCTTCGACCATTCCCGCGTACACGGCATGTTCCTGCACTAACCGGACATCCCTTAGCCCTTCGCGTCCCCACTGCGGCTGCAAGTCAAGTGCAGTGCGTTTGGCCTCATACTTCTGCTGCAGATCCTTCCGCGCCATCAGAGGCGTATGCACCGAGTAAAAAGCGAGGTAAGCGAGGAACGGTTGGTCGCGGCAGGACTTGATGAACTGTACCGTCTCCCGCGCAAGCCGATCGGGAAGATGTTCACCCACCGGACCATCGGCGAGCCGCGGATTGCTGAACGGCGAAAAATACTTGCCGCCGCCGTAGGGACCCCCTTGATCGGTTCCGCCTCGATTGATTTCAAAACCTTGTTGTTCGGGCCACCAACCCTCCGGACCAAGATGCCACTTGCCGGCAAAAAAGGTTTTGTAGCCAGCGGCGCCAAGAACTTCTGCGATGGTCAGTGTGGAAAGAGGCAGTCGATCGGTGTATGTGGCCGGCAAGAGCCGCGTGTTACGCTGCCACGGCTCGGGCAGACGGGGTGCGCCGATGTAGTCCGTGATGCCAGATCGCTGTGGCCATTGTCCCGTCAGCAAACTGGCCCGCGTGGGGGAACAGACTGGACACGCGGCATACGCGTCTGAAAAACGAATTCCCTCGGCCGCCAGCCGATCGATATGGGGCGTTTCATAAAACGTACTGCCATAACATCCCAAATCGCGTTGTCCGAGATCGTCCACCACGAACACCAGCACGTTCGGGTGAGACCCCGCACCAGTCAACGGGGCTGCAGCCAACCAGCCGACCAGGCAGCAGGCTCTCCACGTCCAACTCGCAGCGGCAGAAGACTTTGCCAACAGACACGCTCCGGATACGGGAATGTGACTACGGATTTCGCGCCAAGGATCCCCAGGCGGCGGATTTCCATGCTACTGGAAGGCCGAGCTCAGGGGCCAGTTCTTCAGGCGATCGTAGTGGGGCGGGTCGCCACGATGGCGACGAACTCTGGGGCGCACTGCCCGCAGTGAGAACGTCCGCGGCCCAACAGGACCACTGGCGAGGATCGGGGCCAGTCGTCCGAATCGGCATCCCGCAGTCCGTGCCCTAATGCGGCTCGATCAGCGCCGCCGCAGACTCCATGATCTTGAACATCGTATATTACGGTTTGATCCTGGAGGTTGCTTTTTGTTTGCAGCTCGACCCTTTGCGGAGGAATTAGATTATGTCCGATAAGATCGGAGTGTGGATCGATCACCGTCATGCGATCTTGGTCCGCTTGCACAACGGAGAGGACCGGCTGACCGAGATCGAGTCCAAAGTAGGGAAGCATGTGCGGGAATCGGGCGGCGCGCGCGGTTCGACTCCCTATGCGACGGAGCACAACAGCGCAGGCGACCAATATGACCGCAACTTCCATCATCAGCTTGATGAATATTACGATCGCGTGATCGAAGCGTTGGGAGATTTCGAGTCCGTTTGGATCATTGGTCCGGGAGAGGCAAAAGGCGAATTTGAAAAGCGGATCATCCGCCACAAACCTTTGCGCGATCGGATTTCGGGTACGGCAGCCGCGGATAAGCTCACGAACCCGCAGCTGGTGGCCAAGGTTCGCGAGTACTTTCAGACGTGAAAATACAGCGACCTCCCCATGATCCCGCGGCCCGCGAGCACGCGGGTGGATATCGTCTGACGGGTGCGGTGTCGCGATTGGCGGTGCTTTCCGTATTTGCCTGCTGGGCTCAAGCAGCACCCGCCCAGGATCAGGGAGCGGTGCAGCCGGTGGTGGACCGTCGGCTTGTCGAGGGTCGCGGCTTGGCGCACAACTACCCGGAAGATCGCGGGATCTCCGTTCATCCCTCGGTAATCTTTGCTGATGACTTTGAGACCGGGATGTTAGGCGAGCGCTGGGACGAGGCGAATCGCGCTGACGAGGATGTCCTGGCGCTTGTCGATGACTCGGCATTCGGTGCGCCCGTCGGCCATCGGTCGCTGCGGGTGACGGCTACCCTGGGCCGCAACACGGGGGGCGGTCTGACGAAATGGTTTGAATCGGCGGACGTCCTCTACATTCGCTTCTATACCAAGTTCGATCTTCAGTGCGATTACGTGCACCATTTCTGCACGCTTCGAGCAAATCGTTCGCTGCTTGGCGGCGACCGCTGGAGCGGGTTTGGAGGGGCTGGGCTCCTGCCCGATGGCGGTCGAAGGTTTTCGACCGCGATTGAACCGTGGGGCGAGTGGGGGCAATGGCCGCCCCCGGGGCGTTGGAATTTCTACAGCTATTGGCACACGATGCATCCCAGTCCCGACGGAAAATATTGGGGAAACAGCGTCCGCCCGGCCGAACAGCCGACGATTGAACGCGACCGCTGGATCTCTGTCGAGTTGATGCTGCGGCACAACACCCCCGGGCTAGCCGATGGCGAACAAGCGTTTTGGATTGACGGGGAATTACGGGGACACTGGAAAGGTTACAACTGGCGTTCGCATCCCGAGTTGATGGCGAATGCATTCACGCTCGAAAGCTATGTCACCGATCGCTGGACCAGCCAGCCGATCAACATCGTTTACTTCGACAATGTCGTGATCGCTCGAGAATACATCGGTCCGGCATCCCCCTAGCAATGCGGATCGGAAAGACCAGTCAAATCCTTTCACCTCATCCTCTGTAACCGGGCAGCCCGTCAATGCTGGCCGCGTTCTTCTTCCGCCGATACTCGATCAGTTCGGCGCTGGTCCGCTGGCTGGCCCATTTTTGCAGCGCATCTCGGTCACTGCGAAAGTCCATCAGCGGAACGCCGAACCCGCAGGACTGCGAAACTCGCGTCACGTCTACATGCACGATGAGGCGGGCTCCCGGAATCGGCACGAATTGAGAACTGAGGGCCTGATAGCGCGGATCGTCGGGATACACGACCGACGCTCGACCATGGATGCGGATAATTTTCGGGGGGCCTGTGAAAGCGCAAAACATCAAGACAATCCGCTGATTCTCTTGAATATGCGCGATCGATTCGATGCCGCTGCCGGTCAGATCCAGGTAGGCGATTTCATGCGGCCCGAGCACACGAAACGTGTCGCCACCTTTCGGCGAACAGTTCAGGTGTCCGGAATCCGCCCGGGGCGCTGTGGCCACAAAGAAGACATGCTGTCCGGCAAGCCACTCGGCCAACGCCTGATCGATCTCCGCCAGTACCTGCCCCATCCCTGCTCGCCTTGTTCCGCACTCGAAGGTTCACGGTGGACTACGCCAGCAGTTCCTCGATCACGCGTTGTTCTTCCACCCCCGTCAGCCGTTGGTCGAGCCCTTGAAACTTGTAAGTGAATCGTTCGTGATCGATGCCCATGCAGTGGAGGATTGTGGCATTCAGATCGTTCACATGGACGGGATCCGCGGTAATGTTGTAACTGAAGTCGTCGGTCTCGCCGTAAGTCATTCCACCTCGGATACCGCCCCCCGACATCCATATACAGAAGTTCCGAGGATGATGGTCGCGCCCGTAGTTGTCTCTGGTCAATGTGCCTTGGGAGTAGACCGTACGACCGAATTCGCCGCCCCACACAACTAACGTCTGATCGAGCATGCCGCGCTGTTTGAGATCCTTGATCAGGGCAGCGATGGGCTGATCCGTCTGGCGGCATTGATTTGACAACTGCCGCGGCAGATCGCTGTGCTGATCCCAGCCGCGATGCAGTAACTGGACCACGCGAACCCCTTGTTCCACCAGGCGCCGAGCCAGCAGAGCGCTATGTGCGAAGGTACCGGGCGTTTCGACATCGGGGCCATACATTTCCAGTGTGTCGACAGATTCGCCGCTGATGTCGGTTAATTCCGGAACACTGGCCTGCATCCGAAACGCCATTTCATACTGCGCAATCCGCGTCGCCGTTTCGGGATCCTGATATTGCAACTCGGTGCGACGATTCAGTTCCTGCAGGGAGTCGAGCATCGCGCGGCGATCGGCGCGCGAGATGCCGGGCGGATTGGGCAGATAGAGCACTGGATCGCCGCTGCCACGCAGCGCGACTCCATTGAACTGAGTGGGCAGGAAGCCGCTGCCCCACATCCGGCTGAATAAAGCCTGTCCGTTGCTGTCTTCTGGAAACTTCGGAGTGAAAACGATGAACGCGGGCAGGTCGTTGTTTTCGCTGCCAAGCCCGTATGCCAGCCAGGAACCGATACTGGGCTTTCCCGGAACCTCGTTGCCGGTCATGACAAAGGTGCAAGCCGGATCATGATTGATCGCGTTCGTATGCACGGACTTGATCAACGCCAGTTCATCGACCACTTCGGATGTGTAGGGCAGCAAGTCGGTGTTAACCCACGTCCCGGCTTGCCCCTTCTGTTCAAACTTGAATTTGGAGGGAGCCACTGGAAACCGCGATTGACCGCTGGTCATCGTCGACAATCGCTGGCCTCCCTGAACCGTGGGCGGCAGATCTTTGTCGAAGTATTCCTCCAGCCTGGGCTTGTAGTCCCACGTATCGATCTGCGAGGGAGCCCCGTTCATGTGCAGGTAGATCACCGCCGTAGCCTTGGGCGGAAAGTGTGGCAGTCCTGGCAACGGTGGATGGACTCGGTCTGCCGCGTGGACCCGTTGTTCGCCCGTGAATGACTGGGCAGCCAGCAAGCCGGCGGCAACGCTCCCCAAACGGACTCCGGATGTGCCGAAAAAATTGCGGCGGTTGATCTGCATCCGCATTGCGAACAATGGATCGTTCATAACGCCCACTGAATAATTCTCGGAGTTCTGTTTCGGCGGTGGTTCGTCCGCGGTCTGTTCAACACGAAAGCGGCATCTCCCGCACTCAATTTCGCATCAGCGTTTCGTCGAGGTTCAGCACAGTGCTTGCCACCAACGTGTAGGCCGCGAGCTCGGTGACCGGCAGTCGTGGGTCGGCCGTCGAGACACCTTGGCTTACGACCAGTTCGGCATCGGCGGGCGCCGATTGATATCGCTGCCGATGCTCATCGAGTTGTCGCTGTACCACAGCAAGTTCCGTGGGAAGCGGTTCGCGCGCCAAAACGACTCGATAGATGTAGCGCAGCCGCACGGCATCCTCGTTGGTTCCCAAGTGCAGGGCACGCTGGGCCAGACCGCGAGCAGCCTCTACATGCTGTACATCGTTCAACAGCTGCAGCGCTTGCAGCGGTGTGTTGCTGCGTTCCCGCCGCGTACAGATCTGCTCGCGGTTTGGCGCATCGAAATTGACCATGAACGGCGGCGGCGCGGTCCGCTTGTAGAACGTATAGAGGCTCCGGCGATAAAGCGCTTCGCCAGAATCCTGCTGATAGAAGCGGGTGTTGGAACCTACGAACCCGACGGGCTCCCAGATGTTTGGTGGCTGGTACGGCTTGACCCCTTTGCCCCCGGACTGCATGTCCATCAGCCCGCTTACGAATAGCGCGTTGTCCCGAATCTGCTCCGCATCCAGTCGGAGCCGAGGAGCGTGGGCCAGCAGTCGATTCTCAGGATCGTGCTCCAGCACTTCCGGCGGAATCGATGACTGCTGTCGAAAGGTCGCCGAGGTGACGATCAACCGGACCAGGTCTTTGACGTTCCAGCCACTCTCGCGAAAGTAAACCGCCAGCCAATCCAATAGCTCAGGGTGGGAGGGGAGTTCACCCTGAGTCCCGAAATCTCCGCTGGTCTTGACGAGACCAACTCCGAAAAACTGCTGCCAGAATCGATTGACTGCGACGCGCGCCGTCAATGGATTGTCGGACTGCAACAACCAGTGCGCCAGGTCCAGGCGCGTCGGCCGAGCATTCTGGTCTGCACGCTGGAGTGGAGGAAATACTTGTGGCACGCCAGGCTCGACCTTTTCCCCCGGCTGATCGTACTGACCGCGGAGCATGACAAAACTGTCTCGTGGCTGAGGCAGATCCTTGTAGATGAACGTGCTGGGAATTGCGTCGTCGTACGCCTTGCGGTCGGCGCGTGCTTTGTCGATGGCCGACTTGATCGGAGCGATCTGTGACTTCGTCTGCGTACAGACATTCGCCAGATAATGCCGCAACAGACGCTGTCGCTGTACTTCGCTGGGTTTTGCCTCGGGCCCTCCTTTGGCAACGTCCTTCAAATCATCGGGTAAATCGGATTTCTCCGCTCCCTGCTTTGTTCTCCACCAGGCATCGAACGACCGCAGCGGATCGGTCGCGGGATCGATGATTCCACTCACCCCGACCTGATCCCAGAGCACACTCCCTCCGTGCTGCGTCAGAGCGAATCCGGTCAGCGCATCACCCGGTGCCAGTCCAAGCTTCTCGGCGGGAATCTCCAGGCGGACCCACTCTCCGGCCGCAGGCAACTCTCCCATGGAAACTTTTTCGGTGGAATTCGGCTTGCCCCAAGGGATCACGTCGTAGTCGCCCCACACCGCACGGTGCAACCAGCCGCCCTTATGAAACTGCAGCATGATGGCGCGAGGCAGGTTCGACGGATCGAGATAGACGTGGGCAAATAGCTTCGCATTCTGCGGAACCAACAGAGGCGAGGTCGCCTCTTCCCATACGTCTTGCGACAATCCGCCGTCTGTCCGTTTGAGGGCTCGCTGTCCACTGAAAACCGGATCACCGTCATCGCGGCTGACGAACTGCGTCTCGTGTCCCGGGCCGCCCGTCCGTTTTCCGCCCGCTGGGAATTCGTCATCCAACCAAACGTTTTCCACTTGCGTTGGCATCGGTCGCGGTTCACTGGTCGCCGGATCCTCATACGCCAACTGCGCAACTTCGGCTTCAAGCTGCGCCTGCAGATCGCTCAACTGCCGGTCGAACTCTGCCAGCTTTTGCCGATCGCTCTCACTGGCAAGCTTCAGCACCGGGTTGGTCAACATCGCATTCCCATCCATCGCCGGATCGGCGGCGGAATTGAAGAATGCATAAAGCGAATAGAACTCCTTGATCGATATCGGATCGAACTTGTGGTCGTGGCAGACCGCGCAGCCTGCGGTCAAGCCCATCCATGCCTGGATCGCTGTGCTGGTGCGATCGACGGCATAGCGGTAATAGAACTCCGCATCGATCGATCCGCCTTCGCTGGTCGTCACATTGCAGCGATTGAATCCAGTCGCGATCAATTGGTCCGTTGTCGGCTCAGGCAGCAAGTCACCCGCTAGTTGTTCGATGGTGTACTGATCGAAAGGCTGATTGCAGTTGAAACTCTTGACCACCCAATCTCGATAGGCCCACATTTGCCGTTCATTATCCAAGTGCAGTCCATGGGTATCGGCATAACGGGCCACATCGAGCCAGTGACGAGCCATTTCTTCACCGTAGTGCGAAGACGCCAGATATCGGTCGACCATTTTTTCGTAGGCGTCCGCGGATGTGTCCGCGAGGTACTCGCTTAACTCCTGCTCCGAAGGCGGCAGACCAGTCAGGGCAAAGGCAACCCGTCGAATGAGGATCGGCTTGGAAGCCTCCGCTGCAAGATGCCAGCCTTCCCGCTGCAAACGATCCGCAACAAACGCGTCGATCGCGTTGCGGCCTTCACGAGGCAGGGCAGGGGGCACGACTGCAACGGGCGGCTCAAATGACCAGTGCTTTTGATAGGGAGCACCCGCCTCAATCCACCGTCGCAACGCTCCGATCTCCTCGTCGCTCAGTTGCTTGTGCGAATCGACTGGAGGCATTCGGATCGATTCGTCGTCCGCGGTAATCCTGGCCCAAAGTTCGCTTTCCTCAGGCTGCCCCGGCACGATCGCCCGTGAGCCGTTGGTCTCGCCGAACGCCCCCTCGGCAGTGTCGAGTCGCAGGTCTGCTTCACGCTTCTTCGCGTCGAAGCCATGACAGGCAAAGCA
>Ga0114939_10000827_pt1 | contig 25539 bp, 22 predicted proteins | sample AshMeaCrysSpring_FD_87196 | JGI IMG/M metagenome (GOLD analysis project Ga0114939, IMG submission 87196) | Groundwater microbial communities from Big Spring, Nevada to study Microbial Dark Matter (Phase II) - Ash Meadows Crystal Spring | ecosystem: Environmental > Aquatic > Deep subsurface >...
AACGCGGCCCTGCTCGGCGCATTCGCGGCGGAGACGGGGCTCATTTCCCTGGAGTCCGTCGGGAAGGCGATCCGCCAGAAGTTCCCCGCCAAGATCGCGGAGGCGAACATCCTCGCGGCGGCGGATGCCTACAAGCACGTTCGCCGGGAGTCGGGAGTGGACCATGCTCAAGCAGATTGAAGGTTCGCGCGCCGTCGCCGAGGCCGTGGCGCTCTGCCGCCCCGAGGTGATCTGCGCCTACCCCATCTCCCCCCAGACCCACATCGTCGAGGGGCTGGGCGAGATGGTGAAGGCGGGCGAGCTCAAGCCGTGCGAGTTCATCAACGTGGAGAGCGAGTTCGCGGCCATGAGCGTGGCCATCGGCGCCTCCGCCGCCGGCGCGCGCGCCTACACCGCCACGGCGAGTCAGGGGCTGCTGTTCATGGCCGAGGCGGTGTTCAACGCCGCCGGGCTGGGCCTGCCCATCGTCATGACGGTCGCCAACCGCGCGATCGGGGCGCCCATCAACATCTGGAACGACCACACGGACTCCATGAGCCAGCGCGACTGCGGCTGGATCCAGCTGTTCGCGGAGACCAACCAGGAGGCGCTCGACCTGCACATCCTCGCCTTCCGCGTCGCGGAGGAGCTCTCGATACCGGTCATGGTCTGCATGGACGGCTTCATCCTCACGCACGCCTACGAGCGCGTGGACATGCCCGCGCAGGCGCAGGTGGACGCGTTCCTGCCGCCCTTCGAGCCGCGGCAGGTGCTGGACCCGCAGGACCCCGTCTCCATGGGCGCCATGGTCGGCCCGGAGGCCTTCATGGAGGTGCGCTACCTCGCGCACGTGAAGCAGATGCAGGTGCTGGACCTCATGCCGGGCTGGGCGGACGACTTCCGCAAGGCCTTCGGGCGCGATTCCGGGGGGCTCTTCCACACCTACCGGATGGAGGACGCCGACACGGTCGTCGTGGCGCTGGGCTCCGTGCTGGGGACGATCAAGGACACGGTCGACGGCCTGCGCGACAAGGGCCTGAAGATCGGCGTGCTGGGGATCACCTGCTTCCGCCCGTGGCCGACGGCGGCCATCCGCCAGGCGCTCGCCGGCGCGAAGACGGTGATCGTCATCGAAAAGAGCTTCGGCGTCGGGCTCGGCGGCATCGTGTCCGCCAACGTGCGCACCTCCTACTCCGGGTCGCTGGACGCGGTGTACACGGTGGTCGCCGGCCTCGGCGGCCGTCCCATCACGCGCGAGTCGCTGGCCCGCGTCATCCACGAGGTGCTCGACGGCAACGCGCCGGCCCTCACCTTCCTCGACCTCAACCGTGCCGCCGTGGACCGCTTCCTCGCCCGCGAGCGCGAGAAGCGCCGCACGGGCCCGGCGGCGGAGGCCCTGATCAAGGACGTCGGTCTCGTCACGGCGCAGCTGCGCTAGGAAACCCCCATGAGCTTCCAACCGGTCAAGTTCTACCAGACGGGCACCTTCACGGTGGGCAACCGCCTGCTGCCCGACGCGGAGCGCTCGGTGCAGTCCACCGTGCGCCGCACCAATTCGCTCAACTCCGGGCACCGCGCCTGCCAGGGCTGCGGCGAGGCCCTCGGCGCCCGCTACGCCATCGACGCCGCCATGGAGGCGACGAACGGGCAGCTCATCGCCGCGAACGCGACCGGGTGCCTCGAGGTCTTCTCGACGCCCTATCCCGAGACGTCCTGGCAGATTCCCTGGATCCACTCCCTGTTCGGCAACACGGCGGCGGTCGGCACCGGCATCGCCGCGGCCATGCGGGTGAAGGGCCGCTCCGACGTGCGCGTCGTGGCGCAGGGCGGCGACGGCGGCACGACGGACATCGGCTTCGGGTGCCTGTCGGGGATGTTCGAGCGCAACGACGACGTGCTCTACATCTGCTACGACAACGGCGCCTACATGAACACGGGCGTGCAGCGCTCCTCGGCCACGCCGTCGGCGGCGCGCACGGCCACGACCATGGCCGTGGGACCCACGCCGGGCAACGAGTTCGGCCAGGGCAAGGACCTGCCCCTCATCGCCATGGCCCACGGCATCCCCTACGTCGCCACGGCGCTGGTGTCGGACCTGCGCGACCTGGAGGCCAAGGTGCTGCGCGCCATGGAGTTCCGCGGCGCGCGCTACCTGCACATCCTGGTGCCCTGCCCGCTGGGCTGGGGGCACGATTCGTCGCTCACCATCCGGATGGCTCGCCTGGCCAAGGAAACGGGCATCTACCCCGTGTTCGAAGCCGAGAACGGCGAGGTGACCGGCGTCTCGAAGATCCGCCGACAGCTGCCGGTGGAGGAGTACCTCAAGCCGCAGAAGCGCTTCGCGCACCTCTTCTCGCCCAAGCCGCGCGAGGACGTCATCCGCCGCATCCAGGCGAAGGCGGACGCGAACATCCGCAAGTATGGCCTGCTGGAGCCGCAAGCATGAGCATGACCAAGCCCTTCGCCATCACGCTGGACCCGGGCTCCAGCCTCGCCAACCACACGGGCTCGTGGCGGACGCTGCGCCCCGAGTACCTCGACCGCCTGCCGCCTTGCAACAACGCCTGTCCGGCGGGCGAGAACATCCAGGGCTGGCTCTTCCACGCCGAGTCGGGCGACTACGAGGCCGCCTGGCGCTCGCTGGTGCAGAACAACCCGCTGCCGGCGGTGATGGGGCGCGTCTGCTACCACCCCTGCGAGGGTTCCTGCAACCGCGCGCACCTGGACTCGTCGGTGGGCATCAATTCCGTCGAGCACTTTCTCGGCGACGAGGCCCTCAAGAAGGGATGGAAGTTCGATCCTCCGGCGTCGTCCACCGGCAAGAAGGTGCTGGTGGTGGGCGCGGGGCCCTCGGGGCTCTCGGCCGCCTATCACCTCGCGAGCCTGGGCCACAAGGTCGTGATCCACGAGGCGGGCCCGATGGCCGGCGGCATGATGCGCTTCGGCATTCCGAAGTACCGCCTGCCGCGCGAGGTGCTGGACGGGGAGGTGCAGCGCATCCTCGACCTCGGGGTGGAGCTCAAGCTCGACGCCAAGGTCGACGACGTGATGGAGACCATGAAGGCCGGCGGCTTCGACGCCGTGTTCCTCGCCGTCGGCGCGCACATCGCCAAGCGCGCCTACATCCCGGCCAACGAGGCGGCGAAGATCATGGACGCCGTCCAGGTGCTGCGCGGCATGGAGGGCGACGAGAAGCCCCTGCTCGGCCGGCGCGTGGTCGTCTACGGCGGCGGCAACACCGCCATCGACGTGGCGCGCACCGCCAAGCGCCTCGGCGCGGAGGAGGCGATGATCGTCTACCGTCGCACGCGCGAGAAGATGCCCGCCCACGACTTCGAGGTCCAGGACGCCCTCGAGGAAGGGATCATGATCAAGTGGCTCTCCACCATCAAGGAGGCGGGGGAGGGCGAGATCACCGTCGAGAAGATGAAGCTCGACGAAAAGGGCGTGCCGCAGCCCACGGGCGAGTTCGAGAAGCTGGAAGCCGATTCCGTGGTGCTGGCCCTCGGGCAGGACGTGGACCTCTCGCTGCTGGACCGCGTGCCGGGCATGGAGATCGCCGGCGGGGTCGTGAAGGTGGGCCCGAACATGATGACCTCCCACCCGGGCATCTTCGCCGGGGGCGACATGGTCCCTGCCGAACGGACCGTGACGGTGGCCATCGGGCACGGCAAGAAGGCGGCCCGCAACATCGATGCGTGGCTGCGGGGCGCGACCTACGATCCCGGCCCGAGGCACGAGCTCGCCGGCTTCGACAAGCTCAACACCTGGTACTACTCCGACGCCTCCAAGTCCGTGCGCCCGATGCTGGACCTGCGCACGCGCGTCACCTCGTTCGACGAGGTGGTCATGGCGCTGGACGAGTCGACGGCGCTTTTCGAGGCCCGCCGCTGCCTGTCCTGCGGCAACTGCTTCGAGTGCGACAACTGCTACGGCGTGTGCCCCGACAACGCCGTCATCAAGCTGGGCCCGGGCAACCGCTTCCGCTTCAACTACGACTACTGCAAGGGCTGCGGGGTGTGCGCGGCGGAGTGCCCCTGCGGCGCCATCCGGATGGTGCCGGAGGAGATCTAGCGCCCCGCGCGGCGGCGCCGGCCGTCCGTTGCCGCCCGCCCGGGCTTTCCGCCGCGTCTCCGTTCTGCAAGAGCGTTGGGCTATCCTGAAGCCCCCAACGCACGGAGGCCGCATGGACGATCTCGCGCTTCCCCCTGAAGTGGCGCACGCGCTGGCCGGATTCGTCGATGCCGCGCGCGATGCGCTCGGCGAGGATCTCGTGTCGGCAATCCTCTTCGGATCCGCGGCGGAAGGCCGGCTGCGGGCGACTTCCGACGTCAACGTCGTTCTGGTTCTCGCAGCATTCGATGCGCCGCGGGTCGACAGGCTGCGCGAGTCGCTGCGCCTCGCTCGGGCGACGCTCGGGCTCGAGGCGATGCTGATCCTGGAGAGCGAGCTCGACGACGCCGCGGAGGCCTTCGCCGTGAAGTTCGCCGACATCGTTGCGCGCCACCGCGTGCTCGCGGGCCGAGACGTGGTCGCGACGCTGCGTCCCCCGCCGGGCGCGCTGCGCCAACGTCTGCGGCAGATCCTCCTCAACTTCGTGCTCCGCGCGCGCGAGCAATATGCCCTCGCCAGCCTGCGTGAGGAGCAGCTGGCGGTCGTGGTCGCGGACTGCGCGGGTCCGCTGCGCTCGGCCGCCGCGGCCTTGCTGCTGCTCGAGGGCCGGCCCGCACTCCCGCCCAGGGAGGCGCTGCAGGCGGTCGCCGACGGGATCGGACCGGGAAAGTGGGAGGCGGCGCTCGCCCTGATGTCGCGGGCGCGCGAGGAGCGGCGCCTTCAGCCCGGGGAGGCTGCGCGCGCGCTGCTGTCGCTCATCGGCCTGGGAAGCGCGATGCGCGCTCACGCGCTGCGGATCGGGGCCGAGTGAATCCCTTCGACTGGGCCGGGCCGGCGTTCCTCGGCTTCTATTTCCTGCTCGCGGCGGCCGTCCTCGCCGTGTTGTGGGCGAGGACCCGCGGGCCGTCGGAGACCACGGCGACGCTGTCCTTCATGACGGGAGACCCGTACCGCATCGCCTGCATGCGTGCCGGTGAGGGGGAAGCGCTGCGCGTGGCGATCTTCAACCTCGTCGACCGCGGATTGCTCGAGCTGCGCGACGGCGTGCTCCGTGAGGCGCGAAGCGACGCGCGCGAGTTCGTGCGCCGGCCGGCGGAAAGGGCCGTTCTCGACGCCTGCCGCACCGGGGCCGCACCCGAGGCCCTCCTCGCGGACGCGCGCCTGCTGCGTGCGTTCCGAGGCTACCGCGACGAGCTCGCGGGAAGCGCGCTCATCGCCTCCGAAGCGGAAGCGCGCGCCCGCCGGCGCCTCGCGTTGGCGGCGGTGGCGGCGCTGGCCGGCACCGCGCTGGCGAAGATCGCGATCGCGCTGTCGAGGGGACGCCACAACATCGCCTTTCTCGTGATCCTCGCGGTCGTGGCCTGCGCGGTGGCGCTGTTCATCGGCCGCCGCGAGGCAACGACCGCCGGGCGCGAGATGCTGTCCAACCTCAAGGCGCTGACGAACAGGCTGCTGCTTCGGGCAGACACCCTCCGGCCCGGCGGGCGGACCCACGAGGCGCTGCTGCTCGCCAGCGTGTACGGGCTGTGGGCCCTTCCGCCCGCGATCTTTCCCATGGTCGGGCAACTCTTCCGGCGCCCGGCCGGCGACGGCGGTGGCGACGGCGGCAGCTCCGATTCGGGAGGGGGAGGCGGGGGCGGTTGCGGCGGAGGCTGCGGCGGGTGCGGGGGCGACTGATGGCGGACCGCGTCGGGCTCGGGTGGAGAGGCGAACTGGCGGCGGCGATCCTCGAGCGGCTCGACGCCATCGACGTGCTGGAGGTGATCGCCGAGGACTGGATGCACGCCGGCCGTGTCGGCCAGCGCGGTCTCGCGGCGCTGGCGCGGGAGCGCCCGGTGGTCCTGCACGGCGTCACGCTGGGGCTCGCATCACGCCACGCGGTGGACGCGACGCGCCTCGATGCCCTCGCGAGGCTCTGCGGGGCGGTGCGCCCCGAGGCCTGGTCGGAGCATCTCGCCTTCGTGCGTGCCGGCGGCTACGAGATCGGGCACCTGGCCGCGCCGCCCCGCAGCGCGGCGACGGTGGAGGGCGCCCTCGCAAACCTGCGTCGCGCGGCAGCCGTGGTCGGCCAGGTTCCGGCGCTCGAGAACATCGCCACGCTGGTCGATCCGCCCGCGAGTACGATGGGCGAGGGCGAGTGGGCGGGGCGCATCGCCGGCGGCGCGGGCGCCGCGATGCTCCTGGACCTGCACAACCTGCACGCCAACGCGGTGAATTTCGGCCACGACCCGGTGGCCATGCTGCACGCGTTCCCGCTGCAGCGCGTGCGGATGGTGCACCTTTCCGGTGGCCGCTGGCTGAGGGCCCCCGACGGGCGCGGGCGGCTGCTCGACGATCACCTGCACGATGTGCCGGACCCCGTCTTCGACCTGCTCGAGCGGCTGGCCGCGTGCGCGCCGCAGGACCTCACCGTGATCATCGAGCGTGATGGCCAATACCCTGCCTTTGACCGGCTCCTGGACCAGGTCGCGCGTGCGCGCGCGGCCTTGGCCAGGGGACGCGCCAACCGCCTTTCCCGGGCCGCGTGACCGTGGACATCGAGTCCTTTCTCGCGAGGCTCTACGTCGACGAGGCCTTCCGGAAGTGCTTTCTCGACGACCGGGCCGGCGTGGCCCGGCGAGCCGGGCTTTCGCCGGACGACGGCAGGGCTGTCGGGGCCATCGACCCGGTGGACCTGGCGCTCGCGGCCGCCAGCTACGCACGCAAGCGCTCGGGTCGGGCGAAGCCGAAGTAGGCGCTTGCACGACGATCGCTGCAAGGACCGTCACGAAACTGTCGCGGAACATTCACACGGGATTCCTATCCTAGGGGCCCTTTTACGCGGAGGCCCCATGGCGCACGAAATCAAGGACGACGACGGCATCTCCAACCCTTCCGGAAACCCCCACCTTTCGCGGATCGTCGAGGCGGCGATCGCCCACAGCCCGGCGCGGCGGGCGTTCCTGAAGACGGGCCTGGGTGCATCCCTGCTGCCCTTCATCGGCGGCAGCCTGGCGGCCTGTTCCGACAGCGATTCGGCGGTGATCGAGAACGTGCTCGGCTTCAAGTCGGTGACCGCGAGCACGAGCGACGCCGTGGTGGTTCCCGAGGGTTACCGGGCCGAGGCCATCTTGCGCTGGGGCGACCCGCTGCTGCCAGGCGCACCCGAATTCCGTGGCGATGCGAGCGAGACCGCCGCCGAAGCCGAGCTGCAAGTGGGCGACAACCACGACGGCATGTACTTCTTCGCGCTCCGGAACGCCGACGGCAGCGAAAGGAGCGATGCGGGCCTGCTCGTCCTCAACCACGAGTACATCAACCCCGAGTACTACTACGCGCCCGGGACGAGTGCCTCGAACTGGCTCGAGCCATTCACGCTGGAAAAGGCGAAGAAGGGCCAGGCGGGGCACGGCGTCACCGTCGCCGAGGTGCGCCGCAGGGCCGACGGCGGCTGGGAATACGTGCGCGGCTCCCCCTACAACCGCCGCATCACCGGCTACACGCCCATCGAGATCTCCGGTCCCTCGCGCGGCCACGAGTTGCTGCGCACGGCCGCCGATCCCGGCGGCGTCGAGGTGCTGGGCACGCTGAACAACTGCGCCTCCGGACGCACTCCTTGGGGCACCTACCTCACCTGCGAGGAGAACTTCAACGGCTACTTCGGCTGGAACGGGACGCGCACGCCGAATGCCCTCGAGAACCGCTACGGCATCGCCAAGGACGGGTTCGGCTATCGGTGGCACACCGTCGACGCCCGCTTCGACGTGAACGCCAGCCCCAACGAGCCCAACCGATTCGGCTGGGTCGTCGAGATCGACCCCTACAACGCGGCCAGCAAGCCGAAGAAGCGCACCGCGCTCGGTCGCTTCAAGCACGAGAATGCGGAGGTGGTGGTGGCGGCCAACGGCAAGGTCGTGGTCTACATGGGGTGCGACGAGCGCAACGAGTACATCTACAAGTTCGTGAGCGCCGGCACCTACAGCGCCGCCAACGCGGCGGCTAACGCGAACCTGCTCGACGCCGGCACGCTGTACGTGGGGAAGTTCGAGGCCGGCGCGGCCGCCGGCGACCGCATGGGCACGGGCACCTGGGTGCCGCTGGTCTTCGGTCAGAACGGTCTCACGGAGGCCAACGGCTTCTCCAGCCAGGCCGACGTCCTGATCCGCGCGCGCCAGGCCGCCGACCGGGTGGGCGCCACGATGATGGATCGGCCCGAGTGGATCGCGGCCAACCCGAAGAAGGCGGGGGAGATCTACATCGCGCTCACCAACAACAACCGGCGCGGCACGGCAACGGCCTCCGCGAACAACCCGGACGGCAGCACGGTGGCCGGTTCGGCCCGGCCGCCGGTGGACGACCCGAACCCGCGGGCGGACAACCAGTGGGGCCATGTCCTGCGCTGGAACGAGTCGGGCGGGGACCCGACCGCCACCACGTTCGCCTGGGACATTTTCGTGATCGCTGGCAACCCCAAGCAGACCCCGGACCGGACCAACCTGCGCTCCGGCTCGGCGAATGTCACGGCGGACAACATGTTCAACAGCCCCGACGGCCTGGCGTTCGATGCCACCGGCCGGCTTTGGATCCAGACGGACGGCAACTTCTCCAACGCCGGGAATTTCGACGGGCAGGGCAACAACCAGATGCTGGCCGCCGACGTGTCCACCGGGGAGGTCCGCCGCTTCCTGGTGGGACCGTCGGGATGCGAAGTCACGGGCGTCACGTGGACGCCGGACCGCCGGACCATGTTCATCAACGTCCAGCATCCCGGCGAGATGGGCGGGCACCCGAACACCCCGAGAAAGGCCGACGGCTCGGCCTACGGCGACAACGACATCGCGCGCGACGCCGGCCGCTTTTCGCGGTTTCCGAACGCGGCCGACGCCACGCAGCCGGGCAGTTCTCCGCGGCCTCGCTCCTGCACCATCGTCGTGCGGCGGGCCGACGGGGGGGTCGTCGGTACCTGAGGGGCGCGGGCTGAGGGGGGGGCGCAGCACCGGCGCGGCGAGGGGGCGGCCGCTTGCCCTAAGGCGTGGCCTCCCCGACAATGTCCGTCTGCACCCCTCGGACGGACGACCCAATGGCCTTGAAGGCCCGCAGTTACGCGAACGCGCACGTGATCCCGCTGGCTGGGCGGCTGGACCACGACAACAGCGAGGCCTACCGGGTCGAGCTGCTGTCGCAGATCGAGCAGCATGCGGTCGGCGGGGCGGCGATCGTCCTCGACCTCTCCGGGCTGAAGTACGTCTCGAGCGCGGGACTGCGCGTCTTCATGCTGGCCTCGCGCCAGGCGAAGGCGCAGGGCAGCCGCGTCCTGGTCGCGGCGGCGCAGCCGATGGTGGCGGAGATCTTCCTGATCAGCCGGTTCAACCTGATCTTCAGCATCCACCCGACGGTGCGCGATGCCCTCGCGGCGGTCTCGGCCGAAGCCGCCGAGGCCTTCGACAAGGCCTGATCCCGTGCCGATGCGCATCCGTTTCTGGGGAACGCGCGGGTCCATCCCGGTGTCCCTCACGGCCGCGGACATCCGCGACAAGCTGGCGCGCGCGCTGGTTGCCGCCTCGGGGCGCCGCTTCGCCTCCTTCGAGGAGGCGCACGAGTACGCCACGCGCGAGCTCGACTTCTCCCTCACGCACACCTTCGGCGGCCACACCTCCTGCGTCGAGCTCGACACCGGCGGCCCCGAATACTTCGTCTGCGACATGGGCAGCGGCGCGCGGCCCTTCGGGGCGCACGTCCTCGCGCGTCAGGGGCGCAGGCCGCCGACCGTCAACGTGTTCATGTCCCACATGCACTGGGACCACATCATGGGCTTCCCGTTCTTCGGCCCCGCCTACATGCCGGGGGCGAAGATCCGCATCCACTCCTGCCACGACGCCTGCGAGCACGCCTTCCGCCTGCAGCAGGCCGCGCCCTGCTTCCCCGTCGACTTCGACTACCTCTCGGCCTCGATCGAGTTCGTGAGGCTGGTGCCCGACCAGCCGCGCGAGATCGCGGGGGTGACGGTCACGCCCCACCTGCAGCTGCACGCCGGCGATTCCTACGGCTTCCGCTTCGAGAAGGACGGCAGGAGCGCCGTCTACACGACGGACTCGGAGCACAAGCTCGAGAACTTCGCCGAGAGCGCGGACTTCGTCGACTTCCTGCGCGACGCCGACGTCGTCATCTTCGACGCGATGTATTCCATGCTCGAGGCAATCAGCGTGAAGGCGGACTGGGGCCACTCCAGCAACGTGGTGGGCGTCGAGCTCTGCCAGATGGCCGGCGCGCGCCACCTCGTGCTCTTCCACCACGAGCCCGCCAACGACGACGCCACGCTCCTGCGGCTCCTCAAGGAGGCGCGCCGGCTGGAGGAGCTCACGCGCGGCGGCCGGGCCCTCGAGATCACCTCCGCCTTCGACGGGATGGAGATCGAGCTCTGAGCGCGACCGCGGCGATCCGTCTCGCCTCGCTCGCCCTTCTCGCGACCCTCTGCCTGCTGCTGGCGGTCCCCTCGGGGCCGGTGGAGCGCTTCCGCAACTTCGTCTTCGACGGCTGGCAGCGGGCCATGCCGCGCGAGCGCGACTCCGGCCTGGTGGTCGTGGTGGCCATCGACGAGCGCTCGCTCGCCACCTGGGGCCAGTGGCCGTGGCCGCGCACGCGCGTGGCCGAGCTGGTGTCGCGCATCGCTGACGGGAAACCGCTCGCGCTGGGCCTCGACATCTACTTCCCCGAGCCGGACCGCTTCTCGCCCGAGGCCATCGCCGCGCAGGTGGCCGAGGCCGCGCCCGAGCTGGCGGGGCGCCTGCGCGCCCTCGAATCCAACGACAAGGTGCTGGGCCGGGCGCTCACGAGGGCGCCGTCGATCCTCGCGGTGCCCGGCGTCGATCGCGAGGAGGAGCGATACGCCGGCGCGCCGGGCGGCCCGCCGTTCCGCTTCGTCGGCGATGCCGGCGAGCACATCCGGCATTTCCGCGGACACTTGCGCAACGTGGCGGACGTCGACGCCGGCGCGGCGAGCCACGGGCTCGTGAGCACGGCGCCGGAGGGGGGCGTGATGCGGCGCGTTCCCGTGGTGGCGACGGTCGGCGGACACGCGATCCTCGGCCTCGGCGTCGAGCTGGTGCGCACCGCCGTCGGGGCGCTGGCGGAATTGCGCCCCGGCCCCGGCGGGCTGGTCGAGGTCCGCTTCGGGGACTATGCGGTGCCGGCGCAACCCGACGGGAATGCCTACCTTCGCTTCGCCCGCCACGATTACACGCGCTACGTCCGGGCCTCCGACATCCTGTCCGGCGACTTCGACACCGGACTCCTCGAGGGGAAGCTCGTCCTGCTCGGGTTCATCGGCCTGGGCCTGCGCGACCAGGCGAACACGCCGCTCGGGGAGTCGGTCTACGGCATCGAGGTCCACGCGCAGGTGGCCGAGACCATCATCGAGGAGAAGTTCCTTCGCCGCCCCGGGTATGCCCCCTGGGCGGAGGCGGCCGTCCTCGCCCTGTTCGGCATCGGCCTCATCGTCGTCGTTCCCCGCTGGACCGCGCCGTACTCGACGCTGCTGCTGGTGGCGGGCGCCGTGGCCATGGTCGCCGGCGCGGCCGGCGCCTTCCAGTACGGCGGGTTGCTCCTCGACCCCTTCGGCCCCGTGCTCGGGACGGCGCTGGTGTTCGGCACGATGCAGGCCGGGTCCTTCGCCGACGTGCAACAGCAGCAGCGGCGGCTTCGCGAGCAGGCCGCGCGCGTGGCCGGGGAGCTGCACGCCGCCCAGCGCATCCAGATGGGGCTGCTGCCGGATCCGGCCAAGGTCGCCCCGGGCGAAGCGCGCCTGGACCTCGCCGCCCGGATCGAGCCGGCGCGCTCCGTCGGCGGCGACTTCTACGACTGCTTCATGCTCGACGACCACCGCCTCTTCTTCCTCGTGGCGGATGTCTCCGGCAAGGGCCTGCCGGCCTCGCTCTTCATGGCCTCCGTGAAGAACATCCTGAAGTCGGCCGCGCACGCGACGCAGGGGCGCCTCGGCCGGGTGCTGGTCCGTGCGCAGCAGGAGACGCGCCTGGAGAACCCCGAGTCGCTCTTCGTGACGGTGTTCGTCGGCGTGCTGGACCTGCGCACGGGCTACCTCGAGTGCGTCAACGCCGGCCACGAGCCGCCCTGGCACGGCCGCCCGGGCGACCGTGCCGCCCGGGTGCAGGGCCCCGGCGGGCCGCCTCTCGGCGTGCTCGACGAGGAGTTCACCTACCCGGTCGGCCGCCTCTCGATGCGCGCCGGCGAGTGGCTTCTCGTGCTGTCGGACGGGGTCACCGAGGCCATGAACCCGGCGGGGGCTTTCTTCGGCGCCGACCGCCTGCAGGCCTGCCTCGCGTCCCTGGGGGAGGCGCCGGCGTCCGGCGCGATCGTGGCCGGGGTGTGCGCGGAGGTGCACCGCTTCGCGGCGGGCGCCGACCCCGCCGACGACGTCACGCTGCTCGCCATCGGCTGGCGGGGCCCGGCGCGGCCCGGCGCCGATCCCGACGCATCCGGAAACCCGCCGGCGTGAGCCGCCCGTGATCCGCACCGCCCTGCGCAGGGGAATGTTCGCGTCGCGGCCGGAGGCCCTGCGAGACGCCCGCGCGCTCGTGGAGTCGTTCAGCGCGGCGGCGGGCCTGGACGAACGGGCCTGCGCGAAGCTCACCCTCGTCGTCGAGGAGCTCTTCGTCAACACCGTGACGCACGGCCACGGCGGCGGCGCCGACGCGCCGGTGTGGATCACGCTGGCAAGCGCCCCGGGCGCGGTCCGCCTCACCTACGAGGACCATGCGCCGCCGTTCAACCCGTTCGCCGAGGGGGCTGCCATGGCCCCGGCGGAGCCCGCCGGGGAGACGCGCGTGGGCGGACTCGGCGTACACCTGACCCGGACGTTCACGGGCGATCCGGACTACGCGTACCTGTTCGGGCGCAACCGCCTGCGCCTCGCGATGGCCGTCTAGCTCTCCAGCCCGAAGAAGCTGCGGATGCGCGCGAGCAAGTCGGCGTCGCGCGGGTCGCGCTTGCCGCCGGCGCCGGCCGACTCGATGCGTCCCAACCGCTCCGTCTCGCGCCAGGCGAGGATCTGCGACATCTCGCGCGCGATGTCCGGCCGGGTGCGCAGCACGCGCTCGAAGCCCGCCTTGTCCAGCCGGTAGCACTCGAGGTCCGTTCGGGCGGTGATGGTGGCGCGGCGCGGCTCGCCGGTCATCATGCCCATCTCGCCGAAGACGCCGCCCTCGGAAATCGTGCTCACGTGCGTGCGCGCCCCGCTGGCCTCCACCCAGACGTCGGCCTCGCCCTTGGTCACCAGGTACAGCCAGTGCGCCACCGCGCCCTGACGCGTGACGGTGTCGCCCTTCACGAAGGGCGCGTAGACGAGGTGCTCGGCGAGCTCGCCGCGCTCCGCCTCGGAGAGCGAGGAGAAGAGGTCCACGCGGGAGAGCGCCGCCACCCGCTGCACCAGATCCCTTGCGTGCTCGGCCGCGCGGGACGCCTCGTTCTCCTTGATCATCAAGCGCTCCTCCCGCGGCGCGGCGATGGGCATGCCGTGGCGCGTCAGCGCCGCCAGGGCATGCGCGCGCACGATGGAATCGGTGACGTCGTCGGGGCGCGGGTCGGTGAGGAAGTAGCGCAGGGCGTAGCGGCCGACCGCCAATTCGACCTTCATCAGCACCGCGCTGGGCGCGGGGTCGCGCGCCACGTGGGGGATGTCGGCGTCCGTGACCGCCTTCACCAGGACCTCGCAGACCCGCGTGGGCGGATGGGCGAGGTCGAGGTCGAACCACAGCCACCGCCGCCAGACCGGGCTCGGGTCGGCGCGGGACCCGATGATCGTGAAGCGGTTCTTCATCAGCCAGCCGTTCGGGATCACCACGGTCTCGCGGTTGCGGGTCTCGACGGAGGTGTGCCGCCAGCGCACCTCCACCACGAGGCCGCTGGTCTCGTCCACCTTGACCCAGTCGCCGACGCGGATCGACTGGTCGAGCTGGAGGATGACGCCGCCGAGGATGTTGCCGAGCGTCTCCTGCATGGAGAAGGCGATGACGCCGGTGATGACCGCGGAGGTGGCGACGAGGCTGCCGAGGTCGACGCCGGTGAGGCGCAGCCACACGAACCCCCACGCGACGATCAGCACCAGCGTGACCAGGTCCTCGACGATGCGTGCCGGCACCACGTGCACCAGCGGCAGCAGCACGCGGAAGAGCAGGATGCCTCCCAGCCGGACGAGGACGACGCCGGCGATGATCGCCGACACGTCGGCGAGGATGCCGGCGCTCCTTGGCATGTCCGCCTTGCCCAGCGCCGCCGCGGCGACCGCCGCCACCGCGCCCAGGACGAGGAGGAGGAGGGCGTTGCGGGTGCTCGCCCGGTCCCGCGGCCGCACCGCCAGCAGCAGGATGCCGATGGCCAGCGAGACCGCCATGGCATTGGCGGCCTCCGTGCGCAGCAGGCTCGTCAGGTCCACGCGCCCCTCACAGGCACGCTTCGACGCGTTCGCAGAGCCGTTCGATGACCGACACCCGCGCGAGCAGCTTGTCGTTGGCGGCGATCACGTTCCAGGGGCCCGTCTCGGTGGAGGTGCGCTCGATCATGTCGCAGATGGCGCGCTCGTACTGCGGCCACTTCTTGCGGTTGCGCCAGTCCTCGTCGGTGATCTTGAAGCGCTTGTAGGCGATCTTCTCGCGCTCCTTGAAGCGGCGCAGCTGCTCCTGCGGCGTGACCGCCATCCAGAACTTGGCGACGATGGCGCCGGCGTCGGCGAGCTGCTCCTCGAAGTCGTTGATCTCGTGGTAGGCGCGCATCCAGTCGGCCTCCGAGCAGAAGCCCTCGACGCGCTCGACCAGCACGCGGCCGTACCACGAGCGGTCGAAGATGACCGCCTTGCCGTGGCCGGGGATGTGCCGCCAGAAGCGCCACAGGTAGGGCTGGGCCCGCTCCTCGTCGGTGGGCGCGGCGATGGGGATCACGCGGTAGAAGCGCGCATCCATGGCGCGCGTGACCCGGCGGATGGTGCTGCCCTTGCCGGCGGCGTCCATGCCCTCGAACACCATGACCAGCGAGCGCCCGGCCATCTTCCTGTCGCGCGTGAGCTGGTTCAGCCGCGCCTGGGCCTTCTCGAGGCGCTTGTCGTAGGCCTTGGGGGCGAGCTTGCTCGCGTAGTCCAGCGTGTTGAGGATGTTCTTCCTGTCGATCGGCGGCTCGGGCGGCGGCGCCGAGGGCGAGAGCTTCGGCGGCGCCCCCTTCAGCCGGGCGGTCATGGCGTCGAGCAGCATGCGCCCCGCGGTGAGCGAGCGGTACTGCGGGTCGGAACCCTCGATCACGTTCCAGGGCGCCTCGCCCGTGCTGGTCTCGCGCAGCGCGTCCTCGCAGACGTCGATGAACTCGTCGTAGTGCTTGAAGCGCTCCCAGTCCCCGGGGCCGACCCGCCAGGCGGTCTTCTTGCTGGACATGAGCTCCTTGAAGCGCTTCTTCTGCGCGGCCTTGGAAAGGTGGAACCAGAGCTTCAGGATGAGCGCCCCCTCCGCGACCAGCATCCGCTCGAAGTGGCGGATGCGCTCGAGGCGGTGCTCGAAGAGGGCGCGCTTCTCGTGGCCCATCACGCGCTTGATGATCGGGTCGGTGTACCAGGAGCCGAAGAGGATGCCGATGCGGCCCTTCGGCGGCAGCGCCTGCCAGAAGCGCCACATCTCGGGCCGCTCGCCCTCGGCGCCGGCCATGGCGGCGAAGGCGTGGGTGTGGATGTGGCGCGGGTCCATCCACTCGTTCATCAGGTTCACGGTCTCGCCCTTGCCGGCACCATCGACCCCGTTCACGAGCACGATCACGGGAAACTTGCCGTTGTCGAGCAGTTCGTACTGCACCCGGAGGAGCTCCTGGCGCAGCTTCGGCTCCTCGCGCTTGTATTCGCTCTTGTCGAGGCGGTGGCCGATTTCGGCGGATTCGAACATGGCATTACCCCTTTCCGGTTTCCGGCATCACAAGGCGGCCGACGGGTCCTTCCCCGGGCCTTCGGGTCATCGCGCGCCGTGCACGGGGCTTCTCGCGGCGTCCTGCCCCGTCGTCGTGCAGGCGGCGGGCGGGCACGGGAAGCGGTAGTAGCGGGCGTTCAGCCAGGCCGACACGTCGTCGATCTCCGCGTCGGTCCACCGCAGCCCCAGGTTCTGGCTCCAGCGCCGCACCCAGCTGCGGATCGCGTCGAAATCCGCCGCGGCGCGCTTCTCGCGGCCGTGCACGCTTTCCGCGTGGCAGCCGTCGCAGCGGATGTCGTAGAGCGTGCGCCCGCGACCCGCGTCGGCGGCCGTGCCCGTACCGGGAAGCGCGAGCAGCAACGCCGCAAGCAGCAGGGGAAGCAAGACGATGCGCACGGACACCCCCGGACTTCGATCCGGTTTCAGTCTCGCACCGGGGCGCCGTGGCGGCTTGCTCTGGATCAAGCCGCCGGTGGAGGCGGCGACTCGGGGCCGGGCACCGGCGCCGGGGGCGGCTTCGGCGGCTTCGGGGCCTTGGGCTTGCGGTGCCAGAAGCGCGGCTCGCCCGCCGCCCGGTGCAGGGCATGTTCCGCCGCGTCGACACCGGCCAGTTCCCGCGCCGCGAACCAGCCTCGGGAGAACTCGACGAATCCCGGCGTCGGCGCGAGCTCGCGCACGTGCGCGAGCGCGTTGGCGCAGTCGTTCGCCATGCCCAGCGCGTCCTGCGCGGCCGACAGGGCCTTCACGTGCCGCGCCACGACCGGCGCCCGGAAGAGCGAGCCCAGGAACTCGGCGGCGTAGCGCTGCCGCTTGACCAGGATGCGCAGCTGGTGGCGCGCCGCCGCATCGAGGGTGGCGAAGGCGGCGGCCTGCCGCGCGATCCGCCGGGCGCCCTTGCGCAGGCGGGCCGAGGCGAAGCCGGCGAGAGGGGCGGTGCCCGCCGGCGAGGGCCCGGGCTGCGACAGCCAACGCGCGACGCGGACCATCGCGAGCCCGTAGCGGGCGGAACGCACGGTTTCGCGCGCCGCCCGCCGGGCCTCGCGCTGCCGCGCCCGCGCGCGGTACAGCATCGAGCGGCCGGTCGCGGCGTCGCCGTGTGCGGCGATCAGGGAGGGCAGCGTCTCCGAGACGAAGACGTCCCAGTCGCGGCACTGCCCGAGGGCGGCGGCGGCCCAGCGCAGGTCGTCGGCGAACGGGGCGCACTCGCCGGGGCCGAGGGCGTCGCGGAACAGGCGCAGGGCCGAACGCAGCCTGCGCAGGGCGACGCGCAGCTGGTGCACGAACTCGATGTCGGTGCTGTCGAGGACGCCGCACTCGTTGGCCTGCGCCTGCGCGACGCACGCGGCGGCGATGCGCAGCGCGGCCTCGCGCGGGTCCTTCACGTCCTTCAGGTTGACCGGCGCGGCGCGCACGGGATGGGCCCGCGCCGCGGTTCCCAGCGTCAGCCCGCGCGCGAGCTTCGAAGCCGGCTCGGGCCGCAGGGCCAGCGTCGAGGCGAGTGTCTCGGCCACGTCGAAGGCCACCGAAACCGGGCCCTGCAGCACCTCGATCTCGATTTCCTCGACCGGCAGCTCGCGGCGCCCCGCCAGCAGCCGCCCCTCGTCGAGGGCCACCTCGAGACGGGTCCCGGGCTGGGGCTCCAGCAGCCAGCGCGTGCGCTTGAACTCGGTGACGAGAACGGGAACGAGGCGGCGGTGCAGCGTTTCGGCGCCCGGCATTCCGGCGAGCGGCGTCCCGGCGAAGCGGCTCAGGTCGAGCACGGGGCCCGGGACCGGGAATTCCCATTCGGGGCGCTGGTGGAGGCCGGCCGTCGACCGGCCCGCGGCCTTGAGCGTGGCGCGCCAGTGCCGTCCCTCGCGGCGCAGCCGCAGCCCGAGCCCGTTGCGTGCGAGGTCGCGCTGCGGCGTGTCGAAGTAGAAGGCCATGAAGCGATCGCGCCGCGACGCGACGCCCGCGAGCGGCGGCGTCGACGCGACGCGCGCCGCCTCGCCCGGGGCGAGCAACAGCTTCAGTTCCAGTTCGCGGGGCGGGGCTGTCATGGCGGCACCTGTCACGTCCAGGGCTCACACTACCCCAAGAGCCGCCTGTGCTTCCACCCCGTTCCTCGGTTACGATTCAGGGCTCAAGCAACCACAACAGCACCGCTGACGGCGATTGGCGCAACGCCCCGGGCCCCCGTGCCCGCCCGCCGGCCGGTATCGGGGGTTTCTCGTGACCGCAATCGACCGGCGCCTGGCGGCGCTGCCGCCTTCCGTTCTCCGGAGCCTGAAGCGCGGCCTGGAGAAGGAGGGGCTGCGCGTGCAGCCGGACGGCCGCCTCGCCGACACGCCGCACCCCGCGGCCCTTGGTTCGGCGCTCACGCACCCGCGGATCACCACGGACTTCAGCGAGGCGCAGCTCGAGCTGATCACCGGCGTGCACACGGACGCCGAGTCGTGCCTGCGCGAGCTCACCGAGCTGCACCAGGCGGTGTATCGCGGGATCGGCGACGAGCAGGTGTGGTGCGCGAGCATGCCCTGCCGCCTGCCGCCCGACGACCGGATCCCGATCGCGCAGTACGGGACCTCCAACGCCGCGCGCCTGAAGACCCTCTACCGCGAGGGGTTGTCGCGCCGCTACGGGCGGCGCATGCAGGTCATCTCCGGCATCCACTACAACTTCTCGCTGCCCGACGAGGCGTGGCCACACCTGCGGGAGGGCGCGGACGACGCCCTGCCCGACGCCCGCTACCGCGACGCGCGCTACCTCGGGCTGATCCGCAATTTCCGCCGCCATGCGTGGCTGCTGCTGCTCCTGCTCGGCGCCTCGCCGGCGGCCTGCGGCTCGTTCGCTCCGGGCCGCGGGCAGGATCTCTGCACGTGGCCGAGCGGCAGCGTGTACGGGCCGCACGCCACGTCGCTGCGCATGGGCCGGCTGGGCTACCAGAGCGACGCCCAGGCCTCGCTCGCCGTGAGCTTCAACGACCTGCGCGGCTACGCGGCCACCCTGCACCGGGCGCTCACGGAGCCGTGGCCCGCCTACGAGGCCATCGGCCTGCGCGACGGGGAAGCCTACCGGCAGCTCTCCACGACCCTGCTGCAGCTGGAGAACGAGTTCTACGGCAGCATCCGGCCGAAGCGGACGACGCGGGAAGGCGAGCGGCCGCTGCGCGCGCTGGGCTGCCGCGGCATCGAATATCTCGAGGTCCGCTGCCTCGACGTGAGCCCCTTCCTGCCCGTGGGCATCGACGCGGACACGATGCGGCTGCTCGACATCTTCCTGCTGCACTGCCTGCTGGCGGACAGCCCGCCCGATTGCCCGCGCGAGATCGACGCGATGGCGCGCAACCAGAGGCTCGTGGCCGAGCGCGGCCGAGACCCGGACACCCGGCTCGACCGCGACGGCGGCGAGGTGTCGCCGTCCGACTGGGGCGCGGAGCTGCTCGACGCGTGCGGGCCGATCGCAGCGGCCCTCGACGGGGCGTGCGGCGACGGCAGGCACGGGGAGGTGCTGTCGCGGGCGCAGCGCGCCCTGCGGGAGCCCGACACGCTGCCTTCGGCCCGCGTCCGTCGCGAAACGGAGCAGGCGCACGCCACCTCGTTCCCGCGGTTCGTCCTCGAGCGCTCGCTCGGAAACCGCGACGCGGTGATGGCCCTTCCCTTCGCGGCGGACGCGCAGGCGCGCCACGCGGCGCTGGCGGCGCGCTCGCTCGAGGAGCAGAAGCGCATCGAGTCGGAGGACTCGCAGCCTTTCGAGGAGTACCGGCTGGCCTACCTCGGGCAGGACCTGCTCTCCGGCCCGCACCTGGCCGACTGAGGCGGGCACTGCCGGCAACCGATCCCCCCATGGCCGCGCCTCCGACCTCGCCGGAAACGATGGCCGCCGCCTCGCCGCGGGCGCGCGTCGACCTGCACGACCTTGGCGGTTCGGTGAACGCGGCCGCCACCTCGTTCGCCGTTTCCATCGGCGGCGGGGTGCTGATCTTCGCGCCCCTCGGGGCGGAATGGCTGCCCTACGGCATCGTCGCCTGCCTCATCGCGACCGTGGCCGGCGGGACCGTCGCCGCGATCCTCTCGTCGACGCCGGTATCGCTCAGCTCGCCGCGGGCCGCCGCCTGCATCGTGCTGGCGAGCTTCGTGGCCACCGTGAGCCGTTCGGTGCCGGAACTCCCGCCGCAGGCGGTGATCGCCCTCACCAGCCTCACCGTCGTCGCCGCGGGCGTGCTGCAGATGCTGGCGTCGTGGATGGGCCTCGCGCGGCTCATCCGCTTCGTCCCCTTCCCCGCGGTGGCGGGATTCACGCACGGGATCGCGCTGTCGCTGCTGATCGCCTTCCTGCCACTCTTTCTCGGCGTCGCCGAAGTGCCGCGCATCGCCTGGCCGCGCCCGGAGGCCTGGCACGGGGGCGCCCTCGCCGTGGCGGCCGCGGGCTTCGGGGCCATCCTGCTGTGCGCCTTGCGCAGCCCGCGCCTGCCGGCCATCTTCGTCGGCATGGTCGCGGGCGTCGCATTCCACGCCTTCATCGCGGGCATCGTGCCCGGGATCGACATCGGGCCGCACGTGGAGCCGGGGCTCTTCCCGAACGTGCAGTCGCCGTTCCTGCACTGGGAGGCCGTGCCGCAGCTGCTTCGCGACCCCGTCGGCCCCCGGCTCCTGCTGTCCTTCTCGGTGGCGCTGGCCGCGGTGGCCACCATCGACTCGATGGTCGGCACGATGGCGGTCGAGACCCGCTACCACGTGCGTTCGCAGCCCGACCGCGACCTGCTCGCGCAGGGGCTGGGCAACGCGATCGCCGGCGCCCTGGGCGGCGCGGCCATCGCCTATTCCGTCGTCTCCGTGCAGTCGGCGCGCTCGGCCGGGGCGCGGGGCTGGATGGTCGGCCCGCTGGTGGGCGCGGGGGTGGCGGCGATCGCGATCGGCTTCGCGCTCTTCGTGCAGAGCGTGCCGCTCGCGGTCCTCGCCGCGCTGATGGTGTTCATCGCGTTCCGCCTCGCGGACCCCTGGGGCGTGAAGCTCCTGAAGTCCGTGGTCCGGGGCGGGCTCGGCCGCGACGCCATGAAGCGCGAGAGCTTCATCGTCTACCTGCTCGTGACGCTCTCCATCGTGCTGCTCGACATCGTCTCCGCGCTCGCCGTCGGGCTCGTCGCCTCGGCGGTGATCTTCACCCGCACGATGAACCGGCAGGTCGTGCGGCGCGTGACGATCGGCGCCAACGTCCGCTCCCGCCGGCGCTACCCGCCGGCCGTCATGCCGGTGCTCGCGGAGGCGATGCAGGAGGTGGCGGTGGTCGAGCTCGAGGGGCCGCTCTTCTTCGGCACGGCCGACCGCATCAGCGCCGCGGTCGAGAAGCTTCCCGCGTCCGTCCGCTACGTGGTGCTCGACCTGCGCCGGGTGCAGGCGCTCGATGCCTCGGCCGACGCCGTCCTCGCGCGAACGCACGCCCGGCTGGACAGCCAGAGCCGATCGCTGCTGCTATCGGGCGGGTCGGCAGGCCTGGCGGCGGGCCGGACCGACCTGCCCCCCGCTTTCCCGGACCGCGACCGGGCGATCGAGTGGGTGGAGTCGCGCATCCTGGAGGACACCGGCCTGCACGTGGAGGAGATGGCCATCGAGGCGCCGGCCGTCCCGTGGCTTCTCGGGATGGAGGGCGAGGAATCCCGGGTCTTCCTCGGAGCGACCGAGATCCGCGACCTGCCGGCGGACGCCGAGGTGTTCCACCAGGGCGACCGCGGCCGCGAGCTCTTCTTCCTGCTCTCCGGCCGCCTGTCCATCTGCATCGATGCGGGCAAGGGCAACGTCATCCGCGTCGCGACCTTCCTGCCCGGCAACATGTTCGGCGAGATGGCCTTCATCGACGGCGGCGCGCGCACCGCGAGCGCGGTCTGCGACGTGCCGTGCCGCGTGCTGGCGCTTTCGCCGGCCGGCCTCGAGCGCCTTTCGGCCGAGGCGCCGGAGGTCGTGGCCCACCTCTACGCGGCCCTGGCGCTCGAGATCTCCGGGCGCCTGCGCAACACGGACCAGATGCTGCGCGAAGAGATGGAAGCCTGAAACCGGGATAATCGCGTCATGGCCACGCTCTCGATCATCGTGCCGGTCCTGGATGAGGCTGCCGGCATCGCCGGCAGCCTCGCGGCGCTGGCGCCGCTGCGCGCGGGCGGTGCGGAGGTCGTCGTGGTCGACGGCGGCAGCAGCGACGGCACGGCGGAGCTCGCGCGGCCGCTCGCCGACCGTGTCGTCGCGGCCCCGCGCGGCCGCGCCCTGCAGATGAACGCCGGCGCGCGCGCGGCGCGCGGCGACACGTTCCTCTTCCTGCACGCCGACACGCGCCTGCCGCCGGGCGCCGACCGCCTCGTCGACGAGGGCCTCGCGGCCGCGGGCCGCCACTGGGGCCGCTTCGACGTGCGCATCGCGGGCCGCTCGCCGCTGCTTCCCGTCGTTGCCGCGTTCATGAACGCGCGCTCGCGGCTCACCGGCATCGCCACGGGCGACCAGGCGCTGTTCGCCACGCGCGCGGCCTTCGAGCGCGCCGGCGGTTTCCCGGCGATCGCGCTGATGGAGGACGTCGCGTTCTCGAAGGCCATGAAGCGCCTGGGGCCGCCCCTGTGCCTGCGCGCGAAGGCGGTCACGTCGGGCCGGCGCTGGGAGCGTGGCGGAACGCTGCGCACCATCCTGCTGATGTGGCGGCTGCGGCTCGCCTACTTCCTCGGCGCGGACCCGTCCGTCCTCGCGCGTCGCTATGGCTCCGGCCGCGCGGAAGTCTGAGCCCCGGCCGGTCGCGGTGTTCGCCAAGGCGCCCGTGCCGGGCGAGGTGAAGACGCGCCTCGTCCCCGTCCTCGGGGCGGAGGCGGCCGCGGAACTGCACCAGTCCCTGGTGCGGCGCGCGGTGGCGACGGCGAAGGCCGCGGGCCTCGGTCCCGTGTCGCTGTGGTGCACCCCGGATACCGGCCACCCCTTCTTCGCCGCCTGCGCCGCGCAGTACGGCGTGACCCTGCACGAGCAGCGCGGCGGCCATCTCGGCGAACGCATGGAGCGCACCCTCGGCGTCCTGCTGCTGCAGGGGCCGGCGCTGCTCATCGGGTCCGATTGCCCGGCGCTGCGCCCCGAGGACCTGCGCGCCGCGGCGGGCTCGCTCGCGACGCACGATGCGGTCCTGCAGCCGGCGGAGGACGGCGGGTACGTGCTCGTCGGTCTGTCGCGCGAGGTGCCCGGGCTTTTCGAGGGCATCCGCTGGGGCGGTGCCGACGTCATGCGCCAGACGCGCGCGCGGCTGCGCGAGGCGGGCGCGACGTGGCGCGAAATGCCGACGCGCTGGGACGTGGACCGGCCCGAGGACTACCGCCGCCTGGTGGCATCGGGACTGATCGCGGAAGGGGACCGGTGAGGGCGCTCGCGCTGGCGGCGGCGGGATGCGCGTGCGCGGCACTGGCGGTTTCCGGCGCGGACATCGCCCCGTTCTCGGCGGCGCGGCCGGGCGACCCCGTTCCGGCCGGATGGCGGGCGCTCACGCTCCCGAAGATCCCGGCGCCGGAAGTGTCCCTGGTCGCCGAGGGCGGCGTCACCGTCCTGCGTTCCCGCGCCGCCGCGGCCGGCGGAACCGTGGCCTTCGCGCTCGACGCTTCGCCCGCGGAACGTCCCCTTCTCTCCTGGCGCTGGAAGGTGGACCGCGTCGTCGAGCGCGCGAACCTGGCGGCGAAGTCCGGCGACGACTTCGCGGCGCGCGTCTACGTGTTCTTCGACGTGCCGGTCGAGGAACTCCCCTGGGGCGATCGCGTCAAGTCGCTCCTCGCGCGCGCGGTCTGGGGCGAGAAGCTGCCCACGGCGGCGATCTGCTACGTATGGGACAACCGCCACCCCGCCGGGACGAGCGCCTGGAACCCCTACACGGACCGCGTGCGCACGGTGGTGCTGCGCAGCGGTGCGCCCGGCGGCTGGGCCGCGGAGTCGCGCGACCTCGACGCGGATTTCCGGGCGGCGTTCGGGGCGCAGTGGCCGAAGCCCACGCCGCGCGTCACCGGCATCGCCATCGGCAACGACACGGACCAGACGGGCGAGACCGTCACCGCCTGGTTCGGGGACTTCGCCCTGGGTGCCCGGCGGTGAAGCGGCTGGTGCTGGTGGGAGGGGGCCACGCCCACGTGCACGTGCTGAAGGCGCTGGGCGAGACGCACGACGCGGGCGTGGCCGTCGCGCTCGTGACGCCGGTGGCAAGGCAGGTCTACTCGGGCATGCTCCCGGGCTACGTGGCCGGCCACTATTCGCTTGCCGAGTGCGGCATCGACCTCGAGCCGCTCGCGCACCGGGCGCGCGCGATCGTGCTGCGCAGCCCGGCGGTGCGCATCGACTCCGCGCGGCGCGAGGTCGTCCTCGCCAACGGCGAGGCGGTCGCCTACGACGTGCTCTCGCTCAACGTGGGCTCGCAGCCCCTGGTTGGGGACGCGGCCGGGGTGCGGGAGCACGCCATCGCGGTCCGGCCGCTGGAGCGCTTCGTCGAAGGCTGGGAGCGGGTGCTGTCGCTCGCGAAGGCGGGCGCCCTGAACGCGATCTCGGTCGTCGGCGGCGGGGCGGCGGGCGTCGAGCTGGCGCTCGCCATGCAATGGCGCCTGCGGGCCGAGGCCGCGTCGTCGGCGCCGCACGTGCGCATCCTCACCGATGCGCCGTCGCTGCTCATGGAGCACCCTTGGCCGGTCCGGGCCCGCGTCGAGTGGATGGCCCGCCGACGCGAGATCGGCGTGCACACCGGGTGCGGCGTGGCCGAGGTGGGCGCGGGATTCGTGAAGCAGCGACAGCCCATTTCCTTCGCGTCGGACGCCACCTTCTGGGTGGCCGGCGCCGCCGCGCACGGCTTCATCCGGGAATCGGGCTTGCGAACGGACGAGCGCGGCTTCCTCGCGGTCAACGACTTCCTGCAATCGGTTTCGCACCCCGAGGTCTTCGGCGCGGGGGATTGCGCGACGAACCTCGGGCACCCGCGCCGCAAGGCGGGGGTCTTCGCGGTGCGCGCGGGCCCCGCGCTGGCCGCCAACCTGCGCGCCGCCCTCGCCGGGGCGCCGCTCGCGCGCCACGCGACGCGCAATCGCTTTCTCGCGTTGCTTTCCTGCGGAGACCGCTACGCCATCGGGACCTACGGCCCGCTCTTCTTCGAGGGACGCTGGGTGTGGCGCTGGAAGGACCGCATCGACCGGCGCTTCCTCGCGCGCTACGCCGCCCGCTGACCGGCGGCGGGCGTCCGTCGCGGGCGTATGCGGACCACCTTCACCATGCGGTCGTGCACCTGCAGGATCTCGACCGGGTGGTCGGAGACGAGCAGCGTCGTTCCCGGCTCGGGGATGTCCTCGAGGGCCTCCAGCACGAGGCCGTTGATGGTCTTGGCGCCGTCCAGAGGGAACTGGAAGCCGGCCTTGCGGTTGAGGACGCGCAGCGGGCAGGTGCCCTCGGCGACGACCGAGCCGTCCGCCTCGCGGCGGAAGAGCCCGCCGGCCATGGGCTTCTGGCTGGTGAACTCGCCGACGATCTCCTCGAGGATGTCCTGCAGCGTCACC
>Ga0114939_10000828_pt1 | contig 25477 bp, 21 predicted proteins | sample AshMeaCrysSpring_FD_87196 | JGI IMG/M metagenome (GOLD analysis project Ga0114939, IMG submission 87196) | Groundwater microbial communities from Big Spring, Nevada to study Microbial Dark Matter (Phase II) - Ash Meadows Crystal Spring | ecosystem: Environmental > Aquatic > Deep subsurface >...
CCGATAAAACCACCCTAATCACCGATCCCCATAGGCTCATGTCATGATTTTCTGACTAAATGATCCCGAAAGGGCTGATAACTGCGTACAAATTCCTAAAATCGGTCTATTACCCTCTTGATCCCAGCTAGATTTTATTGGTTACTATTTGTGTACAAGGTAAATTTGCGATCCCAAAAAAATGCTGATTATTGGCGTACCTGGGAACAAAAACGATTAGCTTTTCTGCGATTCATCAAACAGGTTAACGACAAGCAAACCTAGCACACAGGAGTCAGTCACCATCACGACAAAGTATTAAGGGTCAACCCATTACCAAACCTAGTCTTTGTCAGCACACAGAGTAAATCATCTAGAGAAATATCGGAACCCTGATTTATGGTTAAAGAACGCCCACCCATAGAAGAGATGACCTTAAGGCAACTACGTAAAGTTGCTAGTGAATTTGGTATATCTCGTTACAGTCGGATGCGTAAAGATCAACTGCTGGCGTCGATTATTGAAGTCCAGCAAAGTAAAGGTTTAGTCAGTCCATCACGTTCTCTGGAGGCACAAGAAGAAGTGGAAGCAGCAAAATTTGAACTCGGACAAGAAGACCGCACAGGTGGATCGCTGGCAGATGTCGATGAAGGATTAGCGGATCTTCCAGCAGGTTATGGTGAGAGCCGGATTGTTTTGATGCCTCGTGATCCCCAGTGGGCTTATACTTACTGGGATATTCCCAACGACCATAAAGAAGAACTGCGTCGTCAAGGAGGACAACAGCTAGCGTTGCGGATTTATGACGTTACTGATGTAAATTTAGAAACCCAAAGTCCCCATAGCATTCAGGAATATCCCAGTGATGAACTGGCAAGAGAGTGGTATTTACCGATTCCCTTAAGCGATAGAGACTACGTAGTTGATATCGGCTACCGTTGTCCCGATGGTCGGTGGTTGATATTGGCTCGTTCTGCAACCGTCCATGTACCTCCGGTGTATCCTTCTGACTGGATTGAGGATGTTTTCATCACCGTCAGCTTTGAGGAAGACCTGCGTGGTAAAACCCAATACGAACTTGTACCCCCTGCCAAGAAGATGGCAATGGCACCGGCAGCTGCTAGCAACCCCATATACGACCAAATCTTTGGTATGGCTGAATCTGGGGAAGCAATGCGGGTTGCTGGTTCGCTGTTTGGTTCCATGCAACACGTAGCAGGTTCTATACCTCCTGGCTCGGCTCAGATGCTTTCGGTTGCCGAACAAGCCATCAGTTCCTACATCTTCCCCTCTGGTGTCGGTATGTGGGCAGTACCCACAGTATCCGGTTTAACAATGTCCGGTGCTGGCTTCTCCGCTTCTGCAGTACCCATGCGTCCCCGTCAGTTCTGGTTAATTGCTGACGCAGAATTGATTGTTTACGGTGCTACCGAACCTGATGCTACCGTTACTATTGGCGGTCGTCCGATTAAGCTCAATCCCGATGGTACTTTCCGCTTCCAAATGTCCTTCCAGGACGGTTTGATTGACTACCCAATTATGGCTGTCGCTGCTGATGGTGAGCAAACCCGCTCCATTCACATGAAGTTTAATCGCGAGACACCATCACGCAATACCAATACCAAGGAAGAAGCTCAATTAGAATGGCTTTCTTAATTTGGGATGCCCGGATTTTAGATTCTGAATTTTAAATTGGGAATTTTGAATAATTAAGTTTTTCCCCTGCTATTAATGATGCCGTAGCGGGGGATTTTCTCATTGATATCGGGAGTATGGAGACTAGGAGTGCGATCGCTCCATCTGGGTTTGCTACAAGTGGTTAAAAAAAACGTCCTAATCCCTTACCTCTCCAGTAACAAAGTCACCGGACCATCATTTGCAATCGATACCTGCATCATCGCTCCAAACACACCAGTTTCTACCCGCAAACCACTATTACGCAATTTCTCTACAAAACGGTTGTATAAATTTTCCGCTATTTCCGGTGATGCTGATTTATCAAAAGAAGGACGACGACCTTTGCGACAGTCGCCGTAGAGGGTAAACTGACTAACAACCAACAATTCCCCTTCAATTTCTTGTACAGATTTTACCCACCTGTCTCCTCCGGACTCATCAGGAAACAGGCGTAAATCCAAACACTTCCGCACCATCCAGTCAAGTTCCGCATCAGTATCAGTATCAGCAATACCGACGAGTAAATTTAACCCTCGCCCGATTTTACCGACAATTTCACCATTAATTGTGACTTGAGACGATGTAACTCGCTGAATGACAACACGCATTCTGATTTTGGATTCTGGATTTTAGATTTTAGATTAGCAGGTTGTTTGTAAGTATCCAAGACATGGGATTTTTACCAACAACCCTCAATCGAAAATCCAAAATCCCAAATCTAAAATTTCCCGAACCCCTTCCCGCGACTGGTGGAATGGACAGTCAGACATTCTTGGAGTTGGCTTAGTAGGGTGTCGTGGTCAAGATTTTGACCAATCAACACCACCTGATTTTTCTTTTCACCCTTCCACTCATCATCATCCAAGGTAAAGCGCTTACCACACAGATGGAAGATATGGCGTTTCGGACTTTCCTCAAACCACATCACCCCTTTGGCCCGAAAAACTGTTTCTGGTAGCAAGTTATCTAGAAAATACTGAAACTTGCGGATGGAAAGAGGCTCGGAACTCTGAAAAGACACCGACGTAAAGCCATCATTTTCTAAATGGTCGGAATGATGATGGTGGTGGTGATGGTGGTCGTGATGCTCATGACCACATTCGGAATGGTCATGGTCGTGGTCGTGATGCTCGTGACCACATTCGGAATGGTCGTGGTCGTGGTCGTGATGCTCGTGACCGTGATTTTCCGCCGCAAAATACTTGTTAGACTCAAACAAACCGACGCTGAGAATCAAAGGAAGCGGTACTTGGGAGTGGTTGGTGCGGAGAATTCTGGCTCCTTGTTTCACCTCCTGTATTTTCCCCTCCAACTCATTCAACTCAGCTTCACTCACCAAATCCACCTTGTTGAGGATAATCACATCACCATAGGCAATTTGGCTGTAAGCTGCTTGGGAATTGAATAAATCCAAGCTGTAATTGGCTGCGTCTACGACGGTGATAATCGAATCCAGACGGGTTAAATCGCGTAATTCTGTACCCAGGAACGTGAGAGCGACTGGTAGCGGGTCAGCAAGACCAGTGGTTTCGACTACGAGATAATCTATCTTCTCTTGCCGTTCCAAAACTTTGTAAACTGCATCTACCAAGTCATTATTAATAGTGCAGCAAATGCAACCGTTACTTAGCTCCACCATGCTATTGTTGTCATCGGTGGAGACGATTAGCTCGTTGTCAATGCCGATTTCGCCAAACTCATTCACTAAAACAGCGGTTTTGAGTCCCTGCTGATTGCTGAGGATATGATTGAGCAGGGTAGTCTTTCCGCTACCCAAAAAACCTGTAATGATAGTGACAGGTAAGCCTTGTTTCGGCGCATCCATAACTGGAGATTCTGCTGGACTGACAGAAGATTGCATAGCACGGCTGCCCTTAAATGTTAAAAAATAGGACTATAGAGTTACAGGAGTAATTGCCTGACATCCCAGTCCTTTACCCTATTATTGCCTATCTGCTGATTTCCCTAACGTTGTATGACCCTAACGCTTTATAACACCCTCACCCGTCGTAAAGAAGCCTTTGACACCCTAGAACCGGGCAAAGTAAAAATGTATTGCTGCGGTGTCACGGTTTACGACTACTGCCATTTGGGTCATGCGCGTTCCTACATTGTTTGGGATACCATCCGTCGTTACCTGATGTGGCGTGGCTACGAAGTACTATACATTCAGAATTTTACTGATATTGACGACAAAATTCTCAACCGCGCCAAAGAACAAGGTTCAACAATGGAAGCGGTAGCAAATCGCTTTATTGATGAGTATTTTGCCGATATCCGCCGTTTAAACGTCCTCGATGCTGATGATTATCCCCGCGTCACCGAACATATTCCGGAAATTCATCAACTGATTAAAGACCTAGAAGCCCAAGACTACGCCTACGCTGCCGGGGGTGATGTCTATTATCGGGTGGAACGGTTCCCCAGTTATGGGAAGCTGTCGGGACAAAAATTAGAAGACAAACAAGCTGGTGCTAGTGGTAGAGTTGATGCAGAAGACCCAGAAGCCCAGAAAAAGCAACATCCCTTTGATTTTGCCCTCTGGAAGGCTGCTAAACCAGGAGAACCGGCTTGGGATTCTCCTTGGGGTCAAGGGCGCCCAGGATGGCATATTGAATGCTCAGCGATGATTCGCTCCCGATTGGGTGCAACTCTTGATATTCACGGTGGTGGTGGAGATTTAATCTTTCCCCACCATGAGAATGAAATCGCCCAGTCAGAAGCAGCGATAAACAAACCCCTAGCCAGTTACTGGATGCACAACGGGATGGTGCGGGTTCAGGGGGTGAAAATGTCCAAATCTTTGGGAAATTTCACCACAATTCGCGATTTACTTGATGGCAAGTGGTCTTTCTATCCTCAACCCGTTGACCCGATGGCGGTACGGTTGTTTATCATGCAGGCACATTACCGCAAGCCGCTGGATTTTACTGAGGAAGCTATTGCTACTGCGGAAAGTAGCTGGAAAACTCTCAAAGAAGGGTTGCTTTTTGGACATCATTATGGTAAGCAACTTGGGTTTGCTGATAGTGGTACAGCAGCGGTGTTAGATACCGATGCGGTTAAGCGCTTCCAAGAGGCTGGGGATGATGACTTTAACTTCTCCAGTGGCTTGGCGGTAATTTTTGAACTTGCGAAGGAATTAGTCCGCGAGGCGAATATCTTGGTGCATCAGGGAAAAACTGAGACAGCTACCGTAGAATTACAGAAGCAATGGGATACATTAGTTACCTTAACCCAGGTTCTCGGTTTAGAAGCGCAACAGGAAGCGGAAACTACTGCTAGTGGTGGGTTAAGCGATGAGGAAATTGAAGCGCTAATTCAGCAAAGACAAGAAGCAAGAAAAGCGAAAAACTTTGCCGAGAGCGATCGCATTCGCAATGAATTGCAAGCGCAAGGGATTACACTCATAGATAGTCGCGAGGGGACTCGTTGGCATCGGGGGTAGATAATCAGACTCACATTACACAGCTAAAGCAGGAGATTGATGGTACTTTTTACCATCAGTCTCAAAAATCAGAATTCAAGATATAGAATCATTGTTTGTTAATTTAATCAAGATTTGTATAATATAAATCACAGCATTACTAGGGAAAAAGCAGCATCTACCCTGTTCCAATAAACAAGTTCAGGGAGAATCATGTGGTTCCAATTATCGTAATTGTAACTTTAGCTACTGCTGGGTTGGGCGTGCAAAAAGGCGTTGAAGGTTTTGACAAGATCCAGCAGGCAGAGGAAATTGCCAACCGCACCCAAAGAAAATATGACAGCGCTGTCAAGCAATTAGAATCTGACTGGGAAGAAACCAACAAAATAGTCGAAAAATACGCTGAACTCCAAATAGATATCAAAATCAAGACTATTGGGCGGTTCATAACCTTCATAGAATGCATTGGTCAGTGTGCATCCCAAGCTGATATGCAGTTTTTAGAAGGTTTAGAAATTTCCGTCCAGCAACTAAAAGAATATCAAGCCGCTGTTCTTGAGGCTAAGGAATTGGTTACAGGTGGGGTAACAGCAGCAGTTACGGGAGCAGCAGCAGGTTCTGGTGTAATCAGCTTGGCAAGGTCTGTAGGTACAGTGTCTGTCACCAGATTCTTTGGCTTATGGACTACTGAAGTGGCTATCTCTCAACTCAGTGGTGCTGCGGCGCGGAGTGCGGCTATAAGTTGGTTAGGTGGAGGTAGCATGGCGGCTGGAGGTGCTGTAGTTGGCGGTACTATCATCGCTCCCGCATTGATGGTTTTTGGTTTACAACTAGCTGCTAAAGGTGAAAAGGCTATGACGGAAGCAACCGCTCGTCAGGCTGAAGCGAAGACCAAACTAGCGGACATTATCGAAGCTAAAGATTACCTTACACAGGTTAGAAGGGGTATTAATGAGGTAAGTGAGGTAGTGCGTAATCTCAACAGACGTGCTGATTTAGAACTCACCAAACTGGAATCTTTGTCATCATTTGATAGCAGCAGGGATGCGAGTAAGTTTCACCAAGTAGTGTTGCTAGTAACAGCGTTGGCAGAAATCATTAAAACTCCAATTTTTGATAGTGAAGGTAATTTCAATAACGAAACTGTTACTATCACAGCCAAATACCGTCATCTAGGAGAAAATTAAATGTCACTAGAGAATAGTAACTCAACAATTACAGCATCTGATGTAGCACAAGCTGTGGGTAATATAGCGGCACAAACTGTGGGTAGTTTTATTTCAACGCAAGCGACAAATAAGCAAGTCGTAGCGCAGGAAATAACTAAGCAACACTTGATTACTGTTGGGGGGATAACAACATGCTTAAATACCCTTACTTCCGCTTACCAAGATTATCTGAAAATCAAGCAGCAAGAACAGACTGAGCGCAGCAAAATTGAAGCTTGGGAAAAAGCTACTATTACCAAAATTAACGCCCAGCGAGATTTTTTGATGGCTTATCTTCAGCGTTCATTTGATGAACGTGCAGAAAACTTTCGTGCTTTATTTAGGGTAGTTGACCAAGCAACTACATCCGGCAATAGCGAACAATTAGCCTTGGCGTTAGATGCCATCAACAAAATAGTACAAGACAGTCCGTTGAAAGAACTGGCTAATTTGGAGTCTGTGCGTGCTAACCTGAATAATCCAAATCATGAATGGAAATTTTGAGCAGCTAGACTGCCAGTAATATCACCCTGAGTTTAACTTGTCTTCTGTTAATTGTGGTAGAAGAGTAAAGCATTGCAGAAGTAAGATGTTAAATTATGACCAGATAAATATTTCTGCAATGCTTGGCTACACAAATATTTTGTTTAAATGAATTATCAGGAAAAATTTTCTAGTATTAACATCGATATCTAGTTAGAAAAAATATCTATATGACTAATCTTACACCCCAAGAAATTACCCAAGTTCGCGGTCTTTTAGCAGATAAGGAGTACGCACTGGATGCTTTGCAAGTGATTGAAGAGTGTGAAGGAAATTTAGAGTATGCTTTTGAAGTGTTAATGCTGGAATCTGGTAATACAGAAGGTACAAGAGAGTTTGGTACTTCCCTACAGAAATTAGCAAATAACTGTCGCAATGTTATCTGTCAAGAAGAATTTCAAGCAGAAATTATTGATGGATTCTCCCGTGATTTTTTGAATGCTATTGTACCGATTATCACAGCACAGCTAGCAGTAATGGGGAACTTGCCAGCAGCAATAGCAATTCCAGTTGTAATGTATGTAATTAAGATAGGTATCAGACGTTTTTGTACATCTGGGGAGTCTCAATCTTAAAGTCCGATGGTAATAAATGCAGCCCAATAATTTGGATGAACAAAGGGATAGTCAGCGCGGCGAATTTCGTTTGAATAACTGTTAAACCGTGCTTGAATCAATCTTTCAGGTTTGCCAGCAAAGGCTTGATAAATGTGAGGTTTAAGTTTTTCTAATTCTTGCATTGCTTGGTTGCTGCTAAGTTGAATCAACCATTTTTGGGCTTGATTAAGTGCTTTAGCTACATTTGTAGGCTGGAGTGGAGACATGGTGTTGAGAATTTCATGAAACTTAATCATCAAAAGGGCTGTGGAGAAACTATCTACAGCCCAGAGAGAAACAACTACACGCGAAACGCCAGCAGCCATTAAGCAGCGAGATAAGCCAATTACACCATCGCCAGTGATTTTACCTAACCCAGTCACACAGGCACTAAGAACTACCAATTCTGCATTGAGATGCAAATTCAGAATTTCGCCAGCGGTGAGAAACCCATTATCTTTTTCACAAGGAGCTAAAGCGATCGCTCCTGGTACACCCATCTGCCTGATATCATTCAATAACCCGTGAGTTGCCAGATGAATCAGTCTTGCTGAAGGCATCTGTGACACAATCTTTACTTTAGTAGCTTCTTCTCCTGTAGTCGCAGCAGTACCCAGTAAAGATGCTATGGCGCTAGCTTCTACTCCTGATGCTGGTAGCGCAGCTAACTGCCGAGGTGGTTCGCCAATCTTGGGAGTAATAGCTGGCATTTTTGGATTACCTACCACCAGTACTTTATGGCTGTCTAGAGACGTTGGATCTAACTTTTTTAGAGGGCGACTAAGGATTAAATTTAAGACTTGGATGGAAGGTGCAATCAAAATTGTATGTTTTGCGATTAAATAATTTCCTTCCTTGTCTTGTAAGGCGTTAAAGGGAACTAGGAATAAATCGCCTTGAGGAATAAAAATTACAGGTCGAGCGGGGTCATCAGGTAAAAAATCTACAATGTCTTCAATCAGTAACTCATAGAGTTGCTTTAATAGTGAAGACGTAGAATTGCTATCGGGAGATTCATTTGCACTCAAAGCAGCACGAACTTGGACAACTAAGTCGGATAGCGATGTATTCTGTTGCTGGAGAAGATTGAGATTAACCAAGTGAAAAGCAATTTTACTTGTAGGTTGGACAACCCAAATCAATAGTTGAGTTTCTGTTGCTTGTGTGGGTTGACCTTCTACTTCTAAGGTCTCATAGATAATGGAATATTCTACTAAAGTAACATTGTAGGCTTTAGCTAATTCTTTTATTTCCTTAATCGTAAGCGTAGTAACAGGGACTTTGGCATTGACATCTGCTAATTTTAAATTTAAGCGGGAAGTTAACAAATCTACAAATGCACGAGTACGACCACGTTCAGCTATTTCTAGAGCCGTATCAGTTTTACCTTGAGCAATTAAAGCTTTTTGTAGCAGGCGATAAGTCCGAGCTTGTTCTTCAAAAATCGATATTTTAGCAGCATCATTACTACCTAACGTGCTGCGTAAATCTTCCCATAATTGAATAGAATTAAATAAAGTTTGTTCTGCTTCAAAAAAATTTCCAGTATGAAGAAGTGTCACCCCCAAATTATTTAATGCTAATCCCTTACCTTCTAAATCCTGGATTTCTTCTGCCAGTGCTAAACGCTGCTGTTGATAGTCAATAGCTTGAGTATAATTTTGCAATGCATCATAAGCACTTCCTAAATTTCCTAAAGCTTTACCTTTGCTTTGTGGGTTATTGATTTGTTCCGAAATATTTAGGCTTTGTCGATAAAATTTAATAGCTTCTTGGTAATCACCTAAATTCCTATGGTACAGAGTTCCTATGTTATTTAATATTTCTGCTTTTATACCATTGTTGTTAATTTCTTCAGCAATTTCTAGCGCCTGTTGATAAACAGCTATTGCTTGTTCATTCTCCGCAAGTAGCTGATGTATACTAGCTATTCTCACACATGTTTCTGCCTGAAGTTGCAGTAATTCTCTAACTTGTAGAGCAGTGATATTTTCGTTTAGCAAAGGAATGTTCAAACTTTGCTGATAAAAATCTATGGCTCGTTGAGCATCGCCTAAATTACCTTGGTATAAAGTACCTAAGTTGAGCAATATTTGGCTTGTTAAAGTAGGGTTGTTAATTTCCTGGGTAATTTTCAAGCTCTCTTGATAAGACTCAATAGCTTGCTCATATTGACATAAATCTGCATAATTATTACCCAAATTATTTAAACCTTCTGCTACAATAGCAGGATTATTGACGGTTTTTGCTAACACCAAACTTTGTTGAAGTAGTTCAATTGCCTGCATGTAATTACCAAGAGAGTGGTAAACATTACCCAAGATAGTTAGTGCAGCTTGTTCACCTACTTCGTCATGAATTTCTCTAGCAATTGCTAAACGTTGTTCTAGACATTCAGCAGCTTGTAAATAATTTTTCAATGCTTGATAAGTTCGCCCCAAACCTGATAAAGCAGCGGCTTGAGTTGGGCGGTCATTGTATTCTTGGGCAACGATGAACATTAATTGGTAATATTTAGCTGCTTCCTGATAATCTCCCAGCATTTCATAGCCAACAGCTAATCCACCTGCTATAGTTCCTTCACCTGGGCGATTTGTGAGTTTTTGTGCTAGAGGTAAAGCTTGTTGATAAAATTCAATTGCCTGAACATAATCTCCAACATTATCGTAAGCATTGCCCAGATGAGCCAGGGCGTTCAGTTGCATTTGCAAGTTGTTAATTTGTCTGCCAATTTCTAAACTCTTCTTATAGGCTTTGATAGCTTCGGGATAATTTGCCATAGCTTTATAAGCAAAGCCGAGATTATTAATAATTTTGCCTTGACTCTCGATATCTTGGAGAGTTTGATATAGCTTTAAAGCTTTTTGCCAAGACTGCAAGGCTGCTGCAAATTGCTCTTGTTCACACTGTGCAATTCCTTGTTGTAGAAGTTGCTCTGCTTCTGCCTTCATTTTTTTATCAGTAATAATTAGCCTTTAGATTCAGTGAAATATGTATAATGTAACTGATAACTATGACCCCACAACAATTGTGATTTGAAACTTAAATGAAATTCCTTAAATTTTACCACCTACCTTTATCTACCAAATTAATCAAAATATCTTTCACACACACAAAAGTAATAAACACCGCCAACAAAAATTGCCCAAACTGCATAATAGGCTCTAACCGCCAACCTTGAAAAACTAAAATAAAGCCACAAAATGGCAGCAATAGAATGGCAATTACCCCTTGTCCTAAATACAAGAAAATGGAAAGAGTACTCATTCTACTAGCGCGACGGAGCAATACAGTAATTGCAGAAATTCCGTAAGCAATACCTAATATAAACAGCAATATGCCGTTGAAAAAGCCTGCATTAATTCCAAAATTGATTTGAGCGTATACAGGGGATAACGGCATAAGCAAAAAGTCCAACAGTACTGAATCCTGAGTTTTGTAGAGGCGGGGTTTTCCCGCCGTTAAGTTGAGAAGTTTTGAATTATTAACTCATAATTCTTTCTTCTTTTTACCAGGTGGTGGATTGCGCTCTGGTGGTACCGGGTCAGAGTTCAGTTGTTGGCGTCCGTTGCGGACGACACGTAACATATCGTTAAGCTGTTGCTCGATATTACCCAACATGCGATAAGCATATTCTTCAGCACCCTGTTGAATTTCTTGCGCGTCGGCTAGAGCTTGACGGCGCATTTGTTCAAACTCTTGATGAGCTTGACGCCGCAAACGGTCAATTTCAGCAATGGTTTCTGCGTGCATTGCCTCACATTCTTGCTGGACTTGCCGCCGAATCATGTCAGCTTCCCGTTGCGCCTGTTGGATAATACCAGTTTCATCTAAAATTTCTGCGGCTCTTTGTTCTGCAGCTTCTAGCAGTTTCTGCCCATATTCTTCAACTTGTAAGATAATTTCTTCCTTGTGTTGGACGATAGCTTCTGCTTCTGCAAAAGCCGCAGGTAAAGACAGCCGCACCAAATCAAGCTGGTCGAGCAGTTTTTCTTCATCCACCAGAGTACGGCGTGTCAGGGGAATCCGGGGACTATCAAGAATTATTTCTTCTAGACGGTTAAGTTCCTGCTGAATATCTACGCCTCCGGTGTCACCGTCGTAGGTGTTGACGGGGGTATTTTGTCCGCTGTGGTTAGGGTCTATGCTGGATTTGTCTGGGCGTAGCATTGGTAGATATCTAGAGCAACGTGTGGGGGAACGAGATGATCGATAGAGCCACCAAATTTAGCGATCTCTTTTACCACACTACTACTTAAAAAACTGTACTCCGTGGAGGTCGCCAAAAAAACAGTTTCAATTTGTGTAGACAGGGTTTTATTGATATGTGCCATTTGGAGTTCCGCTTCAAAGTCGGAAACCGCCCTTAAACCGCGCAGCAAAACCTGTGCTTGCTGCATTTGGGCATAGTTGACAGTCAGACCATCAAAGCCGTCTGCTTCCACATTAGGCAGGTGTTGCGTAGATATGCGAATCTGTTGTACTCGTTGTTGCACAGTAAACAGGGGCTTTTTGGCGGGATTTCGCAAAACAGCGACAATTACTCGCTCAAACAGCCGCGAGCCGCGTGTAATAACGTCGAGGTGTCCCAAGGTGATGGGGTCAAAGCTACCAGGATAAATGGCTATCACAATTTTAAGCGCATCACAGTTGCTGAGGTGATTATATCTAAACGCCGTTTACTCGCAACGTCGCGTTACCTATCATACTTACTCAGCGCCAGTCCAAATCCTAGGAATAAGTAGTTAAGGCACAACGCGCGTTGTGCCCCTACAATAATATGTACTAGACCAAAATGCCCCAGATTGTTAATTAACCAAAGGTTGTACCACTCCAACCCCACATATAACCTTTGGCATCGCCAAACTCAATATAGACGCGATTTTTGGGCACACCTAAAGATTGGCTAATTTCCTGGCAAAAATCCTGACTCATGGCTTTAGTTTGCTCAGATTTCATCGTACCGACGCTTTTAATTTCGATGTAGCAAACTGGGTCAGTTGTACCAGCAAAAGTCATCGGTACTTCCGGCTCAAAAGCTGTCATCACATAGGATTCTGGTTTACCAGTATGCTTTGCTAGCTTCGCAGAAAGACTTTTGAGCATAGTCTCAACTTCAGCTTTGCTAGGAGAGGTAACTGATGTTTTGACTTGTATTAAAGGCATAATTCAATTTGGGATTCTGGATGGAAAAAGTTTTGAGTTTTGAATGAATCACTCAGCCGAAATCACCACTGACAAAGGGTGGGGAACCCCTGCAAAGGGCGGGGAAAACCCGCCCCTACAGACTTGTAGATTGTTTACCCTCCATATTGCCAGCCGGTGGTTTCTAATCGTAGTTGTTCCCCTTCGCGATGGACACCAGCCGCTATCACTTCGCCGACAAAAACAGTATGGTCGCCTTTTTCAACGGCACCAACTACTTGACACTCGACATATCCCAAGGAGTCGGAAATAATCGGACAGCCAGTTTCACCAAGATAAAATTCTACGTCTTCAAATTTATTGCCGACACGGCGTTGGGGCTTAAAGAATTTTGCCGCCATGTCTTTTTGACCTTCCTCCAAGAAGCTAATGGCAAACACCCCACTATTTTTAATCATCTGGTGGGATATGGAAGTTTTGTTGACACAATTCACTACCAAGGGTGGTTGAAAGGAACCCTGCATCAACCAGCTAGCTGTGAAGCCGTTGACTTCTTCGCCATCTTTAACGCCGCAGATGTATAACCCGTGGGGAATTTTCCGCAGCATGGTTTTTTTCGCCTGTTCGTCTAGCAAGGTTTTATCTGCTCCATAAAAACTACTCAAGTCGAGCATTTCTGCTAAAAACGGTAGATTCACTTCCTGTTTCATCCAAGGCAGTCGGCTGCTACTTGTCCACAGGCGTCAGTTCGGATAGAGCCTATCCTACTACTTTTGTTAGGGGGCGCATTTGCCAAATTGATAGCAGCATGAAGGTCGCGAGGTTCTGTATGGCTGCAATTCGGGCAGACAAATGTTCTATCTCGCCAGGTTAATTCATCATTAATTCTTCACATATTGTTAAGTTTATCGTTCATAGGTGATGGTGACTGGGTAATAGGTAATGGCTAATGGGTAATGGGTAATGGGTAATGGGTAATAAGGAGAATTAAGTAGTTGGACAGAATTAATTACACAATGTCTGTCGCGAATGGAACGCAGTGGAATGACCTAATCGCAGGGGTTTAGGATTGCTTCACGACTTTCGCAATGACGGTAAATGTTTTTGTCCATCTACTTACCAATGCCCCATGCCCCATACCCAATGTCCTCAGTGGGTACGGGGGCGAAATAGATGATTATGTTCTGGATGATATAAGCGGGAACGGGACTTTACTTCCCCTAGGGCTGGGCTAATTACATAAAGCGTAGTGCGAATTAACTTTTGGGTGATGGTACATTCCGCCATTTGTTCTAGGGGGACAAGCCAGATTTGTTCGTCGTCCCAACCGAGGCGATAACAAATTGCTACGGGAGTGTCGCTGGGGTAGTGTTGCAGTAATTTGGCTTGAGCATCTTCAACGTGACGAGCGCTGAGATACAGACAGAGGCTAGCTTTATGTGCCGCTAGACTTGCTAATTCTTCCCCTGGTGGTACTTGTGTGCGTCCGCTAATGCGGGTCAGGATAATTGTTTGCACCAAGCCAGGTACGGTGAGTTCGGCTTTCAATTTGGCAGCGGCGGCTTGAAAGGCGCTGATACCTGGTATAACTTCAAAAGGAATTTCTGCCTCTGCCAAAAGGTGCATTTGTTCGTGGATGGCGCTGTAGAGACTGGGGTCTCCAGAGTGCAGACGGATGACAGACTTGTGCGATCGCACCCGTTCAATCATCACGGGTAAAATTTCCTCTAGAGTCTGATTGGCGGTACGGATAATTTCTGCGTCTTTGCGGCACAGGTGTAAAATCTGCTGCGGTACTAAGGAATCAGCAAATAAAATTACATCTGCAACAGATAGCAATTTTTGTGCTTTTATAGTCAACAAATCTGGGTCGCCAGGACCTGCTCCCACAATGTAAACTGCCGGAGATAAAGCCATCTGGGCTTTTTGCTCCACTAACTCGCTGTTTTGTTCAGGCATTACAGATAAACAAAGTTACAAAAAAATTAGGGAATTTTTTCCGTGTCTTTCCGGATTTGTGTGTTCTCTTGAGAAAGGGTAATTGGTAGATGCACCCTGGTCAAGCCTTAGAGACAATCTCTAGGGCTTTTTTTATTGTCTATTGGTCGATACTGTATCACCCAAATATTCTCTCCAAAAATTTTCAGCATTTTTCCTGATGAAGCTTTTAGTTACAGAAGAATGAAGTGGTAGATGCACCCTGGTTAAGCTCTAGAGAACACCTCTAGAGCTTTTTTTTATGCTTGAGAGTTTAGAATCAGCAAGTTTGAAAAATTTTTTACTTAACTTTCCGGATATAGTCAGTAGGGACAGAAGAGAGTATTGGTAGATGCACCCTGGTTAAGCCCTAGAGACAACACTCTAGGGCTTTTTTTATTGCTGAGAGTTTGGTAGCAATTAAACATGAAAAAATTTTGCCTCGGTTTCCGGATGGAGTCAGTAGGGACAGAAGAGAGTATTGGTAGATGCACCCTGGTTAAGCCCTAGAGAGAACCTCTGGGGCATTTTTTATTGGGTCATCAGTCATTAGTCAAGAGTTAAAAAGTCTGATGAGCAGGCTTCAGTTTCCCCTGGGTTTACCTGATGAATCGGTTATCTGGCCTCCCTACAATCTGTTGACTAATGACCAATGACTAATAACCAATGACTAATTGTGTTGTGAAGTTGCAACAACATCTGGTAAAGGACGCTTAGCCAAGTAAAGCCAAGCCAAACCAGCTAAACCTAAAGTGATACCAACTAAACTCACGACTTGTGCAATTCGCAGTGGTCCGAGCATTAAGCTATCAGTCCGCAGTCCTTCAATCCAAAAGCGTCCCAAGCTGTAGGCTGGTAAATAAAGCAAAAACAGCGTCCCTGTCCGCAAGGGTGGTTTACCCTGTAAACTTCTAAAAAACAAGAACATCAGCAAGCCAAACACCATTAAATCCCACATAGATTCATAGAGGAAGGTGGGGTGGAAGTAGTCAAACTTTTCGTAACCAGGGGGACGCAGCCATCGCTTTTGACCGTCCTCAAGAGTAATATAGGGTGGAATGTAGAGCTTCCAAGGCAAATTAGTCGGACGACCGAAGGCTTCGGAGTTGAAGAAATTACCCCAGCGTCCGATCGCTTGTCCTAAAATCAACGAAGGGGCTACTAAGTCGGCTAATTGCCAAAAAGAAATTCGTTGCAGCTTAGCAAATATTAGAGCTGCTAATGTCCCACCCAGTATAGCCCCATGAATTGCAATTCCACCTTCCCAAATGGCGATGATGCGCTGGGGGTTGTTAGCGTATTGTGACCATTCAAACAAAACATAATACAGCCGTGCGGCGGGAATTGCCCCAACCACCAGCCAAATTGCCAAATCACCCAATAAATCGGGATTTACATGACGACGCTTTGCTAGGTACTGGGAAAGGCTGACACCTAGTAACACCGCTATAGCAATTAACAAGCCGTACCAGCGGATAGTTATCGGACCAATGCGATACAAAATTGGACCTGGAGAAGTAAATTGAAACGCCAAGGGCAGATTGGTAATATCCAGTGCCATTACAAGTACCTAGAAACTGTAGTTGTGCTGTTATGCAGCGATGGGTAATAGTATCGCTTACATAACCTACAGGTCTAATCTTAAGTCGCTTGTAGTGAGTAACAGTGATATTTCTCTAGTTTATTGACACTTGCAAATGAACTACCCCGCCGTAGGGTGGATTAGCTGTTGCCGAAGCTGGTATTTATGGGACTTAGATATATTTCGGCTTATGACACTTTTCAAAGTGGCTGACTGCGATCGCTAGTATATTGCCTAGTCTAAAATTAAGTGTATATTATCACAAAATACCATCCGATGGTTTGTGATTGATATGACCATTTCACTATACAGTTGGCAGAAGTTTCAGTATGAAACTACACAAAGACAAGTTACGTATTTTGAGAAAACCTGCCTCCCTAGTGGACTTCTCAAAATGGTTTTTAGTGATAATTTCTCTTGCTGCTTTATATTACGGTGCTGGTCGATTAGGAATATTATTAGCTTTACCAATTCCTCCGAATAACATTACAGCAGTTTGGCCTCCAGCTGCAATTGCTTTGGTGGCTGTTTTATGGTTAGGTTATCGAGTAGCGCCTGGTATTTGGCTGGGAGATATACTAGTAAATTTACCAACATATATTACTAACATTGATAAAATTAGCACATCAATTTTAGTAGCAGTTACGAAAGCAACGGCATCAACTGCAGCAGCAATTTTGGCAGCTTATTTAATTCAGCGCTTTATAGGAAAGCGTTGTCCGTTCAATCGCGCTCTCGATGTATTCAAATTTGTACTGATAGTTATGTTGTGCCCTATTATCAGTACCAATATTGGTCTGGGTGCTATGTGTTTGGCAGGTATTTGTCAATGGACAAACTATCAACAACTATGGTTTACCTTCTGGCTAGGAGATAGTATTAGTCTGGTAGTTTTCACACCCATACTCTTAATTTGGAAATATCACCATAGGATAAACCTAGAACCCAGGAAATTCATCGAAGCATTAGTATTTTTAATTGTGTTATTAGCTGTGGGTAGAATCAGCTTTGGAATGGGGTATCCCGTGGAGCATTTAGTGATTCCTTGTTTGCTTTGGGGAGCATTTCGCTTTGGACAAGTTGGTGCTATTACATGCGTGTTTATTGTTTCTTGTATGGCAATTGCCGGTACAGTATTGAAAGTAAGTTCCTTTGCTCGAAATTCGCTCTACGAAGCTCCAATATTATTACAAACCTTTATGGGTGTAATTACGGTAACAACTTTAGTCTTAGCGGCGGTTTTGGAAGAAAGAAGACGCTACGAAAAAGCCCTGCAAACAGTCAATGAACAGTTAGAATTAGGAGTACAAGAACGCACAACCGAACTACAACAAGCAAACCAGCAATTAGTAGTAGAAATTGCCGAACGTCAGCAGATAGTAACAGCATTGCAGCAGTCCCAATCAGAAAAAACACAATTGATTGCTTCTTTACAAGAACAAACCAAAATTTTAGAGCAAACTCTGCAAAATTTACAAACTACCCAAGCACAACTAATTCAAACGGAAAAAATGTCTTCTCTCGGTCAATTAGTTGCTGGTGTGGCTCACGAAATTAATAACCCTGTGACTTCTATTTCTGCTAATCTTAAGCCGCTGACAGAGTACACTCATGATTTACTAAATATAATTGACTTATACCAACAGCATTACCCTCATCAATCTAATCCAGTCATTGCTGCTGCGATTGAAAAAGCAGAACTAGAGTATATCTGCGAGGATATACAGAATATCTTGTCAGCAATGGAAAGGGGTGCAGACCGGATTCTGGAAATTATACTTAATTTGCGGAGCTTTTCCCGGATTGATGAATCACAGATGAAACCAGTGAATCTTCACGAAGGGTTAGATAGTACGCTATTGATTTTGCAGCATCGTCTCAAAGGTAAAGCTCCTCATCCGGGAATTGCAATTATTAAAGAATATGGGGATTTACCGACTGTAGAATGCTATGGGGGACAAATTAATCAGGTATTTATGAATGTCATCAGCAATGCGATTGATGCTCTCTACCAGTACGATGAAACCCGCTCTCAAGAAGATATCAAAAAACAGCCCAGTCGTATAACTGTCCGAACACAAACAGATAATTACAACCGAGTAACTATTAGAATTAAAGATAATGGTCTAGGGATAACTGAAGACGTAAAACAGCGATTGTTTGACCCATTTTTTACGACTAAACCTGTGGGACGCGGTACGGGTTTAGGATTATCCATCAGTCATCAGATTGTTGTTGATAAGCATCGGGGAAAATTGTGGTGTATCTCTGAATTAGAGGAGGGAACAGAATTTGTAATTGAATTACCCATTAGGCAGATTCCCCAGTCTAAATTAATGGCTTGTTGATAAATTTTCTCTTTTATTTTTATGAAAAGGCGAATTGCTCACCAGAAACCTCAAGTTTTTTGCGTTCTTCTCTGCGTCTTTGCGTCTTTGCGCGCAACAAAAAAAATTCAACTAACCAGACGGGTTTACCAGTTAATCGCAATATCTGGTAAAACCCGCCCTACTAATGACTAATCATTCAACAAATTCAAATCTGTCACCGCTCCCAAGCTACTCGATGACACCAATGTTGCATACTTCGCCAAAACTCCCGATTTATAACGCGGTTCCGGACGCTTCCAGTTACCGCGACGGGTTGCTAATTCCTCATCGGGGACATTTAATTGCAACAAGCGAGCATGAGCATCGATGGTGATCGAATCGCCTTCCTGCACTAGCGCTATAGTACCACCTACGTAGGCTTCCGGTGCGACGTGACCGACTACCATCCCGTAAGTACCACCAGAGAAGCGACCATCGGTAATTAATCCTACCGAGTCACCCAAACCAGCACCGATAATTGCTGAGGTGGGAGCAAGCATTTCCCGCATTCCGGGTCCGCCTTTGGGTCCCTCATAGCGGATGACTAAGATATCCCCAGCGTTAATCTTGCTTGCCAAAATCGCCGCCAGACATTCTTCTTCTGACTCGAAAACACGAGCGGGTCCAGTGATTTGCGGTAGTTTCACCCCGGTAATTTTGGCAACTGCACCCTCAGTAGCTAAGTTACCCTTGAGAATTGCCAGGTGTCCTGTAGAATACATTGGTTTGTCCCAAGGACGGATGACATCTTGGTCGGCTCTGGGTTCGTCAGGTACATCCTTAAGGCGCTCAGCGATGGTTTCGCCGGTGATGGTAATGCAATCACCATGAAGCAAGCCGTGATTGAGTAGCATTTTCATCACCTGGGGAATGCCACCAGCATTGTGCAAATCTACGGCAACGTAACGACCAGAGGGCTTGAGGTCGCACAGTACGGGGACTTTGGCGCGTATAGTTTCAAAATCATCGATGGTTAAAGGTACCCCAGCAGAGTGAGCGATCGCCAGAAAATGTAACACCGCATTGGTAGAACCACCGATTGCCATAATTACCGCAATGGCGTTTTCTATCGACTTGCGGGTGATGATGTCGCGGGGACGCAGATTATTGCGAATGGCTTCCACCAGCACTTTACCCGCCAATTCTGTATTCTCTGCCTTTTCTGGGTCAATAGCAGACATGGTGGAGGAATACATCAAACTCATCCCCATCGCTTCAAATGCTGAGGACATGGTGTTTGCAGTGTACATTCCGCCACAGGAACCAGCACCGGGACAAGCGTTGCGTTCCACAGCGTAGAGCATGGCTTCGTCAATTCTCCCAGCGCTGTATTGACCGACAGCTTCAAAGGAACTGACGACGGTCAAATCTTGTCCATCCAGATGTCCCGGTTTAATCGTGCCACCGTATACAAAAACTGCCGGGATATTCATCCGTGCCATAGCAATCATCGCTCCCGGCATATTCTTATCGCAACCACCTATTGCCAGTACTCCATCCATACTTTGGGCATTACAAGCGGTTTCAATCGAGTCAGCAATCACATCTCGCGATACCAAGGAATATTTCATCCCCTCTGTACCCATAGAAATCCCATCACTGACGGTAATTGTACCGAAAATTTGCGGCATTCCCCCCGCAGCCCGGATTCCCGCTTCTGCCCGTGACGCTAGGGGTGCAATCCCCATGTTACAAGGGGTAATAGTACTGTGGGCACTCGCTACCCCGACAATGGGTTTGGTAAAATCTTGATCGCCGAACCCAACTGCGCGTAACATGGCACGATTAGGCGATCGCTGCACGCCTTGGGTGATTGCTTTACTTCTTAAATTTTCCGACATTTTGCTTTCCTTGACGCCATCCTGATTTTTCAGGCGCTCATCTGATTGTCCATACTATTGACCGCGCTGAAAATTTGTCATCCCTTCAAGATATCAGAAACCACACTGTTAATTACTATAGGTAGCGCTAATCCTGTACCAAAAGACCAATCAGTGTAGGGCGGGCAAAATATTGCCCGCCCTACGGAGACTTCTTCCAGATATTCCTAGCCCTGTGCGAAAATCAATATGAGGCTCTAACAATCTGTAAATATGGTCTGGACAACGGGACAAAGGTTACAGGGCGGTAAGTACACGATTCAAAAAAAGTTAGGTTCGGGAGGTTTTGGCGTTACTTACCTTGCTACGGACAGAAAGGGTAATAAAGCTGTCATCAAAACGCTGAAAGAACCCGAAGATATAGACAGTGATGAATTTGATAAATACCAGCAAGATTTTGTCAATGAAGCCCTCAAGCTAGCCAAATGCAGTCACCCTCATATCGTGCAAGTGTACGAATGTCTCAAAGAGAGTGATTTGTGGGGCATAGTTATGGAATATGTGGAAGGGGAAGACTTAAGCTGTCTGAGTCTACCATTGCCTGAGTCAGAAGCTTTGCTCTATATTCAACAAATTGGTGAAGCATTAACAGTGGTTCATAACAATGGCATGTTGCATCGGGATGTCAAGCCGCAAAATATTATGTTAAGGGCGGGTAAGTCGGAAGCTGTTTTAATTGATTTTGGCATTGCTCGTGAGTTTACTCCTGATGTAACACTGACTCACACAGCATTCTTGACACCTTTTTATGCATCACCAGAACAGTATAATCCTCGTGCTAAACGGGGTGCTTATATGGATGTCTATTCTTTAGCAGCTACCTTATACAAACTTTTAACCGGACAAGAACCTGAAGCTTCCGTGTCTAGGGTTATGGGTTGTCCACTAAAGCCACCCCAAGATATTAATAAAAACATTAGCGATAGAGTGAATCAAGCTATTCTCAAAGGGCTGGAGTTAAATCCCGAAAACCGTCCCCAATCAATGCAAGAATGGTTGAATCTACTACTCCCCCAAACTGCACCTGAAACTACACCTGACAACGATGATTTAAGTTCCTCAAAAGGGGTAGATTACACAAACCTCCGAAATTTACTCAAAGCCGGAAAATGGGGAGAAGCAGACAAAGAAACCCTCGCTGTCATGCTCAAAGTAGCTGGTAGAGAAAGACAAGGCTGGCTAGATATCGAATCTATCGATAATTTTCCTTGCACGGACTTACGCACCATCGACCAGCTTTGGGTAAAATACAGCAATGGACGCTTTGGCTTTAGCGTGCAAAAACGCATTTGGAAAAGCGTAGGGGGAAAACCAAATGCAGATTATGAGACGTGGTGTAAGTTTGGCGATCGCGTGGGTTGGCGTGTGAAACAAAACTGGATACGATACAATGACCTAACGTTTTCCACTCAATCTGAGGTGGGACACCTTCCGGGGGTCGTGATGGGGGGTGGAGTGGGTGGTGTTTTTTCGGACGTGCGTGTGGCGAGGTTATCTTCTGTCTCTTCTCTTGTGTCCAGACTTGTAAAGTGCAACCTATAAAGGTTTCGCAGAATCATTAACATTATTAACAGCCATCTTTTCCACGAAGCCTTGCCGGTTCTGGGTTGACCATACCAGGTACTGCGGTGGATGATAATCATTCGTCAACACCAAGATCACCGACTTCTTGAATCATATCAATTCTAGTTACACACTTGTCATTGCGACCGAAGGGAAGCAATCGCAAACAGCTTGTGATTCCTATCTCCCTTCGGGAGACGCTACGACGCGAACGGTTCACTTCGTTACACTCGCGACGGACATATCGTCAGCGAGAATTATATGTGCTTTTAAATACATAATTGTGAAATGTTTTACAAGTTTATACGGTTATTACTCAGCCACCTTACCCTAGGTAGTGGACAGATAAGTACCAAAAGATGAGAAGATATGAAAATTATCAACAAAAGTTTACATAGGCTGAACATGGCTTACATCCAATTTGCCAAAGGTATTGACGAAGAAGTAATTCCAGAAGTCCGTCTGACGCGATCGCGCAGTGGTGCCAATGGTACGGCAACTTTTTATTTCCAAAATCCCAAAATTCTCGACAGTGGGACAACGGAAGAAATCACGGGAATGTATATGATTGACGAAGAAGGAGAAATAGTCACCCGTGAAGTCAAAGGCAAGTTTGTCAATGGTAAGCCAGATGCGTTAGAAGCAGTTTACGTGATGAAATCTCCCGAAGATTGGGAACGCTTCATGCGGTTTATGGAGCGCTATGCTCAAAAGAATGGTTTAGGATTCAGCAAATCGTAAGCAATTGTAGATTTTCGATTTTAGATTTTGGATTGAGTTTCCAATCTAAAATCCAAAATCTAAAATCCAAAATGTAACCATGACACACCATCCTCACCCATCAGCACCTGGAATAACGGTAAGTTGTGCCGTTGTTACCGTCAGCGATACCCGGACGGCGGAAACAGACAAAAGCGGTCAGATAATCAAAGAATTATTGCTTGCGGCTGGTCATACTGTGGATGCTTACAAAATTCTCCCAGATGAACCAGCACAGATTCAAGCTTACATAACAGTTCTGGGTAATAATTCCGAGATAAATGCGGTGATTTTTAATGGGGGGACGGGAATTGCACCCAGGGATACTACTTATGATGCGATTGAAGGGTTGCTAGAAAAAACATTACCGGGATTTGGAGAATTGTTTCGCTTTCTCAGCTATCAAGAAATTGGTTCCCGTGCGATCGCATCTCGTGCAGTAGCGGGTGTTTATCACCAAAAGTTAATCTTCTCCGTTCCTGGTTCCAGCAATGCGGTACGATTAGCGATGGAAAAGTTGATTTTACCAGAGTTAAAGCATCTAGTAAGTCAATTGCAGCAACGGAAGATTTAACAGATGTAACCGATGGCTTATCTATCGGGTGAGATGATAATCTATCCGGTGTTGCATCAACAAGACAAACGCCTTCTATCCGTTACATCCGCGTTCAATACCGTTGCCGTTGCTAGGTCAAACTAAATAAACGGTATTCGGTACAATCGGGAAGAATGCATACTCGTACCACGCCGTCCAAATAAAGCTACGAATCCAGCGTTGACGTTTTTCATCACTTAATTCATACTCAAACTCTGCCTGAGATTTGTCAATTGCACAAAGGTGAGAGTTACAACCGCAACCATGCTGATAGGTAAAGCCTCTATCACACCATTGATAATTTTTATTTAATAATTTTCCTTAATCACAAACCAATTTTTCTTTGAATTTTTGTATTCATAAATCTACATTTTTCGCTATATGACATTTACACTTGTCGGCTTATTGAAAAAGATTTTTATTTATTTACGTATTTACAAGGCTTTGACATTGTAGTATGATTTTTTCATAATCTCGGCGGCGTTTGACAAATTTCAAAACCAATCCATCAAACAACCAAAAACCGTTCAATGACCTATCCTACACATAATACAAATTGCGGTTTTTGACGACTTTTGAGGCTTTTTTTCCCTATCAAAATGCTCGTAATTTTTACATAACTTTACCTTTCTGAACAGCTACTTGAAACATTAAAGGTGTTCAGATATAATTTACAGATTTTTTGATAGAGGAATATTCGTCTTCATCCTGAATAGCAATTCTGTATGAGGCTGCGCTATATTTCCCCAAACACCGAAACTGATGTTAGACGCATCTTCATAAAGAAACGGTATTATCCCCATCCTAGGCAGAGATTAGATGAATTTAATGGGAATACACCCCGATTCCTATTTTGCACCTAACCGGGTAAACCACGAATACAAAAAGGTGAGTATAGCACTAATCACCGCCGAACCAAAGAGTATAGACTGCCATAAAACAAGCAGTTTACTCTTACTCCAACCCGGTTGGATCATATCTCCGCTATCAGCACCGTGATACCAGTTATCCGGGAAAAAGAAATCAATATAAGCCATTCTCCAAAGGCAATCATAGATTTTACCAGCTACAAAATGCTCCCACAACACAGCAGAAATAACTGTGCTACAGAGAAATAAACCTAAAAATTTGAGTCCAAAACGCATTAGTCAGTTCCCAAATTGATTAATCCCAAATTTATGAATTAGGAATTACCAATGGCTAATTATTAGCTGATAGCGGTGTCTCCGTGTCAACCTCACCCCCGCATGACTGCATCTAACAATAACCCGGCATCAAACCGCACCACATCTGTACAAGGTAGTCCCGTGTCTGCAGTCGTTTGTGCGATCGCCTCCCGTGCTGCCGCTTCATTTAAGTGACCAGTATTCAAAGCGATACCAACAACTCGCACGGGAGAGAATGCACCGGCTGCACTAGCAACCGCTTCATATAACTGCACTACTTCTTTTAAGGGCGGAATCAGGACATGGGGGTTATTACGGACATGGGTTTGTCCGGCACGATGAACTAGCACTAGCTGCGTTGGTTGGGTGCCACGGATGAGCGGCAAGGTTGCGGTTGAGCCTGGATGTAGTAGGGAACCCTGTCCTTCTACAAAAATCATGTCGTATTTTTTACCAAATCGCATAACAATTTGTTCCACGGCACCGGCAGCAAAATCTACCCTGACGGCATCCAAAGCTACACCATCACCTTCTAACATCAAACCCGCTTGTCCGGTCGCTAGGAACTTGGAACTCCAGCCGCGCAATTTTGCTGCCCAGTTTAACTCTAAACTTGTGGACATTTTACCCACCGCCATATCTGTACCGACAGTCAACACCCGACGACAGGGGAGGGTACGTGCTAAACCACTAGCAACGCCTATGTTGGGCGGTTCTCGTCGCACATCCCAAATCAATTGCCCTGGTTTCAGTAGCGATCGCAATTCTGGCATTGTCCCCATTGGGGTATGTAAACCATTGGCGATAGATAATCCAGCCGCGACAGCTTGTTTAACTTCCTGCCAGCATTCATCTGGTAGGGAACCACCGGAAGGAGCGATACCAATTGCCAGGATTTGCGGGTCATACTTCAATGCTTCTGTAAGAGTTGCTACAATTGGTACTTCCCGTTTAATCCCCGTAATTTCCGGTATAGAATGTCCCGGACATTGCCTATCGATAACCGCGACA
>Ga0114939_10000829_pt1 | contig 25471 bp, 15 predicted proteins | sample AshMeaCrysSpring_FD_87196 | JGI IMG/M metagenome (GOLD analysis project Ga0114939, IMG submission 87196) | Groundwater microbial communities from Big Spring, Nevada to study Microbial Dark Matter (Phase II) - Ash Meadows Crystal Spring | ecosystem: Environmental > Aquatic > Deep subsurface >...
GAGTTCCCGCTTTTGGCCTTGCGCGAGAGTTTCCACTCGTGCGCGTTCGCACTGCCCTGATACCTCGCCCACTTGAACGGTCGCGCCATGTCGCCGTCATACTCGAGGATCTCGGATCCATCGGCCGTCCACAACTGGATCGAGATCGTCTCCGCATGCCGGACCAGTGCACCCCACTGCAGAAAAATCTCCCGGCACACCGCCTCGCGGGTCGCCGCCAATGTGTCGAAAAACGGCTTCAATGACATCTCCAACTGCACGTCGCGGAAACGGTAGCCGGGTGGACAGGGAACTTGTGGAATCATGTCGGATGGGCGGTGCGGAGCACGGTGTCAGGGGTGTGGCTTGCAACAGGCTGGAGCCGCCGGACCTCAATGGCAAGCCAATAATCAAACTATTGATTGACTTGTTTCTCTTTATCCCGCAGCATGCCTTCCAACCCGGCGCAGGTCTGTATTTTCTATGAAGCAAAGACCCAATATTCTCCTCATCCTGAACGACGACATGGGGTTTTCCGACCTCGGGTGTTTCGGCGGGGAGATCGAAACACCGCACCTTGACGCACTCGCGGCGGGCGGCCTGCGCTACACGCATTTTTATAATACGGCGAGGTGTTGTCCGTCGCGGGCGTCCCTGCTGACAGGGCTGCATCCGCACCAGGCCGGCGTGGGGCACATGACTTTGGATTTCGGGGTGGACGGCTACCTGGGCGATTTGGGGGCCGATACGGTCACTCTGGCCGAGGTCCTGCGCGGGGCCGGCTACCGCACCTACATGTCGGGGAAATGGCATGTCACCAAGCATGTCGAAGCCGGGGGACCGAAACACAACTGGCCTTGTCAGCGCGGATTCGACGACTTCTACGGGATTCTCAACGGTTGCGGAAATTTCTTCAATCCGGGGACGCTCACCCGCAACAACGAACGCATCGCGGCGGGCGAAGGTTATTATATGACCGACGCTTTCACCGACGAGGCGGTGCGGCAGATTCGCTTGCATGCGGCGGACCACCCGGGGCGCCCGTTTTTCCAATACCTCGCCTACACGGCCCCCCACTGGCCGCTGCACGCCCATGAAGAAGACATCGCCAAATACCGCGGGCGGTTCGATGCCGGATGGGACCGCCTGCGCGAGCAGCGTTTAGCGCGCCTCAAGGCGGACGGGATTGTGGACTGCGACCTGAGCGGCCGCGACCCGGCGGTGCCGCCGTGGGAGGATGTCCCCGACAAGGACTGGCAGGCGCGCCGGATGGAGGTTTATGCCGCGCAACTCGACCGGATGGACCAGGGCATCGGGCGCGTAATCGATGCGCTCCGCGAGACCGGACAATTCGAAAACACGCTGATTCTTTTTCTTTCCGACAACGGCGGCTGTGCGGAGGGGTTGCCCGCCGATCCCGCCTGGTGGGAGGAAAAGGTGCGGGAGGAACATATTGCCACCCTGCGAACACGGGACGGGCGGCCCGTGCGATTCGGAAACACTCCGGACATCACCCCGGGCGGTGAAGAAACCTATTCCAGCTACGGCGTCGAGTGGGCGAATCTTTCCAACGCTCCTTTCCGGCTTTACAAGCACTGGGTGCACGAGGGAGGGATCGCCACGCCGTTGATCGCCCACTGGCCGTCGGGCATTGGCGCAAAGGGGGAAATCCGCCACCACCCCGCCCAACTCCCCGACCTGATGGCCACCTTCATGGAACTGTCCCAAGCAAGGTATCCTGCGGAGCGCATGGGCGTTCCCGTGCGGCCCCATGAGGGATTCAGTCTGCTTCCCACATTTTTCGGAGATCCTCACGGGCGCCGCGTTCTGTGCTGGGAACACGAGGGAAACCGGGCCGTCCGCAAAGGGGCATGGAAACTCGTGCGCCGGTTTCCCGGCGTCTGGGAACTCTTCGACATTGTGGCCGACCGCTCGGAGACACGCGATCTTGGCGGATGCCATCTGGACATCGTCGCGGAGCTTGCGGCGGACTACCACGAATGGGCGGACCGCTGCGGCGTGAGACCATGGGAGGAAATCCTCGAGATCCGGCAGAAGCATTCACAGAGCGAATCCAGCAAAAAACCATGAGCCACACCCCGCCAACAAAAACCGCGCAGGCCGACCGGGTTCCTTTTTGGGAGAAATTCTTCTATGGAGCGGGTTCCGGCAGCTTCCAGCTCTCAACCGACGGCGTGAAGGGGCTCGCGAATCCGATTTATAATATCACGCTCGGGCTGAGCCCGTCGCTCGTAGGACTCGTGCTCATGATCGCGCGCATCTTCGACGCGTTCACCGATCCGCTTGTGGGCAAATGGTCGGACGACACGCGGAGCCGGTGGGGCCGCCGGAGTCCGTTCATTTTTACCGGGGCGTTTCTCACGGCGGGCGCGTTTATCCTGATCTGGCTGGTGCCGGAGTCGTGGAAGGGGCAGACGACGCCGCTCTTCGTTTATTACCTGGTCGCGATGCTGATCTTCTACTTCTGTGCGACGATCCAGACCGTGCCGTATCACACGCTCGGTCTCGAGATGACGCCGGACTACAACGAGCGCACCCAGGTGGCGGCATTCAAGATGATGTTCAGCTTCGCATTCACGCTTCTGCTTCCATGGATCTTCCGCTTCGCGCAGTCGGAGTCGTTCGGTGGCAGCACAATGGCGGGAATGAGGTATTGGAGTTTCATTCTTGCGGGGATCATTATCGCGGGGGGCGTTCTTCCGGCCCTATTTGTAAAGGAACGATACTACCATCTTGCGAAGGATCAGGCGAAAATCCCGTTCTGGCGCGGGGTGCTGCTGACCCTGCAAAACCGGGCCTTCCTTCTCCTCACCGCCATTATCCTCTGTATCGGGCTCGGCTTCGGGATGGTGGCCGCACTGGGACCCTACATTATTTACTATCACATCTACGAGGGAGACACGAAAACGGGCCAGGAACTCGTCGCCATCGGGGCCAACGTTTATGCGCTCACGGCCCTCTTCACCACGCCCGTCATCGCGGCATGGAGCGCGAAAATCGGGAAAGTTCGCATGTTATATTTTCTCATCGGCCTTGGCATCGCCGGGTCCCTTTTGACATTTCCGTTTTACTCAAAATCGATGCCCTATCTGGCCGTGCTGGTCTCGCTCCTTGTGGCTCCCCAGGCGGCGGGCTTCTGGACGATCACAACATCCATGAAGGCCGACATTTGTGACGACGACGAGCTGCGTCACGGCATGCGCCGCGAGGGCATGTTTGGCGCGGTTGGAAACTGGATCTTCAAGATCACCGTCTCCTCGACGTTCCTCATCTCCGGGCTGATCCTCGAACTGAGCGGATTCGATGCGGCGCTCAAGGGTGCGCAGTCTCCCGGAACCCTTCTCTCAATGCGGGTCTGCTTCGCCGCGGTTCCCGTCCTCTTCTCAATTCTGGCGATCATTCTGCTTGTGCGTTATCCGCTCACCGGCGAACGCATGGCCGAAATCCGGGCCGCTCTCGAATCGCGCCGGGCCAAAATCTGAACCTTATTATGAACAACCCGGACTGCCCATTCGGAACATTTGACTTTGCCGCCCGCGAATACGTCATCAGCTCGCACGAAACCCCGCGGCCGTGGCTGAACTACATCTGGAATCGCGAGTTTCTGAGTGTCGTGACCCAAACCGGCCAGGGATATGGGTTTCATCAGGACTCCCGATCCCTCAGGACCAACATCGTCGCCGGACGCAGGATTTACCTTCAGGACACTGCCACCGGAGAGACATGGTCGGCCGAGGGGATGGATGCGCCCGGTGAACCGCAAGCCTTCGAATGCCGTCACGGGCTCGGATATTCTATCATCTCGGTCGAGCGCACGGGAATCCGCAGCCGCCTCCGCATTTTCGTTCCCGATGGATGCAATGCCGAGTCCTGGACGCTCGAGTTGGAGAATCTTTGCGGGGCTCCCCGTGCGCTCCGAGTGGTTGCGGTCCTGGACTCGCGGATCGATGGGGAGGCCGGATTGCAGGGGTATTACACCCGGGCGGAGACGTATTTCGATGCCAGCCTATCCGCCGTCCTGCACATCACCCATCGTTACGAGGAGGGCAATCCGCCGCGGGCGTTCCTTTCCACTACAGGTGAGGTCACGGGATACGATGCGCGTTATGATTCGTTTTACGGCACGCTTGCGCGGGATGTTTTTCCTGCGGCCCTCCGTGCGGGAACGATGCGGAACAGTGCCCGGGCAGAATTTGAAAAGGGATGCTTTGCATTGGAAACCCGGATCGAACTGCCCTCGGGTGGAAGTCGGTCGCTGCAATTCTTCGCCGGACACTATCAGAAACCGGAGGACATCGCGGGGATCCACCTCCGGTTTGCCAGCGGCCCGGCACTGGAGGAGGCCTTTCAAGAAGCCCGAAAAAACGCCGCCGTCTTCCCCCAGCCATTGGAACTCGAGACCGGAGAACCGGTTTTCGACGGATGGTCGGATACCTGGTTGAAGCGCCAGATGGCCTACAACTCGACCTGGGCGCGGGACTATTTCAATGGCTACCGCGACCTCTGCCAGGATGTCGAAAACATGGCCGTCCTCGACCCCGGCCTTGCCCGCCGGAAATTGCTGCAGATCCTTTCGTTCCAATACCCGAGCGGGTTCGCGCCGCGGGCATGGGCCAACGGCATCGCGCTTGATCATGGACATGGGGATAGTCCGGTCTGGATCACGTTTGCCGTGCATGCACTCCTCATGGAAACCGGCGACCTTGGTTTGCTGGATGTGGTGGTCCCGTATTATGAAACTGACGAAGGCACGGTTTACGATCATTGCAAGCGCTCGCTCGATTGGTATTGGAAGGACAGGGGCGACAACGGGCTCTGCCTTTTCCGCAAAGGCGACTGGAATGATGCCATGACCGCCATGGGCAGGGAGGGCAAAGGCACCAGCGCATGGACCACCATGGCGTATCACCGTGCACTCAGGGAATTCTCCGAACTCGCCCGCATCGCCGGCAACGATTCCGACGCATCCATGGCCGAAGACCGGGCGGCGGAGATCCGAGGGATCCTCGAAGAAGTCGCATGGGACGGCGAGTGGTATCTGCGCGGATTCACCGACGCGGGCGATCCCGTCGGTTCCCGGCGGAACCGGGAAGGCCGCATTTATGCCAACGCGCAGAGCTGGGCGGTCATCGGCGGCATCGCACCGCGCGAGCGCCTTGTGCAGGCCATGGAATCTCTCGACCGCCATCTCGACCGCGAAACCGGCGTCCTCACCATCGACCCGATCTACACGGAATTCGACCCCGGCATCGGCCCGATCACGGGTCAACGCCCCGGCGCCTATCAGAATGGCTCGGTTTACAGCCACACCAACCTGTTCAAAATCTGGGCAGACTGCCTGCTCGGACGCGGCGACAAAGCGTGGCGGGGGATTCAAAAGATCCTGCCCTTCAGTTCGGACCGCGTCTCGTCCTGGGGAGAGCCTTATGTTTTGTCGAATTGTTACTTCGGACCGGAAGCGGGCTACCGTCACGACCGTCCGGGGCAAAGCTGGATGACCGCCTCCTCGGGCTGGTTGTTGAGGTGCCTCGTGCGCGGACTGTTCGGATTGGAGCCCACACTGGAGGGATTGCGGGTGCGCCCCAACCTGCCGGCGGATTTCCCCGGGTGCCGGGTGGTCCGGACATTTCGGGACACGACTTACGACATTCATTTCGAGAGAAGAAATGTCCCGGGGATCCGGGTTGAAGGTGCGGAGTGGCACTGCGATATTCTCCCGTTGTGTCCCGGAGGGAAGGTTGAGGTCGCTGTTCCGATCCACGGTTAATACAGCGGACCGGGGGCGGCCCTTTTCCTTTGGGGTGCTCGGGGCTGCTTTGCTGCGCGGAAAAAAATCTACGGCTTGAACATCAACGATGCCGGGTTTGCATTCTGCGTCATTTTGATCGAAGGCCTGCCGGCGCGGGGTATCCGGCCGCGGGGCACTTTGCTCCACTGGGGCTCCCCGCTGGAACCGCACCCCATCATCCGGCGGTGAATTTCGAAAAATTTTGCAGGAAAGAGATGTCCTGCATGGTAAATACCGGACACATGTCGTCATTGATAACCTCCTTCCGTCCGGGCGAAGTTTGGCCCGACACGTCCGGCCACCCGATCAACGCGCACGGAGGCGGGATTCTGCACCACCGGGGAGCCTTCTACTGGTATGGCGAATGCCGGCCGGAGGGCCCCGCCTCTCTGAATGCTCTCATCGGGGTTTCCTGCTACCGATCCACCGACCTGCTGAACTGGGAAAACCTGGGCGTCGCGCTGCCGGTGGTGCATGGCGACGACCGGCATCCGCTGGCCGCGGGCTGCAAAATCGAACGTCCCAAGGTGCTCTACAATTCCGCCACCGCAAAATTTGTCATGTGGTGGCACCACGATCTCAAAGGCGCGGGCCACCTCAACGCGCTCGCCGGCATCGCTGTGTCCGACACACCGGCCGGTCCTTTCACCTTCCTCGAAGTGCTCAAACCGGGCTGGCGCATGGCGCGCGATTGCACCCTCTTTCAGGACGACGACGGGCGGGCTTATTTTATTTATGCCACCGACGACAACGCGAATCTCTGCATTCACCTCCTCGCCGACGATTATCTCCGGCCCACCGACATCGCGATCACCATTTTTCCCGGACGTTTCATGGAGGCCCCCTGCGTGTTCAAACACGAAGGGCGTTACTACTTTATCGGCTCCGATTGCACCGGTTGGCTGCCCAACGAAGCGCGCTCCGCCTCCGCCCCCTGCATTTGGGGCCCATGGAAAGAACTCGGCAACCCCGGCCTGGGGGAGGGAGCCGACACCACATGGGGGGCGCAGAGCACGTTTGTCTTTCCCGTGCCCGGCCGGCCCGGGGCATTCGTCTTCATGGCCGATCGCTGGGTGCCCGAGGCCCTTCATAACTCGCGCTACGTCTGGCTGCCCCTCTTTTTCAAAAAAGCCCCGGCCGGCTTCCTCCGCCCGCATTTCCGCTGGCACGACTGCTGGGACACCGGCGTTTTCGACTTGCCGGGGGTCTGTCCGCCGGTCCCTGCGCGGTAGTCGGGGGGGGCGCATCCATCGCGCAGGGGATCGCCCGCATGTTGCCGGTTTGCCCCACAACTTCTTTTGGCCTCTGTGCTCCCGGTAAAACGGATTCGGCCCGGTGCTCACGCCCGAGCCTTTCCTCGTCGTTGATGGTGTCGGGTTTCTGGTTGAGGTGCGCATGGCCGAGTGGTATTAGCTGACGATGGAATTTTCCCGATTATTTCCCTGCCGGAACGGCATGCGCGTTCTCGCGGCGGGCCCCGGTCACGCGTATCCACTCTATTATTTTACACCGTCGATCACCGTGCCCGCGGAGGGGCTGCCGCCGTGGCTGGTGTTCCATCGGAATACCGGGCGGGACACGCAGTTGTGTGCCGTTGACCTTTCCACGGGGACGGAACGACGTCTCACCCAAGCCGACGCGCGCGACTCGGGGTGGGCAATCTGGTGCGAGCCGAGCCTGGACGGCGTGTTCAACCACCTTTCGGCGCTCAATCCGTCGCGGCGGGAGGTGTTCTTTTTCGACGGCGCCGGGCTCGCTGCCGTGAATGTGGATTCGCTGCAGACCCGGCGGGTGCGGGACCTTTCCGGGCGCATTCCGATCGGTCAGTCGGCATTCAGTCCGGGTGGCGGGCTCTTTGCCTTCATTCACGCCGACGAGGAGAGGTTCCGCGGATCTCTGGCCGCGAGGGAGGCGGCGGGCTGGGAGGGGCACGAGGCGTGGCGGCGCACCATCCCCTGTGTCGTGGAGACGCTCGACGCGGCGTCGGGGTGCACAGTGGGCCGGTTCGAGGTGGATTTCCACGTCCACCATCTGATTTTTGTGACGGAGGACCTCCTGCTGCTCAACCATCAGGCGGATGGCGACGGCATGTGGGTGGCGGGGATCGACGGGGCCGGACGGCGCGACCTGCGCCCCCTCGACGCGCACGGCCGGGTGTGCCATCAGGTTGTCACCGCGGCCGGGATCTGGTTTGAGACGCGCGAGCAGGTTTCGGGAGCCACATTCGTGGGGCTCTACAATCTGGAGTCGGACCGATGGGAGGAGTTTGAGTTGCCGTTCCGGGGCTACCATCACACCGGATTCGATCCCCTCGGGGAAAGGCTGATCGTCGAGGTCTCCGGGGAATTTCACCGGCTCTACGAGGTGCGGCACCCCTTCGATGCGGCCCGCCGTGACTATGTCCGCCTCGCGGATTTGGAGCCTTATCCCGGCTTCGGGCAGCGCTTCCACGCGCACCCGTTTTTAACACCGTGCCGACGGCATGTTGTCTTCACGGCCAGCGAAGGGGGAATGGCGCGGGTTTGCGCGTTGGACTTGCCGGACGTGGAGGGGGACTAAGCCCGAATGGCACTTGGGTCCGAGACCCGCAAAATCCGGCACCGGGGGCTTCGGGTGGAGTGTAAAAGCCGGTCTCGATTTTCGCCGGCTGTTACATCCAGTCACGAAGCCAGGGGATGTCCCCTGCTCGTGCGACTTCGGGATGGCGGATAGGAAGCGCGCCCCCGCCGGACGACAGACGCAGATTTCGACGAGGGGGCACTCGCGCAGATTGCGTCATTGAACGCCGAAATAAAGCGCGAGAAGGGCGATGGCATTGTTTGCGGAATGAATAATCAGGCACGGCCAGAGGCTTCGGAAGCGCAGCCGCAGGAGGGACAGAACCATTCCGTCTAATCCAGTGGGAGCGGCAAGTTCCCAGCCATGAAGAAAACCGAAAGCGGCATTGATGAGGAGGATCGCCGGCACCACCGGCAGCCAGCGAACCAACCAGTCGTGCAGGATCCCGCGAAAAACAATTTCTTCAAACAAAGGAACAAGAACACCTCCCACCAAGAGGATCTTGCCCAACTCGGGCAGATTCGAGGCGGTCATCGCGTCGTCAGATAGGCTACTCTCGAATTCCTGCCCGGTGATTGTATCCCACACGGCAGAATACAGCACGTCGAATGCCCAGGTTGCCACCAGCCCAAGCAGACAGAGCACAAGCCAGCCCCACCATTTTCCAAATCGTGCCCCCTCGGGCGAAGCCGGATGGTCCAAATACCCGAGCGGAGCCCGCGAACCACTGATGCTCCACAGCAAGACTCCGATGCCCGCCAAGGAGCCCACCACCGCTGGCAGGACGGCCACCAACACTATCGCCGACAAGTAGGCAATCGGCGGAAGCCAGATCAAACTGATCAGGAAACCCGGCGGCTTTTTGCGAAGGCACCGCGTCACCACTGCAATCCCTGCGAGGTGAACGAATCCTGCAAGGATGGCGACCCATGGCAGGAGGCGGAGATCGATGGCCCGGACCCAACCGCCGAGCCGCTGCGCCAGAATTTCGCGGGCATCCTGCACATCGATATCGGCCAGCCGTCCGGATTCCATCACCAGCCGGATACGCATGCTTCTCAGCGTGGGGAGATACTTGGCATCGATCTTGCCTTCGTCAATCAGCTGCGAGCAGCGCCCGGCGAGTCCCTCCCGTTTGCCCATTGTGTGGTCCCTTCGGAGTCTTAGAAATTCGGCATTGGGATTTCCCGGGGAGATGCGGTCCCATGCATCCAGAATGCGCCCCGCTTTCTCCAAGTCCTCCCGGGAACGCGACTCCCACAAAGCATGGAGCGCGACTTCGGCGGCCCAGTCCCGCCGTTCCGGCGTGTTTGCCGGGTCCTCCAAAACCAGTGGAGCCACACGAAGAATGCCCTCCCGATTTTTTTCGAGGAAATACAACGTCAGCCGGCGTTGGTTGAGATCACTGTCGCCGGGCGCGACAGCGGCCCAGGCGTCCAGAATCGCGGCGGCCTGCGGGCGGTTTTCCGCCGACTCGGATGCCAGATAACGGTCAACCAACCGAACCGCGAATCCCGTCAGCACGGCGCGATCGGGTGCGCCTGCCGCCGGGAGACTGGTCAGGAGCAGAGACCGAAGATCGTCGCCGGCAGCCTCGTCGCCCGCCGCCAGTTGCGTTTCGAGCTGGCTTGCAATCCAAGGCAAACGGGTGGCGTTATCTTCCAGCTTGTCATAATCGGGCCTCAACCGCTCCGGGATGTGCACGCGCAGGTGCGGAGACTGCGAGTTTCCGTGTGGCGGGATCAGATGAACTTGCCCATGGCGATCCGCCTGCGCCGAACGGGGTGGAGCCACTTCAATGGTGGCGGCCGTGGTCTTCGACTCAACCTCCGCAGCCGAAGCAAAGCACGGGAGCAAACCAAGGCAGATCGCGGCAAGCAGGCGAGCAAGTTTGCTCATGCAATTTGGGTGTTTGTTGTTGGTGAAAGGCTTTGGACAGCCGGGCGGGTGGGCGCGGGTGAGCGTTGGGTGCATCGCCGTTAGGCTTATTCCCATCTTGTGTTCTTGAAATTATATTTGCCTGCAATTAAAGCGATATCTATAATCCACCAAATACCTACGAAGCCAAAAGTGAAAAGTTTTACAAGTCCCAATACAGCTTGGCCAAGGTAGAAGCGATCAGCTCCAAGCCATCCCAATAAGATTGAGATAATTAATGCATTTTTCCATTTTACTGTCCGTATTTCATTACTCATAAGTTTTTGTAGGTTAACGATGTGTGTTTTTTGGGGAAGGCAAACAGCAGTCCTGTAGTGTGGCGGGTGTAGAGTTCGAGGTCGTCGAGGGAGCCGAGGTGCTTGTCGTTGACGCGGATGTTTTCGAGGAGCACGTCGTCGATGCGGTGGTCCGGATCCCAGCCGCCGATGACCGAGATGGTGTAGCCGGGGTTGTATTTGGTTTGATGCCAATGGACATCGCGCAAAACGACCCCTCGGACGCTCCCGCGCTCCTCGCCGTCGGCCCAATGCGAGCAGGTGATGCGGAAGTCGATAAATTTTTCGTAGCAATGCTCGATGCGGATGTTTTCGTAGAGCACGTTTTCGACGCTGGCGCGGCCGCAGTTCTGGATGGCGAAGACTCCGCCGGTGCCGTGCACGAAGAGCACGTCGATGTTCCGGAACGTCACTTCGCCGACGCGGTCCACATCGAGTTCGTGGCCGATCGTCATGGCGCTGCCGCAGGGGCCGTTGCCGATGATGCAGTCCTCGACGAGGATGTCTTCGGGGCATTCGCGCAGGTCGGCCCGTGTGCCGGTGAGGTTGTTGGGGCCGAGGTCCAGCGCTTTGATGGCGAAGCAGTCGTCGTTGTTGCGGATGAAGCAGTCGCGGATGTGGACGTGGCGGGACCCGACGATATCCACGCCGTCGGAACACATCGCCGAGCCGAGTTCCTTGAGGTTTTCGACGCGGACGCCCTCACAGCAGCCGAGGACGAGCATCCAGCCGCTGGGCCGGATCACCGTGATATCCCTCACCAGAACATCCCGGCACCGCTCGAAGAACAAGGAGGGCACCATATGTCCGTCGTGTGGGCTAAAAAAGGAACCGTCGAAAATGCCCTGCCCGCGCACCGTGACGCCGGTCCGGCCCTTCACATGGAGCCGTCCGCGAACGACCGCGCCCCCCTCGATGTAGAGCGTCTCGTGGTCGGACATTTCCATGAGCCCGACATCGTAGGATTGTCCGGCGCGGAAATACTGCACGCCCTTGTCGCCGGGGCTGGGCGGGTTTTCCTCTGGAGCATTCGCCCAGAGGCAGAGCAGCGGCAGGTTGTCGATTTCCAGGACGACTTTCCCCGGGGCGGGCATTTTGAAAACAAGGGTGTCGCCCTCCCACGCTGCGCGCAGGCCCGCGCTCAACGGACGCAGGGTTGCCGCGGCGGACGAGTCCAGCCAAACCGGGCACCGCACAGCGACCTCGATGGGACGACCGCATTCGTGGACGACAAAATTGGCGAAAGCCATGCCGTCCGCGGCAAGGACTTCCACGGCGACGCCGTTGATGGTGAGTTTGTAGTCGCCCGACCTGGGAAGACTTGCGGGATAACGGAACGAAGTGATTGTGGACATGGGTGGACAGCTATTTGGCTTCCGGTGAGAAGGTGACGAGATAATACGGTGTGGCGTCGCGCCCGGTATCGATCTGGAAGCTGCCATTCTCCACCGGGATGGTCTTACCGGTTCTCACGCCGTTGTGGTCGAGGATGTGGACGGTGGCATTCCCTGCGCGTTTGAGGGTGATTTTTGCGGCGACGGGTTCCATGAGGACCGGACCGGCGGGCTTTTTGTTCTTTCCGGTGTTTCCCTGTTTAATCAGAAAGCGGTCCGCGACGATGACCGTCCCGTCGTTTCTGGCGCGGGAGATGGCTGTTACCAGAATGTTATCGCCGGACAGCCTGCCCTCCGGCGACTGTGCGGTCAGATAAATCGCCCCGTATCGGCTTGACGGGGAGATCGAGGCATCGGCGAGTTCCACCGCGCGATCCTTGGCGAATCCCACGACAGCCTGTGTTCCGGGCGTATTGATCGCGATATGGCCTTCTTGGGAGGTTTTGCCCGCCGTCCAGCGGAGCTGGCCCGTGCTGGAAGAGACCACCTCTCCGCTTTCGTAGGGAGCCATGTCAAAGGAAGCCGTCGCTTCGAATTCCGGCGTGAAACGGACAACACCGCGTGCCGCAGCCAGCGCCTTGGAAGGGAAGACATCCGAGGTGAATGTCTTGATATCCCATTGCTGTTGGACTTCGTCGGTGAAGCCGACTTTGCCTTCGCCGAGGGCCGCAATATTGACGTTGCGGAAGTGGAGGACATCGGACTCCTTCACATCGCCGCGCAGAACCTGCCGGGACACGGCGGGGAAAATGCCGAGGAATTGCGGCGCCACGACATCCCATTCTTGCCGCCCCAGCACCGGGGCGAAGGTTCCCTCGTCGCTGTTTTGAAAAGCGAACGAGGCATCCCAGCCCTGGAGGCCCATGCCGTAAGCGCCAAGGATGGCCGGGCCCTCGACGCCCCATTCGTTCGGGTTCACGTGGATCCATTCCGAGAGCATGAACGGGCGGTTATCGACCTGCTGCATCGAGGCGCTGAGCGAGCCGCCTCCGGGGATGGCCACCATGGAGGCGTTGTTGAAAACCAATCGTCCGCCGCCCGATCCGCCGAAGTAATTGTGGCGGTCGATGGTGCCGATGCGGGCATCCGACGAGAGGTTGTAAAAGTGGCTCATGGCGCGCCCGGCCTGCCAGTTCGAGGCGACCAGCTCGCCTTGGTAGCCGGCGTCCCGCACCGCCTTTTCGATGCGGGCATAAACTTCGTTTTGCAAGTCGTAGAGGAACGCCATGGTGTCGAGCAGGCGTTGACGGTAGGGTTGCATCACGCCGTCCAATTGCGCGGGATCAAAAAACCACGGGTTTCCATTGGGATAAACCCGGCCTTGGTCGAAGCTTTCGTCGCGCGGCAGCTTCTCCAGCACCGGGCCCGCGTTGAGCGCGCCGGACCCCCAGGCTGCCGTCAGCGCCGCTTCGTCCCCGTATTTTTTCTTCAGCCACTGCGCAAAAAGTGCCCCGGCCCGCGCGCGCAGGGTGGGCGAACTCTCCATGACGCGGGCGGTGCCAAAAAACAGCGCGCTGTCTTCGTTGTAGAACTCGACGTAGGCAATCGCGGGATCTTCGGCATAGGTGAGCCCGGTGTGCGGGTTTTTGTGCCCGAGCAGGCTGGCGAGCTGGCGGATGACGATGTCCTGCAGCTCGGTGGAGAGGTAAAAGCTGCCGTGCTTCGGGTCGGCCCAACCGTTCTTCTTGGCCGCGAATTCCTTGAAATACGGCACACGCGCGATGTCGTCGGGCGCGACCGGCGTGATGAACACCGGCGACAGCTTGACGTAAATGCCCCGCTTTTTCAGCGCCGCCACGAAGTAATCCATCCGGTCGAGAGCCTGCGGGTCAAATTCGGTCGCCGTCCGCGCGGACAAGATCCCGCTCCAGCCCGTGCCGTCGGCATATTTGTGCAGCCGCACCGCGTTGATGCCCAGAGCGGCGTAAAAATCGGCGCGCCTGTCGGCCAGCGCGGCCTCCGGCGCGCAGGCGGAATACGCCAGATTGATCCCCCAGAGCTTGATCGGCTTGCCATGGTAAAAAAGCACGTCCTCTTTGGCGAGGACGCGCCCGTGGCGGCCCGCCGGGGCATCAAGCCATGCGCGCATGTTCCACTCGCTCTCCGTCGGGATCGGGCTGTTTCCCTCGAAGGGATACCAACCCGCAGTCGAGGGCGGCGCCTTGGCGGGATCGCCGAGAAATTCCAACTCCCCTGGGAGGGTGATTGTGAAGGCCACGGGATAGGATTTGCCCACCTCCATCCGGTCGCGCACCAACACAATGCGCGCATCCTTCTCGGCGGTGATTTCCACCGGGCGGTCGAACTCGATCACCGCTTTGCGCCCCCCGCCGGAGGCGACCGAAAGCGACTTCACGCGGTCACCGATCCGGCCGCGGGCCAGCGGAAACACCAAGGGCTTGGAACTGCCATCCTCCATGACCGCCTCGCCCCCGGCGCCCTCCGGCGCGCTTAGCGAAAACTGCGCCATGGTAAGCGCCGAGGCGGCCGCCGGCACGATGGACGCCTCCAACCGCAGGCTGTTCGCCCCTGCCTTCCTCCATGCGCCCTCCACACGAAAAGCCGCGCCCGTGGCCACCAGCTCGTTGTCGGAAGTGAACTTCGTTTCGTCCCCGCCACCGGTCGTGGCCATGCGCCGCTTCACATTGCTCCATCCCGGCCCCCAATCGTAATAGCGAACCCCCAGCACCGCCGCATCCGGTCCCGCCACGACCAGTTCGGCGGTTTCCGGCGCCACCACGGCGGTGAATTCGGCCGCCCCTGCGGAGGCGATGAGGGGGGCGACGAGGAAAGAGAGGACCTTTGCGGTGTTCATGGATTTATGGAGTTGCTGGCGAGCGTGGCAAACAAAGCCGAGCCGGCTTCAGCCGATTTCATTTTTCTCTACCCGTGAACCCTGCTCCACGCTGGAGAAATTCAACCCGTTGACCGAGGCCTCCGCAGGGACAGAGCCCGCCGACCGGTTTCTAATCAACGGCTTGAGCAGAATCGGAATTGCCCGGCGTGACGGAGTTTTCGAGAGGAGAAGGCTGCGGAATTCTTCTTCCGCACCGCCAACCCACCGCATCCGAAAAATTGCTGCCCATGAAAATCCCCTTCGCCCGCAAACTGGCCACCCTCCGCAAAGCCCATGCCGCGCTGATCGCCCGCCGCAACACGGTCGATGCGGCGTGGCATAACGGCGTTTACGAGCGCTACAAAAACCCGGTCGTCACCGCCGCCCATGTCCCGATCGAGTGGCGTTACGACCTGAATCCGAAAACGAATCCGTTCCTGCTCGAGCGCCTCGGGGTCAACGCCACGCTCAACGCGGGGGCCATCGAATGGAAGGGCAGGATTCTGCTCTGCGTGCGCGTCGAGGGCTGGGACCGCAAAAGCTTCTTCGCCATCGCGGAATCGAGGAGCGGCCTTTCTGGATTCCGATTCTGGCCCGAGCCCTGCGTCATTCCGGAGACCGACGCCCCCGACACAAACATCTATGACATGCGGCTCGTGCGGCACGAGGATGGCTGGATCTACGGACTCTTCTGCACCGAGCGCCGGGATCCCAAGGCCAAACCCGCCGACCAATCCAGCGCCATCGCCCAGTGCGGCGTGGTCCGCACGAAGGATCTGAAAAAATGGGAGCGCCTTCCCGACATCAAGACGCCCTCCGCCCAGCAGCGCAATGTCGTCCTGCATCCGGAGTTCGTCGGCAGCCGATATGCCCTCTACACCCGCCCGCAGGATGGGTTCATCGACACCGGTTCCGGTGGCGGCATCGGCTGGGCGCTCTGCGCTTCGATGGAGAATCCCGTCACCGGCCCCGAGACCATCATCGACAGCCGCACGTATCACACGATCAACGAACTCAAGAACGGCCAGGGTCCCGCGCCGCTCAGAACCCAGGAAGGCTGGCTGCACCTCGCGCACGGCGTCCGCAACACCGCCGCCGGTCTGCGCTACGTCTTGTATCTCTTCCTCACCGACCTCAAAGATCCGGCCAGGATCATCGCCAAGCCCGGCGGATACTTCATCGCGCCGGAGGGGGCCGAGCGCGTCGGCGATGTCTCCAACGTCGTTTTCTCCAACGGCTGGGTCGCCCGCCAGGACGGCACGGTCCTCATCTACTACGCCTCCTCCGACACCCGCCTGCATGTTGCCACCAGCAGCATTCCGCGTCTGCTCGACTACGTGAAAAACACCCCGCCCGACGCCCACCGCTCCGCCGCCTCCGTCGCCCAGCGCCTCGAACTCATCCGCTCAAACCGGCGATTCAAACTTTCGTGAACAAGAGAAACGTCCGCTCTTGTTGACGCCACATAAACCCAAGGAAGATTCAACAAAACACAATGAACAACATCCAATCACTCTGGTTCAATAATCCAACATTGAATGAAGGAGAGCTTATTGCACTGGCATATCCCGCCAACCACACTCAAAATCGCAGAGCCGTCGGAGGCAAGCTATTTGTGACAAATCAGCGGCTGCTTTTCATCCCCAATAAGGTCGATGACAAGCTCGGAGGACTTCCGATAGACGTTTCCCATGATGCGATTTCGACCTTTTTCGTGAAGGAGCGGGAATTCTCGATTAAAGAGCTTTTTAGTGGAGGTCTTTTTGAAAGGTTAGGGGTCCGTTTGAGCGACGGCAGCGAGCACTTGTTTGTCATTTCAAAAGTCGAGGAAGGACTAGAGCAAATAATGGAGGTTATCGATAGATAATAGGATAAGCCGTCGGGACCGGAGGACTGATGCCCCTGCCGTTCTCACGCAGGTCCCGCTAAAACAAGGAAAAGGGCCGCCCTCGGCCCGTTCGAAAGAAATCCCGCGCGGCAAGATTCTCGGGCGGGGCGGAGGTGCCCCTTCTCCTTGATTTTTTGCCTCAGCTGGGGATGACCGGCCAGAGGGCGGGGTCACCCCAGCCGTGGGGGGCGGTTTCGGGCGGTGGCGGGTTTCCGGCGAGGGCGTAGTCGCCGGTGGCGGCGAGCCATGCGTCGAGGCGGGCGCGCAATTCGTCGCGCACGGCAGCGGCGGCGGGGTCGGCGGCGAGGTTGTGGAATTCTTCGGGATCGCGGACCAGATCGTAGAGTTCTTCCTTTGGACGCGGTGAGAGGCCGGCGGGCCAAGCCTTGCGGATGTCCTCCAGGGAAAACTCGGCGAGAGGCTGGCGGCCGAGGGTTTCCGCGTCGAAGGGAGGGATGGCGATGCCGGCGGGCAGGCTCGGGGGAAGGTTGCGCAGGAAGTGGTGGGTGCGTGTGCGGATCGAGCGGACGGCATCGATCGATTCGCCGTGGAAGTTTCGCTCGGTGAAGATGGCATCATGGCCGGCGAAGGGCTCGCCGCGCAGGGCGGGAAGGAAGGACTTGCCATCAAGGCCCGCCGGGACGGGCACGCCCAGCCAATCGAGGAAGGTCGGCACGAGGTCGATGTTCGAGAGGAGGGCGTCGTTGCGCGTTCCGGCATGGGCGGCTTCGGGCAAACGGGCGAGGAAGGCGATTTCGGTGCCACGGTCGTAGATGTCCGGCTTGGCTCGGGGGACGGCGATGCCGTGGTCGGTGGTGAAGACGACGAGCGTGTTGTCGAGCAGACCGAGTTTTTCAAGGGCGTCGCGCAGGCGGCCAAAATGATGATCCATGAACCGGATCGAGGCTTGGAAGCGCCCGAGTTGGTCGCGCACAAAGGGAGAATCGGGGCACCAGGCGGGCACGAAAATTTCCTCCTGCGGCACGGGATCAAACGAGCCCCACGTGCCGGGGTGGGGGTGCTGGGTGGCGATGTTGCAGTAGAACGGGCGGTCGTCGGCGCGGTTCTCGAGGTAATGGATTGCGTTGGCGACCGCCTGGTCGGCCCGCCAGTGGCTCCATGTGAGCGTGAGGTCGGTGGCGTAGCGGGACTGGCGGGGCAGGGTCTCGTGGTTGATGCCGCTCAGGATGGTTTCGTAGCCGGCCCGGTTGAGGTAATCCACGATGGTGGGCGTGGTGGCGGGCAGCGGGTAGCCGACATGGGCGAGCCCGATGCAGCCATTGCGGCGCGCGTGCAGGCCGGTCATCGCGCAGGCCCGCGACGGCGAACACGCCGGCGAGGCGCAGAACATGTTGTTGAAAACGATGCTTTCCTGCGCGAACTCGGCCAGGCGCGGGCTCGCCACCGGCACGCCATAGACCGGCAGGTGACGACCGAGGTCGTGGACGACAAAATAGAGGAGGTTCATGGTTGTTGGACGACCTTCAGGCGCAGGAACCGTCTGGTCGCGGGAGGCTCGGTGTCGGTGACGGTGACTGCGCCGGGCGTGTTGGCCGCGCCGGTCGAAGTCCAGATGGGCGAGGCGCCCCAGTTGGACAGATCGTTCGAGGCCCACACCTCGTAACGCAGCGCGGGGTCCGCGACACGCGCAAAGGTGAGGGTGAGACGCTGGCTTTCCGGGTCCACCCCCGGTGCCGGGAGGATGCTGCCGCCGCCAAGGAGCGGGTTGCCGGAGAGAGCGTATTCGAGCAGGTTTGCGATGCCGTCGCCGTCGGGGTCGGCATTTGCGCCGCTGTCGGCGCCCTGCCAGTCGATGCCGGCCGTCCAGTTGGCGTAGGAGGCTCCCGGAGTGGAGCCCGTCACCGTCACGGTGAAGGAGGTGGAGCCGCTCACGTTGGTGGGCAGCGTGATGGCGGCATTCCATGGGCCGGGTGCGGCGGCGGTGAAGGCGACGGTGAATTGCGCGGAGGCTCCGGGGGCGAGCGTGGCGGGCGGAGCCTGGGTGATCTGGCACGAAATGTTGGAAGGCAGCAGCGCGAGGCTGCCCAGATTCAGCACACCCTGGCCCGTGTTTTGAACGGTGAAGGTGGCGGAGGTCGCTCCTTCGCCGAGGGGAATCTGCTGGCCGGAACTCACGGGCGAGCCGCTGTAGCTGACGCTCACGCCGGGCAGAGGCATCCCGCCGTAGGCGCCCGCGTAAAGCGCGGCCACTTCGCTCTGGCTCAGCGCGCGGTTGTAAACGCGGAAGTCGTCGATGAGCCCGGCCCAGCGGTTGCCTCCGAAATTGTTCTGCGCGCTGCCGATGGTCATCGGGTTGGTGTTGGTGGTCGCGCCGGCGGTGATCTCCTGCACCAGGGTTCCGTCATCAAGATAGAGCCGGGTTTTCCATGTGCTGCCGCTCTGGTAATTCACGTAGGTGAGCAATCGCCACGTGCCGTCGTTGATGCGGAAATTGCTGTTTTGCGTGTTGGAAAAGCTTCCGTTGGTGGCTCCCGAGGAAAACTGGATATTCAATGTGGAGCCGTCCGTTGCCAGCGTGGTGGCGCGGATGCGGCGCTCGGTGCCTTTCGAGAAAACATCGCGGTTGGTGCCGACCGAGGTCGTCCGGACCCACGCCGACACGGTGTAGGCGGATTGCGTCCCGAAGGCCATGTCCTCCTGATTGGCGGGATTGAACGCGACCACATTGGTGGTCGCATTCGTGCCATAGGCTCCCCCGAATTTGCCTTCGGACGACCAAGTCGCGCCGGTGACGCCCGTGGCGGTGTGGTTGTTGCCGCTTGGCGAGCTGTCGTTAATCGTCGTTCCGCTGCCTTCGTCGAAGCGGTGATGGAGGATGAGGCCCGCGCCTGCCTCCTGAACGGTGACAAGAGAAGTCGTGAATGCGCCAAGCTCGGCACCGACAACCCCGCTCAGCACAACGGAGAAGGCCTCGTTCGCTTCGAGCGTGGCGTCGCCCAGCAGGGTGACCGTGAAGGTTTTGTCAGATGCATCGCCATCCGCCCATGTCAGCGTGCCGCTGTTGGCGAGGTAATCGTGGCCGGCGAGAGCGGTTCCGTCTTGCGTGGCATAGTTGACCGAGGCCGGCCCCTCTTTGCCGAAGGTGCGGCGCACGGTGAAGGTGATCTGCTGCCCCTGGGTTTCGAAGGCGCTGGCGGAGCTGGAATCCAGCGAGAGAATTCCGGGCGTGGGTTCGTATTCCACGAGGATGCGCGCGGCTTTGCTGCCCGCGTCGTGGATGTCGGAACTGACATGGTTGACCGTGGCGGAGCGCAAGGCAATCGAAACAGTCCCCGAAGCGTAGCGCAGGTGGTTGGTGATGTCGGCCGAAACCCATTGGCCGAAGCCGCCATTCGTGGTCGTGAAAGAGCCGATCTGGGCGCCCGGTGCGGGCGCGTTGTTGGCGTTGAGGGTGTCGGGGTTCCACGAGGTGTCCGCGACGGCGTAAGCTTCGATGGTGCCGCCCTGCACGTTCGAGGTGAAGGTGCGGAGCAGCAGCGTCGCTTTTTTGATGCGGCGGGCCCCCGGAATGCCGAGATCGAATTTCAGATACGCGGTGCGCGTGGCGCCGTCCTGCAAGGCGAGAGCAGGGCTATTATCATTGTAAGACGTTGTCGGATTGGTCGTCCGCACATGGGCGTCCGCCGTGGTGACGAACTGGTTCCCCATGGCCCGCACGCCGACGGTGTGCGAGGTGCTGAACTGGCCGTCCGAGACCGTCACGCGCACCTCATAATACCCGGCCTGCGAAAACGTGGCGGTCGGCGTGAGGCTGCCCGCCGGGGAAAAAGCCACCGAGCCCGGGCCGCTGATTTTCTCCCACTGCACCGTGAGCGGCGCGGCGGAATCATCCCATGCCAGCGCGGTGAGCGGGATGACGAGGCTTTCGCTGAAAGGTGGTTCCTGCGCTTCGACCCAGGGCTCGGTGTTGGCGTGGGTCTCCGACGAGAATGCCCCTTGGCTGAGTTCGGAGAATGTGCCCTGCGGATTGGTGATGACGGCCTCCGCCCGCACCATGTAAACATCGCCCGCGCCGCCTGCGGAGGCGCTGTAGGTCGTGCCCGCGACGGGCGTGGTGTTCAGGCGGGTAAACGTTCCGTTGAGGCTGGAGGCGCGATAGATGTGGTAGCCGGTCACGGTGCCTTCCGAAGGTTGCCACGCCACCATGTGCGCGGGGCCGGAGCGGTCCACGGCGACCGCTTTGGGCGGGTTCACGCGGTAGAGCCGAAGCGTGGGGTCGCCGATGATGCCGATCTGCACCCCGCCCGTGTCGCTCGGGAAATAATTCACCTGGTAGAGCTGTGGATCGGGATAATTGCGCGCGCGGTCCCATGCCGTGCGCTGCAGCGAGTCGCCCAAGGGCAGGTTCACGGCCATGCGCGTGAAAATGGACGCCGAGCGATTGCCCCAGATGGCGGCCAGTCCGTAGCGCTCGGCACCCAGCAGGGATTTCAGAAACCCGTTGTCACTCTGGTCCCAGTCTCCGAAATAACTGCCGAAGGGTGCGTAGAACTGGTTTTTCACCTCGCGATAAACCGGCACGCCCGAGCTGAGGCTTTTCGCGCCCATGCCCGAGGCGCTGCCCGCACTGGCGACATACGACCATTCGTAGTTCCCGTTGAGCAGCGCATCGCGCACGGTGGCGAACGCCCCCGTGCCGATCTGCACGTCCGCCCGGTTGTAGAGGGGTGGGATGCCCCGGTAGCCGGTCCAGCCGGAGAAGTATTCGGTGTAGTTGAGGAACTCGTCGGAGACAAAGGCCCGGCGGGCGGTCTGCATCTGGTTCTGCCGATACCAGATGTTCTTGCGCAGGTAGCGGCGGAGGAGGTCGGTTTCCGATAGCCCGGTGGCGGCAAAATCCCCGAGGCTGGAAAAATCGATGCGTCCGACGAACATTTCGGCATTGTTGATCGTGTCCTGGTCAAACTTCCCGTCGCCGGGAACATTTTGGTTCCGTCCGCCGTCGAAGGTGGCCGAGGTGCTGGTCACCGACGAGTCCGTCCAGGTCTCGTTCATCTCGCCGTAATAAATATCCGCCGGCCAGGCGCCAAGGTGCTCGGCGTGGCCGTCGGGGTTCTGGTCGCCCGAGTAGGGCACCTGGACTTTGCCGATGATCACGACGCCCTTGAAGTTGGCCGGATCGGCATCGTAGAGCGCCTTGATTTGGCTCCGCAACGACGGCGCGGCGGTCGTGTTCGGGTAGGCCACATGGCGCGGGGCATCGATGCGGTTCACTCTCCATCCGTCGCCGATGAGGCTCTGCTCGTAGGCGGCCAGTTCCGGCGCGATGGCCGGGGCGATGGTCGAGTCCACCACGAGGATGAGCCGCCCGCGCGTGTGAACCACCGGCGCACCGAGGCTCACCGCCGTGTATCCGATGGCGCCGTCGAACCTCGTGTCGGAGTTGGTGTAGCGCACCTCGTATTCATAGGACTGCCCCGCGCTCACGGTGGAATCGGTGTAGGACGCCGCCACCGCCCCGTCGTAAAGGGTTGTCCACGAGGTATCCTCCAACCCCTTGCGCCGCACCCGCATCCCCGTGTCGGAGCTGATCGTCACGAAGCGCTGCGGCGTGAGGGTCACCGATGGCGCGGCGGGATTGGCCGAAACCGCGATTTGGACCGACTGCTGGTGGGCATACTGCGCGTTCGCAGACGGAGGCAGCGACATCCCAATCGCCGCCAACACCACCACCGCCAGGACCTGGCAGCGCGGAGGAAACACTCGTGGGTGGAAGAATCTTTGCATTCCGGGGAAGATTGTTTTCACTACGGGACTTAATCGCAGGAATTTGCGGCTGAGGCAAAGCGATGGGATAATCAACCCGTTGAATTCGGCCAAAAGAGAAGATCGAAGTTGACACGCAAAATCAACGGGTTGAATTTTGTTCAGTCGAAAGCTTCTCGAATTGTTTCAAGGCTCAGATACTAAAAAAGCGTTTACTGCCCCACACATGAAACCATCCTCCCTTCTACAATTTTCGTGCGACCTCCGGCTCTGCGTCGCTGTCGGCCTTGCGGTTTCCACTCTGTTCATGTCCCGGGCCAATGCCCAAAGCCTCCGACCCGATGGCACTTATGAAATCCAGGCGGGTTCTGAAATCTTGCCCATACAGTTTTGGCCGCAGAGCATCGCGGAGGGAAAATGGCGGCGCGCGAAGATCGCTCTCGCCGCGGCCGGCGGCATGGAAGCCTCGGGAGAAATTGAATTCGCGGATGGCGCAGTAAAATTTTATCGAAAAGTGACAGAAGCGGAAGGAAGTGTCGCCATCGAAGACCGGTGGGACGGCTCGGTTGAAAACGCCCTTTTGATCTCGCTGATCGAATTCACGCCCGAGCAGGCGGCTGAAATCACCATCCGATGCGAAGACATCAACCGGCCCTTGGAGGGCGGGGTCAAGCGCCTCCTCCGGGCATCGGAATTTGTTCTCGAGAGCAAGAGCTGGGGGCACGCGTTGCGGTTCGAGTTCTCCAGCCCGGTGCGTGTGGATGTGCGGAGCAACCCCGGCGGCTCCGGCGGGATTTCTTTGCGCATCCTCTACAACGACCCGACCCTCCCGCTGGAAAGCGGCCAGTTGACCACGACAATCGGAAAAACAAATCCGTAGCCCGCAGAGCAGTCCGTCCTTGAGCCGGTCTGCAGGCTCGGTGTAGTTAACCGCTGGGATGGACCACGCTGAAGCATGAACAGGGTGACTCTCCGGGATGTTGCCGAGAAAGCCGGGGTATCGGTTTCGACGGCTTCCCTCGCGCTGCGGGGGCGGGGGCACCTGCGCTCGCCGACGATCAAAAAAATTCGCGAAGCGGCCGATGAGATTGGCTACCAGCCCGACCCGATTCTCTCGTCCCTCGGCGCTTCGCGCTTCCGGGAGTCGGCCACCCCCCACGGGACGCCATTGGCCATCGTGCGCTTTCCGATCTCGCACTCGCTTCCCACTCTGCCCCGGCGGGAATATGTCGAGTGCCTGACGGCCGAGGCCCGTCGGATGGGCTACCTTCCCCATCTGGAGGAGGGGTTCAACCTCCGGGAAATGGCGGCATTCCTTCGCGTGCAATACCATCGGGGAGTCGCGGGGATCGTGATTGTCGGGCAGATGCCTCCGGAATTTCTGGCCGACCGGTCGCTCTGGCGCCCGTTCTGCATCGTGCAATGCGGACGCTATGAAACCTCCCTCCCTCTGCACACGGTCCGCAGTGATATCAATCGCTCCGCCCGTCTCTGCTGGGACCGTCTGGTGAGCGCGGGTTGTCGCAGAATCGGATTCGCTTTTGGCCGTCATGAGGAAATCGTGGAGGACGACGAGGCGCGCTTCGGCGCCGCCTTTGCGCTCCCCCATCTGCATGCCGCCGGCTCAGTCCGACTGCCGCCCTTTGACGGTCTTTTTGCGGATACCGCCGGCGTCTTCGACTGGTTCTCCCGGCACCGGCCCGATGGCGTTGTCCTTTTCCACCGCGGCCAATATCGGGAACTCAAGCGCCGGGGCGTGCGAATTCCGGGAGATGTTTCCGTCACCGTCACCAACGTCACAATGCCCGCCCCCGGCGCGGTTTCCGAGATTGCCGGACTTTATCATGACCCAACGGAAATCGCCCGCCAGTGCCTGCGGCTTCTCGACGTGATGGTGCGTCACAACGAGCGGGGGCTCCCGGAGTCACCCAGGCACCTCCTCATTCCTCCGGTCTGGGTGGACGGCGCGTCACTGGGCGGCGTTCGTGAGAAAAAATCCCGGACAAAAAGATTCCGCCGCATGAATCCCACGGTCCACTGCGGGCGGATGGGAGATCGTTGAAGGGTCTTTTTAGCCCACCCCGCCAAATCCCATCCATCCCAAAAGATTGTGGGAGTCTGCCTCCGTGAAGCTGCGTTCCTGGTTGGGCAGACGGTCGCCGGCATCGGGGTGGCCTTCGGCGCGGAGGTGTTCGAGGAGCGCGGATTGCAGGGTGGCCCGTGTGGCAGGCTCGGCTTCGGACAAGTCGCGGAGGCCGTTCGGGTCGTTGCGCCGGTCGAAGAGGAAGCTTCGCCCGTCCGCACCAAAGTGGATCAGCTTCCACTCCGGTGTGATCCAGGCGTGCCCTCGTCCGCCAAGCCGTCGATGTTCGGGGTTTGGACGCAGGGATGTCCCGCGCATCCCATGGCATCGGCGCGGTGCTGGTCGGATGTGATGAAGAGGATGTTGGGTTTCATGAAGGGGAGGGGAGGCCATTCGCCCAACTACCAGGCCAGCTCCCGATACCACGGCCAATCGCGGTAGGAAAGGTCCGCAAAGTTCCGGGCCGTGAGATCGCGGAAGTGCCCGGAGATTTGATAAGAATCGGGTTCCAAGGGAAACGGGTCCGGAAATTTCGCTGTGTGGAGGGCGAGCCGGGCGCGCATTTCCTCAAGGACGCCTTTGTGGCGGGGGTCTTCCGCCAGATTGCGCTGCTCGCCGGGCTCCGCCTCGAGGTCGTAAAGCTGGTCGGCATCGAAGTAATGAGGATACAGGCGCAAAACGGGATCTCCTCCTTCGCCCCTCACCGCAAGAAAGGCAGAGTGAGTCTGGCCATCGCGCATGGCCGTGATCTTCGAGGGGGGATAGCGCAGGGCGATGTGTTTCCACTTTTTCGTCCGCACCGCGCGCAGGAAACCGAGGTCGAGGTAAAGTTCCTCGCGTCCGGCTCCCCCGTCGCGCAAGGTTTCCAAAGCCGAGCGTCCGTCGCAGGCCCAGTCCGGCACGGCGAGCCCCGCCGCCTCGAGCAGAGTGGGCAGCAAATCCACATTGGCGATCTGTCCGGCGCATCGGCTTCCGGGTTGGAA
>Ga0114939_10000830_pt1 | contig 25427 bp, 17 predicted proteins | sample AshMeaCrysSpring_FD_87196 | JGI IMG/M metagenome (GOLD analysis project Ga0114939, IMG submission 87196) | Groundwater microbial communities from Big Spring, Nevada to study Microbial Dark Matter (Phase II) - Ash Meadows Crystal Spring | ecosystem: Environmental > Aquatic > Deep subsurface >...
CTCGGAACAGTCGGCCAGCTTGCCCGGTAAGGTCAGGCTATCCAGAGCGCTCTTGCGCATGACCAGGTCGCGAGCCGCTTTAGCCGCATCACGCGCTCGCGAAGAGGTCAGGCAGCGCTCGACAATTTTCTTGGCTTCCCGCGGGTTCTCGTCTAGGAAAGCAGTCATCGCCTCGCCCAGCACGGCCGACACCTGGCCGGACACTTCAGCGTTCATCAACTTGACCTTTGTCTGGCTCTCGAATTGGGGGTCGGGATGTTTGACACTGACGACGAGGGTCACGCCCTCGCGGGTGTCGTCGGAGGAAAAGTTCTTGTCCTTTTCTTTCAGGAAGTTGTTCTTACGGGCGTAGTTATTGATGACCCGCGTCAGAGCAGTGCGTGCGCCGGTCAGGTGCGTGCCGCCATCGGGCGTGTTGATAGTATTGGCGAAGGCATACTCGGAGATGGCCACGCCGTCGGTATACTGGACAGCCGCTTCGATATCGACGTTGTCCATCTCCTTGCGGGCATAGATGGGCGCATGGAGAACCTTACGATTGCGGTTCAAGTAGCGGACAAAGGAGCGCACGCCGCCTTCGAAGTAGAAATTGATCTCGCGAACCGGCTTGACGCGCTCATCGCGGAGTTTCAGGAAAACGCCACTGGTAACAAAAGCCATCTCCCGAAAACGATTGGCCAGCATCTCAAATTTATAGACGTTTTCCTCGGCGGTGAAAATCGTCTCGTCAAATTTGAAAGTAGAAGTCGTGCCGCTGGCTTCACCCTTGTTCAGGTTGCGAACCCGCTCCACCGGCGTGACGGGGATTCCGCGTTCGTAACGTTGCTTCCACAACGCGCCGTCGCGTTTGACCTCGACTTCCATCCATTCGGACAATGCGTTGACCGCCGCGGCACCCACGCCATGCAAGCCGCCGGACACCTTGTAGGCGGCGTTGTCGAACTTGCCGCCAGAGTGCAGGCTGGTATGGACAACCTGCAACGCCGAGACTTTCTCGGTGGGATGTTCGGCTACAGGAATGCCAACGCCGTTGTCGCTCACGCTGACGCTGGAATCGGGATGGATGGCGACCTCAATTCGGTCGCAGCGCCCGGCCAGCGCTTCGTCGATCGAGTTATCGACGATTTCAAATACAAGGTGATGGAGCGCTTTGACATCGGTTCCACCGACATACATACCGGGCCGGCGACGAACCGCCTCCAGGCCTTTGAGTACCTGGATGCTGCCGGCATCATAGGACGGATTGTCGTTTTGCTTGATCTTACTGGTCATATCATTTACTGAGTCGGTTGTTCGATTTGGCTCTTTAATTGAGCGTCCTGACGAAATACTTGATAGCGATCACGATAAAAAATAAATAAAGCGGTAATGAGCGCCGTGGAAATATAAGCGTGGGCGAGAATATTAATCGCCGTGACCCATGTCCCGGAATCAGCAGCCAAGAGCACCCAGCTTAATAAGCGACGCGCTGTGATGACGACAAAAAGCAACAAGACAGCCGGACTTAAATATCGTTGGAATAACTGAATACTCTCGCCCACCGCCGGCAGGAACGCACGCGGATTGAGCGTCATACCCTGCGGCGTGTAGCCCATGAAGATGCCCAGCGATATCAACAAAACAAAGGCTCCCATAAGGACGAAGGTCGCGATGGTCTGGCTGAGGAGGGCTATAAAACCGGCCAGCAGCGAAAACGGTAACATGACGGCGAAGATGAGACCCACAAACAGCAATGCCAGGGCTACCAGACGGAGCCATGTACGTCCAATTCGGGCGCTGAGCGATCGGTCGCGGTCTGCCACCGGAATCCCCGCCGCGCGGTCCATCGCAGCCGCAATGAGGCTAAAGTAAATGGCTGCCAACAGCAGTCCGGCCAGGGTAAACAGGATTAATGTCCCGATCCAGGCCCCCCAGCCGCTTAGTTCGATCACCGCCGGATTCAAGGGCGTTTTTTCCGGCGAAAGACCGGCCATCAACGCGGGCACACCCAGGTAAGTGACGCTCAAGTAGCTGAACTGGTTCAAATACGGCGCGATCATTTCCAGCATCGGCCGGGGGTCGACCACGGCCGCCTCGACCGGAAATTGGTTGATGAGATCGGCGATAAGGGACTGGAAGCTGAGCCGCGGCCCGATCCATAAGAAAAAGTCAAGCGCGGCCGGGATGATCATTAACCAGAGATAGCGGGTCGCCAATTCAAAACCGGCCGACAATGTCGCCACGACGCCCTTGGGTGTTGCTGTTTTATCCTGTTTCCGAACCATGGTTAACAAATTGATCATATCACATTTGTTCTACCGGGGCGAAGCAAGATCATGAGCCAAGCGTGAGCTACATTTTCCGGCCGGGGTGCTTCGGGGTAATCTCAATGATTGGGAACCTCAATACACAGTAACTGAAATTATCGAAACCCGTTCGTAGTGGGCAATTCAATGCCACCTCTGAAGAAGGCGATTGAAATCGCTACTACAAACATGATTTCTTTTTGTTACGGTGTACTCAATACACGGTAACGTTAGTAATATGATCCAAAGATTAGGCAGATATTCTCTTCAACCAACGAAATCTGCGTCATCTGTGAAATATCTTCTTTATTAAGCTTAAACCCGTAACTGGGCGGCAATCGAACAAATCCGGTTGAAATCCGCACGATCGCCGGCAGTCATGATATACTCGATACTTGCAAAAGCCTTTATAACCGGATAGTTGCTGATGTAGGCTTGACTTGAAAAAAATGGTTTCTACAGAGTCAAGACAGCCCGACCCAACTCATACAAGACCCTGCTACTTAGGAGACGCCCATGCCAGATATCCAGGAAATTGCCGGCCGAATTATTGACAATGTTGAACATGTAATTGTCGGCAAACGGCAGCCCGTACAATTGACGGTTCTCGGGTTGCTCTGCCAGGGTCACATCCTTATCGAGGATGTCCCCGGCGTCGGCAAGACGGTGCTGGCCAAATCCCTGTCCAAGTCAGTCGGTTGTAAATTCCAACGCATCCAGTTTACCCCCGATATGCTCCCCAGCGATGTCACCGGCGTATCAGTCTTTAACCAGAAAACGCGCGAATTCGAGTTCCGTCCCGGACCGATCCATGCCCAAATCGTCCTGGTCGACGAGATCAACCGGGCGACGCCCAAGACGCAATCGGCTTTACTCGAGGCGATGGAAGAACGCCAGGTGACGGTCGATGGTCGAACATACCCGCTCGAGACACCGTTCATGGTGTTGGCCACCCAGAATCCTATCGAATACGAAGGCACATTCCCTTTGCCCGAAGCCCAGCTTGACCGCTTTATGCTGCGTATCCGCCTCGGCTACCCGTCGCGAGACGAGGAGATCGAAGTCCTCGACCGGCAACAATACGATCATCCGGTCAACACCCTGACCCAGGTTGAAGGCGTGGAAGAACTAAAAACTGCCCAGGAGGCAGTCAAGGGGATTTACGTCGATCAACTGGTGAAGGAATACATTATCAATATCGTCCGCCAGACGCGAGAGCATCCCGATGTTTATCTAGGCTCCAGCACGCGCGGTGGCCTGTCGATCTACCGGCTAAGCCAGGCGCGCGCCGCGTTGCTGGGGCGGGATTACGTTTTGCCGGATGACGTCAAGGCGCTGGCCGGACCGGCGCTCGGTCACCGAATCATCGTCGGTCCGGCCGCGCGCATCAAGGACATCGAACCGGAACAGATCGTCCAGGAAATTCTGGACCAAATGGCTGTTCCCGGCGCGCAGGTTGAGCGGCGCGCGGCGCGCGGGCGATGATGTCGTTTTTAGGCCAGAGACGCACCGTCGTCTTTCTACTGGGACTGGTGGCTTTTGTCGCCGGGCTGATTACCGGTCGCGACTTATTATTCACCCTGGCCTATTTATTGGGCTTGCTATTGATCCTGTCTTTTCTTTGGGCGTGGTTCAATCTCAATAGCGTCCATCTATCGCGGGTGACGCGCACGCGCCGAACCCAAGTAGGCCGTCCGCTCGAAGAACGCTTCACGATCCGCAACACGGGCATCTTGCCCAAGTTGTGGCTGGAGATACGCGACTTTTCCACCCTGCCCTATCACTATGCCAGTCATGTAGTCAATGGTCTGGGACCACGACAGAGTTACAGTTGGCGCGTGACCACCATCAGCCGGGAACGCGGCCGCTATCAATTGGGGCCGATCAAGCTGCGCACCAGCGACCCGTTCGGGCTTTTCCCGCTGGAACGGGACTTGACGCCGACGTCCAATGTCGTCGTCTTCCCCATGACCTTTGATATCCACCAATTCGCGCTGCCGGTCGGCATCTTGCCGGGGGGTGACGCGTTACGCCGGCGGACCCACTTCATCACCACCAATGCTTCGGGCGTGCGCGATTACGAACCGGGCGATAGCTTCAGTCGCATCCACTGGCGCAGTACTGCCCGGCGGGACCGGCTGATCGTCAAGGAATTCGAACTGGATCCGCTGGCCGATATCTGGATCGTCCCGGATATGTCCGTCTACGGCCACATCACGCCGGTCAAGTCGGCCTCGTCTCTGCCGCCGTCGCCCGGTGATATCCCGGCCTGGTTAAAGATGGAGGATTTCCGGTTGCCGGAATCGACAGAGGAATACACCGTCAGCATCGCCGCCTCAATCGCCCAGTTTTTTCTGCGGCGCGACCGGGCTGTGGGCATGCTGGCTTACGGACAATCGAGCGAAATCCTCCAACCTGATCGCGGCGAGCGGCAATTCAATCGTATCCTGGAAACGCTGGCCGTGTTGCGCGCCCAGGGCGAAGTGCCGTTGCAGGACATGCTCTATGCCGAGACTCACCTTTTCCCCCGCGGCACGACGATCATCGTTGTGACCGCCTACTCACGCGACGATTGGGCGGTCGCCGCCAGGCAGCTTACCCGGCGCGGCTTGCGCGTGGTCACAGTCCTGGTCAATCCCGGGTCATTCCAGAGTTCACGCTCGGCCGAACCGCTCTATCATCTCCTGCGCGCTGGCGGCCAGGTGGTCTATTTGGTCAACAACGGCGATGAACTGTCGGCCGCGCTCAGCCGCGGCGCGACCCAGCCCGGCTATTTTACCGTTTAGGCAACCCGACTGCGCCGAACCCGATCGAGCCACAAGAGAACAATACCCGAACCGATGCACAAGCCGGCCAGGGTGATCGGCCAGGTCAGCCCCAAAGCCCAGGAATAACCGCCAACTGTCATCAGCAACCCGCCAAACAGAGGCCAAAAGACCCATCCCTCCGTGCGTTGCCACCGCGCCAGAGCCACGGCGCTGGTGATGCCGGAAATTCCTGGGAGCAATAGAACCAAGGCCCACCAATTGACCCTATAACCGGCGACGGCCAGAAGCCCCAGACTGCCGGTCGCCAGCAGGGCTAATCCCCAATCCGCGGCGTAGTTATGGTGCCAGCCGCAAGCCTTCCCCTCACCCGCTTGATTATCCTTGCGCTTGTGTTCCCGGCGTTTTTTCCTGACCGGAGTCGATTCAAAGGAATCAGCCGCTTTTTCGTCCGCTTTTAATTTCTGGAAGTCGATCTCGTCCACCATGTTCTTTGTCTCCCTTCGCTGTGAAGTATCAAAAGGATAAAGGTTGACATGGTGTCAAAGTCAAGGGGCAATTTCGGCTCAATCCTCGTGTTGGGAGTACAGACCAACCAACCTCGCCATGGTGATGGCGATGAACAACACGCCGATCACCGATTCAGCGTTGGCCAGCGCCCGCGCCCATGGCGACACCGGGAGGATATCGCCATATCCGGTTGTCGTCAGGGTTACCAGGCTGTAGTAGATCAGTTGCTGCCAAACCACCAGCGCGCCTGAGTTCATGTTATCCACTATCGCTCCCGGCTGGATTACTTCGAGGATACCGTAAACGGGCACGAAGATGGCGGCGAGTAAGAGGTAAACGGTCACGGCCGCGAACAATATATCCCGATTCACCCGGCGGGCCGCAAACATAAAACGAATCAAGACCAGAATAATGGCTGCCTGAAACGGGATCAAAGCCAGATAAGTGACCAAAATCCGCCCGGTATTCGTTGGTTCCAAGGCATAAAGGACGGAAAAGGCGAAATAAATGACGGCGGTCGAGATGGTCAGAACTCGTAAATGCCGGTGTTCGCCAACGATCCAGATGCCGATGCCAAACATCGCCACGTAGAGGATATTATAGATGATAATCGTCGCCGCCCCTGGCCACTGAAGCGTGATAGGATAGATAAAATGAACAAGCGAAACCAGGACAAGCAGATAAACAACCCGCCCCTGAACTTGCCCCTCATCAACAGGGTTCGCCGGAGTCATCTCCCCTTTATCTGTAATACCACCAGGGCGCATTGACAAAACAAACCGTTCTAAAGAACGTTCAGCGTGATAGCGGTTGAAATGGGCAGGGTGGGGATTTCCTGCTCGTTTGGCCGGTCGATGGCGCGTCCGGACATGCTCCAAGGCCCGGTATGGCTGACCCGCACCCGGACGATTTGGCCGCGCAGCTCCCGCGGATCTTCGAAAAAGACCAGCTTGTTGTGCGGCGTGCGGCCGCGCCAGCGGCCTTTGTCCTTCTCTTCCACCAAAACCTCGACGGTTTCGTGCAAATAGGCCCGCATGCGCTCCGTCGAGAACTCCCGATGCAGGTCTTCGAGTAATTGGTGGCGGCGGCGCTTTTCCTCGTCCGGCACATCATCTTCCATACGGCGCGCGCTAACCGTGCCCGGCCGCGGACTGTAGCGAGCCAGGTGCAGTTTATCGAGGCGCAACTCGGCCAGGATGTCATATGTGTCCTGGAATTGGGCGGCCGTCTCGCCGGGAAAGCCGACAATGATGTCGCCGTGGACGGCCGCGTCGGGGATGATATCGCGAATGCGGTGGATGAGCGCCCGGTAGTCCTCGCGCGTGTAGCCGCGTTTCATCATCGCCAGGATGTCATTGTTACCGGCCTGGATCGGCACCTCAATCTGGGGCATGACCTTCGGTAATTCGGCCACCGTGTGCAAAATGCGATCGGTCATGTAATTCGGGTGGCTGGTCAGGAACCGAATCCGCTCAAGCCCGTCGACATCACTGACAACGCGCAACAAGTCGGCCAGGTCAGGCCCATCCGGCACATCATAGCCATAACGGTCGACGATTTGGCCTAACAGCACGACCTCTCTGACGCCTTGGGCGACCAGAGAGCGAACCTCGGACACGATTTCACCTACTGGCCGGCTGCGTTCGATACCCCGCTTCTGGGGAATGATGCAAAACGTACAGGCGTGGGAGCAGCCATAGACCACGGCCACAGGCGCGGAAACGAGCCGACCGCGTTGATCGTCGGGCAGTATGACCTCGCCGTCTTGCCAGGCATGGCGCTCGCGCGTAGCCGCTTCTTCCAGAGCATGATCGCCGTCCTGGGTCAGGTGATGGATCAGGGGCAGTCCATCGGTTGAAGGCTCCATGAAGACGTCAACAAATGGAAATCGCCGGTTCAGGGCATCGTTGCCGCGCACGCCCACCACGCAACCCATGACAGCTACCGTCATATCGGGCTTTTTCTGTTTGAGTAGCCGTAAATTGTGGAGCTTGTTATAGGCTTTGTCTTCCGACTGCTGGCGGACTGTACACGTCTCCAGGACGACGACATCGGCATCCTCGAGGCGAGGCGTAGCTTGATAGCCGAGCTTTTCCAACTCGGTAGCGACTCGCCGGGCGTCAGCATAATTCATCTGGCAGCCCGTTATCCAAAAATGATAGGTCTTGGCCATGCTTATCGTTTATTCTCAAGGGCGGTCATGGGATGGATTGGCAACCGCCGAGCAAGGGGATTCTAATGATCCCGTGGCCGGGCGTCAAGCCGGCTCAGGGTTCCAACCAGGCCACTGAGGTGCACGCCCCGTTATTGTGCGGCAAGGCGTCGGCGGTACTCTGATCCGGATCGACAACTACGATCAAGTTATCATCCAGCGCTATCGCCAGCAGGTCGCTATCAGTGGACCAATCATACACGACCGACGGCAGGAAATAGGGCAAGCGAGTCAGGAAAGGGATCGTGCGGTTTTGGGCGATGTCATGCAGCAGCAAGATGCCGCTGTTGTCGCCCGCGGTTGGCGAGCGATGGTCCTGCCCGGTCATCACCAGGTAGCGGCCATCGGGCGAAAATCCCACGGAATGGTTGAGGTGATAAAGAAGGTCTATGCGCAACTCGATATAGCCGGTCGCTCGATCATATAAAAATACATACGCTCGCTTCTCCAATTCATCCAGCGCCACTACAAAGAGCCGGCCCGGTTGTTGGGGATGGGTAGCGACATAGGCCAGCGTCAGCCGACGAGGATTCTGTCCTTCCGGCAAAAATTGAAGTAAATCGCTCCCAATCAGAATCGTTTGCAATGCCGGATCGGTTACAGTGCCGATGACGATCTCTTGCTCCCCGCGCGGGCCAAGGAAAATGGAGCCGCCATCCTGGATAAAGCCAAAGGTCTGCTCATCCAGCCAGAATGGCGAATAACCATAGCCCACATCGATGAAATCTGTCCGCGATGTTGCCTCGCCGGAACCAAGAGACAGCGGTTGTTCCTGGAATCGACCGGAGCCGCTCATAAGAACATAGCGGCCGTTGGCGTTAAACAGGGTTGTTGTATCCGCAAGCCACGCGCCACGGCCGGCGTAAATAGCCTGAGAGCCGTCCGGCGACCAGGTCGGCAAACCCGGCAACTCCGATGTGGTACACAGTCCGTCACAGTTCGTCGGGTCGACCACAAACGCCCGGTCACCGCTGCCCTCCTGATCAAAGGCATATGTGATCATTAGGTCGCCGGCGGGATTGGTCTCGCCAAAAGAAACCGTGTACTCGTTCGCCGCGCTGTAAACCTCGGCGAGCCGATCGTTTTGCCAGATTCCGGCTTGCCAGCGCTGATCCAGCCAGGAAAACTCCTGTAACAACATCGTCCTCGGATTCGGTAATGGACTCATCCAGATAAATCCGTTGACCCGGTAAAGCTCGCGCCATAAGGCTGATTCGGGTTGGAATCGATATAAAACCGAGGGATCGGAAGTATTCCCCTCGACGCTGGTGCACACCATGTAAATGTCTTCTTCCGCGTCGCCGGACAATGAGCCATTCATCGGCAGGCTGTTGCTGAACGCGTATAGCCACCAGGCTTCGTTGAGGCTGCCCGGTACCCAGGCCGCCTCACCCATGTCGCCTTGGGAAGCCAGCAAATCGGATGTAAACCGCGACAGGTTCGCGTCGCGACCCAAGAGGCGTTGCATATCGGCGGCCGACACGCCCGGTACGGCGTTCAGGAAAAAATCGAGCGCCGTGTACACCGGCCAGGTCTGATCGTCGAAGGCCGGATCGGCCGGCATGTTGGCCCACCCGGCGATGATGTCACTCAGGCGAATGCGCTCGGCCAGCACCCTATCATAGTCGGATTGGCTCACAGGCCAAATCGCCAGCCCCAAACGACTTAACTGGTATGTTTGCAGCATTTGAAACAGAGCGCTATCCTCGCAACACTCCCAACCGGCGACGCGGGCCATCGTCGCGCCTAGTAAATGGCGGGCATAGCCACGGAGCAAAGCCTGGTAGGCGCTGTCTTCCGGAGTTCCCTCCATGTCGGCCGGTAGCCCGATCAGGGTTGGCGTGGGTAACTCCAATATATCACTCCGATCGCGGGCGCGTCGCAGCGCGCCCAGCGGCTCGGCCAGCCCGGCCAGCACCGACGGTCTTGCCGACAAGCGAACAGAGAGATACAGGTCGGCCGAACAATCGATTTCGACCAGTGTCGCACACATACGGGCTATAAAAGCATCGAGATCAACCGCCAGCCGCCCGGCCACCACCTCGTCGCGCCGGGGATAGATGAGGCTGAGATACTGGCCTTCGGCTGTCAGCCAATCACCCCAAAATTCATCGGAGGGCGGCGCCAGCAACCAGCGTTGGTCACCGCGCCGGTAGATAGTTGTTTGTTTCAGGGTGATCGTTCCGGCTCCTTCCACGTCATACGAAATCGGGACGGTCAGAACGGCCTCGTTGAGATCAGGCGATAGTTCGACGGTGGCCGTGGTTTGCTCAGCCGATACCTCTTCACCGGGCAAGGGCAAGATAACCGGCAGCGCCCCTTCGGCCGGAATCAAACCAAACGCCGATCGATCGGCCAGCATGCGGTTGCGAAAGAGTTCGATTTCCCCGGCTGTCCAAGCCGGGTCCCGGCCGGACAGGAAGGAACGAAACAACTCCTCATCCCCATCTGTGGCTGCCCGCTGAACCAGGTTATGGCTGGCGATGACATCGCTACGAACTACCTCGGTAGCAGCGTCAACACGTTGATCAACCCGCCACCATACCAACGCGCCGGCCAAAACCAGCAACGTACCGATCAGGGCGATGATGCGCCACGGTGGCGGGCGGCGACTTGCTGGACTATTTTCAGGAGGAAGCGGGTTGTCCCAATCATGGGGTTTCCCGCGTTCGTCTTCATCTGTCCGCCAATCAAAGCTCATAGGAGTCAGGTTATTTTTTGCCGGCCGCCTCTCCTTGGAGAGATCGATCCGGATGTGCTTGCCGGAAGGAACAATAGCGGATTATAAATGACCGTTGGCCGGATCTTCCTGATAATTCAGAACTCTTAAGGTTGACCGTAGAGATAACGATAGGCGTTGAAGCCTTCGTAAATGCGTTCGATGTAAAGGCGGGTTTCGGGAAAATCGACGGTGTCGACGAAACGGTCCAGATCGGCCCCAGCGGACTCGTACCACCGGGCGGCGTTGCCCGGTCCGCCGTTATAAGCCGCCAGGGCGGCGTGGACCTGATTCTCGAATCCACGGAGTTGTTCGCTCAGGTAATAGGCCCCAAAATTCAAGCCGACGTAGGGTTTGTAGAGGTCCTCATTATCGTAATCCGGCCAGGCCAGACGTTGGGCGATCCACGCGCCTGTGTCCGGTATCACCTGGCTGAGTCCCTGGGCTGCCGCCCCTGAACGGGCAAAGCTTTCAAAAAGACTTTCCTGACGCACGAGGGCAAACTGCAGGCGCGAATCAAAACCATATCGCTCAGCGAGTGGCAAGATGAGGTCGGCATAATAGGCCGGGAAAGAAAGACTGCCCAGGAAAAGAGGCGCGTCGTAGATGTTGGCGTCCAATTGGCGAAGCAACCCGGCCGCAGAGATGATCGAGGACCGAAAAAGTCCCAGGTCGCGAAAATAAACCGCCATCTGGTAATTGGCCAGCGGATCTGTCCCATAAGTTTCGCGGACCGTCTCTAACTCGGCTTTGGCTGACTCAAAAAGGCCGAGTTGCCATAGCTTCTCGCCAACGACGCGCTGGGGGTCGGTAGCCAGCGGGCCGGTCAACATGACGAGCGACCCACCCGGCAGTTCGGCTTCGCCGCCGGCCAGCCGCTCGCGCAGCCATGCTTCGGCCTCGTCCCGACCGGTATTGTTGTCCTCCGGCGGGCGCATCGGCTGGCCGGCGACAAACGGCGCGACACCACCGACGAGATCCTGAGCGCGCAGGGCGAAGTAATTGGTCGGGGACAAGGCTTCGATGCGGTCGCGCAGGGCGGCAGCATCCAATTCCGCGCCCTCATCCGCCTGTGTCAGTTGCCACAGCCGGAAGAGCGCTTCCGCCCCATATTCGTTGGCCGGGTACTGTTCACCTAAACGCTGCCAGAGGGCGACCCGTTCCTCTCCTTCACTCAGCTCACCGGCCCGGTACAGCGCTCGCGGGGTATTGGGATCGAACGGAAAGCCATCGGCCAGGGCCAGGTAGCGGTCAGCTGCGTCACCAGCGCCCTGGCTGTCTACCAATTGAGCAACCGCCCAGGCAGCCTCGGCCGCGCGGTCATCACCGGCATGTTCGCCCAAAAAGGAATCGTAAGCCGCGATGGCCGCCGGTATGTCTCCGGCGCGGGCGAACATCGCCGCCCGTTCGAACAGCGACGAGGCGGGATCGTGGGCGGCATAGGCGTCTAATTCGGCCAGCGCCGCCGTGAGGTCCCCCAGTGCTTCATAGGATTGGGCAAGAAAGAGGTGACTATCCTTCTGGTAAGTCGCCGGATCGGCAGTGATATGGCGACGGAAGGCCTCAATCCCGGGCGCGTACGATCCGGCGTAATAGTTGACCACGCCGCGCTGGTAATCATCCACCGGCACTCCGGCGTTCACCAGAATCACCAACCCCTGGTGAGTTTCAGCGGCCCGCGGGTAACTCTCGATACCGGCTAAAAAGCGTTCGTAAGCAGCCTCGGTATTGCCGGCCTGGAGTTCGGCCTGACCGGCAAGAAACGTCATCTGGCCTTTGGTAGCCTCTGTTTGGGCGATGTCGCGAATGGCGTCATACTGGACGATGGCCTCGGTCGTATTGCCTTGCGCCAGGTAGAAACGGGCCAGGCGCAGGCGATTCTCCACAACCTTAAAGCGTTGCGCCGGACCGCCAACGGCGACTTCCAAGGCAGCGATGGCTGCCGGTGTGTCGCCAGCGGCCAGGTGCGCGTCGGCGATGATCGGCGCGATGTAAGCCGCCATGTCCGGGTTGTTCTGTAGGTAACCCTGATAGGCTTCAACCGCGCCGGCATGATCCCCCAAGGCGGCGCGCGATCGACCGAGATGAAAAGCCGCAACGTCAGTTAATAATGGGGGCACGACGGCCGATTCGCCGGGGGTAGCCGGAATCGCCAAAGTGGTAACTTGAACCAGTTCCTCGAGGATAGCTTCGGCCTCGCTGGCACCTCCCTCCTCCAACAGTGCGACGGCCAGGTCAAGGCGGGCTTCGGCGACCTCTTCGTCGCTAAGACCTTGGGGATCTTCGACGGCGGACCGCAAGGCGGCGATGGTTCGCAAGTAATCCCCCTCAGCCAGGGCTGTTCGCCCCAACTCCAACCGTTCCGAGGGAGTCAGATCCGTTGGTAAGGCAACGGCCATGATGCCATTTGTGACGACGCCAGTGGGATCATCGATGTTCTCGCCTGTCCCGGCAATCGTGCCGGACGGGGTATCGTTCGTGATCGGACTCCCCCCGTTCGGCGTCGGCGTGGGATAAACAACCGGTGTCGGTGGTCGCAACGGATCAATTGTCGCCAGGGATTGGGCCGCGGTCGGCGTCGGCAAAAGCAATGGCGTGGTCGAAAATGATTCCGGCTGATTCACCCTCGCGGCCGGGACCTCATTGTCACAACCCACGCCGAGCAAAACCAACAAAACGACGAGCAAGGCCACGGACCAGGTCCTATTGATCATCCTCAAATCCTGCTGGCGGTAATACGGCCGTTTTAGCGTCGTCGTTGCGCGTTTCAGGTTGGCCGGTAGCAGAGCTGCCGCTTGCCTCGTGAAAGCTCAGAGCCGGCTTTGGTTGCCCTTCGCCAATCAGTCGCGAAGGTGGCGGATCATCGCGCCGGCCGGTTATCAATTCCCAGCCCAGGTAGATCGGCGCGAGTTGTGTTAGTACCAACAGCAAAAGACCGACGATGATTCCGTACTGCAACAAGCGAAGCTGTTGGTCGATGTTGTTGTCAATCCGGTCTATCGTCGCATCCAACTCATCCACCAGAGACGCATATCGGTCCAGTAAAGGGGTAATTTCCTCAAACCGGCCGCTGATAGTTGCCAGATTATCCGCGGCCAACTGTAAATCATCCGCCAGCGCCGTTAGGTTTTCACTTGTCGCGTTCAGGTCACTCTCCAGTCCCCGAAGGCTTTCCGGCAAGCCCTCAAGGCTGGTTTGGAAACCGAGAAGGGTCTCATCAAATGGAACCTCCGGATCGTAGTCAATGCCTAAATCAAACTTTAATGGAATGGACCCGCCAAACGGAAGCGGAATCTCGCGATCGATGCCGATATTGCTGAGCGTGGTAAGGGTATTGTCAATCACCGAAGCAACCTGGATGATATTGGGTAGCGTGCCCTGAATGCCTTCCACTGCTTCGGGGATTTCCTGGCTGACAACCCCGCTGACATTCTCAAAGAGCGGGCGGCTGTCGGCCATGGTTTCCGCAGCGCTCCCCGTCGCTTCAACCGCGGCCGCCAAACCGCCGCCGAGGTCGCCGGTGGTTTCCATGAGAAAATCGAGCGTGTTGCGCGCAGCGCCCAGACTTTGGGTCGTCAGGCTAAGCGTGTTGCGAATACTGACCGCCAGTTCATCCAGAACGGAGTTGGCGTAGAACATCCCGGCCAGACTGGCCGCAAGGATGATCAATCCGGTTAATAACATGATGAATCCCAAGATACGTCTGATTACCATTGCTACCATTCCTAATTTTGCTCACCGGACAAAAGAATTAGTGTTCGTGGTAGTAATTTCAATCTCATTCTTCAGATGTGACGCTGAAGCGTCTACCACGAAATACAGTCTCTCGCTCAAGCGATACCCTCAATAATCTGGATGACAACACTCAACCAACAGGCCCTATTCTAATTCACCCAAGGCTTCTTGGACAGAGTCACGATCGATCCGGCCGGTCGTTTCCTCAGCGCGTCCTAAGGCTGACCACAGCGCCTCAAATGCTTCATAGGTTGGGCCGGCATACGGCCCGGCCGTTTCATCAAAGGGCGTGACGGCGTCGTAGGCTTCCCGGAAATCGGCGGCAAGACCGGCCGGATCGGTCGCTTCGAAAGGCGGCTGGCCGGCAGCCACCAATGCCAGCCCGCGTTCACCATAGACCGGCTCGGCCGCGGACGTTGTCTCCGGCAGGTAATGACCGACAACGGCGACCACGCCGGGATCAAGCGCCAATGACGCCGCCGCCGTTCGAGCGAATACCTCATCGCCGCGGTCATCCAGGGCTACCAATGCCACGCGGTACCCCCCTATTCCCCCGGCCTGATTGATTTCCCGGACGGCCAGCCGGGCGCTATAAAGAGCGTCATACCCCACAGCTCGATGGCGTCCCTCGAACGGCGCGACGAGGCCGATCTTGACCACGGGGTCAACCGAGGCGCAGCCGGCTGAGACGAACAGCCCGAGAATCAGAATTGCCCTAGCGACAACGCTGGATATTGGCCACGTGTTCATCATATGTCACACTGAAAATATGGCGGCCGGGTTCCTGGGCCTGGCAATCCAGCACAAAAAATAGAAAATCCGTATCGGCCGGGTAGGCAACAGCCCGCAACGATGCCAGACTGGGATTCGAGATCGGACCGGGCGGCAGGCCGCTGACGACGTAGGTATTGTAAGGTGACTCAAATTGCAGATCGGTCGCGTCCAACGGCGCTTTCCACCAGGTATTTCGATCCACCTGGAAACCCAAGGCGTATTGGACTGTCGGGTCCGCCTGAAGCGGCATGCCGTTACGCAAGCGATTCAAAAAAACCCCGGCCATGATCGGTTTCTCATCGGGGACCGACGCCTCTTTTTCAATGATCGAAGCCAGAATCACCGCGTCGCGCAATGATAGTCCCTGAGCCCCGATGGACTGGCGCATATCGGGCGAAACCATCCGGTCGAATTCCGCCAGCATCATTTCGACCACCGCGGGGCTCGTGGTATCACGCGTGATCGGATATTGCCCCGGGAATAGGTAACCCTCCAGTGATGCGCCGGACGGATGGTTCCTCAAGAAAGCGAATTGTCGAGTATCAACACCACGCAGGGTTTGCACCGCTTCCAGAAAGGCTTCCGGATCGATCTGCGCCGGGCGAACGACGTTCAGATAATTGGCCATCTCCTCGCTGCGCCAGCCGGGCAAAAAACTCAGCGTCAGCGTCTGCGAGCGGCCGGAACCGATCGCCTCGGCCAGTTGGGGAACCGTCATTTGTGGCTCGAGGACGTGCTCTCCGGCCACCAACCCGCCATCCAGGCCATAATAGGTCAGGTAGTTGAGAAATAACTCGGTATCACTGAGCAACCCTACGGCCGCCAGATTTGCGGCGATCGTCGAAGCTCCTTCGCCCGGGGCAATGGTGAAGGAAACCGGCTGCGTGCCATTGCCCGCCGGCAAATTCAGACGATCTTCATTCTGCGAGAAGTAATAACCCAGATAAAGCCGCTGCGCCTGGCTAAGATTGGGATTCACCTGAGGCTGGTCATCCGGTCCGCCAACGGCGGTGATGCCGCCATACAACACCCAACCCGCCGCTGCCAAAGCGGTCAGAATCGCCAGCACGCCCAGGACACCGATCAAGCAGCCAAAAAGAGTTCGCTTTGGCCGGGCGCGCTCATCCGATGTCATCGACCACATCCCCTCGACGGGCATCCAGATAGGACTGCAGGATAAGCGCCGCGGCCACAGCATCGACCCGATCCTTCATTTTCTTGCCGCGGCGGCCTTGTGCTCTCAACGCAGACTCGGCCTCTTTCGTCGTCAGGCTCTCGTCCCACAAAACGACGGGGACGGTCAACTCGCCAGCCAAAGCGGTGGTATAGTCTCTCACCCATGCCGCGCGCTGGCCTTCGACTCCGCTCAGGGGTATGGGCAAGCCCACAACCAGCAAGCCAACGCGTTGTTCCTCGATCAGGCGATTGTAGCGATCGATGTCCTCGGCGCGCGACTTGCGGCTGATCACCGCAAAAGGCGTGGCGATCAGGCAGGTGCTATCACTCATGGCGATCCCTATCCGTTTCTCGCCCAGATCGAGAGCCATGACCTTGCCTTCATTGTTGCTCATTGTGAGTGTCATCAATCCGAATCGCAGAAAAAGAATATAGTGTAACTGTAGATGTGTTGTTCGTCGTAGCGAATTCAGTCGCATTCTTCAGACGCGGCACTGAAAGGCCTATTCCGAACAGATCGCGGGGATTGATGTTCCTGCACCCTGAATAGCCCTGCTTGGTGTTTATTATCTTCCCAGACGGTAGATAAGGCTAAATGGTTTCCCTACGATCGATCTACTCACGTTTAGGGGAGAGATTCAATCCGGATGCGTTCGGCTAAAATCGGCAGTCGTTGAAACCAGCGTGACCACCAGACGGGAGACGTCCAGACTTCAGGTGGGGCGGCTAGCGGCAATTGATCCAGATAACCCTCGGCGATTTCCAGGTGTTGCCCGCGAATCGACTCGGTTATAGCGCCCAGGTCAAGCCGGGCTTGTCCCAGCGCCCTGGCCGTTAACAGAAAGGCGTCTGGTCGGCCAGGAATTCTCTCATACTCCAACACCATCGTCGCCGGTTGCACGATGAAGCCTTCCGGCGGTAGTGCCGCTAACTGCTCCTGGGCCACCCGTTCGATATCTGCCCGGCTCACCGTCAGTCCGCTCAGTTCCGCCTGGAGCGATAGTCGCCACCGGTTATCATCGCCTACCTCAAATACCTCGTCGATCACCTGAAAGCGGGCCGACCCAGGCACATATACCTTTCCCGGAGCCACCCGCGGGGCTAAATAAATTTCGGCCGAATCGCCCAGACCTTGCAGCGCCTGGGCGCGGATGAGCCGGCGATCGACCGGCGCATCGCCTCTGGTCGCGCCGGCAACTTCCCAGTTTTGGGATACACGAACTTCACCGGCCGGGAGCGACAGAGTCGAGACCCGCGTAGCAGATGGATCAGCAGCGACCTGTGTGATGATCTGAAATGGCCGGGTGGCCGGTCTAAGGACGATCGTCGATCGAGGTACCAGCAGCAATATCGCCGCCGCCGCTAACAGGCAGACCAGAAAGATCAGACTCAGGACGCCGGCAAACACCGGACCGGTTTTTACCTGACACGCCTCGCGTGAGCGAATCGCTTCTCCCGGCGGGAAACCCAGGCGTTCTCGTGGCCGCCGCGCCCGCCACCAACCGGGACGGTAATGCTCAGCCAGCGTGAGGGTGGCAAAGGTCGGCAATCCCAGGGCGCGAGCGCGGGAGGCCAGCCCGCGGTCTGTTGTCACGAGGCCGACTTCCAACCGCTCGCGTTCAATGAGCCGGCGGAGTAAGACAAGACTCACCCCCCGCTGGAACACATCATCCTGCGGCGAGGGGATCAGGACAACCCGTCCCATGCCGGCCCGCAAGAGACGATCGCGCAGGGAAGCGAAAGTTTCGGCCTGGTCCAGCTCAATAACTTTCAGGGGCATCGCCGGAGAAGACCGAACTATTTCTCATGGAGCGCCGAGCGCATGAAGGCTGGAACAGCGGCCAGCGCGTCGCCCAGTTTTTCCGGTTCCCGACCGCCGGCCTGAGCCATATTCGGTCGCCCGCCGCCGCTGCCGCCGACGATCCTGGCCACTTCGCGGGCTAAATCACCCGCTTTCAACCCGCGTTGAATGAGATCATCGGTAACAGTCGTGATGATGACCGGTTTTCCATCGCTGACGGTCGCCAGGACAGCCGCGCCGGAGCCAACCTTGTCACGGAACCAATCGGCCATTTCGCGCAGGGCGTCGATCGTACTCCCATCAACCTGAACCACGAGGAGATTGTCGCCGTCGATCTTCTGCACTTGGGCCAAAAGAGAATCGAACATGCCGCGCGCGAGCTTGCGATTCGTCTGCTCCAATTCTCGCTCCAGGGCGCGGTTATGGCCGAGCACGGCTTCCAAACGGTTCTCGACCTCTACCAACGGCGTGTTCAGCCGTCCGGCCAGCCGATCCAGCAAATTCAGTCGCTCCGCGACGAATTCATACGCGCCGCGGCCGGTGACAGCCTCCACGCGTCGAGTGCCGGCAGCGACCGCCTCTTCACTGACGAAGCGAAACAACCCGATCTCGGCCGTCTCGTTGACGTGCAAGCCCCCGCACAGTTCAAAGCTGTATGGCCTGTCATCACCCGGTGACATCACCGAGATCGTCCGGACGATGTCACCATATTTCTCGCCGAAAAGAGCCATTGCGCCGGCGGCGATCGCTTCTTTCTGGCCCATATAAGCCACCTGTACCGGGTAATTGGCCAGGATAGCCCGGTTGATATCGGCTTCAATCCGGCCAAGAGTCTCCCGGTCGACCGCCTTATCGTGGGTAAAATCGAATCGCAGACGATCGGGGGCCACCAACGACCCGGCCTGGGCGACATGCGTGCCGAGGTGGGCTCGCAGTTCGCGATGCAAAAGGTGAGTTGCCGTATGATTGCGCCGAATGTCAGCCCGTCGCGCCCGATCGACTTCCAGAAAGACCAGATCGCCTTCCCTGACCTCACCCTCCAGCACTTCGCCGCTGTGAATGATCAGCCCGGCCACCGGCCGCCTCACGTCATCGACCCGCACGCGCGCCTCATGAAATGTGACCATGCGCCCGGTGTCGCTGACTTCGCCGCCAGCTTCGACGTAAAAAGGAGTCGCCGCGGTGACGATTTCCAATTTCTGGCCACTCCCGGCACTTTCAACGCGCCGACCCTCGCTGATCAATCCCAAAATCGTCGTTTCTAGTGAAGCTCCCGTGTACGGGTCATAGTCCACACCGGACTCATCGAGGCGTCCGCTGTCGATAAGCGCCCGCAGGAGATCCAAATAAACGTTCTGTCCGACTTCATAGTTAGCAAACGCGCCGCTGCCGCTCGCCAGCGCATGCTTCTCGCGGGCTGCGTTAAAGCCCGCCTCATCGACCGTCATGCCGTGCTGTTCCAGGGCTTCATCGCGAGTCAATTCAATCGGCAGGCCGTGGGTCGCGTACAAATTAAAAGCCACATCACCCGGCACAACCGTCTCCCCGCGTCGATGAAGATCATCGAGGATCCCGTCCAGTTGAATCAGGCCGCTATCCAAGGTGCGGTTGAAGCGTTCTTCCTCACGCTGCAGGGTGAACCGAATCAGGTCGCGGCGTAAGCGAAGTTCCGGGTAAGCTTCGTCCATCTGATCGATGTAGACCTGGGCGATCTCACCCAGAAACGGCGCGTGGAAGCCGATCTTGCGCCCAAAGCGCGCCGCGCGACGAATGATCATGCGCAGCACATAGCCCGCGCCGGTGTTGCCGGGTTGGACGCCGTCAGCGATGAGGAAGGTCGCTGCCCGGCCGTGGTCGGCGATGACTCGATAACCAACATGGTTGCCTAACCGCTCATCGTCGCTATCGCCCAGCAGTTCCTGGACCCGATCGAGCGCCGGTGTGAAGAGATCGGTCTCGTAATTACTGCTGACGCCCTGCGCCACGCGAACCAGCCGTTCCATGCCCATGCCGGTGTCGACCGACGGCTTGGGTAGTGGCACCAGCGATCCGTCCGGTTGGGCATCATATTGCATAAAGACCAGATTCCATACTTCGACATAGTCCGGAAAGTCGTCGTTGTTGACGCCGGATGGATTGATATCTTTCAGATCGCCGAAGTAATAGTGAACTTCCGAACACGGGCCGCAGGGACCAACATCGCCCATGGCCCAATAATTATCTTTTTTGCCGAAGCGCAGTATCCTGTCCGCCGGCAAGTAGCGCCGCCAAAGCTCAAAGGCGTCGTCATCTTCGGTATAAACAGTTGCGAACAATCGCTCCGGCTCCAACTCCATAACCCCGGTTAAAAAGGACCAGGCATAGTCGATAGCCTCGCGCTTGAAGTAGTCGCCAAACGAAAAATTACCCAGCATCTCAAAGAAAGTATGGTGGCGGGGTGAAGGGCCAACATTTTCGAGATCGTTGTGCTTGCCCTGGACGCGCATGACCTTCTGGGCGGTGACAGCACGGTTATAGGGGCGTTTCTCCTTGCCGAGAAAAACATTGACAAACTGGTTCATCCCGGCGTTGGTGAATAACAAAGTCGGGTTATCGTACTGCGGCAGCGGGGCGCTGGGTACGATCTCGTGGTTAAGCTCATTGAAATAATCCAGAAAAGCCTGGCGGATTTCATTACTGGTTGTCGGTCTCATAATTACTCCGGCTAAATTTTAACAGATTCCCGTCAAGCCTGACAGCGATCACGAGCAATTGACAGAGTGAAGAAAAAGCGACTGTTGCTAAGCACGCCTTAGTCGCAGTGCTGACAATAGGGAGGCAGCAGAAAAGAGCCTAGGGGCGGGCGAGATGGGTTATGTCCTCGGCGTGAGACGCGAATCGTTTTGGCCGGCCGGCTCGGTACCTGGCGAGCCGGCAACCTGAATCCTATCATGAATTCCTTGCAACGCTCGTTTGACAGATAGCTGCCTCAAAATCAGGTACTGCGTAGACTTAGTGTCACCCACAGGTTGCCAACTTTCCCTTACTTCATCACTCCAATAGCCATCGCCAAGCTTAAAAAAGATAGTGTCTCGTTGCCGTCATACAATCTGCGCCGTCCATCGCGAACCTCAGTGAAATACCGGATGATCTGATCGGGATCGAAGAAATGCTCATAATTCAAGAAGCAGTCCATATATTGCTCCAACCTCCCATTATGGGCGATCCAGTCCTCAAAATTGACCCATGATGAGAGCCGCTTCTTCTGCAGGATTCGGAAGGCGCGAATGACCTCAAGCGATAGGCGCGAGCGATTTACAGGCGTACCAAGATTAGTCACAGTAATGGCCGCCATCTTCGGGTAAAGTCGATTGATTATCTGGTAGTATAAGTGATGGTCATACTTCATCGCGGGTGGCACATTGCTTAAATATTCAACCAGGTCCAAATCGTAAGTAGGAAAGTGCGGCTTACCGTAAATTGCTAGTTGCAACTCCTGAAGATTTAAGACCTGCTTCTCAGATTGTTCGTAAACAAATCGCTCGGCCAATTGGTCTTTCGTCGGGTTTCCATCCTTTGCCATCAACGCAAGACGTTCCTGAATCGGATTGAGGATGTCTCGAGCATAGTCCTCGATGATATCCCGAAATGGTTGGGCTAAAAGTTGGGTATAGTTGCGTCGGCGCATGGCGGCGACAGCAACGTAAGGCTGGGCCAGCTTGAGGATATCTGCTTCCGTAACCTTCTTTTGCGGCAACAAGCCGGGTATCGGCGTGATCAAATTCTTGATAAACCGGCGTACCGGATCGGAATCTATCCGCCCGCCAAGAAGACCCTCCAGGCCGGCCCCGGACGTGAAATGCCGAATGCCCCGTGTGAATAACAGTGCTCCGGATGAATCCCATATCGGATTAAACAACCCACCGAGGATTTCTTGTATTCGAGGGATGTTTAGCTTTTCAAATGGAAACAGGTTGTCTAACGCATTCGTTATCCGTGTTGCCCCTAACGCATTACACACTTCCTCCGCGATCCGGGCTTCGTCACCTTGTAGATTGCCGTGCGTAAGGCATATCAACGGTACATCATGATGCTTCAAGCCGGCAGCCACCATACGAGAGTCTAAACCTCCGCTGAGCATAATCCCGATTGGTCCATCGGCCGCTTTCGCGGTGCGAGTTATGGCCTGATCCCAGAGTTCACAGGTTCGGTCTACCAGCCTCCCGCTATCGACATGAGTTGTCTCTGTCCAGCTCTTTGTCAGTCGCTTGCGGCTAAACCGCCATTTCTCCTGGTTGAAAAAGGTGTACTCGCTCCCGCCGGCGGCTATATAAGCGTCACCAAATATTGTTCTTTCATCGATTGTCCAACCGGCAAGCAAGTATCGTTGGGCAACACCGGACATATCCAGGGTTAGGCGAAAATATGTTTGAATCAGACTCAGATTATTGGCAATAGCCAGTTGATTACCGGAGAAGGCAAAAAAACAGGGGAGTGAGGCCAGGACATCGTTGCGAAGAACAACCTCTCCTGCCTGCCCGTCAATGGTGATCTGGTTGTATGTTCCCGGTTGTATGCGCCTGTCGCCGGATAGCTGAGCGTTGAAGAATCCTTCAGTGATGGTAATGACCTGGCTATCAACCATACCATTTTCAATTGCCAGCCATGGTCCGGGGATCAGGGTATCCGAAAAACAAGCTACTTCCAAACCGCATAAGCTTGCCCGAAAGTACTCGGTCATTTTGGCTCGAATATCTGCGGAGTCAGGTTGTTGTCGTTTATCTGAAACTATCAGCAAGTAGCGTTGATGCATTGGCCAAACCCTCCATTGACGCAAAGAGGATGTTACATGATATCATGATAAGGTGTTCCCTGGCTTCTCAACTCGCGCTGTGTAACTCCGCACCGCCATCGGAAATTGTGGAAACACTTCTCGTAAATACCATCAAGCGGGCGGAGGTATACCTCCGCCCGCTTGATATCTGATTTGCTCGCTATTCTGAAACAGGTGTTGCTGTCCCAGAGGTGTTATCTTTGCTAGTAGCTCAGCAGATCATCACCGGCCGGGTTAATGCCGGCGGTGTCAACCTCTTTGACCCAAGCTGACAGCTCAATCGAAAAACGATCAAAGTAGCTGGCATCAGGCATATCGCCGCTGACACCATAATCCATTTCCGTGATTTCAGCATTGATAATGAGACTAGCCGTCTCAAGAACGATGGTTTCATTCTCGCGGGCTAAAACCGGTTCCCCTTTAGGCGCCAACTTGGCTTTGATGGCCTCATCAAAGAAGGCGTGATCGCTCATGATCACTTTGGTAATGGTCCGAATATCGTTCTTGTCAAACAGCCAGACTTCGAAGGCGGTAACGCTCTTGGGAGTAGTAGCGCCAATTGCCTCGGATATGCCAACGCCGCATTCACCCAGGAATTCACCATTGGCATTCTCGATACTGAAGGTATCGTCGTAGGTATCATAGCCACGGGTATATTGCGTTCGGAAACGGGCAATGGGAACGGAGATCGGTTCCGGGCTGACCGGCGTTGACGGCGCACCATAGGCGGGCGGTGAGGTAGCCGCCCCCGCATGGGGACGCCCGCCGGTCTTGTCGGTACGTGGCGCGACTGCGCCTTCAAACCCTTCTTCGCCGGTCGGCTCAGTTAAAGACCGACGGCGGTTATAGACATAGAGAATCGCCGCCAGTAATAGCAACAGCAGAAGACCCAGCAATAACAACGGCAGAAGATTCGAACCGCCTTCCTCCGTCTCTTCCGGAGCGGTTGTGGAAACTCCGGGTGTCGCCCCGGTAACCGGCGCGCCCAAACCCACACAACCCTGACCGTTCACGATTGTCGCCGCGGCCACCAGGCGTTGTTGGTCGGCCGGATCGAGCGATGTTTGAGCCATTTCGCAGGCGTACTCATCACCGCCCCAACCGCTGAGAGCCGTCCTTAACTTTTCCTGGTTGTTGTCGAAGGCGTATAAATCTGAGGCATTACGGATGTAGATATCCCGGTACTGGGGGAAAAGACCGGATGGATCGGCACCTTCATATTGCACCGGGAACAAAAACCAGCCTAATACAACAAGCCCGATGATTAAACCAGCAATGAAAGCCACCAAGGCCGCAAGGCCTGGTCGTCTATTTATGATATCCATGATTGTCACCTACCTGCTTCTAACCTGAAGGATTGGATTTCATGAACCCGCTCACTCGACTATCCGGTTTGCTCGGCCGTCTGCGTACTGCTCACCGGCCGGAGCCGCCTGATCAGGTTCCGCCCTAGGCGACATCCCCTCTTCTGCAGAGGTTATATTACCATAATCATTCAGGCGGTACAACAATAGCGATTCCATATCCGCGTTCGAACGTAAAAATATTCGACGAACCGGCTGGTTCTAAAATAGAATATCCCGACTGACTTGGTCTACTGACGAGCAGCCACACAATCCCAGCGCTAAATCAACCTCAAACCGTAAAATATCCAGTACTTTTTCGACACCACGCTGGCCGTCATAGGCCAACCCCCACAGGATCGGCCGGCCGACAGCCACAGCCTTGGCCCCATAGGCCAGCGCCTTGACCACATCCGTCCCACGCCTTATACCGCCATCGATCAACACTTCAATACGGCCGCCGACAGCATCAACGATCGGCGGTAAGGCTTCGATGGTGGCCGGGGCGGTATCGAGCTGGCGGCCACCGTGATTGGAAACGATCACCCCACTCGCGCCGGATTCAACCGCTTGCCGGGCATCATCCGGATGAACGATGCCTTTTAGCAGAACCGGCAAGCCGGTCAGGCTACACAACCACTCGACATCTTTCCAGGATAAGGTCTGATCAAAAAGAGACGCAACGTATGCCGCCAGCCCGGAATCCTGGGCTTCTTTTGGAAAAGCTTCCTGACCGCTTGGCATGAGGTTCTTCACGGATAGGCCGGGCGGCAGCTGGAACCGGTTGCGAACGTCCCGTTCACGGCGTCCCCATATCTGCGCATCAACGGTCAGAACTAGGGCCGAACACCCGGCCGCTTCCGCGCGCTGCACAAGGGCTTTTGTTGCCTGGCGGTCTTTGTAAACATAGAGCTGGAACCAGACCGGGCCGGTTGCGGCCGTCATGACATCCTCGATTGACGTCGTTGATAGCGTACTCAGGATCATCAATGTTCCGGCATTACCAGCCGCCTGAACAGTTGCCACCTCCCCCACCGGATCGGCCAATTTATGAAAAGCAGTCGGCGCGATGATAACCGGCATCTTGATCCGGTGACCGAGCACTGTGGTCGATATATCGCGTTGACTGATGTCCCTCAGAACTCGATATTTGAGCTTGATCCGGTCATAGGCAGCGTGGTTTTCATGCAAGGTGATCTCATCATGCGCGCCACTGGCATAATAGTCATAAGCCATCGATGTCAGTTTCCCACGAGCAATCGCATCGAATTCATAGATATTGATCGGGTCCATC
>Ga0114939_10000832_pt1 | contig 25399 bp, 16 predicted proteins | sample AshMeaCrysSpring_FD_87196 | JGI IMG/M metagenome (GOLD analysis project Ga0114939, IMG submission 87196) | Groundwater microbial communities from Big Spring, Nevada to study Microbial Dark Matter (Phase II) - Ash Meadows Crystal Spring | ecosystem: Environmental > Aquatic > Deep subsurface >...
CGCGGGCGCCGTGGCGAGCAGGGCACGGACGGCGGCCGCGTCGAGGCGCGGCTCGGGCTGGCCGCGACGGTCGCGACGCGGAACCTGGCGCGCCTCCTGCGGCGTGCGCACGCACAGGCGCACGCCGGTGCGCGGCGTGTCGATCAGCAGATCGACCGGGTCGTCCGCGCGGCGCGTCGGCGCGTGCCGGTACTCGCAGCCGGCGTTGAGGAGCGCGATTTCCACGCTCTTCGAGTCGTCGGCGACGAGGTCGAGCCGCACGTCGCTGTGCTCGCTCGCCCAGCCGCCGGCAACGCCGCCGACCAGCAGCGGGCGGAACTCGGCGAGCCGCTGCATCCAGTCGAGCGCCGCCTCGCGCTTGTCGCGAAGCATCGCAATGTGCTCGTCGCCGCCGAAGATGGCGTGGTGGTCGACGAGCGCCGCCTCGATCTCGTCGTCCCGCGGCAGGGCGGCGCGATCCGGCAGGCCGAGCTGGCGTGCCGCCTTGCGCTTGGCGAGCGACCAGTCGCCGATGCCGTGCTCGACGATCAGCTGGGCGGCGACCTGTGCGATGCCGGAGCGGTCGGTCGCGTCATCGAACGCGTCCCGGCGGCCTGCGCGGCGGTCGTCGCCGTCGTCGCGTGCGTGGCGGCGCATCGTCAGAACAACTGGTTGCGAACGTCCTGCGAGGAACGGCCGCCGGTCGACGGCGAGGCGGGAGTGAGCGCTTCCTCACGACGTGGCACGTACTCGTTGTAGAACCACTCGGACAGCGTGCCGGTCTCGTCGCGCAGGCCGGTCTCGGCGTTGATGCGCAGCGACACGAGGCCCTCCGGAGGCTCGGCCGGAACGTCGGGTACGCCCTTCAGGGCCTTTTGCATGAATGCGATCCAGATCGGCAGCGCGGCGACCGCGCCGGTCTCGTTCGCGCCGAGCGGCTTCGGCTGGTCGTGGCCGACCCAAGCCACGCCGACGAGCTGGGGCAGGTAGCCCGCGAACCAGGCGTCGACGTTCTCGTTGGTGGTCCCCGTCTTGCCCGCGATGTCTTTCCGGCCGAGCGACAGCGCGCGCGTCGCGGTGCCTTGCGCGACGACGTCGCGCAGCATCGACGTCATGACGAACGCGTTGCGCGCGTCGATCACGCGCTCGGCCGCCCCGCCCGCCTTCTGCGGCTGCGCCTCGGAGAGCACCGTGCCCTTCGCGTCGACGATCCGCTCGATCAGGTAGGGATTGATGCGATAGCCGCCGTTCGCGAAAACGGCGTACGCCGCGGCCATCTGCATCGGCGTCGCCGCGCCGGCGCCGAGGCCCATCGACAGCACCGCGGGGTGCGCCGTGGGGTCGAAGCCGAACTTCGCCACGTAGTCCTGCGCGTACTGCGGGCCGATCGCCTGCAACACGCGGACCGTCACCAGGTTCTTCGACTTGGCGAGCGCAGTGCGAAGCCGCATCGGGCCTTCGAAGCGCCCGTCGTAGTTCTTGGGCTCCCACTCCTCGCCGCCCGCCCGCTCCGCCGGGACGAAGAACGGGGCGTCGTTGACCACGGTTGCCGGGGAGAACCCCTTCTCCAGTGCCGCGCTGTAGATGAACGGCTTGAACGCCGAGCCCGGCTGGCGCTGGGCCTGTGTGGCGTGGTTGAACTTGTTGCGGTCGAAGTCGAAGCCGCCTACCAGCGCGCGCAGCGCCCCGTCGCGCGGATCGACGGCGACGAACGCCGCTTCGGCGAGCGGGACCTGGACGATGGTCCAGCGGCCCTTGTCGTCCTTCGCGAGGCGGATCACCGCCCCGCGCCGGATGCGCAGGTTTGGCGCCGCCTTGTCCTGCAGCGACCGCGCCGCGAAGCGCAACCCGTCGCCTGTGACCGTCGCCGTGTCCCCGGACGCGAGCACCGCCGTGACCTCGACGGGCGACGCGTCGAGGACGACCGCGGCGAGCAGGTTGTCGGAGTCGAGGTGCTCCTGGAACACCCGTTCGAGCGTGGACTCCGCGGCGGCCGGGTCGGTGGCGAGGTTCACGAACGCCTCGGGTCCGCGGTAGCCGTGGCGCCGGTCGTAGTCGAGGAGCCCGCGGCGGATCGCCGCGTAGGCGGCTTCCTGGTCGCTGCGGCGCAGCGTGGTCCAGACGGTGAGCCCACGGGTGTAGGCCTCCTCGCCGTAGGCCTCGAACACCACCTGCCGCGCCATCTCGGCGGCGAACTCGGCGTGGGACGGGAGCGTTTCCTTGAGCCCCTGGCGGACGAGGAGCGGCGCTTTCTGCGCAACTTCGTAAGTCGCGTTGTCGACGTAGCCGAGTTCGTGCATGCGCCGCAGCACGTACTGCTGGCGGGTCTTGGCGCGCTTCGGGTTGGTGACCGGGTTGAACGCGGAAGGCGCCTTAGGCAATCCGGCCAGCATCGCCGCCTCGGCGACCGTGACATCCTTGAGCGGCTTGCCGAAGTAGATCTGGGACGCCGCGGCGAAGCCGTAGGCGCGCTGGCCGAGGAAGATCTGGTTGACGTACAGCTCGAGGATCTCGTCCTTGGTCAGGTTGGCCTCGATCTTCCACGCGAGAAGCACCTCGCGGAGCTTGCGCGTGATCGTCTTCTCCCGCGTCAGGAAGAAGTTGCGGGCCACCTGCATCGTGATCGTGCCGGCGCCCTGCTGGGCGCCGGACGTGAGGTTGGTCCAGGCCGCCCGCAGCACGGAAACATAGTCTACGCCCCCATGTTGGTAAAACCTCTCGTCTTCGGCGGCCAAAATGGCCTTTTTCATGACATCCGGGACATCCTGGATCTTCACTACCGACCGCCGTTCCTCGCCGAATTCCCCGAGCAGGTCGCCCTCCGCGGAAACCACGCGAAGCGGGATTTTCGGCCGGTAGTCGGTCAGCGTCTCCAGCGAGGGCAGTGTGGGGTACAACAGCGCGAGCACGAGCCCGCCCAGCAGGGCGCCGACCAGGGCGAGCCCGAGGACGACCGAGCCGACGTAGAGGAGCCAGCGCTTTAGCACGTAGGAATAAAACTTGCGTTCAGCAACACAGGATTCGACCCGGGATGGCAAGGATGCAACACGCGCAAGCCGCTCGGGGGGATTAAATTGACATCAGTGGTAGTTGCTGCCAGAGTTTAATGTAACTTGTCAGCATTGGGCTCCGCCGGGGCTCATGGGGTGTTTCGTCCGCCATGCTTGCTGAAAACCTCTCACACGCCCTGGACGTCTTCAAGACCAAGGCTCCCACCCTCGTCGGGATCGACATCGCGTCGACCTCGATCAAGATGGTCGAGCTCTCCGAGGCGGGCAAGGGCGCCTACCGCCTCGAGCGGTACGCGATCGAGCCGCTTACGAAGGACGTCGTCCAGGACGGCAACATCGCCAACCTCGACCAGGTCGCCGACGCCCTGCGCCGGGGCTTCAAGCGCCTCGGCAGCCGCAACCGCAACGTCGCCCTCGCCCTGCCGGCGGCGATGGTCATCACCAAGAAGATCATCGTACCGTCCGGCCAGAAGGAAGAGGAGCTCGAGCTTACCGTCGAGGCCGAGGCGAACCAGTACATACCCTTCGCGCTCGACGAGGTCAACCTCGACTTCCAGATCCTGGGGCCGGCGCCCAACAACCCGGACGAGGTGGAGGTGCTGATCGCCGCCTCGCGCAAGGAGAAGGTCGAGGACCGCGTCGCCATCGCCGAAGCCGCGGGCCTGAAGCCGCGGGTGATGGACGTCGAGTCCTACGCCACCCAGGAGGCGTTCCGCATGATCGTGCCGTCGCTGCCGGCCAACGGCCGCGACCAGAACATCGCGCTCGTCGACGTCGGGGCGCACGTCACGCACTTCTATGTGCTGCGCAACCACCAGTTCCTGTTCTCCCGCGACCAGGCGTTCGGCGGCAACCAGCTGACGCTGGACATCCAGCGGGCGTTCAACCTCTCGCCCGAGGAGGCCGAGTCGGCGAAGCGCAACCAGGGGCTGCCGGAGAACTACGACAACGACGTGCTGCAGCCGTTCATGGAGACGCTCGCCCTCGAGATCACCCGGGCGCTGCAGTTCTTCTTCACGTCGACCTCCTACAACCAGGTCGACCAGATCGTGCTGGCCGGGGGCGGGTCGCTCCTTCCCGGCCTGGACGAGCTCGTCGCCAAGCGCGCCGGCGTCGCGACCGTGATCGCCAACCCGTTCTCGAGCATGCAGACGAGTGATCGCATCCGCTCGCGGCAGCTCGCCCAGGACGCGCCGATGCTGCTCATCGCCTGCGGCCTCGCGCTGCGCAGCTTCGAGTGAGCGGGGGGAGCGCCATGACGACGCCGGTCCGCATCAACCTGCTGCCGCACCGCGAGCAGAAGCGCCAGGCGCGGCAGCGGCAGTTCGTGTCCCTCGCGGCGCTGCTCGCGGTGATGGGCCTCGGCATCGTCGGGCTCGTGCACTTCGTGCTCGCGACCCAGATCGAGGCCCAGAACAGCCGCAACGCCCTCCTGAAGACCGAGATCGCCAAGCTCGACGAGCAGATCAAGGAGATCGACAAGCTTCGCGACCAGATCTCCCAGGTGCTCGCCCGCAAGGCGGTGGTCGAGACGCTCCAGTCGAACCGCAACGAGGCGGTGCACCTGCTCGACCAGCTGGTCCGCCAGCTCCCCGACGGCATCTACCTGCGCTCGATCAAGCAGGTCGGCACCAAGGTGACGCTCGTCGGCTACGCCCAGTCGAACGCGCGGGTGTCGACGCTGATGCGCAACGTCGAGGCCTCGCCCTGGCTCGCGCAGCCGGAGCTGGTCGAGATCAAGCTCGTGCCGCCGCCTGCGGTGCCCGGGCAGGCGAAGCCGCCGACCGGCGCCGAGCGGGTCAACGAATTCACGATGAACCTGCAGGTCAAGCGGACGCTGCCGCCGGCGCAGGCGGTCGCGCCGGCCGACGCCAAGGGCAAGGGTGCACCGCCCGCGCCGGGCAAGGCCGCGCCCGCGGCCCCGGCCAAGGGCGCCGCGCCCGCGGTCAAGGCCGACGCCGGACGCAGGGGGGCTTCCGCATGACGCTCGACGACCTCCGCCGCCTCAACATCCGCGACGTCGGCAACTGGCCGGCGGCGCCCAAGTGGGGCCTGCTCGCGCTGATGCTGGCCGTGATCGTCGCGCTCGGCGCGTTCTTCGACTGGAAGGACCAGTACGAGGCGCTCGAGCGCGCCCGCGCGCAGGAGCAGACGCTGCGCAACGACTACGCGTCGAAGAAGGCGAAGGCGGTCAACTACGACCTCTACGTCGCGCAGCTCGCCGAGATCGAGCAGTCGTTCGGCGCGCTGGTGAAGCAGCTGCCCAACCGCTCCGAGATCGACGCGCTGCTCACCGACGTCAACCAGGCGGGCCTCGGCCGCGGCCTCGTGTTCGAACTGTTCAAGCCCGCGGTCCAGGAGAAGCTCTCGGACTTCTACGCCGAGCTGCCGATCAACATCCGGATCACCGGCAACTTCCACGACATGGGCGCGTTCGCGAGCGACGTCGCGCAGCTGCCGCGCATCGTCACGCTGAACGACGTCGCGATCAGCACCGAGAAGGGCAACCTCACGCTGGACGCGGTGGCGAAGACCTTCCGCTACCTCGACGAGGAGGAGATCGCGAAGCAGCGCGCAGCCGCCCGCCAGAAGGAAAAGGAGAAGGCGAAGAAATGAGCGCACGCGCCCTCCTCGCGATCGCGATCGCGGCCTCGCTCGCCGGCTGCGGCGGCGAGAGCCACCAGGACCTCCGCGCCTGGATGGCCGACCAGGGCAAGGGAGCCCGCGGCAAGCTCGAGCCGGTGCCGCAGATCAAGCCCTACGAGCCGTTCGCGTACAACGCGTTCGACATGCCCGACCCCTTCAAGCCGCGCAAGATCGAGCCGGCGAAGGGCGGCAGCAAGCTCGCGCCCGACCTCGCGCGCCGCCGCGAGCCGCTCGAGTCCTTCCCCCTCGAGTCGCTGACGATGGTGGGCACGCTCGAGAAGGACCGCGCCGTCTTCGCGCTCATCCGGACGCCCGAGAAGGACGTCTACCAGGTGCGCGCCGGCAACCACATGGGCCAGGACTTCGGCGTGATCACCGGCATCACCGAGACGGAAATCAAGCTCAGGGAACTCGTGCAGGACGGCGCGGGGGACTGGACCGAGCGCACGAGCTCGCTCCAGCTGCAGCAGCCGGATCAGAAGACACAGGAGCGGAGACGATGAGCGGAACCACCCGCATTCGCGGCGCGGCGATCGCGTGCGCGTGGCGCGCGCTGGCGGCGACGGCACTGGCGCTGGCAGCCACGGCGACGTTCGCGCAGGGGGCGAACAGCATCGAGCAGGTGACCGTCTCGAAAGGCGCCTCGGGCAACACCATCGTCCGCTTCGCGCTGAAGTCGCCGCCGGCGAACCCGCCGGCCGGCTTCGCGATCGCGAGCCCGCCGCGGATCGCGCTCGACTTCCTCGACACCGCGAACGGCCTCGGCGCCGCCCAGCGCACGATCGACGACGTCGCCCTGCGCAGCTTCAACGTCGTGCAGTCGGGCAACCGCACGCGCGTGGTATTCAACCTGAACCGCCCGCAGACCTTCGAGACCACGGTCGAGGGCAGCGCGGTGGTCGTGACCCTGTACGACCAGGCTGCGCAGCAGGACGCGCGCACGCAGGTGGTGCAGCGCTTCGCCGAGGCGCGCCCCGGGGACGTCGCGCACTCGCTTCGCGACGTCGACTTCCGGCGCGGCCGCAACGGCGAGGGGCGGATCATCGTCGACCTCTCCGACAATGCCACCGGCATCGACATCCGCCAGCAGGGCCGCCAGCTGATCGTCGACTTCATCAAGGCCTCGCTGCCGCGCAATCTCGAGCGCCGGCTCGACGTGCAGGACTTCGGCACGCCGGTGGTCTCGATCGACACGTTCGCGCAGGGCGCGAACGCGCGCATGGTGATCGAGCCGAAGGGCCTCTGGGAGCACTCCGCCTACCAGTCGGACAACCGCTTCATCCTCGAGGTGAAGCCGATCCTCGAGGACCCGAACAAGCTCACGCAGGGCACCCGCCAGGGCTACAAGGGCGAGAAGCTGTCGCTCAACTTCCAGAACGTGGAAGTGCGCTCGGTGCTGCAGGTGATCGCCGACTTCACCGGCCTCAACATCATCACCAGCGACACCGTGCAGGGCAACCTGACGCTGCGCCTCAAGGACATTCCCTGGGACCAGGCGCTCGACATCATCCTGCAGACCAAGGGCCTCGACATGCGCAAGAACGGCAATGTCGTGCTGGTGGCCCCGCGCGAGGAGCTGGCGCTGAAGGAGAAGCAGCAGCTCGAGAACGCCGCGCAGATCAGCCAGCTCGAGCCGATGCAGCTCGAGTCGTTCCAGCTGAACTACATGAAGGCGTCGGACTTCGCCAACATGCTGTCGAGCAACCGGCAGCAGGCCTTCGGCGCCGGCGCGGGGCAGACCGCCACCACCGGCGGGCAGGGTTCCATCCTGTCGCAGCGCGGCGTCGCCTTCGTCGACCCGCGCTCGAACATCCTGTTCGTGCAGGACACGCCGGCGAAGCTCGAGGAGGTGCGCCGCATCATCCGCCAGCTCGACGTGCCGATCCGGCAGGTGCTGATCGAGGCGCGCATCGTCGTCGCCGGCGACTCGTTCTCCCGCCAGCTCGGCGTGCGCTTCGGCGCGCAGACCGCGATCACGTTCAACCGCGGCCGCTACGCGCTCGGGCAGGGCGGCAGCCTCGCCACGCAGCCGGTGGTGCGCACCGAGGGCGACCGGCTGATCCGCGAGACGCGCACGCAGACGCCGTTCGAGGCCGCGTCGGGCCTCGCGAGCGTCGGCTACTCCGACTCGCCGCAGCTGAACGTCAACCTGCCGGTGACCAACCCCGCCGGCCAGCTCGCGCTGACGCTCATCAACCTCGGCAGCGGCAACCTGATCAACCTCGAGCTCTCGGCGCTCGAGAGCGACAACCGCGGCAAGGTCGTCTCCAGCCCGCGCGTGATCACGACCGACAACCAGAAGGCGGCGATCGAGCAGGGCACCGAGATCCCGTACGTCACGCCGGGCTCGGCGAACTCGCCGGCGACGGTGTCCTTCAAGAAGGCCGTGCTGCGCCTCGACGTGACGCCCCAGATCACGCCGGACAACCGCATCATCATGACCGTCGAGGTTCGCAAGGACCAGGTCGGCCAGTTCGTGCAGCTCGGCGGCGGGTTCCAGGTGCCGTCGATCGACACGCGCAACGTGACCACCCAGATCACGGTCAACAACGGCGACACCGCGGTGATCGGCGGCATCTACGAGGAGATCATCCGCAACGAGGTCGACAAGGTGCCCTTCCTCGGCGACCTGCCGGTGATGGGCTACCTGTTCAAGACGACCAGCAAGACGAGCGAGAAGACCGAGCTCCTGATCTTCCTCACGCCGCGCGTGGTCAAGGACTCGGTGACCGCGGTCCGCTGACGCGACAGGGCGATCCTCTACAATGCCCCGGTGTCACTGCACCGGGGCAATCTGTTTCTGATCGGCCTGATGGGGGCCGGCAAGTCGACGCTGGGCCGCCAGATCGCGCGCCGGCTCGGCCTCGCCTTCGTCGACGCCGACATCGAGCTCGAGCGCCGGCTCGGCGTGTCGATCCCGACGATCTTCGAGATCGAGGGTGAGAAGGCGTTTCGCGACCGCGAGGAGGCGCTGATCGCCGAGCTCACCGAACGCGACCACGTGGTGCTTGCCACCGGCGGCGGCGCGGTCGGGCGCGAGGCGAACCGGGGCCACCTGCGCGAGCGCGGCACCGTCGTCTACCTCCACGCGACGCCGGCAATGCTCTGGGAGCGGCTCAAGCACAGCCGCAACCGGCCCATGCTCAAGGTCGCCGATCCGCGCGGGCGGCTCGACACGCTCTACGCGGAACGCGACCCGTTGTACCGGTCGATCGCCGACCACGTGGTCGAGTCGGAGCGCGACAACGTGATGCGCTTCGCCCGCACGCTGGCGCCGTCGGCGGAGCGCGCGGCGATGCTTCCGCCCGGCGTGTTCGAGGGGCCGGAGTGACGGTCGCGAGGAGGCCCGAGTGAGCCGCTTGCTGGAGGTCGCGCTCGGCGCGCGCAGCTACCCGATCCACATCGGCGCCGGGACGATCCACCGCGCGGGCGCGCTCCTGCAGGCGCTGCCGTCGCGTCGCGCGGTCGTGGTCAGCAACGCCACGGTGGCGGCGCATTGGCTCGCGCCGCTGCGCGCTTCGCTCGCCGAGGGCGGCTTTCGCAGCGACGTCGTGCTCGTGCCCGACGGCGAGGCGCACAAGAGCCTCGCGACGCTCTCCGACGTACTCACGCGGCTGCTCGAGCTCGCCGCCGAGCGGCAGACGGTGCTGGTCGCGCTGGGCGGCGGCGTGGTCGGCGACCTCGCGGGCTTCGCCGCGGCGATCTACCAGCGCGGGATGCCCTTCGTGCAGGTGCCGACGACGCTGCTCGCGCAGGTCGACTCGTCCGTCGGCGGCAAGACCGCGGTCAACCACCCGCTCGGCAAGAACATGATCGGCGCGTTCTGGCAGCCGCGCGCGGTGCTGGTCGACACCGACTGCCTGCGCACGCTGCCCGACCGGGAGCTCGCCGCGGGCGCGGCGGAGGTGATCAAGGCGGGCGCGATCCGCGACCGCGCGTTCTTCGACTGGCTCGACGGCGCGATCGGCGCGATCGGCGCGCGCGACGCCGGCGCGCTCGAGCACGCGATCTTCGAGAGCTGCCGCATCAAGGCCGAGGTGGTCGCCGCCGACGAGCACGAGACCGGCGAGCGCGCGCTGCTCAATCTCGGCCACACGTTCGGCCACGCGATCGAGAACGCCGCGGGCTACGGGGCGTGGCTGCACGGCGAGGCGGTCGCGGCGGGCATGGTGATCGCGGCGCAGCTGTCCGTCCGCGTCGCGGGACTGCCCCTCGCCGACGCGGAGCGCCTCGAGGCGCTGCTCGCCCGCGCCGGCTTGCCCGTCGCGCCTCCGCGGTTGCCGCTCGCGCGCTGGCTCGAGCTCATGTCGCGCGACAAGAAGGTCGAGGCCGGCGTGATCCGCTTCGTGCTGCTCGAGGCCCTTGGCCGGGCGGTGCTGCGGCGGGGCGTGTCGGCCGCGGACCTCGCCGCGGTGCTCGACGGCGCGGCCGCGAACTGACGCCACGGTCTCCCGACGGCGCTGGGAGTGCGCGGCGGCGCGTCGCGCGAAGCGGCTGCAAGCGAAGACGGCGCCCGAGGGCGCCGTCTTCGCGGGAGCGTGCGACGACTACTGACAGTAGATCGTCACCGTCGCGAGCTGCTGCGGCGTGTTGGCGTCGCCGATGGTGATCGTCGTCGCGCCGCCGGCCGGCACGCTCGAGACGTTGAGCTGTCCGGGCGTCACCGTCACCGGGTTCGGGTTGAGGATCACGCCCGCGCGCGACGACGTCGCGCTGAACGGCGGCTTGCCGATGATCGTGATCGGGAACGTCGTGCCCGCGCAGGCCACCGGCGTGGCGGCGGAGCCCGTGCCCGAGGCGATCACCTGGAGTGCGACCGGCTGGGTGGGCGGCGTACCGGTGCCCGGGACGTTCTCGACGATCGGCAGGCCGGTCGTCAGCGTGCGCCCGGTCGCGTCGGTGACCGCGAACGTGAGCCCGGTGAAGCAGGTGCCGTTGGTGATCACGTCGAAGCCGCCGCCGTTCACCGGCACCGGGCTGCCGACGAGGGTGACGGCGTCGGGGAAGTTGGTGACCACGCGATACGGCGGCGTGCCGCCGAAGACGTAGTAGGAGACCCGCACGCCCGCGGAGCAGACGTTGGGCGCCGGCCCGGTGATCGTGGTCGTGCCGCTCGGGGCGACCGAGAGCACGCCCTCGCCGCTCGTGACCTGCGCGATCACGAACTGGCCGGTCACCTGGCTGCCCGTCGACAACTCGGTCGCGCGCAACAGCGCGATCTGCGTGGGCGTGTTCGCCGGCACCGCGATGATCACGCGCGCCTCACCATTGGCGTCGGACACGACGGTCTGCGTCGAGGCGAGCGGCGAGCCGGGGTTGGTCGTCTGGAGCGCGTACTGTCCCTGGACGACGTCGAAGCGGACCTGGCGGCCCGCGAGCGGCACGCCCCCGGATCCCGTGACCCGCACGGTCGCGGAGCCCGTCTGGCCGGAGCAGACGTCCCCGCCCGGGCAGGGCGCGCCGTTCGAGACAATCGTGATCGAGGCCGGCAGCAGAACCGACGGCCGAACCACGATCTCGCTGCCGGCCAGCGCGCCGGCGGAGTCGCGGATCGTCACGTTCGCGGACTGCGCGGTGTCGACGTTGTTCGCCATCAGCGTCAGCGTGTTGCCCGTGACGTTGGTCGGCACCGGCAGCACCGCCGGGTTGGCCGAGAACGCCTGGTACGGCGGCACGCCGCCGGTGATCGACAGGATCAGCGGGGTGCCGGCGTAGGCGACCGCCTCGGCCGGGACGACGACGAGCGGCCCCGGCGTCGGCGGCAGCGGCTCGTAGGGATTGTTGGGCGCGCCGCTGCCCCCGCCGCAGGCGGTGAGTGCGAGGGTCGCCGCAGTCGCCGCCAGGGTCAGGGCGGGACGGAGCCAGGCGGTGAGGCGGGTAGCGAGCATGAGCGGATCCTGAATGATGATGTCCTAAAGCTGCGGTGGTTTTCGAATCGTTTTGAAAGACGCAACAAAGAGATACGACACTTTGTTGAGATTAAAGCCCAGGAGCGCCACCGAGCGCAAGGGGCGAGCCCGCCAAGCGGCGCATCTCGGCCGACGGGGTGTTGCGCGGGCGCCCGCCCGGCGCGACTTCGGTTGCCGCATTGCAGCATCCTGAGTACCATGTGAAAGTTTCCGCCTGTCTTTCGCGAAGCGGGCCTTCGGCCGGGTTTCCGGCGACCGGCCGGGCATTCGGCGTCTTTCATGACGAGGTCTCCAGCGTGACGCACCCCACTTACGGCATGAGCCCGACGGGCCGCCCCGAGGGCGAATCCGCCCCGAAGCGCGCCAGCGCGGAGGGTGGTCCTGCGAGCGCGCGGCCGCCCGGCCGCCAGGGCCTGTACAGCCCCGCCCACGAGCACGACGCGTGCGGACTGGGATTCGTCGCCCACATCAAGGGCCGCAAGTCGCACGCGATCGTCCGGCAGGGCCTCGCGATCCTCGAGAACCTCACCCACCGCGGCGCCACCGGGGCGGACCCGCTGCAGGGCGACGGCGCCGGCATCCTGGTGCAGATGCCCGACGCCTTCCTTCGCCGCGCCTGCGGCAAGCTCGGCATCACGCTGCCCGCGATCGGGCAGTACGGCGCCGGCATGGTGTTCCTGCCGCAGGAGCCGGCCTCGCGCATGGCCTGCGAGCAGGAGATCGAGCGGGCGATCGCCGCGGAGGGCCAGGTGCTGCTGGGCTGGCGCGACGTGCCCACCGACAACGCCGGGCTCTCCGAGCGCACCAAGGAAGTGGAGCCGATGATCCGGCAGGTGTTCGTCGGCCGCGGCTCGCGCACGATGGACGCCGACGCGCTCGAGCGCAAGCTCTACGTGATCCGCAAGCGCGCGGGCCACGCGATCCAGGCGCTGAAGCTCCGCCACGGCCGCGAGTTCTACGTGCCGTCGCTGTCGACGCGCACCGTCGTCTACAAGGGCATGCTGCTTGCCCACCAGGTGGGGAGCTACTACAAGGACCTCTCCGACGAGACCTTCGTCTCGGCGCTGGCGATGGTGCACCAGCGCTTCTCGACCAACACGTTCCCGACCTGGGACCTCGCGCACCCGTTCCGCTTCATCTGCCACAACGGCGAGATCAACACGCTGCGCGGCAACTTCAACTGGATCCGTGCGCGCGAGGGCGCGATCGCCTCGGCGGTGCTCGGCGACGACCTGCCCAAGCTCTGGCCGCTGATCTACGACGGCCAGTCCGACTCGGCGTCGTTCGACAACGCGCTCGAGCTCCTCGTCATGGGCGGCTATCCGCTCGCCCACGCGATGATGATGATGATCCCGGAGGCGTGGTCCGGGAACCCGCTGATGGACGAGGACCGGCGCGCGTTCTACGAGTACCACGCGGCGCTGATGGAGCCGTGGGACGGCCCCGCGGCGATGGCGTTCACCAACGGCCGCCAGATCGGCGCGACGCTCGACCGCAACGGCCTGCGCCCGGCGCGCTTCGTCGTCACCGACGACGACTTCATCGTCATGGCCTCGGAAGTCGGCGTGCTCGACATCCCCGAGTCGAAGATCGTCAAGAAGTGGCGGCTGCAGCCTGGCAAGATGCTGCTCGTCGACCTCGAGGCGGGGCGCATCGTCGACGACGCGGAACTGAAGCGCACGCTGGCGACGGCGAAGCCGTACCGCGACTGGATCGATCGCTGCCGCCTGCGGCTCGAGGAGATGCCCGAGCCCGCCCCGGCCACGCCGTCGGAGGTCGCGCTGCTCGACCGCCAGCAGGCGTTCGGCTGGACGCAGGAAGACCTCAAGGTCATCCTCGCGCCGATGGCGCAGACCGGCGAGGAGCCGATCGGCTCGATGGGCAACGACGCCGCGCTGCCGGTGCTGTCCGACCGCGCGAAGCCGTTCTACGGATACTTCAAGCAGCTGTTCGCGCAGGTTACGAACCCGCCGATCGACCCGATCCGCGAAGAGCTCGTGATGAGCCTCGTCTCGTTCATCGGGCCGCGGCCGAACCTGCTCGGCATCGACACCACCGAGCCGCCGATGCGCCTCGAGGTCGAGCAGCCGATCCTCACCTCGGACAACATGGAGCGCCTGCGCCACGTCGAGCTCTTCTCCGGCGGCGCGTTCAAGTGCGAGGAGCTCGACATCACCTATCCGGCCGAGTGGGGGCCGAACGGCATGGAGGCGGCGCTCGCGAGCCTCGCAGCGCACGCCGAGGACGCGATCCACCAGGGCCGCAACGTGCTGATCCTGTCGGACCGGGCCGTCTCCGCGGAGCGCCTGCCGATCCCCGCGCTCCTCGCCACCGCCGCGGTGCACGAGCACTTGGTGAAGCAGGGGCTGCGCACGTCGACGGGGCTCGTCGTCGAGACCGGCTCCGCCCGCGAGGTGCACCACTTCGCGCTGCTCGCGGGCTACGGCGCCGAGGCGATCCACCCCTATCTCGCGCTGGAGACGCTCGCGGAGCCGCTGCCGGAGCTCCCGGGCGTCCTGCCGAAGGACGCGCAGAAGCGCTTCGTCAAGGCGATCTGCAAGGGCCTCTACAAGGTGATGTCCAAGATGGGCATCTCCACCTACCAGAGCTACTGCGGCGCGCAGATCTTCGAGGCGGTCGGCCTGCAGAAGGGCTTCGTCGACAAGTACTTCTACGGCACCGCGAGCAACGTCGAGGGCATCGGCATCTTCGAGGTCGCCGAGGAGGCCTGGCGGATGCACCGGCAGGCATTCGGCGACGATCCGGTGCTCGCCGGCATGCTGGACGCCGGCGGCGACTACGCCTATCGCGTCCGGGGCGAGGAGCACATGTGGACGCCCGACTCGATCGCGAAGCTGCAGCACGCGACGCGCACGGGCAGCTACGCGACCTACGAGGAATACGCGAAGCTCATCAACGACCAGTCGAGGAAGCTCAAGACGCTGCGCGGCCTGTTCGAGTTCCGCACCGCCGGCCGCACGCCCGTGCCGATCGAGGAAGTCGAGCCCGCGTCGTCGATCGTCAAGCGCTTCGCGACCGGCGCGATGAGCCTCGGCTCGATCTCCACCGAGGCGCACACGACGCTGGCGGTCGCGATGAACCGCATCGGCGGCAAGTCGAACACCGGCGAGGGCGGCGAGGACGAGATGCGCTACCGCGCGGAGATGCGCGCGGGCCGCAGCGTGATCAAGGACGGCGACACGCTCGCGGGCCTCCTCGGCCGCGAGCGCATCGAGCACGACGTCCCCCTCAAGGCCGGCGACAGCCTGCGCTCGAAGATCAAGCAGGTCGCATCGGGCCGCTTCGGCGTGACCGCCGAGTACCTCGCGTCCGCCGACCAGATCCAGATCAAGATGGCGCAGGGCGCGAAGCCCGGCGAGGGCGGCCAGCTGCCGGGCCACAAGGTTTCCGAGTACATCGCCAAGCTGCGCTACTCGGTGCCCGGCGTGGGCCTGATCTCGCCGCCGCCGCACCACGACATCTACTCGATCGAGGACCTGGCGCAGCTGATCCACGACCTCAAGAACGCCAATCCGCGCGCCTCGATCTCGGTGAAGCTCGTGTCCGAGGTCGGCGTGGGCACGGTCGCCGCGGGTGTCGCGAAGGCCAAGTCGGACCACGTCACGATCGCCGGCCACGACGGCGGCACCGGCGCCTCGCCGGTGTCGTCGATCAAGCACGCGGGCTCGCCCTGGGAGCTCGGCCTCGCCGAGACCCAGCAGACGCTGGTGCTGAATCGCCTGCGCGGCCGCATCGCCGTGCAGGTGGACGGCCAGATGAAGACCGGCCGCGACGTCGCGATCGGCGCGATGCTCGGCGCCGACGAGTTCGGCTTCGCCACCGCGCCACTGGTCGTCGAGGGCTGCATCATGATGCGCAAGTGCCACCTCAACACCTGCCCGGTGGGCGTGGCCACGCAGGACCCGGTCTTGCGCCGCCGCTTCGCCGGGCAGCCCGAGCACGTCGTCAACTACTTCTTCTTCGTCGCGGAGGAAGTGCGCCGCATCATGGCCTCGCTCGGCGTGCGCCGCTTCGACGAGCTGATCGGCCGCACCGACCTCCTCGACGTGCGTGCGGGCGTCGACCACTGGAAGGCGAAGGGGCTCGACTTCTCGCGCGTCTTCCACCAGCCGGCGATGCCGCCCGAGGTGGCGCGCCACCGCGTGGAGTCGCAGGATCACGGGCTCGGGGGCGCGCTCGACCACGAGCTCATCAAGGCCGCGCAACCGGCGCTCGACCGGCGCACGCCGGTCCGCCTCGACGTCCGCATCCGCAACGCCAACCGCTCGGTCGGCGCGATGCTCTCCGGCGAGGTCGCGCGGCGCTACGGCCACGAGGGCCTGCCCGACGACACCATCCACGTCGCGTTCGAGGGCGTCGCGGGCCAGAGCTTCGGCGCGTTCCTCGCGCGCGGCGTCGCCTTCGAGCTCAAGGGCGCGACCAATGACTACGTGGGCAAGGGCCTGTCGGGCGGGCGCGTCGTCGTCTACCCGGACCCGGCGTGCCCGGCGAAGCCCGAGGAGAACATCGTCGTCGGCAACACCGTGATGTACGGCGCCGTCGACGGCGAGGCGTACTTCCGGGGCGTCGCCGGCGAGCGCTTCTGCGTACGCAACTCGGGGGCGTCGGCGGTCGTCGAGGGCACGGGCGACCACGGCTGCGAGTACATGACCGGCGGCAGCGTCGTCGTGCTGGGCGTCACCGGGCGCAACTTCGCCGCGGGGATGAGCGGCGGCATCGCCTATGTCTACGACGCCGACGGCACGTTCGCCTCCCGCTGCAACACGGCGATGGTGGAGCTCGGGCCCGTCGAGACCGAGGCCGAGCAGGCGCGCGCCGAGCGCGAGCTCGCGGCCGCGGGCAAGGGCCGCCTTCGCCACGCGGGCCGCGCGGACGAGGTGCTTTTGCGCGAGCTCGTCGAACGCCACCTGCGCCACACCGGCTCGACGGTCGCGCGGGCGATCCTCGACGACTGGGATGCCGCGCGCGCGAGGTTCGTCAAGGTGTTCCCGCACGAGTACAAGCGGGCGCTCGGCGAGATGCACGCGAAGGCTGCCGCGAAGCCCGAGTCCGCGAAGGAACGCGCCGCAGCGTGAGGCGCACACCGACCAAGGCATCGTTGCGGGGCCTCCGGGCCCCGCATTAACCGGTTCCATCACTACCATGGGCAAAGCGACCGGATTCCTCGAACTTCAACGGCTGCAGGAAGCCGCCGAGCCGGCCGCCCAGCGCGTGCGCCACTACCGCGAGTTCGTGCTGGCACTCGCGGACGACGAGGCGTCGAGGCAGGGGGCGCGCTGCATGGACTGTGGCATTCCGTTCTGCCAGAGCGGCTGCCCGGTCAACAACATCATCCCGGACTGGAACGACCTGGTCTACAAGCGCCAGTGGCGGCAGGCGCTCGAGGTGCTGCACTCGACCAACAACTTCCCGGAGTTCACCGGCCGCGTCTGCCCCGCGCCCTGCGAGGCCTCCTGCACGCTCAACATCAACAGCGACGCGGTGGGCATCAAGTCGATCGAGCACTTCATCATCGACAAGGGCTGGGAGCAGGGCTGGGTGGTGCCGCAGCCGCCGGCGCGCAAGACCGGGCGACGGGTCGCCGTGGTCGGCTCCGGGCCCGCGGGCCTCGCCTGCGCGCAGCAGCTCGCGCGCGCCGGCCACGACGTGGTGGTGTTCGAGAAGAGCGACCGCATCGGCGGGCTCCTGCGCTACGGCATCCCGGACTTCAAGATGGAGAAGCCGCTGATCGACCGGCGCATGGCGCAGATGGCGGAGGAAGGCGTCGCGTTCCGTCCCGGGGTCGACGTCGGCCGCGACGTGTCGGGGCAGACGCTCGCCGCGGAGTTCGACGCGATCGTGCTCGCCGGCGGCGCGGAGCGCCCGCGCGACCTGCCGGTGCCGGGCCGCGAGCTCGCCGGCGTGCACTTCGCGATGGAGTTCCTGCCGCAGCAGAACAAGGTCGTCGCGGGCGACGGCGTGCCCGGGCAGATCAAGGCCACCGGCAAGCACGTGGTGGTGATCGGCGGCGGCGACACGGGATCGGACTGCGTCGGCACGTCGAACCGCCACGGCGCTTCCTCGGTCACGCAGTTCGAGCTCCTGCCGCAGCCGCCGGAGCAGGAGAACAAGCCGCTGACCTGGCCGTACTGGCCGACGAAGCTTCGCACCTCGTCGTCGCACGAGGAGGGCTGTTCGCGCGACTGGTCGGTCGCCACCAAGCGCTTCGAGGGCCGCGATGGCCGGGTCGAGAGGCTCGTCGCCGCGCGCCTCGAGTGGACGAAGGACGCCAACGGCCAGGCGAGGATGACCGAGGTGGCCGGGAGCGAGTTCGAGGTGAAGGCCGACCTCGTGCTGCTCGCGATGGGCTTCCTGGGCCCCGCGTCGGACGCGCTGCTCGACCAGCTGGGCGTGCGCCGCGATCCGCGCAGCAACGTCGCCGCGAACACCGACGACTACCGCACGTCGGTGGCCAAGGTCTTCGCCGCGGGGGACATGCGGCGCGGGCAATCGCTCGTCGTCTGGGCGATCCGCGAGGGCCGCCAGTGCGCGCGCGCGGTCGACGCGTTCCTGATGGGGACCTCGGAGCTCCCGCGCTAGCGAGCGGACGCGCTCCGCGCGTCCACGCACCCGTGTTCCGCAACGACACCTTCCTGCGGGCGCTGCGCCGCGAGCCCACGCCGTACACGCCCGTGTGGCTGATGCGGCAGGCGGGGCGCTACCTGCCGGAGTACAACCGCACGCGGACGCGCGCCGGGAGCTTCATGGCCCTCGCGCAGAATCCCGACCTCGCCTGCGAGGTGACGCTGCAGCCGCTCGAGCGGTTTCCCCTCGACGCGGCCATCCTGTTCTCGGACATCCTGACGGTCCCCGACGCGATGGGCCTCGGCCTGTCGTTCGCGGAGGGCGAGGGCCCGCGCTTCGCGCGCACCGCGGCGGACGAGGCGTCGGTCGGCGCGCTCGCCGTGCCGGACATGGCGAAGCTCTCCTACGTCTTCGAGGCGGTCGCGACGATCAAGCGCGCGCTCGCGGGCCGGGTCCCGCTGATCGGCTTCTCGGGAAGTCCCTTCACGCTCGCCTGCTACATGGTCGAGGGCGGCAGCAGCGACGACGACTTCGCGACGGTGCGGCGCATGGCGTACGCGCGCCCCGACCTCCTGCAACGGCTCGTCGACCTCAATGCCCGCGCGGTCGCCGCGTACCTGAACGAGCAGATCCGCGCGGGCGCCGATGCGGTGATGATCTTCGACACCTGGGGCGGCCTCCTTTCGGCGGACGCGTACCGGCGATTCTCGCTAGCGACGATGCGCGCGGTGCTCGGCAGCCTCGCCTGCGCCCCGGATGGCGCGCGCGTCCCGACGATCGTGTTCACCAAGGGCGGCGGCGCCTGGCTCGCAGAGATCGCCGCGTGCGGCGCGGACGCCATGGGCCTCGACTGGACCGTCGACCTGGCCGCGGCGCGCAGCGCGGTGGGCGGGCGCGTGGCGCTGCAGGGCAACCTCGACCCGCTGGTGCTCACCACCGACCCCGAGACGGTCGTGCGCGAGGCCGAGGCGGTGGTTCGTGCCGCGGGGCCCGCCCCGGGGCACATCTTCAACCTCGGTCACGGCATCGTGCCGAGGACGCCGCCAGAGAACGTCGCGGCCCTGGTCGAGGCGGTGCACCGGGCGTCGCGACGCTAGCGAACCGGCCCTCCGCGACATGCGCCGACGCGGCTCGCTCTCGTGGCGGGGCGTGCCGTTGATCGCGGTGCTTGACAAGTCCCGGTTTCGTTGGCCGTTTCGGCACTTATGCACACCGGCCCGCCACGACGGGCGGCGCCCGCGCCGGACCGCGCCGGCACTGCGGGGAATTCGCCACCGCTCTGATAAACAAAGAAAAAAATGCTTCTCTCGGGATCGAGCCGGTGCATCCCAAATTGCCGATGGCATGCCCCCGCCATCTGTCAAGGGCCTTACGCACAAAGTTATCCACAGCGGGTGTGAGCGATTTCGTTCCGGCTTTTAAAAGAATGGTTTATGTGAGTTTCTTGCCAAGCCCGGTGAGCACGCCGCGGCCTCGCTCCGACGACGGTACGCGCGCCCGGCGCGCGCCCGACCCATGAGCGTTGCGTGCGTCGCGCTGCCGGTGGCGGCGCCCCGGCTCTTCGACTACTGGGTGCCGGCGCACCTCGCGCCGCAGCCCGGCGCGATCGTGCGCGTACGCCTCGGCAAGCGGCGCGTCGTCGGGGTGGTCGCGGCCCTCGTCGCGACCTCACCCGTCGCGCCCGAGCGACTGGTGCCGATCGACGAAGTCCTGGCGCTGCCGCCGCTACCCGGCGACGTGCGCGACCTCGTGCAATTCGTGGCGGCGTACTACCAGGCGCCGACGGGCCTCGCGTACGCGCTCGCGACGCCCCCCGTCGCTGCACCGTCGGCATCGAGCCGCGACCTGCCGCTCGCGCTCACCGACGCCGGCCGCACCGCGCTGCCCGGACTGCTTGCCCGCGCGCCGCGCGCGCGTGAGCTCTACGAGCGGTTGGCGTCGGAGGGCGCGCTCGACGCCGTGGCGATCGCGGCGCTCGCGCCGCACCTTCGCCGCGTCCTCGCGCGCTGGCGGCGCGACGGTCATGTCGAGCCGTGCGAGCGGCCACGGGACGCGCCGCGCGCACCGAAGCTCAACGATGCGCAGGCGACGGCGGCGGCGGCGATCGGCGCGGCGCGCGGGCGCTTCGTGCCCTTCCTCCTGCAGGGGGTGACGGGGAGCGGAAAGACCGAGGTGTATCTCGCCGCCGTCGCCGCGGTCGTCGCCCACGGCGGGCAGGCGCTCCTGCTCGTGCCCGAGATCAACCTGACGCCGCAGCTGGTGGCGCGCATCGAGGCGACGCTGCCGGGTGTCGCCACCGTGGCGCTGCACAGCGCGCTCCCAGACGGCGAGCGCCGTGCGAACTGGGAGCGGGCCGCGCGCGGCGAGGCCGACCTCGTCCTCGGCACGCGGCTCGCGGTGTTCGCCGCGCTGCCGCGCCTCGCGCTCATCGTCGTCGACGAGGAGCACGACGGCTCCTATAAGCAGCACGACGGCGTGCGCTACCACGCGCGCGACGCGGCCGTGTGGCGGGCGCACCGGCTCGGCATTCCGGTCGTGCTCGGCAGCGCCACGCCTTCGCTCGAGACCTACGCGCACGCGCGCGACGGGCGCTACGCGCGCCTCGTCCTCGAGCGCCGCGCGGACCCGCGCGCGGCCCCGCCCGCCATCCGGCTGGTGCCCTCTCGCGACGCGGCGGGCGCCAGCGGGCTTGCGCCCGCGCTCGAGGCGGCGATCGCGGCGCGCCTTGCCCGCGGCGAACAGTCGCTGGTGTTCGTCAACCGGCGCGGCTTCGCGCCTTCGCTCAAGTGCTCCGCGTGCGGCTGGGCGGCGGGGTGCCCGCGTTGCAGCGCGCGGCTCACCTTCCACCGCGCGCCGGCGGCGCTCGTCTGCCATCACTGCGGGCACCGCGAGCGGGTCCCGCCGGCGTGCCCGTCGTGCGGCAACGTCGACCTGCTGCCGCTCGGCCACGGCACGCAGCGGCTCGAGCAGGGACTCGCCGCGGCGTTTCCCGGCGCGCGGATCGCGCGCGTGGACCGCGACACGACGCGACGCCGGCACGCCTTCGCCCGGATGCGCGAGCGGATGGCCGGCAACGAGCTCGACATCCTGGTCGGCACGCAGATGCTCGCGAAGGGGCACGACTTCCCCCGCCTCACGCTGGTCGGCGTCCTCGGGGCCGACAACGCACTCTACAGCGCGGACTTCCGCGCGACCGAGCGCCTGGCGGCGCTGCTGATGCAGGTCGCCGGGCGCGCCGGCCGCGCGGAGCTCCCCGGCGAAGTGATCGTGCAGACCGACTTCCCGGATCATCCGCTGTTCCGCGCGCTCGCGCGCCACGACTTCGATGCGTTCGCGCAGGACCTGCTCGCGGAGCGCGAGGCCTGCGGGCTGCCGCCGTTCTCGCACCTCGCACTGGTCAGCGCCGAGGCGCATCGCCGCGAGGAGGTCGACCGCGTCCTCGACGACCTCTTCGCGTGGGCCCGTGCCGAGTGCCGCGACCTGGGATTCGCGATCGAGGTGTTCGCGCCGGTGGTCGCGCCGCTCGCGCGGCGCGCGGGCCTCGAGCGCGGCCAGATGCTGCTGCGAAGCGCCCGGCGCGGGGAGATGCAGCGACTGCTAGGCGCGCTCGCCGCGCGCGCCGGGGAGGCGCCGTCGCGCCGCGTGCGCGTTGCGATCGACGTCGACCCGGCGGCGCTCGCGTGAGCGTCGCGCCGCGGCCGACCGCTATAATCAACGGCTTTTCGCCGACTTCGACCGATCCGCGCATGAACGACCTTCGCACCGAACTCGCCGCCTGGCTCGCCCGCGGCGTCGACGCGGTGGCGCCGGCCACGCCCGACGCGCGGCCCGAGCCGCTGGTCGAGCGTCCGAAGCAGTCGGCGCACGGCGACTACGCGACCAGCGCGGCGCTCGTGCTCGCGAAGCAGGCGAAGCGCAATCCGCGCGAGCTCGCGCAGGCGGTCGTCGCGGCGCTGCCGCCGTCGCCGCTGGTCGAGCGCGCGGAGGTCGCGGGGGCGGGCTTCATCAACGTGTTCCTCACCCATGCGGCACGCCAGGCCGTCGTGCGGCGGGTGCTGGCGACGGGCGCGGCGTTCGGGCGCGGCGCGTCGTGGCGCGGCGAGCGGGCGATGGTGGAGTTCGTCTCGGCCAATCCGACCGGGCCGCTGCACGTCGGCCACGGGCGCCAGGCCGCGCTCGGCGACGCGATCGCCAACCTGCTCGAGGCGCAGGGGGCGCAGGTGACCCGCGAGTTCTACTACAACGACGCCGGACAGCAGATCCAGAACCTCGCGATCTCGGTGCGCGCCCGCGCGCGCGAGCTCCTGGGCGAGACGACCACCTTCCCCGAGGACGGCTACCGCGGCGACTACATCCGCGAGATCGCCCGCGACTACCTCGCCGCGGTCGGGCACGACCTGTCCGACATCGAGTCGATCCGCCACTTCGCGGTCTCGGCGCTGCGCGCCGAGCAGGACCGCGACCTCGCGGCGTTCGGCGTCCGCTTCGACCACTTCTACCTCGAGAGCTCGCTCTACGCCGATGGGCGCGTCGAGCGCACGGTGGCGGCGCTGGTCGCCTCGGGCCGCACCTACGAGCACGAGGGGGCGCTGTGGCTGCGCACGTCGGACTTCGGCGACGACAAGGACCGCGTGATGCGCAAGTCCGACGGCGGCTACACGTACTTCGTGCCCGACGTCGCCTACCACGTCGCCAAGTGGGAGCGGGGCTTCGCCAAGGTCATCAACATCCAGGGCGCGGATCACCACAGCACGGTGATGCGCGTGCGCGCCGGCCTGCAGGCGATCGGCGCCGGCATCCCGGCCGGCTACCCGGACTACGTCATCCACAAGATGGTGACGGTGATGAAGGGCGGCGAGGAGGTGAAGATCTCCAAGCGCGCCGGCAGCTACGTGACGCTGCGCGACCTGATCGACGAGGTCGGCCGCGACGCCGTGCGCTTCTTCCTCACCATGCGCCGCGCCGACACCGAGTTCGTGTTCGACATCGACCTCGCGCGCTCGCAGTCCGAGGAGAACCCGGTCTACTACGTGCAGTACGCGCACGCGCGCGTGGCCTCGGTGCTGAGGCAGGCCGGGCTCGCGCGCGACGGGGCGGCGCGCGCGCTCGCGGGCGTGGACCTCGCGCCGCTGACGAGCGCTTACGAGGAGGCGCTCCTGCGCCGGCTCGCGGACTACGAGGTCGAGGTCGCGGCCGCCGCGCGCGAGTTCGCCCCGCACCGGATCACCGCGTACCTGCGCGAACTCGCCGCCGAGTTCCACAGTTACTATAATGCCGAGCGCTTCCTCGTCGACGATCCGGCGGTGCGCGGCGCCCGGCTCGCGCTCGTCGTCGCCACCGGGCAGGTGCTGGGCAACGGCCTCGCGCTGCTCGGCATCGGCGCGCCCGACCAGATGTAACGGGGCCACGAGGAACGATCCGCATGCCAAGGTCCTTCGCCACCCGTCCCGCGCCGCGCGCGCGCGCCGACCGTGCGCGTGGCGGCACGCTGCTCGGCGTGTTCATCGGCCTCGTGCTCGGGATCGTGCTGGCCGGCGCGGTCACGATCTACGTGACCGGCGGCTGGAAGGTGTACGCGCAGCAGCTGTTCGGGCGCGACGGCCAGCAGGTGGCCCGGGAGCCCGCGAAGAGCGCCAAGGCAGGCGAGGACCGGCCCCGGTTCGACTTCTACAAGATCCTGCCGGGGGGCGAGGAGCCCAAGGCACCGGCGAAGCCCGCGGCCCCGGATCGCAGCGTCGCCGACAAGGCCGCGGACAAGGCGGCGCCCAAGGCAGGCGAGGTGCCGGCGCCGGCCGCCGGGGCGGCGGACGCCAAGGCGAAGGCCCCCGAGAAGGTCGCCTCCGCCGACGCGGCGCCCAAGGCCCCGGATCGCTTCTGGTTGCAGGCGGGCTCGTTCGCGACCGAACCCGATGCCGAGAACCTCAAGGCGCGCCTCGCGCTCGCCGGCTGGGAGGCGCAGGTGCAGCAGGGGCAGGTCGCGGACAAGGGCGTGCGCTACCGCGTCCGCCTCGGGCCCTACGACAACACCGACGAGCTGAACCGCATCAAGGGCGAGCTCGCTCGGCGGGGCTTCGACGTCGCGGTGATCCGCTACTGAGGCGCGCCGCCGGTCCCCCGGACGCCCCTGCGGTCGGACGCCGGGGCAGTTCCGGAACTCACGGTCCACCGCGCTAGACCAAACATCGTCCAACCCACCGATGCGCGCCCCACGGCGCCCCGTACCCGGAGAGCTTCCGATGAGCCCTGCCCGCACCGCCCGCGCGTCCCGCCGCGGGTTCCTCGCCGCCGCCGCCGCCACCGCCGCGCTCGCCGCCCTCCCGGCGGCCGCGCAGGCGCTCGTCGAGGGCCAGAACTTCCTCCGCCTGAAGAACCCGCAGCCGGTCGACAGCGGCAAGAAGATCGAGGTGCTCGAGTTCTTCTCCTACGGCTGTCCGCACTGCCGCGACCTCGACCCGGAGCTCGTCGCCTGGGCGAAGAGGATGCCTGCCGACGTCGAGTTCCGGCGCGTCCCGGTCGACTACGGCCGCGAGCAGTGGGCCGTGCTCGCCAGGGCCTACTACACGCTCGAGGCGCTGGGCGTCGAGGAGAAGCTCACGCCCGAGCTGTTCTCCGCGCTGCACGACAAGCGCATGCCGCTGTTCCAGGACAAGGCGTTCTTCGACTGGGCGGCGTCGAAGGGGCTCGACCGCAAGAAGGTCGAGGACACCTACAACTCGTTCGGCGTCGCGAGCAAGTTCAACCGCTCGCGTGCGATCGCGAAGAACTACAACGTGCAGTCGGTGCCTCTGGTCATCGTCGATGGCAAGTTCCAGGTCTCGTCCGACAAGGTCGGCTCGCACGCGGCGATGCCGGCGGCGATCGACCAGCTGATCGCGAAGGCGCGCGCCGAGCGTCCCAAGAGCTGACCGGTTAGGGCGCGCCGATGAAGGTCTTCCTCACCGGCGCGTCCTCGGGCCTCGGCGAAGCGCTCGCGCGCCGCTACGCGGCCGACGGCGCGACGCTGGGGCTGGTCGCGCGGCGCGAGAGCGAGCTCGCCCGGCTCGCGACAGCGCTCGCGTCCGCGAGTGTCGAGACATACGCCTGCGACGTGCGCGACAGCGCGGCGCTCGCGAAGGCCGGCGCGGACTTCGTCGCGCGCTTCGGCTGCCCCGACATCGTGATCGCCAATGCGGGCATCTCGCGCGGCTTCCTGACCGAGCTTCGCGAGGACCTGCCGGCGATGCGGGCGATCTTCGAGACGAACGTCTACGGCATCGTGCACACGTTCCA
>Ga0114939_10000833_pt1 | contig 25381 bp, 24 predicted proteins | sample AshMeaCrysSpring_FD_87196 | JGI IMG/M metagenome (GOLD analysis project Ga0114939, IMG submission 87196) | Groundwater microbial communities from Big Spring, Nevada to study Microbial Dark Matter (Phase II) - Ash Meadows Crystal Spring | ecosystem: Environmental > Aquatic > Deep subsurface >...
CGCGCGGGAAGTCAGTGTGGTCGTTCATCGCCCGCTCTCTATCCGGCCTGCGCGCCCATCAGTTCGTCGAACGCCACCGTGCGCTCGGTGACCTGCGCCCGCTGCAGCACCCAGTCGACGACATTGTCCTCCATCACCATCGTTTCCACCTCGGACAGGCGCTGCCGGTTGCCAAGGTACCACTGGATCACCTCGGCCGGCTTCTCGTAGCTCTGCGCCAGGTCCTCGAGCCGCCGGCGGATCTGGTCCTGGCGCGGCTGCAGGTTCTGCGCCCTGACCAGTTCGCCCACCATCAGGCCGAGGCGCACGCGGCGCTCGGCCTGCGGCTGGAAGGTCTCGGAGGCCAGCGCGGCCTTCGCGCTGTCGACGCCGCGCGAGCCGAGGTCGGCGCGCGCCAGCTCGAGCAGCCGCCGGCAGTCCTCGGCCACCAGCGCCTTCGGCAGGTCGAAGCTCGCCGCGGCGAGCAGCGCGCCCATCACGCTGTCCTTGGTCCGCGCACGCAGCCGGGTCTGCACTTCGCGCAGCAGGTTGCCGCGGACCTCGTCGCGCATCTTGGCCACGTCGCCGTCGCGCACGCCGAGCTGGCGCGCGAAGGCCGCATCCACCGGCGGCAGGTCGGCCTGCTCGACCTTCTTCACCGTCACGTCGAACGAAGCGGTCCTGCCGGCCAGCTCGGCGGCGCGGTAGTCGGGCGGGAAGGTCAGCGGAAAGGTCTTCGATTCGCCGCGCGCCATGCCCCGCACGGCGTTCTCGAACTCGGGCAGCATCCGACCCTGTCCCAGCGTGAACGGAAAGTCGCTGGCGCTGCCGCCTTCGAAGGCCACGCCGTCGACCGAGCCCCTGTAGTCGACCGTCACGCGATCGCCGTCGGCCGCGGCGCGATCGACCTCGCGCATCGCGGCGCGCTGCCGGCGCATGATGTCGATCGTCTTGTCGATTTCGGCCTCGCCCACCGGGCACTCGACCCGCTCCACGGCCAGGCCGCCGAGGTCGCCGACGCTGATCTCGGGATAGACCTCGAAGGTCGCCGAGAAGTTGAGCTGTGTCGCATCGCCGCCCGGCTTCGGTTCGACCGTGGGCATGCCCGCCACGCGCAGCTGGCGCGCAGCGACCGCCTCGCTGAACGCCTCGCCGATCTTGTCGTTGAGCACCTCCGCCTGCACCTGCGCGCCGTAGCTGGAGGCGATCATCTTCATCGGCACCTTGCCGGGCCGGAAGCCGGGCATCTTCGCCGAGCGCGCCAGCCTGGCCAGCCGCGCCGAGACCTCCCTGGCGAGCGACTCGGCCGAGACCGAGATGTCGAGCCGACGCTGCAGCGCGCCGAGGTTTTCCACTTCTTGCAGCATGTTCAGGATGCGATCGGTTGCCGGTCGAGCGCCGGCTGGAGTTGAAGTCGAGCCTTTGGTGCGAAGGGGGGGACTCGAACCCCCACGCCGGTGAAGGCGTCAGGACCTAAACCTGGTGCGTCTACCAATTTCGCCACCTTCGCGACGCCGAGCGAGGCGCGATTCTAATCGACGATCCCGCGCCGCTTGCCGAGCGCCACCTGCGTGGTAGCTTGGCCGCATGGGTGTCGGCCACTACGAGAACTTCCCCGTCGCCTCCTGGCTGCTGCCGCGCCGGCTGCGGCCGGCCGTGCGCGCCATTTACCGCTACGCCCGCGCCGCCGACGACCTGGCCGACGAAGGCGATGCCGAGCCCGCGGCGAGGCTGGCGGCGCTGGCGCGCATGCAGGCGGCGCTCGATGTCATCGAAGCCGGCAGCGACGGCGGCTGGCCCGATCTCGCCTCCGCCGTGCGCGACCACGCGCTGCCGCTGGCGCCGTTTCGCGCGTTGCTTTCGGCCTTCGCGCAGGACGTCACCGTGCACCGCTACGCCGACTACGAGGCGCTGCTCGACTACTGCCGCCGCTCGGCCGACCCGGTCGGCCGGCTGCTGCTGCACCTGTACCGGGTCGACGACGAATCGGCGCTGTCGTGGTCCGACTGTGTCTGCACTGGCCTGCAACTGGCCAACTTCTGGCAGGACGTGGCGATCGACCGGGCCAAGGGCCGCGTCTACCTGCCGCAGCAGGAACTGGCGCGCTTCGGCCTTTCGGAAGCCGTGATCGACGCCGGCGGGCGCGACGCGCGCTGGCCGGCGATGATGCGGGCGCAGACGGCGCGCGCGCGGCGGATGCTAGAGTCCGGCGCTCCGCTGGCGCATCGGCTGCCCGGGCGCATCGGCTGGGAGCTGCGGTTGGTGATCCAGGGCGGCTTGCGCATCCTCGAACGGATCGACCAGGTCGACGGCGACGTGTTCGCGCGCCGGCCACGGCTGAGGATGCCCGACTGGCTGCGCATGTCCGTGCGCGCGCTGGCGATGTGAGCGCGACGGCCCCGGCGATGAATCCCGACGAGTACTGCCAGCGCAAGGCCGCCGCCAGCGGCTCCAGCTTCTACTACAGCTTCCTGTTCCTGCCGCCGCCGCGCCGGCGCGCGATCACCGCGCTGTACGCCTACTGCCGCGAGGTCGACGACATCGTCGACGAGGTGCAGGACCCGGACGTGGCGCGAACCAAGCTCGCCTGGTGGCAGGCCGAGGTCGCCCGCCTGTACGCCGGCGAGCCCCAGCATCCGGTCACGCAGGCGCTGGCCCCGCACCTCGCCGCCTTCGGCATCGACCGCACCAGGCTGCTGCGCGTCCTCGAAGGCATGGCGATGGACCTGGCGCAGAACCGCTACCTCGACTTCGCCACCCTCGCCCGCTACTGCCACAACGTCGCCGGCGTGGTCGGCGAGATGGCCGCGGGCATCTTCGGCCCCAGCGACGAGCGCACGTTCGAGTACGCGCGCAAGCTCGGCCTGGCGCTGCAGCTCACCAACATCCTGCGCGACATCGGCGAGGATGCGCGCCGGGGCCGCGTCTACCTGCCGCAGGAGGACCTGCAGCGCTTCGGCGTGAAGACGGCCGACCTGCTCGCCGGCCGCTATGTCGACGGCTACCTCCCGTTGATGCGGTTCCAGGCGCAGCGCACCCGGACCGTCTACGCCGAAGCGCTGGCCGCATTGCCGGCCGCCGACCGCAAGGCGCAGCGGCCCGGGCTGATCATGGCCGCGATCTATGCCGTGCTGCTCGACGAGATCGAACGCGAAGGCTTTCGCGTGCTGCACCAGCGCGTCGCCCTGACCCCGGTGCGCAAGCTGTGGATCGCCTGGCGCACCTGGGTCTTCGGTCCTTCGTTCGGCCGCGGCGTGCCGGGGCCGACCTGACGTGGGCGCCCGGGTTGCGGTGATCGGCGCCGGCTGGTCGGGGCTCGCCTGCGCGCTCGAGGCCTCCGACCTCGGCCAGCAAGTGCACGTGGTCGATGCCGCGCCGCAGGCCGGAGGCCGCGCCCGCCGCGTTGAGGTCCGCCTCGGCGACCGCGACTTCCTGCTCGACAACGGGCAGCACCTGATGATCGGCGCCTACTCGGAGACGCTGTTGCTGATGCGCCGTTGCGGCGTGTCTGCCGACGCCGTGCTGCTGCGCCTGCCGTTCGAACTGCGCTACCCGGACGGCGTGTCGCTGAGGACTCGCCGCTGGCCCGCGCCCTGGCATCTCGCCGCCGCGCTGCTCGACAGCCGATTCTCGTGGGCGGCGAAATGGCGGGCGCTGGCGTTCGTGTCGCGCTGGCGCCGGCGCGGCTGGCGGTGCGATCACGACGCGCCGGCCAGCACGCTCTTCCCCGACTCGCCCGCCGAGCTGGTGGCGCGGCTCTGGCGGCCGCTGTGCCTGTCGGCGCTGAACGTGGAGCTCGAGCAGGCCTCCGCGCAGGTGCTGCTGAACGTGCTGCGCGATTCGCTCGACGGCGGTACCACCGCGGCCGATCTTCTGATCCCACGCCGTGACCTGACGGAGATCTTCGTCGCCCCGGCGCTGCGCCGGCTCGCCGCACGCGGCGTCCACCTCCAGCTGCGCAGTCCGGTGTGGCGCCTCGAGCGCACCGAGCGCGGCTGGCGGCTCGAGATGCGCGGCCAGGCAATCGATGCCGACGCGGTCGTGCTGGCGCTGCCGCCGGCGCGCGCGGCCGACCTGCTGGCCTCCTGCGCACGGCCGCAACTCGACGCCACGATCAAGGTCCTGCAGTCGATCCGGACCGCGCCGATCGCCACCGTCTACCTGCGCTACGCGCCGACGCTCAGGCTGCCGTTGCCTGCTTATGCGCTGCTCGACGATGCCGAGGCCGGCCGCTATGCCCAGTGGGTGTTCGACCGCGGCCAGCTCGATCCAACGCACGCCGGCGTGCTCAGCGCCGTGATCAGCGGCGCCGGCCGTGCCTTGCAGGCAGGCACCGATGCGGTCGCGGCTTCGGTCGCCGCGCAGCTCACCGCCGACCTCGGCCTGCCGGGGCCGCTGGCCACGGCAGTGCTGGCGGAGAAGCGGGCGACGATCGTTCCCGCGCCGGATCTGTTACGCCCTTCGACACGACTGCCCCTGCCGGCGCTGTACCTGGCGGGCGACTCCGCCGCCAGCGACTATCCGTCGACGCTCGAAGGATCGGTGCGCGCCGGCCGCGCCGCGGCGCGCGCGCTGGCCGCCGACCTGCCGAGCAACTGAAGGCGCGCCTCAGCGGACGCGCTCGATCGCCTCGGTCAGGCGGTCGACGGCGACGACCGTCATGCCTTCGATCGGATGCTTCGGCGCGTTCGCCTTCGGGATGATCGCCAGCGAGAAGCCCAGCTTGGCCGCCTCGCGCAGCCGCTCCTGCCCGCGCGGCGCCGGCCGCACTTCCCCGGCCAGGCCCACCTCGCCGAAAGCCACCATGCCGCGCGGCAGCGGCTTGTTGCGGATCGACGAAACGATTGCCGCCAGCACGGCCAGATCGGCCGCCGGCTCCTCGATGCGCACGCCGCCCACGGCGTTGGCGAACACGTCCTGGTCGAAGGTGGCAATGCCGCCGTGCCGGTGCAGCACCGCCAGCAGCAGGGCCAGCCGCTGCGGCTCCAGCCCGATCGCCAGCCGCCGCGGATTGGGCACGTGCGCGCTGTCGACCAGGGCCTGGATTTCCACCAGCAGCGGGCGCGTGCCCTCCTGCGTCACCAGCACGCAGGAGCCGGCCACGCCCGCATCGTGCTGCGACAGGAACAGCGCCGACGGGTTGGCCACGCCGCGCAGGCCGCGGTCGGTCATCGCGAACACGCCGAGCTCGTTGACCGCGCCGTAGCGGTTCTTCACCGCCCGCACGAGGCGGAACGACGAGTGCGGGTCGCCCTCGAAGTACAGCACGGTGTCGACCATGTGCTCGAGCACGCGCGGCCCGGCGAGCGCCCCTTCCTTGGTCACGTGGCCGACCAGCACCAGGCTCACGCCGCTGCGCTTGGCCGCGCGGGTGAGCTGCGCCGCGCACTCGCGCACCTGCGCCACCGAGCCCGGCGCCGACTGCAGTTGCGCCGAGTACAGCGTCTGGATCGAGTCGATCACCGCCACCTGCGGCTGCTCGGACTCCAGCGCCGCCAGGACGCGCTCGAGCGAGATCTCGGCCATCAGCCGCACCTGCTGCCCCTCGACGCCGAGCCGGCGCGCGCGCAGGGCGACCTGCGGCGCCGATTCCTCGCCGGAGACGTACAGCACTTTCATCCGCTGCGCCATCGACGCCAGCGCCTGCAGCAGCAGCGTCGACTTGCCGATGCCGGGATCGCCGCCGATCAGCACCACGCCGCCCGGCACCACGCCGCCGCCGAGCACGCGGTCGAACTCCGGCAGCCCGGAGGACTGCCGCGGCAGCTCGGTGGCGGCGATCTCGCCGAGCGTGTGCACTTCGGCGGTCGGTGCGATCGAGGCAAAGCGCGCCGGCGGCGCCGCTTCGAGCCGCGCTTCGACCAACGTGTTCCAGGCGCCGCACTGCGGGCACTGTCCCTGCCACTTGGGGCTGGCGCCGCCGCACTCGCTGCAGACGTACTGCGATTTCGCCTTGGCCACGTCAGCCGACCACCGCCACCGGCACCCGCGGCGCGAGCGCGCAGAGCAGTTCGTAGCCGACCGTGCCGCTGGCCTCGGCGACTTCATCGACCGGGACGTTCGCGCCCCAGAGCTCGGCCTCGTCGCCGACCTGCACCTGCGGCGTATCGGTGAGGTCGACGGTGATCATGTCCATCGACACCCGTCCGATCAGCGGCACGCGCTGCCCGCCAACCCACACCGGCGTGCCGTCCGGCGCCACCCGCGGATACCCGTCGGCGTAGCCGCAGGCGAGCACGCCGATCAGCGCGTCGCGCGCCGCCCGCCAGCGGCTGCCGTAGCCGACCGCAGCGCCGGAGGCCACACGCTGCACCGACAGCACCCGCGCCGTCAGCGTCATCGCCGGGCGCAGGCCGAAGGCCGCGGCGCTGCGGCCGACCATCGGCGTGGCGCCGTACAACGCAATGCCCGGTCGCACCGCGTCGCCGCCGACCTGCGGATGCAGCAGCAGCGCCGCCGAGTTGGCCAGGCAGCGCTCGCCGCGCCAACCGGCGCAGGCCTGCCCGAACCGCTGCAGCTGCGCGCTCATCGGCCCGGGTTCGGCCTCGGCGTCGTCGCGATCGGCGTTGGCGAAGTGCGTCATCAGCGCCGCCACGCGCACGCCGGCCAGCGCGTGCAATCGGGCGAGCGCGGCCGCGGTGGCCGCCGGAGGGAAACCCAGCCGGTTCATGCCGGTGTTGACCTTGACGTAGACATCGACCGGCACGCCCGGCCGGTGCGCCGCCAGCATGTCGATCTGCGCGCTGCTGTGCACGACCGTCGTCAGCCGCAGCTGCTCGACCTGCCTCAGGTCGGCGGGCGCGAAGACCCCTTCGAGCAGCAGGATCGGCTTGCGCCAGCCCCAAGCCCTCGCCCGCGCCGCTTCCTCGAGGTCGAGCAGCGCCAGGCCGTCGGCCTCGGCGAATCCCGGCAGCGTCCGCTCCAGCCCATGGCCGTAGGCGTTGGCCTTGACCACCGCCCAGACGCGGCGCCGCCCGGCATGGCGTCGCGCCACGGCGAGGTTGTGGCGCAGCGCGGCGAGGTCGATGGTGGCGACGATGGGGCGCGGCATGGATCGGCAGGCGGGCAGACCGCAGCATAAGGTGTCGCGCTGCGCGGCACGGTGTCGAGACCCTGCGTGATATAACGCCCGCGCCCCGGGCCGCAGCGCGGGCCCGGGCCCCATCCCTCCTTCCGGTCCATGCCCAGCCCGTCCCGGCGATGAAGCGCGGCTTCTACACGATCATGGCCGCGCAGTTCCTCTCGTCGCTGGCCGACAACGCGCTGCTGATCGCCGCCATCGCCCTGCTGCGCGACATCCGCGCGCCCGAGTGGATGACGCCGATGCTGAAGCTGTTCTTCTTCTTCTCGTACGTCGTGCTGGCGGCGTTCGTCGGCGCCTTCGCCGACTCGCGGCCGAAGGGCCAGGTGATGATGATCACCAACATGATCAAGGTCGCCGGCTGCGCGCTGATGTTCTTCTCGGTGCACCCGCTGGCGGCCTACGCGGTCGTCGGCCTCGGCGCCGCGGCCTACTCGCCGGCCAAGTACGGCATCCTGACCGAACTGCTGCCGCCGGAAAAACTGGTGGTCGCCAACGGCTGGATCGAGGGGCTGACCGTCGGCTCGATCATCCTCGGCTTCGTGGTCGGCGGCGTGCTGGTCTCGCCGGCAGTGGCCGCCAGCCTGCTGTCGTTCGACATGCCGCTGCTGAACACCGGCGTCGACCAGCCGGGCGAGGCCGCGGTGTCGGTGATCGCGGTCATCTACATCGCCGCCGCCGTCGTCAACACCTGGATCCCGGACACCGGCGCCCGCTATGCCCGGCAGCCGCGCTCCGCCCTGCGTCTGGTGCAGGACTTCGGCCACTGCGTCTCCACGCTTTGGGGCGACAAGCTGGGGCAGATCTCGCTCGCCGTGACCACGCTGTTCTGGGGCGCCGGCGCCACGCTGCAGTTCATCATTCTGAAGTGGTGCGAGTCGGTGCTCGGCATGACGTTGTCGCAGGGCGCGATCATGCAGGCCGTGGTGGCGGTCGGCATCGCCATCGGCTCGGTCGCGGCGGCGGCGCGGGTGTCGCTGAAGCGTTCGCTGTCCGTGCTGCCGGTCGGCGTCGCGATGGGCCTGCTGGTGTGCGCGATGGCGCTGATCGACTTCGCCAGCCTTCCGCCCGGCAACCTGAAGCTAGGCGCGACGACGATCACCTCGGCGATGGGCGTGGCCGCGGCGCTGATGGTCGTCGTCGGCGCGCTGGCCGGTTATTTCGTGGTGCCGATGAACGCGCTGCTGCAGCACCGCGGCCACGTGCTGCTGTCGGCCGGGCACTCGATCGCGGTGCAGAACTTCAACGAGAACCTGAACATCCTGGTGATGCTCGGCATCTATGCCTCGCTGATCGCCCTCGGCCTGCGGATCGAGACCATCATCGTCATCTTCGGCCTGTTCGTCGCCTCGGCGATGGTGCTGGTGATCATGCGCCACCGCTACAACCAGCGCCAGTTCGACTCGGTGTCGCTGATCGGCGAGGCACGGCACTGATCCGTCAGCGCGCTGCTTCGGCCTGCCCCGCGCAGTCCAGCGCCAGGCACAGGTCGGCCCAGGCCTTGGCCTTGTCGACGAGGTTGCGCAGCAGGTAGGCCGGGTGATAGGTGACGACCGCCGGCACGCTGCGCTCGCCGCTGCGCAGTCGATGGATCCGGCCGCGAAGCGCCGAGATCGGCGCCTCGGTATGCAGGACAGACTGCGCCGCGAAACGCCCCATCACGAGCACCAGCTCCGGACCGACCAGTTCGATCTGCCGCCGCAGGAAGGGCTCGCAGGCGGCGACCTCCTCCGGCTGCGGATTGCGGTTGCCGGGCGGGCGGCACTTCAGCACATTGGCGATGAACACCGGTTGCGAAGCATCGGCCTGCCGCGAGCGCCCGATCGCCGCCAGCATGTTGTCCAGGAGGCGGCCGGCCTGGCCGACGAAAGGCTCACCGCGCGCGTCTTCCTCGGCGCCCGGCGCCTCGCCGACGATCATCCACGGCGCGCGGCGGTTGCCGACGCCGAAGACGGTCTGCGTGCGCGACCTGCACAGGCCGCAGGCGGTGCACCCCGCCACGGCCTGCTGAAGCGCTTCCCAGTCCATCGAGGCGATCGCGGCGGCGCGCGCGCCGCCCGTCGCGGCCGTTGCCGGCATTCCCTCGGCGGGGTCGGCCGGCGCCGCGGGGCCCGGCGGCGCCTCGCGCAGCACCCACTCGGGGCCCAGCCCCATCGCCTGCCACAGCGCCGCGCGCACCGGGTCGAGGCTCATCGGGCCACTCCCGCGCAAGGTCCACGGCTCTCAAGGAAACGCCGGGCCGCCCCAAGTTTCCTTGGCCCCCGCGGGGGGCGGGCGGGACGCAGCCCGGCCCTGGGGGCACTGTGAAGGAAACGCCGGGCCGCCCCAAGTTTCCTTGGCCCCCGCGGGGGGCGGGCGGGGCGCAGCCCGGCCCTGGGGGCGCTCATAGCGGCACCCGCATCACGATGGCATCCTCGCGACGGTCGCGCGCGGGGTAGTAGCCGCGCCGCGTGCCGATGCGCACGAAGCCGTAGCGTTCGTACATCTTGATCGCCCCCGCGTTGCTCGGCCGCACCTCGAGCAGCATCGTGCGGGCGCCGTAGCTGCGCGCGTTCTCGGCCATCGTCTCCAGCATCCGCCAGCCGAAGCCGAACCGCTGGCAGGCGGGCGCCACCGTCAGGTTCAACAGGTGCGCCTCGTCGACGGCCATCATCATCACCGCATAGGCGATCAGCCCGCCGCCGCTGTCGCGCATCAGCCAGGCGCTGTGCCCGGCGCGCAGCGAGTCGAGGAAGTTGCCGTGCGTCCACGGAAACTCGTAGGCCGCCTGCTCGACTTGCAGGACCTCGGCGATATCGGCCGGGCGCATCGGCACCAGCGCTTCGGCCGCGTCGCGTGGCACGGCGCTCACCGGGCGGCCCTCACAACTGCGCTCCCGCGCGGCGCTCATCGATGGTCAGCGCCACGCGGTCGCGCACGTAAACCGGCGCAGCCAGCGCCGCCGGCACCGCCTGGCCCGAGGCGAGCGCCACCCGGCCCAGCGCCGCGATCGCGCCCGCGCCGGGACAGGCTTGCGGCGCCGTTGCGCAGGGCCAGCCTGCGTCGCTTCGCTGCCCCATGCTCACCGCGTTGCCGGCGATGAGGTCGGGCCCCCAGTGCTGGACAAGCTCAGGGAGCTCGGCCGCCGGGGACAGCGCCGGCGCGGACAGTTGCCTGGGCAGCCTCGACTCGATCGCGAAGGCGGCCCAGTAGATCTCCTCCATCCGCGCATCGATCGCGGTGAGGATCCTCCTCGCGAGCGGATGCTCTCGGCTTGCCGCCAGGGCGAGCGCGGCCAGGTTGCCGACGGGAATCACCGGCCTGCCGATGCCATAGGCCAGCCCCTGCGCGATGCCGCAGGCGATGCGCAGTCCGGTGAACGCTCCGGGCCCGGCGCCGAAGGCGACCGCGTCGCAGTCGGCGAGCCGCAGCCGATGCGCGTCGAGCAGCGCCCGCACCATCGGCAGGATCCGCTCGGAATGCCTGTGCCCTACGGTCTCGACCTGCTCGTCGACGACGTCGTCGAACGCCAGCGCCACCGAGCAGCGATCGGTCGCGGTATCGACAGCGAGCAGGGTCGTCGGCACGTCGGCGGCGGCGCCGCGACGATCGCGCGTGCGCCGGGGTCGGAAAGGCGAAGGATTCTATCTATCCGACGGCACTGCGAGGCGGCGTCGCGGGAGAGCCGTCACGGGCCGACGCGGATGACCCCGCGCTCGGCGTCCATCCGCTCGCGCCTGAGGCGATGCGCTTCGCGGACCTGGTCGCGCATCTGTCGCCGCTCCTCCGGCGTCATCGTCATCCGTGGCGGCATATCGCCGCCCTCGAAATGACGCCGTGGCCCCGAGGCTTCGCCATTGCCATGCGGCGGTCCGAGCCGCTCGCGCATCGCGCGGCGCTGCTCCGGATCGAGGCTGCGCCAGAGGTCCGCCTTCTGCTCCGGCGACAGCGACCGCCACAACCGTTCGCGCTGCTCCGGCGTCAGCCGCCGCAGCGGGTCGCCGCGCTCGGCAGGCACCGTGGGCCCGATGCGAGGCTCCAGCGGCGGGCCGGGCTGCGCCACCGCGACGGTGGCGGCCAACAGCATCACGATGAAGGCACTACGCTTCATTCAGACAGGGTCGGTCGGTTTTCATCTGCGGCTGCGACGATGCCCACATCATCGCGCCGGCAGCGGGTAAATTCTGTAACAGTTTGCGAACCCGGCGGCCCTGCCACGGGGCAGTTCGTAGCATCTCGATACCTTCGCAGCCGCAGGCACAAGGCGAAATGGCGCCCATGAGCCGCTCCACTCCACCGAAACTGATGGTCGTCGACGACGACCCGCGCATCCGCGAACTGCTGCGCCGCTACCTTACGGACAACGGCTTCTCGGTCTCGACCGCCGACAGCGGCGCCTCGATGAACCGGCTGTGGCAGCGCGAGCGCTTCGACGCGCTCATCCTCGACCTGATGCTGCCCGGCGAGGACGGACTGGCCATCCTGCGCCGCCTGCGCGGCGGCGGCGACGCGACGCCGATCATCATGCTCACCGCCAAGGGCGAGGACGTCGACCGCATCGTCGGTCTGGAAATGGGCGCCGATGACTACCTGCCCAAGCCGTTCAACCCGCGCGAGCTGCTGGCGCGCATCCACGCCGTGCTGCGGCGGCGTGCGCCCGACGAGGCGCCGGGTGCGCCGGCGCACGAGCCGCAGACAGTGAGCTTCGGCGAGTTCGTGCTCGACCTGTCGACCCGGCAGCTCACGAAGGGCGGCGAGCCGGTGGCCATCACCACAGGCGAGTTCGCGGTGATGAAGGCCTTCGCCCGCCATCCGCGGGTGCCGCTGTCGCGCGAGAAGCTGATGGAAATGGCCCGCGGCCGCGAGTACGAGGCCTTCGATCGCAGCCTCGACGTGCAGGTCTCGCGCCTGCGCAAGCTGATCGAGGCCGATCCCTCGAAGCCCAAGTACATCCAGACCGTGTGGGGCCTGGGCTACGTCTTCATCCCGGACGGCCAGAGCTGAGTGAAACGGCTGGCCTCGCCAGGCCTTTTCTGGCGCACCTACCTGCTGCTCCTGCTGTTGCTGGCCGCCAGCACGGTGGCCTGGCTGCAGAGTTTTCGCGTCTTCGAGCGCGAGCCGCGCGCGCAGCAGCTGGCCGAGCAGATGATCGCGATCGTCAACATCACGCGCAGCGCGCTCCTGTACTCCGACCCGATCGTGCGCCTGGCCCTGCTGGCCGACCTGGCCGACGAGCAGGGCCTGCGCATCGTGCCGCTGGAGCCGGCCGACGCCGCGCGCGAGTTCCCCGACACGCCGGTCCTGCGCCGCGCCAACGAGCGGATCCGTTCGGCACTCGGGCCGCGCACCCGCATCGCGGCCGAAGTCAATGGTGTGGCCGGGATCTGGGTCAGCTTTGCCATCGATGCCGACGAGTACTGGCTGTACATGGAGCGCGACCCGCTGGCGCGGGCCGTCGGCACGCAGTGGATCGGCTGGGCGGTGATCGCCGCCCTCGCCTCGCTGCTGGCGGCGGTGGCGATCACGCGCGTCGTCAACCGCCCTCTGGCGCGCCTGTCGCTGGCGGCGGCCGAACTCGGCGCCGGTCGCGCCCCGGAGTCGCTGCCGGAGACGGGGCCGGCGGAGATCGCCACCGTGAACGCGAGCTTCAACCGGATGGTGGCCGACCTGGCGCGCAGCGAGCGCGACCGGGCGGTGCTGCTGGCCGGCATCTCGCACGACCTGCGCACGCCGATGACGCGGCTGCGTCTCGAAGTCGAATTGAGCGACCTGCCGGCGGCCGTGCGCGCGCAGATGGTGGCCGACCTGGAACAGATGGACCAGATCGTGGCCCAGTTCCTCGACTACGCGCGCAGCGAGCCGTCCGAACCGTTGTCGTCGATCGACCTCTCCGCGCTGCTCGACAAGGCGATCGATGACAGCCGGCTCGGCCGCGACGAGACGGTGAGCCTCGAGCGTCGGGTCGAGCCCGGCGTGCGCATCGACGGCCGCCCGGTCGAACTCGGCCGGGCATTCGCCAACGTGCTGGGTAACGCCGACCGCTACGGCCGCGATCCGGCGAGCGGACGGCTGTCGCTGGAGATCGTGCTTCGCGTGGCCGCCGAGGCCGCGTTGATCGAGGTCGCCGATCGCGGCCCCGGCATCGCCGCGGACCAGATCGACGAAATTGTCAGACCGTTCGTGCGCGGCGACAACGCGCGCGGCGGCGCCAAGGGCGCCGGGCTCGGCCTGGCCATCGTCTCGAGGATCGCCCGTCAGCACGGCGGCGAACTGTCGCTGGCGCCAAACACGCCGAGCGGCCTGCGCGTAACGCTGCGCCTGCCGCTGAAGCCGCGGCACTGAGCGGGCGATCTGCCGATCGATCGCCCGGGTGCCGCCGGCGCGCGGGCGCTACGGTCCGCCCGGCGTCTCTGCGCGTCCGAGCAGTGCCACCGCCTGCGCCGCGATGCCTTCGCCGCGCCCGGCGAAGCCGAGCCGCTCGGTTGTCTTGCCCTTGATGCCGACGGCCTCCGGCGCCACGCCCAGCACCGGCGCGACGCGCGCCTGCATGGCGGCAACGTAAGGCGCGATCTTCGGCCGCTGGGCGACCACCACCGCGTCGACGTTGATCACCCGCCAGCCGGCGGCGTGGACGCGCAGCACCGCGCCTTGCAGCAGTTCGAGGCTGTCGGCGCCACGGTGCCGCGGATCGCCGTCCGGATACAGCCCGCCGATGTCGCCGAGGCCGGCGGCACCGAGCAGCGCGTCGGTGATCGCGTGCAGCAGCACGTCGGCGTCCGAATGGCCGAGCAGGCCGTGCGTCGACTCGACCGGCACGCCGCCGAGCACCAGCCTGCGGCCCGGCACGAGCGCGTGCACGTCGTAGCCGAGGCCAACGCGGATCACTTGACCCGGCCCTGCGAGCGCAAGATCGCCTCGGCGATGGTGAAGTCGCCGCGCGTGGTGACCTTGATGTTGGTCGGCGAGGCCGCCACCAGCAGCGGCTTCAGCCCCATGCGCTCCATCGCCGCCGACTCGTCGGTGACCTCGTGCGTCTTGGCGTGCGCCTCCAGCGCCCGCTTCAGGGTGCCGATGCGAAACATCTGCGGCGTCATCGCCAGCCAGGTCTCGTCGCGCCGCAGCGTCTGCTCGACGCGGAACTCGACGCCACGCTTGACGGTGTCGGTCACCTGCAGCGCCAGCAGCCCGCCGATCGGGTCGGAGCCGACGCGGTCGAGCAGCCGCACCAGGTCGTTGCGTGTCAGGCAGGGGCGCGCCGCGTCGTGCACCAGCACCCAGTCGTTGTCGTTGGAGCCCGGCAGCACCTTCAACCCGTTGCGCACGCTCTCGGCGCGCGACTCGCCGCCGACCGTGGCCACCGCCACGCGGCGGTCGAAGCCGATGCGCGCCCAGCGACCGTCGTTCGGCGCGACCACGATCAGCACCCGCTCGATGCGCTGGTCGCCGAGCATCGCCTCGACCGCGTGCTCCAGCATCGTGCGCGCGCCGAGCGCCTGGTACTGCTTGGGCACCGCGCCGCCGAAACGGGTGCCGCCGCCGGCGGCGGGGATCAGGGCGTAATACCTGGGAGCTTTGGTCACGGGTGCTTCTGTTGTTCTGCGGCGGCTCTTCGTGCGCGCCGGCGCGATCGGAGATACCGGCTTCCTATAATAGCCAGCGCGCGGTGGCCGGAGCCGATTTCGGTCACCGCGTTGTTCTTTCCGGACCACGCCTGACGGTCATCACGAAGTTCCGCTTGGATACGGCCTCCGCCACGGTTCCCGCGCTCGACGTGCCCACGGTGCAACCTGGCGCGCGCTTCGCGCTCGCCCGCCCGCCGGGCTCGGGCGACGCGCTGCTGGTTGCGAAGGCGGCCGGGCGGACGGGCGCACGCGGACAGCTGACGGTGGTGGTCTGCGCTGACGCGCTCGATGCGCAGCGCCTGGCCGAGGAGATCCCTTACTTCGGACCGCAGCTCGCCGTGCGGCAGTTTCCCGACTGGGAAACGCTGCCCTACGACATCCTGTCGCCGCACCAGGACCTGGTCAGCGAAAGACTGGCCGCGCTGCACCAGTTGCTGGCGCGCGATGCCCCCGGCGCGCTCGACGTGCTGGTCGTTCCGGCCACGACGGCGCTCGGCCGCGTGGCGCCGGCCGCCTATGTCGGCGGCCACACGTTCTTCTTCCGGCAGGGCCAGCGGCTGGCCGCCGATGCGCTGCGCGCCCGTCTGGTGGTGGCCGGCTACCAGCATGTGTCGCAGGTCGTTGCCCCGGGCGAGTTCAGCGTGCGCGGTGGGCTGATCGACCTGTTTCCGATGGGCGCGCCACTGCCGTTCCGGCTCGACCTGAACGACGACGTGATCGAGACGATCCGCGCCTTCGATGCCGACACCCAGCGCAGCCTGTATCCGGTGCCCGAGATCCGCCTGCTGCCCGGGCGCGAGTTCCCGCTCGACGAAGCCGCGCGCGTCGCCTTCCGTGGCCGCTGGCGCGAGACCTTCGAAGGCGACCCGAGCCGCTGCGGCGTGTACCGCGACATCGGCAACGGCATCGCCAGCGCCGGCATCGAGTACTACCTGCCGCTGTTCTTCGAGCAGACGGCGACGCTGTTCGACTACCTGCCTGCCGACAGCCTGCTGGTGCTGCACGGACCGATCGAGGCGGCGGCGCAGCGCTTCTGGACCGAGACCAGCGAACGCCACCGCTTTCTCTCCCGCGACGCGCAGCGCCCCTGCCTGCCGCCGGGCCGGTTGTACCTGACGCCGGAGGAGTTCTTCAGCGCCGCCAGGCCCTACGCGCGGCTGACGCTGGGCGATGGCCCCTCGGCACAGTTCGAGGCGCTGCCGCCGCTCGGCGTGCAGCGCAAGAGCGCCGATCCGCTGCAGCGCCTGCGCGAGTTTGCCGCCGCCTTCTCTGGCCACGGCGGACGCGTGCTGCTCGCCGCCGATTCGCACGGCCGGCGGGAGACGATCGCCCAGATGCTGCGCGAGTACGGCCTCGACTTCGGCGACAACGCCGACTTCGCCGGCTTCGTCGGCGGCGATGCGCGACTGGCGCTCGGCGTGGCGCCGCTGCACGGCGGCTTCGTACTGCCCGGCGCCGGGATCGCGCTGGTCACCGAAACGGAGCTTTACGAGACCAGTCCGCGCCGGCAGCGGGCGCGCCACCGCGAGAGGACCTCGAACGTCGAGGCGATGATCCGCGACCTCGCGGAACTGCGCGTCGGCGACCCGGTGGTCCACGTCGAGCACGGCATCGGCCGCTACCTCGGGCTGGAGTCGATGGATCTCGGCGAAGGCGCGGCCGAGTTCCTGCACCTGCAATACGCCAACGAGGCCAAGCTGTACGTGCCGGTGGCGCAGCTGCACCTGATCTCGCGCTACAGCGGCGCCGACCCGGACGCGGCACCGCTGCACCACCTGGGCGGCGCCGACTGGGAAAAGGCCAAGAAGAAGGCGGCGAAGCAGGTGCGCGACACCGCGGCGGAGCTGCTGAACCTGTACGCGATCCGCGCCTCGCGCAAGGGCCACGCGTTCGAGTTCAGCGCCCGCGACTACGAGACCTTCGCCGAGGGCTTCGGCTTCGAGGAAACGCCCGACCAGCAGGCGGCCATCGACGCCGTGCGGCAGGACATGAGCGCCGGCTTTCCGATGGACCGGCTGGTCTGCGGCGATGTCGGCTTCGGCAAGACCGAGGTCGCCCTGCGCGCCGCCTTCATGGCGGTGGCCGGCGGCAGGCAGGTCGCCGTACTGTGCCCGACCACGCTGCTGGCCGAGCAGCACACGCAGACCTTCCGCGACCGCTTCGCCGACTGGCCGGTGCGCGTCGAGGAACTGTCGCGCTTCCGCTCGGCCAGGGAAGTGAACGCGGCGGTCGCCGGCATCAACGCCGGCACGATCGACATCGTCATCGGCACGCACAAGCTGCTGACGCCGGAGCTGCGGTTCGACCGGCTGGGGCTGGTGATCATCGACGAGGAGCACCGCTTCGGCGTGCGGCAGAAGGAGCGGCTGAAGGCCCTGCGCGCCGAGGTCGACGTGCTGACGCTGACCGCCACCCCGATCCCGCGCACGATGGCGCTGTCGCTGGAAGGCATCCGCGAGTTCAGCGTGATCGCCACCGCGCCGCAGCGGCGGCTGGCGATCAAGACCTTCGTGCGCCAGGAGAGCGCGAGCCTGGTCCGCGAGGCCTGCCTGCGCGAACTGAAGCGCGGCGGCCAGATCTACTTCCTGCACAACGAGGTCGAGACGATCGAAAACCGCCGCGCGCGCCTGGCCGAACTGGTGCCAGAGGCGCGGATCGAGATCGCGCACGGGCAGATGCCCGAGCGCGAACTCGAGCGGGTCATGCGCGACTTCTATCAGCAGCGCTTCAACCTGCTGCTGTGCACGACGATCATCGAGACCGGCATCGACGTGCCGACCGCCAACACGATCGTCATCCACCGTGCCGACCGCTTCGGCCTGGCGCAGCTGCACCAGCTGCGCGGCCGCGTCGGCCGCTCGCACCACCAGGCTTATGCCTACCTGATGATCCCGGACCCGGAGGCGCTGACCAAGAACGCCGAGAAGCGGCTGGAGGCGATCCAGAACCTGGAGGAACTTGGCAGCGGCTTTTATCTCGCCATGCACGACCTGGAGATCCGAGGCGCCGGCGAGGTGCTCGGCGAGTCGCAGTCCGGCAACATGCAGGAAGTCGGCTTCGACCTGTACACGCAGATGCTCAACGCGGCCGTGCGCGCGCTGCGCGCCGGGCGCGAGCCCGACCTGCTGGCGCCGCTGCAGGCGGTGACCGAGATCAACCTGCATGCGCCGGCGCTGCTGCCGCCGGATTACGTCCACGACGTGCACCAGCGGCTGTCGCTGTACAAGAAGCTGGCCAGCTGCGACGACGACGATGCCCTGCTCGGGATGCAGGAGGAGCTGATCGACCGCTACGGCAAGCCGCCCGAGCCGGCCACGGCGTTGATCGAGACGCACCGGCTGCGCCTGCTGGCGGAGAAACTCGGCGTCAAGAAGATCGACGCGTCGAACGAAGTGATCGTGCTCACCTTCGTGCGCGAGGCGCCGATCGACCCCGCGCGCCTGATCGCGCTGCTGCAAAAGCGCAGGGACATGCGGCTGACCGGCCCGGAAAGGCTGCGCATCGAAGTGAAGACCAGCAGCCTCGCCGAGCGGCTGCAGCAGCTTCGCTCGGTGTTCAAGGCGATCGCGCCCTGAGGTGGTCGCCCGCCCGGCCGCGCACGTTGTGCTCCCAATGGACCTCGTCATCCAATCCGCAGGACTGCCGACCGCCGCGGTCGAGGCTTTCAAGGTGGCGTGCCTGGCCCGTCGCGTGCGGCGGTGGCTCGACAGCGCCCGCCTGGTCGAGATCCAGGACGACGCCGACACGCGCAAGGCCGCTGCCGCGCTCGCCGCCTACTGGAAGTGCGATGCGGCCTTCGTCAGCCCCGGCCTGAAGCTCTCCGACTTCCGGCTGCTGGCCCTCGACATGGACTCGACGCTGATCGACATCGAGACGCTCGACGAGATCGCCGTGCTGGCCGGCAGGGGCGCAGAAGTGGCGGCGATCACCGAGGCGGCCATGCGCGGCGAGGTCGCCGACTACCGTGAGAGCCTGCGACAACGGGTGGCGATGCTCGGCGGCGCCGACGCCGCGCTGCTGGACCGCGTCTACGACGAGAAGCTGAAACTCAGTCCCGGCGCCGAGCCCTTGATCCGCGCCTGCCGGACCACAGGCCTGAAGACGATGCTGGTGACCAGCGGCTTCGGCCATTTCACCGAGCGGCTGCGGCAGCGACTCGGCCTCGACTTCACGCGCTCAAACGAACTGGAGATCGCCGACGGCCGGCTGACCGGCCGCCTCGGCGGCCCCGCTGGCGTCGCGATCGTCGATGCGGAAGGCAAGGCACAGGCCCTGCGCGAGGCGTGCGCGGCGATCGGCTGCACGACCGGGCGCAGCATCGTCATCGGCGACGGGGCCAACGATCTCGCCATGATGCGGCTGGCCGGCCTGTCGGTGGCCTACCGGGCCAAGCCCGTGGTCGCCCGGCAGGCAATGCAGTCGCTGAACTTCAGCCCGCTCGACGGCGTGCTGAACTGGTTCGACTGAGAAACTACTCGACGACGAACCGCCCTTCGACGCCGCGATGCGAGTTGCCCTCGAGGTGGCAGTAGGCACGGTAGTCGCCACGGACCAGCGGCACGAAGTCGATCGTGAAATGCGGCTCTGTTGAATTTCTAGTGGGTTAGCAGGCGTGGGGCCCGACGCCGCCGATGCGCTGCACCGTCAGCCGGGAAGGCTGGCCCACGGCGAGGCGAACGACTTCCGGCGCGAAGCCCTGGTCACGCAACTCGACCCAGACCGGGATCGCGCGACTTAAGTCGGCGGTTGCCAGCGCATGCGTCCGTGCGTTCTCGGAAATCACCGGCACGCCCGCTTCCGTCGGCGCCGAATGCGAGCCGCCCGAAACGGTGACCTGGCAGCCCGCAACGAGCAGGGTGACCGTCGATGCCAATGCCGGCTTCATGTTCGAGGCGGCCCCCTGTTCCACTTGGCGAGTCTGCGACAACGCCCGCCACGCGCGCTTGACCTGCGCCAAGGCCAGGGCGCGCGCCGGCCGCCGGTCGGCGCGCATTACGGCAACTGCGCCCTGCCCTTGCACTCGACCGCATCGCCCGCACCGCCCGTGCGGCACACGTAGACGGTGCGATCGGTCGGATCGAAGAACCAGGCGAAGGAAATCCCGTTCGACGACGAGGTGCCGATCGGCGTGGCGTTGGCGCGCGCATCGAAGCGCGCTTGTGCCAGCGCGTGCAGCGCGTAGCCGGCCGCCAGAGCGGCAACGATCCAGGCAACGGGTCTGAGCATCGGAGTTCTCCTCGGTCAGTAGGTTCGGCACGCCATGCAGCGGGCAAGCGAGGCAAGGCACGGAGCGCGAAAGGGCCCCGACGCCCGCTGCAGGACGCATTGCGCGGGCCTGCCCGGCGCAGGGCCCGCCGGTCATGCCGCCAGGCCGCGCCGCCGGGGCGCTACATCCGCTCGAACACCGCGGCGATGCCTTGCCCGCCGCCAATGCACATCGTCACCAGCGCGTAGCGGCCGCCAGCGCGCTGCAGTTCATACAGTGCCTTGGTGGTGATGATGGCGCCGGTGGCGCCGATCGGGTGGCCGAGCGAGATGCCGCTGCCATTCGGGTTCACTTTCTTGGGATCGGCGCCGAGGTCGCGGGTCACCGCGCAGGCCTGCGCGGCAAAGGCTTCGTTGGCCTCGATCACGTCCATCTGCGCGACCGACAGGCCCACCTTCTTCATCACGTTCGCCGTCGCCGGCACCGGGCCGATGCCCATGTACTTCGGGTCGACGCCGGCATGGCCGTAGCCCACCAGCCGCGCCAGCGGCTTGACGCCGCGCTTCTCGGCCACCTCGCGCGCCATCAGCACCACCGCCGCGGCGCCGTCGTTGATGCCCGAGGCGTTGCCGGCCGTCACCGTGCCGTTGTCCTTGATGAACACCGGCTTGAGCTTGGCCATGTCCTCCATCTTTGCGCCGTCGCGGAAGTGCTCGTCGGTGTCGAACACCGTGTCGCCCTTCCGGCCCTTGATCGTGACCGGCAGGATCTGGCTCTTGAAGTGGCCCGCCTTGGTCGCCGCCGCCGCCCGGCGATGGCTTTCGACCGCCAGTTCGTCCTGCATCTGGCGCGTGATGCCCCACTTGGCCGCCACGTTCTCCGCGGTGACGCCCATGTGGATGTTCTGGAACGGGTCGTGCAGCGCCGCCACCATCATGTCGATCACCTTGCCGTCGCCCATCCGCTGGCCCCAGCGCGCCGACGGAAGCGCATACGGCGCGCGCGACATGTTCTCGGCACCGGCACCGATGGCGATGTCGGCATCGCCGAGCATGACCGTCTGCGCCGCGGAGACGATCGCCTGCAGCCCGCTGCCGCACAGGCGATTCAGCGTCAGGCAGGGCGTCTGTTCGCCGATGCCGCCGTCGAGCGCCGCGACACGGGCCAGGTACATGTCCCGCGGCTCGGTGTGCACGACGTTGCCGAACACCACGTGGCCGACCTCGGCGCCATCGACCCTGGCGCGGGACAGCGCCTCCTTGACCACCATCGCGCCGAGCTGGGTCGGCGGAAAGTCCTTCAGGCTGCCGCCGAAGGTCCCGATGGCGGTGCGAACGGCACTGACGACGACGACTTCACGCATGGCGGTCTCCTGGGCTGGGTGGACGGGCACGTGGCGCACATTCTGGCATGCGCGCCGGGCCTCGTCCGGGCGCGCTCATCACGCCTAGCCGCGCTGCCGCCCGGCGCAGGCGCGCGCGTCCCGCGCGCCGGCGCCGCGGCTAGAAGCGGCCGGTCAGGCCGATCAGCGCGCCGTACTGCGAGAACAGATCGCCGCTGATCACGGCAACGCAGCCACCCGAGCACAGGAACCCGCCGGAGCTGTCGACCAGCGAGAAGAAGCCGCGCAACTCGGCGCGCAGCGCGAAACGCCCGTTGAGCGGCCAGTAATAGCCGACGCCGAGGTTCAGCGACGGCGTGACCTCGGAGCCGTATCCCGAGCCTCCCGGGCTGAAGAACGTGGCGCCAACGCCGCCGACGACATAGGGCCCGCGCCCGATCGGCTGGTCGATGAACGCCGTGCCGCCGATGTGCAGGTGGCGCACAGTCAGGTCGAACGGGGAGTCGGTGCCGGGTGACAGCGTGGTCGACTGCTGCGCGAACTGCAGTTGCAGTTCGCGCGATGCGTCGAGATCCGAGCCGACAACCAGCATGAACGCGCCGGCGCTCTTCACCTCCGCGTCCGCCTTCGTCGTCTCGTTCTCCAGCCCGGAGCTGCCCAGGTAGCCGCCGTAAAGGCTCACCGAGACCTGCGCCGACGCCGGGGCGGCGGCCAGCAGTGCCGAGGCGGCCGAGGCCGCGAGAACATGGGCGATGGATTTCATGGCGCGTGAGGCTTCCTTGAAGGTGCCGCCACCGGCAGGCGACCCGGGCGCTGCATCATGGCGGCGAAGGTTGAGCGGGAGGGGTTGACGGGCCCGCGCATTTTCCGCCCGGCGCGGGAGCTTGGCCAGACCAGCGTCGCAGGCCCCGGGGCCGGGGAACTGACATCGGTGTCACGCCAGTGTGCCCTGCAGGTCGTGCGGGCCCGAGCCGGTGATCGTCACGTCGACAAAGTCGCCGGCCGCCAGTTTCCGCCGCCCGGTCCGCAGGTGGACCACGCCGTCGATCTGCGGCGCATCGGCGGCGCTGCGTCCCACCGCGAGCTTCGGGCCGACCTCGTCGACCAGCACCCGCTGCACGCTGCCGACCTTGCGTGCCAGGCGCCGCGCCGAGATCGCCTCCTGCGCCTGCATCAGGCGGGCGCGCCGCTCCTCGCGCACTTCAGCCGGCAGCTGGCCAGCGAGCGCGTTGGCCGCCGCGCCGTCGACCGGCGAGTAGGCGAAGCAGCCGACGCGGTCGAGCTGCGCCTCGCGCAGGAAGTCCAGCAGGTGCTCGAACTCCGCCTCGGTCTCGCCCGGAAAGCCGGCGATGAAGGTCGAGCGGATCGTCAGCTCCGGGCATATTGCGCGCCAGGCGCGAATCCGCTCGATGTTCTTCTCGCCGGAGGCGGGCCGCCTCATCGCCCGCAGCACGCGCGGGTGCGCGTGCTGGAACGGAACGTCGAGGTAGGGCAGCACCTTGCCCTCGGCCATCAGCGGGATCACCTCGTCGACGTGCGGGTACGGATAGACGTAGTGCAGGCGGACCCACACGCCCAGCCGGGCGAGCTCCTGCACCAGCGCGGTCATCCTCGTCCTGACCGCACGGCCGCCGACGAAGTCGAGCTTGTACCTGACGTCGACGCCATAGGCGCTGGTGTCCTGCGAGATGACGAGGATCTCGCGCACGCCCTGCCGGACCAGGTTCCCGGCCTCGCGCAGCACCTCGCCGATCGGCCGCGAGACGAGGTCGCCGCGCATCGACGGGATGATGCAGAACGTGCAGCGATGGTTGCAGCCTTCGGCGATCTTCAGGTACGCATAGTGCCGCGGCGTCAGCTTGATGCCGGCCGGCGGCACGAGGTCGGCGAACGGGTCGTGCGGCCTCGGCAGGTGCTCATGCACGCGGGCCAGCACCTCGTCGGCCGCGTGCGGCCCGGTGACGGCGAGCACCTTCGGGTGCACCTTGGCCACCAGGTTCTCGCCGCCGTCTTTGCGCGCGCCGAGGCACCCGGTGACGATGACCCTGCCGTTCTCGGCCAGCGCCTCGCCGATCGCATCGAGGGATTCGCGCACCGCTTCGTCGATGAAGCCGCAGGTGTTGACCACCACCAGGTCGGCGCCCTCGTAGGTGCCGCTCATCGCGTAGCCCTCGGCGCGCAGCTGCGTGAGGATGCGCTCGGAGTCGACCAGCGCCTTGGGGCAACCGAGGGAAACGAACCCGACGGTGGGCGATTTCATCGACGGCGGAGCGGTCATCGGGCCGCGTCGAGTGCGACCGCGCGCTTGACGCGGGCCGGTCTCCACCGCACCCGGCGCCGCCCGCGGGCGGTTCACTTCTTCTCGGGCGGAAACTGGAAGCCGGTGAACATCGAGCGCGCCTGCTGGCTCATGTTCTCCTGCATCTGCATGAACAGGTCCTTGGACTGCTCGATGTAGCTGGACATCATCGACTGCAGCATCGGCGCCTGCATGTTGACGAACTGCGCCCACATGTCGGGGCCGACCTTGTTGCTGTCGTAGAACGCGCGGCTCTGCTCCTGCAGCTTGTTCTGGATGTCGACGAAGGCCTGCACGTTCTTCTCGAGGTACGAGCCCATCATGCCCTGCATGGCGTTGCCGTAGCTGCGGATGATCTGCGACAGCACCGGCGGCGTGAACATCGGCTGCCCTTCCTGCTCCTCTTCGAGGATGATCTGCATCAGGATCTGGCGCGTGAGGTCTTCGTTGCTCTTGGCGTCGGCGACCTTGAACTCCTCCTGGTCGAGGACGAGCTGCTTGACGTCGGCCAGGGTGATGTAGCTGCTGGTCTGCGTGTCGTACAGGCGGCGGTTCGGATACTTCTTGATCAGGCGCGCGGCAGCCATGTCCAGTCTCCTTCGGTTGGCGGTGGTGTGTGCTGCAACGCGACGCGCCGAGCCCTGCCGCCGTGCAAGTGCAGCAAATTGTAGCCAAAGGCCCGACCCCTCCGCCCTTCGGGGCAACGGCGGGCGTCATCCCCGCCGTTGGCGCCGGACGGCCGCCTCCCGCGGGGCGTCAGCCCATGTGCAGGCCACCGTTGCAGCTAAAGTCGGCGCCGGTGGTGAAACCGGAGTCCTCGCCGGCGAGCCAGGTGACGATCGATCCGATCTCGTCCGGCGTGCCCAGCCGCTTGACCGGAATGGTCTCGACGATCTTCTCCAGGATCGCCGGCTTGATCGCCTTGACCATTTCGGTGCCGATGTAGCCCGGACTGACCGTGTTCACGGTGACGCCCTTGCTGGCGAGTTCCTGCGCCAGCGCCATGGTGAAGCCGTGCATCCCGGCCTTGGCCGCCGAGTAGTTGGTCTGGCCGGCCTGGCCCTTCTCGCCGTTGACCGACGAGATCTGGATGATCCGGCCCCAGCCCTTCTCGACCATGTCCGGCACCACCTGCTTGGTGACGTTGAACATGCTGTTCAGGTTGGTGTCGATCACCGCGTCCCAGTCCTCGCGGGTCATCTTAAGGAACAGCCGGTCGCGGGTGATGCCGGCGTTGTTGACCAGCACGTCGATCGGCCCATGCTCGGCCTTGGCCTTGGTGAAAGCTTCGACCGTCGAGTTCCAGTCGGCGACATTGCCCACCGACGCGTGGAACGTGAAGCCGAGCGCCTTCTGCTCGCCGAGCCACTTGTTGAAATCGCGGGTCGGGCCGCAGCCGGCGATGACCTTGAAGCCGGCCTTGTGCAGCCGCTGGCAGATCGCCGTGCCGATGCCGCCCATCCCGCCGGTGACGTATGCAACTTTTGCCATCGCTGTCTCCTCTTTTCAGTGAAAAGTCAAAGGTGAAATGCCAGGCGCGAATCGTGGATCGGCGCGCCTATCTCTCCACGGCGAGCGCCACGCGCATGCCGCCGACGATGCACAGCGACGCCAGCCCAATTTCTGGCGTCGCGGCGCCGCATCTCGTGCAGCAGCGTGACCGGGATCCGCCAACCGCACCACGGCGCCAAGCTCTAGCGCCGGCGTCTTCGCCAACGCGCCGCCGCCCCTGCCGATTACGGTGCGCGCCGCCGCGACGATCACTGCCTGCTGCACGTCACTTCCTCGAAATGGCTTCGCTGTCCTGGCGTCGCCGGCCGCGGGCCGGTGGCTGCCCGGCGGCTACGCCTTTTCTTTCACGTACCGTCCCGGC
>Ga0114939_10000834_pt1 | contig 25374 bp, 21 predicted proteins | sample AshMeaCrysSpring_FD_87196 | JGI IMG/M metagenome (GOLD analysis project Ga0114939, IMG submission 87196) | Groundwater microbial communities from Big Spring, Nevada to study Microbial Dark Matter (Phase II) - Ash Meadows Crystal Spring | ecosystem: Environmental > Aquatic > Deep subsurface >...
CCGCGCCACCCGGGCGCGGATGTCGATGGTTATGTCACCTACAGCAATGTCAACGCGGTCGAAGAGATGGTCAACATGATCTCGGCCTCGCGCTCTTACCAGAACAACGTCGAAGTCATGAATACCGCCAAGACGCTGCTGCTGAAGACGCTGCAGATGGGGCAGTCATGAGCGCGACGGGCCGTTCCCGAGCGCTCGTCCCGGAGCGCGCAGCGCGGAGGGTTGCCTTATGAGCACGATCTCGGCGCTGGCCGACAACCTGAACGCCGCCGCCGGCGCGAAGCCGGCAACCCGGAACGAGCTCGGCAGCGAGGACCGCTTCCTCAAGCTGCTGGTGGCGCAGATGCAGAACCAGGACCCGATGAACCCGCTGGACAACGCGCAGGTGACCAGCCAGATGGCGCAGATCAACACCGTCAGCGGCATCGACAAGCTCAACACCACCGTTGCCGGCCTGAACAGCCAGCTGGTGCAGCTGCAGGCGCTGCAGGGCGTGACGCTGGTCGGGCGCGAGGTCACGGTGCCAGGCGACCGGCTCGCCGTCGACGACGGCATCGGCGTCGGCGGCTTCGAGCTGAGCTCGGCCGCGGACCACGTCAGGATCGAGGTCCTCAACGCCGCCGGCCTGGTGGCCGGCAGCCTGGACCTGGGTGCGATGGGCAGCGGCCGCCATGCCTTCGAATGGCCGTCCGGCACGGTGCAGGACGGCGACGGCTACCGCTTCCGCGTCACCGCCACCAGCGGCAGCGCCAGCGTGCTCGCCGGCACGCTGATGCGCGACCGCGTCGACGCGGTGAGCAGCAGCGGCAGCTCGCTGAACCTCGAGCTGCAGCATTCCGGCCCGGTGTCCTACGACACCGTGAAGGCCTTCAACTGAACCCCTCTTCCACCAGGAGCCGCGCATGAGCTTCCAGCAGGGCCTGTCGGGCCTGAACGCCTCGAGCAAGAACCTCGAGATCATCGGCAACAACATCGCCAACGCCAACACCTACGGCGCGAAGACGGCGCGCGGCGAGTTCGTCGCCGTCTACGCCACCGCGCTCAACGGCGCCGGCAGCAACCAGGTGGGCATCGGCACCAACCTGGCGACCGTGGCGCAACAGTTCACGCAGGGCAACGTGTCGACCACCGAGAATCCGATGGACCTGGCGATCAACGGCGCCGGTTTCTTCCAGATCAGCGACGGCCGCAGCCCGGTGACCTACACGCGCAACGGCCAGTTCAAGATCGACCGCGACGGCTTCATCGTCACCAACAGCCTGGAGAAGCTGATGGGCTACCCGGCCGACGGCAACGGCGTGATCCAGCCCGGCCAGGCGGTGCCGCTGCAGCTGCCCACCGGCGGCATCGACCCGAATCCGACGACACGTGCGCAGATGGAGCTCAACCTCGATGCGCGCAAGGCCGTCACCGCGCCGGCGGCGGCGCCGCTGATCGACTTCGCCGACGCCTCGACCTACAACAACGCCACCTCGCTGACGGTGTACGACGCCAAGGGCCAGGACGTGGCGATGAGCCTGTACTTCCAGAAGTCGGCCAACGACGAATGGAACGTCTTCGCCACCGCCAACGGCACGACCGTGGGCGGCGTGCCCGGCGCGCCGCTGCCGATCACCACCATCACCTTCCAGAGCAACGGCAGCGGGCCGATCGTGCCGAACGCGCCGGTGGCCATCAACGTGCCGGCGTCGAACAATGCGCAGGGCGCCCAGACCGAGCCGATCAACGGCCTGCTCATCGACCTGAGCGGCGCCACCCAGTTCGGCTCGGCCTACGGCGTCACCGACATGCGGCAGGACGGCTACACCGCGGGGCTGCTGACCTCGGTCTCGGTCGAGCCCGACGGCATCATCATGGCGCGCTACTCGAACGGCCAGTCCAAGCCCTCGGGCCAGATCGAGCTCGCCAACTTCCGCAACCCGCAGGGCCTGCAGCCGCTGGGCGACAACGCCTGGGCGCGCACCTACGCCTCGGGCGACCCGGTCATGGGCGTGCCCGGCGACGGCAACCTGGGCGTGCTGCAGGCCGGCGCGCTCGAGGAGTCCAACGTGGACCTGACCGGCGAGCTGGTCAACATGATCACCGCGCAGCGCATCTACCAGGCCAACGCGCAGAGCATCAAGACCCAGGACCAGGTGCTGCAGACCCTGGTGAACCTGCGCTGACGGGCGCTGACCGCGCCGCCGGAGGCCGCCGATGGACCGCATGATCTACCTGTCGATGTCGGGGGCGAAGGCCATGCTGCAGCGCCAGGACATCCTGGCGCACAACCTGGCCAACGTCTCGACCAACGGCTTTCGCGCCGAGCTGGCGGCCTTCCGCGCCGTGCCGGTGCGCGGCGACGGCGCGAGCACGCGCGTCTACGCGCTCGAATCGACGCCCGGCCACAGCGACGCGCCGGGCGTGGTGCAGAGCACCGGCCGCGCGCTCGACGTGGCGGTGTCGGGCAAGTCGTGGCTGGCCGTGCAGGGCCTGGACGGCACCGAAGCGTACACGCGCGCCGGTGCGCTGGACATCGATGCCGAGGGCCAGCTGGTGACGCGCGGCGGCCTGCCGGTGCTGGGCGACGGCGGGCCGATCAGCGTGCCCGCCAATGCGCAGATCGACATCGGCGCCGACGGCACCGTCAGCGCCAAGGTCGGCCACAACCGGGCGCAGGTGCTGGGACGGCTGAAGCTGGTGACGCCCGAAGAGCGGCTGGTGCGCGGCGACGACGGCCTGTTCCGCTCGCCCGGCGGCGAACTCGACGCCGACCCGGCCGCGCGCGTGCAGCAGGGCGCGCTCGAAGGCAGCAACGTCAGCGCCGTCGAGACCATGGTGGCCATGATCAGCGCGGCGCGCCAGTTCGAGCAGCAGATGAAGATGCTGCAGACCGCCGAACAGAAGGAGCAGGCCGCGACCCGGCTGCTGTCCAACAGCGCGACCTAGCGCGACCTGGAGCGACCCGGCGCGCCGCCCGCTGTGCCAAGATGCGGCCCGCCGGCGCGATCGGCCGCGGCGGCGATGCCGGAGACACCCCCTGAGCGCCGACGCCTACCGCCACCTGCCGCATCTGCGCGAGCGCATCGCGCCGGCGGAAAATTCGGCGCTGCGCATCACGCCGGAGGTGATGGCGCGCTGGGACGAGCGCGCGCGGCAGCAGGGGCAGGGCCCGGACTGGCGCCTCTCGGACGCGCAGCTCGAGGCCGCGCGCCGCGCGCTGCTGGCGCCGCTGGGCGAGGGCAGCGACCTCTGGGTCTTCGGCTACGGCTCGCTGATGTGGGACCCGGGCTTCCACTTCTGCGAGGTGCGGCTGGCCACCTTGCCCGGCCACCGGCGACGTTTCAGCTGCCGCACGCAGATGGGGCGCGGCTCCCCCGAATGCCCGGGCCTGATGCTGGCGCTGGAGCCCGGCGCCGACGACTGCGCCGGCCTGGCCTTCCGCATCCACGGGCCGCTGGCGGCGCAGGAATCGGCGCTGCTGTGGCGCCGCGAGATGATCCGCGGCCTGTACCGGCCGCTGCTGCTGCCGGTGCAGACGCCGCAGGGCGCCGTCGAGGCGCTGGTGTTCCGCGCCAACGACGGCCATCGCGACCACGTCGGCGAGCTGCCGCTGGACGAGACGGCGGCGATGATCGCGCGCGCCGCCGGCGTGCTCGGCTCGAACCGGCAGTACCTGGAGCAGCTCGTCTGGCAGCTGGAGCACCTGGGCCTCGACGACCCCTACCTGATGCGGCTGTACGCGCGCGTGCGCCAGTTCGGCTGAGCCGAGAGGCGAACTGCTGCTGGCCGGCGCCGGGCCGGGCATGGCGGCGGCCCGCCTCGCCGGCCTGCAGCGCGTGTAAGAAGCGGCCGGAAGAACGCCCTTTTCGCTTGGCCATGCCACCGGGGTTGGCCGGACACTGGCCATCGAAACCACCGGGAGCCGGCAGATGAATCGTTCGCTTTGGATCGCCAAGAGCGGCATGGAGGGCCAGCAGTTCAAGCTGGACACCATCGCCAACAACCTGGCCAACGTCGGCACCAACGGCTACAAGCGCGGCGGCGTGGTGTTCGAGGACCTGATGTACGACAGCCTGCGCCAGGTCGGCGCGGCCAGCAGCGACCAGACGCAGCTGCCCACCGGCCTGCAGGTGGGGCTGGGCGCGCGCGTGTCGGCGTCGACGCGCAACTTCAGCCAGGGCAACCTGCAGCAGACCGGCAACAACCTCGACATCGCCATCAAGGGCCAGGGCTTCTTCCAGATCCAGCTGCCCGACGGCAGCACCGCCTACACGCGCGACGGCTCGTTCCAGCTCGACGCGACCGGCCAGATCGTCACCGCCAGCGGCCACCTGCTGCAGCCGGGCATCACCGTCCCCGCCAATGCGCAGACGGTGACGGTCGCGGCCGACGGCACGGTCAGCGTGACGCTGCCCTCGCAGGCGGCGCCGCAGACGGTGGGCCAGCTGCAGCTGGCCACCTTCATCAACCCGGGCGGCCTGGAGCCGCGCGGCCAGAACCTGTATGCCGAGACCGCGTCCTCGGGCCAGCCCAGCAACGGCGCGCCCGGCAACGACGGACGCGGCGCGCTGATGCAGGGCTACGTCGAGGGCAGCAACGTCAACGTGGTGGAGGAGCTGGTGGCGATGATCGCCACGCAGCGCGCCTACGAGCTGAACTCCAAGGCGATCCAGACCACCGACCAGATGCTGGCGCGGCTGGGGCAGCTGTGATGCGGGCGCTGCTCGTGGCCTGCGTCGCCGCCGCGCTGAGCGGCTGCCTGACGATGAATCCGCGCGTCGAGGTGGCCGAGCCGACGAACGCGGTCCCGCGCACGCCGCCGCCGCCGGCAGCCGGCAACGGCGCCATCTTCCAGGCCGCCCAGTACCGCCCGCTGTTCGAGGACTACCGTGCGCGCCACCGCGGCGACACGCTGAACGTGAAGATCGTCGAGAAGGTGGTCGCCAGCCAGAAGTCGACCAGCACGGTCGACAAGAGCGGCAAGGTCGACGCGACGGTGACGGCGCTGCCCTACATCAAGCCCGGCGCGCTCTCGCGCGCCAGTGCCGAGGGCACCAGCAGCAACACCTTTGCCGGCAAGGGCGCCACCGAGAGCAGCAACGACTTCTTCGGCAGCATCACCGTGCTCGTCACCGACGTGCTGCCCAACGGCCACCTGCTGATCTCCGGCGAGAAGCAGATCGGCGTCAACAGCAACGTCGACGTGCTGCGCTTCTCGGGCCAGGTCGACCCGCTGCTGATCCAGGCCGGCAACACCATCCCGAGCGCGCAGATCGCCAACGTGCGCGTCGAGCACCGCGGTCGCGGCCAGCAGGCCGACGCGCAGACCATCGGCTGGCTGAGCCGCTTCTTCCTGAACATCCTGCCGATATGACGACCCCGCCGGTGCGCACCGCGTCCGCCCCGAACCTGCCGCTGGCGCCCGGCCCGGGCGCCGGCGAACCCGCCCACGCCGCCGCCGAGCGGCTGGTGCGGCGCATCGTCTGGCTGGCCTTCATGGTGGCCGGCGCGGCGCTGTGGTGGCCGCTGGATTCGCAGGCCGCGCGCGTCAAGGAAGTCTCGTCGGTGGCCGGGGTGCGCCCCAACCAGCTCACCGGCTACGGGCTGGTGGTCGGCCTCGACGGCAGCGGCGACCAGACCACGGCCGCGCCCTTCACCTCGCAGAGCCTGATCTCGATGCTGCAGCAGCTGGGCGTGACCCTGCCGCCGGGCACGAATCTGCAGCTGCGCAACGTGGCGGCGGTCATGGTCACGGCGGTGCTGCCGCCCTATGCCATGCCGGGGCAGGCGGTGGACGTCAACGTGTCGTCGATCGGCAACGCCAAGAGCCTGCGCGGCGGCACGCTGGTGTCGACACCGCTGAAGGGCGTGGACGGCCAGATCTACGCGCTGGCGCAGGGCAACCTGGTGATCGGCGGCGCCGGCGCGGCGGCCAACGGCTCGAAGGTGGTCATCAACCAGCTGTCCAGCGGCCGCGTGCCGGCCGGCGCCACCGTCGAGCGCAGCGTGCCGAACCACGCGCTGCAGGGCGACACGCTGCAGCTGGCGATGCACGCCACCGACTACCAGACGGCGAGCGCGGTGGCGCAGGCCATCAACCAGGCGAAGGGGCCGGGCACGGCGATCGCGCTCGACGGGCGCATGGTGCGCGTGAGCATGCCGCCCGAACCGGAGCGCCGCGTCGCCTTCATGGCCGAGATCGAGAACCTGCCGGTGCAGCTGGCCAGGCCGGCGGCCAAGGTCATCCTCAACGCGCGCACCGGCTCGGTGGTGCTGAACGAGTCGGTGACGCTGGGCGCCTGCGCGGTGGCGCACGGCAACCTGGCGGTGACGATCTCGACCACGCCCACGGTCAGCCAGCCGGGCCCGCTGGCCAACGGCCGCACCGTCGTCACCGAGCAGTCGGACATCTCCATCACCACCGGCTCCAAGGCCATGATCGAGATGCCGGCCGGCGTCAGGCTGAGCGACGTGGTCAAGGCGCTGAACGCGATGGGCGCGACGCCGCAGGACCTGCTGGTGATCCTGCAGGCGATGAAGAGCGCCGGCGCGCTGCATGCCGAGATCGAGGTGATATGACCCCCTGCGCAGCGCCTGCGGCGCTCCCCCCCAGGGGCGCGCCACGAGCGGCCCGGCCGGGCCGGCTCCGCCGTGGCCGCTCGACGTCGCAGCACTCTGCGCCGATGCGGTCCCGGTGCGCAACCTCATGAACGCACCGCCGAACACCTCCCGCCTGGCCGGCGACGCGCAGTCGCTGGCCGCGCTGCGCACGCGGGCCGCGACCGACCCGAAGGGCGCGGTGCGCGAGGTCGCGAAGCAGTTCGAGGCGCTGTTCATGCAGGAGCTGATGAAGAGCATGCGTGCGGCGACGCTGGCCTCCGGCATGCTCGAGAACGAAGGCAGCAGGCTCGGCACCGACATGCTGGACCAGCAGTTCGCGACGCAGATGACCGGCCTGCCCGGCGGCCTCTCCGACGCGATCGCGCGCCAGCTGGAGCGGCAGATGGGCATGGCGCCGGGACCGCTGGCGACGGCCCGGCCCGCGGCGCCGCTGCCCGCGGAGCGGCCGACGCGCATCCCGGACAAGAGCGCGGCGGCCTTCGTGCAGCAGCACCTGCAGGCCGCGCAGGCGGCCGAGGCGCGCACCGGCATCCAGGCGGGATTCATGATCGGCCAGGCCGCGCACGAGAGCGGCTGGGGCCGGCGCGAGATCCGCCATGCCGACGGCAGCCCGTCCTACAACCTCTTCGGCATCAAGGCCGGCGCGGACTGGAAGGGGCCGGTGGCGCAGACGCTGACCACCGAGGTGATCGACGGCCGTGCCGTGAAGAGCGTGGCGCGCTTCCGCGCCTACGGCAGCTATGCCGAGTCCTTCGCCGACTATGCGAAGCTGATGACGAGCAGCCCGCGCTACCAGGCGGTGCTGGCGCAGGGCCGCGACGCCGGCGCCTTCGCCAGCGGACTGCAGCGCGCGGGCTACGCCACCGATCCGGACTATGCGGACAAGCTGACACGGGTCATCAACACGGCGCTGCGCCTGCAGCGCGCCAGCACGTGAGCCGGCGCGCTGCGGCGATGTGCGGCCCTGCGCTGCGCGCGCGGCCGGCGGCGGGGGGGGCGCAATGAGCGCGTCCTCGCTGTTCTCGCTGGGCACCGAGGCCATGGTGGCGAGCTATTCGGGCCTGTCGACCACCGGCCACAACATCTCCAACGCCAACGTCAAGGGCTATTCCCGCCAGCAGGTCGAGCTCGCCACCGCGGCGGGCCAGTTCAGCGGCGCGGGCTTCTTCGGCAAGGGCGTCGACGTGAGCACGGTGACGCGCGCGCACGACGCCTTTCTGACGCGCGAGGCCGCCACCTCCGCGTCGCTGGCGTCGATGGACCAGAGCCGCCTCGACCTGCTGCGGCAGCTGGAAGCGGCGCTGCCCATCGGCGAGCAGGGCGTCGGCCATGCGGCGGGGCAGTTCCTGAATGCGATGGTCGACCTCTCGGCGCGGCCGACCGATGCGGCCACGCGCCAGGTGGTGCTGGCCCGCGCCGGCGAGGCCGCGGACCGGCTGGCGGCCGCGGGGCGGCAGCTGGACGTGCTGCAGTCGGCGGTGAGCGAGGAGCTGCGCAGCCATGTCGCGCAGGTCAACCAGCTGGCCGGCAGCATCGCCGAGCTGAACCAGCGCATCGCCTCGGTGCTCGGCCTGGGGCACACGCCGAACGACCTGCTCGACCAGCGCGACCAGGCGCTGGCCGAGCTGAGCACCAGGCTGCAGCTGAGCACGGTGGAGGCCGACGACGGCACGCTGACGGTGTTCATCGCCGGCGGGCAGCGCCTGGTGCTGGGCACGCAGACGCAGCCGCTGACGGTGCAGGTCGACCCGACCGACGCCACGCGCGCGGCGCTGGGTCTGTCCGAGAGCGGTTTCGTGCGCCTGCTGCAGGTGCAGGAGCTGGGCGGCGGCGCGGTCGCCGGCCTGCTGCGCTTCCAGAACGAGGACCTGGTCGACGCCCGCACCGGGCTGGGCCAGCTGGCGGCAGCGCTGGCCGGCAAGGTCAACGGGCAGCAGGCGCTCGGGCTGGACCTGAGGGACCCGCCGGGCAGCGGCGCGCCGATCTTTGCCGCCGGCGCCCCGGCGGCGCTGCCCGACGCCCGCAATGCAGTGGATGGCGCGGGCCAGTTCATCGGCCAGGTCGACCTGACCGTGACCGACGCGACCCAGCTGCGCGCCAGCGAGTACGCGCTGCGCGCCGACCCCGCAGGCGCGCCCGGCGTGTGGGAGCTGACGCGGCTGCAGGACGGCCTGGTGCGCAGCATCGTCAGCGGCGACGTCGTCGACGGCATGCGCATCGACATCGGCGTGCCCGCGCCCGCGGCCACCGACCGCTTCCTGCTGCAGCCGGTGACGCGCGCGGCCAACGGCATGCGCCGCATGCTCGACGACGTGCGCGGGCTCGCCGCGGCGTCGCCGCTGAGCGCGGACGCCGCCGCAGGCAACGCCGGCAGCGGCAGCGTGGCCGCGCTGCGCGTCGTCAGCAGCTCGGCCGACCCGGATCTCAGCGCCACCATCACCTTCACCAGCGACAGCGGCGACTACAGCTGGGAGCTGCGCGACCGCGTCACGAACCTGCTGCAGTCCAGCGGCGTCGGCGTGTGGAGCGCGGGCACGCCGATCGCGCTCAACGGCTTCGAACTCGACCTGAACGGCGTGCCGCGCAGCGGCGACGCCTTCAGCGTCACCCAGACGCTGTATCCGGCGTCCAACAACGGCAATGCGCTGGCCTTCACCGCGCTGCGCGATGCGGCGCTGGTCGGCCGCGCGCCGCTGTCCGGCGGCGGCATCGGCGGCGGCGCCACGCTCACCGACGCCTACGCGGCGCTGCTGGCCGACGTCGGCGTGCGCGTGCAGGGCGCGGCGTCGACCTCCGAGATCTCCGCCGCGGTGGCCGCGCAGGCCGAGGCGGCGCGCAGCGCGAAGAGCGGCGTCAACCTCGACGAGGAGGCGGCGCGGCTGATCCAGTACCAGCAGAGCTACCAGGCCGCCGCCAAGATCCTGCAGATCGCGCAGAGCGTGTTCGACACCCTGCTCGAGGCCACCGGCTGAACCGTCCGCCATGCGCATCACCACCGCCAACGCCTACGAGACCTCGGTCGACAACCTGCAGCGCCGCCAGCAGGACCTGAACCTGGCGCAGGAGCGCCTGACCAGCGGCAAGCGCGTGGCCCGCGCCAGCGACGACCCGACCGCCGCGGCGCGCGCCGAGCGCGCGCTGGCCACCGCGGCGCGCGCCGAGGCCGACCAGCGCGGCCTGGAGGCGAGCCGCACCGCGATGCAGCAGGCCGAGGCCGCGCTGGGCTCCGCCACCGAGGCGATGCAGCAGGTGCGCGAGCTGCTGGTCGCCGCCGGCAACGGCAGCTACACCGATGCCGAGCGCGCGGTGCTCGGCGCACGCATCCGCGACCTGCGCGACCAGTTGTTCTCCATCGCCAACCGCGGCGACGGCGCCGGCGGCTACCTGTTCGGCGGCCAGGGCTCGGCGCAGCCGCCCTTCGTCGACGGCGTGGGTGGGGTGAGCTTCCGCGGGGCCGGCGGGCAGGCCGAGGTACAGGCCGGCGACCTGCTGCCGATGACGCAGGACGGCGCGGCCGCCTGGCTGGGCGCGCGCAGCGGCAACGGCGTCTTCGTCACCAGTCCGGATGCCGCCAACGGCCCGGGCGCGTGGATCGACGCCGGTTCGGTGGTCGACCCGTCCGCGCTGACCGGCGCCGACTACCGCATCGACTTCAGCGTCGCCGCCGGCGTCACCACCTACTCGGTGCTGATGAACGGCGCGCCCACGGCCCAGCTCGGCGTGCCCTACGTCTCCGGCCGGGCGATCGAGATCGACGGCATGTCGGTCACCGTGAAGGGCACGCCCGCCGACGGCGACGGCTTCGACCTGCGTCCGTCGACGCCGGAGCTGTCGGTGTTCGACGTGCTCGACCGCGTCGCCGGCGAGCTGCAGCAGGCCAACCGCAGCAGCGCGCAGCTGGCACAGACCGTGGCCAGCGGGCTGCGCGACGTCGACGCGGTGTTCGGCAACCTGCAGCTGCAGCGCTCGATGGCCGGCGCGAGCCTGAACCGCATCGACGCCACGGAAAGCCGGCTGGCCGAGATCCAGCTCGAGGCGAAGACCGAACGTTCGCTGGCCGAGGACCTGGACATGGTGCAGGCCCTGTCCGACTTCCAGGCCCGGCAGAGCGGCTACGACGCCGCCCTGAGCACCTATTCGCTGGTGCAGCGCATGTCGCTGTTCCAGTACCTGAACCGCTGAGCGCGCCGGCGTGCCGCCGCTCGGCCCGACAGGCAGGCCATGAACGAACATCCGATCCTGGGGCAGGTGGTGCTGGGCTACTGCCCGATGATCGGCCGGCAGCGCACCATCACCGCGACGCGGCTGACGGTGTTCCCGCAGCGTCCCGAGGCCACGCCCGACGCCCGCGACCTGCTGCAGGCGCTGGGCGGTTGCTGGCCCGAAGGCGGCGAGCCGCTGGTGCTGAACCTGGCCGGCGAAAGCCTGCTGCGCGACGCCCTGGCCTGCGAGCCGCCGCTGCACATGAGCCTGGAGGTGCCCGCCTTCATGGCCGCGGACGCGCAGCACGAGGCGGCGCTGGCGGCGCTGCACGCGCGCGGCAACACGCTCTACCTCAAGGGCCGTCCGGCGACGGAACTGCCGCGCGCCGCGCTCGCCTGCTTCAGGCAGTCGATCATCGAGTTCGCGGACGACCGCCGCAGCGGCCCGGAGGCGGCCGGGGGCGCCGTGCGCGGGGTGGCCTTCGTGCAGTCCGGCGTGACGCGGGCCTCCGACGTGGAGGAGAGCTTCCGCCGCGGCGCGGTGGCCGTGCTCGGCTGGCCGATCGACGAGCCGGTGACGCGGGGCCACGGCAAGGCCGTGGCGCCGGACCTGTCGGTGATCGTCGAGCTCATCAACCGCGTCGACCGGCAGGAATCGATCGACCGCCTGGAGGCGGTGCTGACGAACGACCCGACGCTGGCCTTCCGCCTGGTGCGCTACATCAACTCTGCGGCCTTCGGCCTGCGCGTGGAGATCGGCTCCTTCCGCCACGCGATCATGATGCTCGGCTACCAGAAGCTGAAGCGCTGGCTGGCGCTGCTGCTGGCGTCGGCCAGCACCGACCCGAGCATGAAGCCGGTGATGTTCTCGGCCGTGCGCCGCGGGCTGTTCATGGAGGAGCTGGTGCGCTCGGCCGGCGACGAGCAGATGAGCAGCGAGGTCTTCATCTGCGGCGTCTTCTCGCTGCTGGACTGCATGATGGCGCAGCCCTTCGAGCAGCTGCTGCGCAGCATCCCGGTGCCGCAGGACGTGCACGACGCGCTGGTGCACGGCAGCGGCCGCTTCCGGCCCTACCTGGACCTGGTGCGCGCGGTGGAGCAGGAGTCGCTGTTCGACATCCGCAGCGCGGCCGAGTCGCTGATGCTGTCGCACGCCGAGATCAACCGCGCGCTGCTGCGCGCGCTGGCCACGGCACGGCAGCTGGACTGAGCGGCGCGAGCCGGGCTCCCGGCGCAGGCCGGGCGCACCGGCACGGACCGGGAAGGCCGCGATCGGCGATCATCGCGGCTTGTAGAACCGCCCGGGCCCCGATGTCCAAGCCGTTGCGCCTGCCGCCCGCCCCCTCACCGCCCTCCGCGCTGCTGCCTTCGCGCGCGTCGCTGGCGGCGCTGCTCGACGCCGTCGACGAGCCGCATCTGCTGTTCGACGACCTGGGCCGGCTCAGCTTCTGCAATCGCGCGGCGATGCGCGCGCTGGGCGCCGAGCCCGGGCTCGGCGTCGCGCAGCTGGCCGGCGCCATCGGCGCCGAGGCGTCGGACTGGCTGCGCGCACGGCTGCAGGACGCCGGCGAAGCGCCGCAGCAGCGGCAGCTCACGCTGCCCGATGCCCGCTCGGCGCGGCTGACCTGCTGGCGCATTGCCCGCGACCTGGCGCTGCGCGTCGACCTGCAGCCCGCGGGGGCGCATCCGCCGCTGCCGCTGCCGGCGGTGCCGCCGGGGCCGACGCTGGAGATGCTGCGCATGCTGTGGGCGTCGCCCTTTCCGTCGACCCTGCAGGACGGCGAGTTCCGGCTGGTCGCGGTGAACGAGGCCTACCTCGACTTCACCGGCCGCAGCCGCGAAGCGCTGATCGGCACCGATCCGGTGCTGCTGCAGCCGCTGGAGGACCAGGCCACGCACGTCGAATCGCGGCGCGAGCTGCCGGCGCTGCTGGCCGGACGCGCCGTGCCGCGCCTGAGCGAGCAGCGCCTCATCGACGCGTCCGGCCGCGAGCGCTGGAGCCGCGTCTCGGCCTACCAGGTCTCGGCCGAAGGCGGCCAGCCGCTGCTGCTGTGCGTGCTGCAGGACTCCACCGCCGAGCACGTGGCGCGCGCCCAGGCCGACCGCTCGCTGGACGAGCTGGCGCAGTGGTTCGACCTGAGCCCGACCGGCATGCTGGTGTTCGACGAATCGGGGCTGATCGTGCGCTCGAACCCGGCCTTCGAGGCGCTGGTGGGCCAGGTGCCGGTGATGCTGAACGACGCCTCGGCCGAGCTGCAGGCGCTGCTGGCCTGGCGCGGCGGCGCGCCGCGGCCCGAACTGCGGCCCGGCGCGGCGCCGCTGGAGACGCACCATTCCGTGCCCTTGCCCGACGGCCGCCGGCAGCGGCTCAGCGCGCGCGTGCGCGGCTTCGCCACCGACCAGGGGCAGCACCGCTTCATGGCCGTGGTCGAGGACCGCAGCGCCGAGGAGGAGCGCGACCTGGCGCAGCTGGAGATCGGTGCGCTGATGGACACCGCCGGGGTCGGCGTCGCCACCTTCGACAGCGCGCGCGGCTGGCTGCGGCCGCGCGCCGAGCGGCGGCGCTCCCCGGCCAAGGCGGCCGGCCTGCAGTCGATCGCACGCGACATCGTCGAGCCGGCCTCGCTGCCCGAATACGAGCGGCTGCAGCAGGCGCTGCGCCTGGGCGAGCGCACCGAGGTGCGCTACGCGGTGAACCATGCCGAACTCGGGCGCCGCTGGCTGCTCACCCGCGTCGAGCCCGGCGACGCCGACTCCGGCCGCCGCACCGTGGTCACGGTGGACGTCACCGACCAGGAAAGCGCGCAGCGCCAGAGCCAGCAGCTGCTGCGCGAGCTGACCACGCTGCTCGACGGCACCACCGCGGGCATCGCCTACCTGCGCGGCGCCATGCTGGTGCGCTGCAACCGCCGCTTCGAGGCGATGCTCGGGCTGCCGGCGGGGGCGGCGGCCGGCGCCACCGTGGCCGAGCTCTTCGGCCGCTTTCCGCAGGCGCTGGCGGCGCTGCAGGCGCCGCACAGCTTCGAGACCGAGCTGGCCGTGCCGCCGGCGCAGGGCGGCGCGCCCGCGGCCTGGTATTCGCTGTCGGTACGCCGGGCCGAGGCCGCGCCGGCCGAGCACGAGGCCGTGGCCGTGCTCACCGACATCTCGCGCCTGAAGACGCAGCAGAACGAACTGGAGACGCTGCTGCGCGAGCGCGAGCTGATGTTCAGCCTGTCCGACGTCGGCATCGTCTACCTGCGCGGCGGGCGCATCGAACGGGCCAACCAGGCGATGGCCGCGCTCACCGGCTACGCCGATTCGGAGCTGACCTCGCTGGACCCGGCCGAGCTGGCCGCCGACCGCGACGCCCACGCGCAGCACCAGCGGGACGAGCTGCGCATGCTGCGCCAGCAGGGCCGCTACCACGGCGAGCGGCAGCTGCGCCGGCGCGACGGCAGCCTGCTCTGGGTGCAGGTGGCGCAGCGCCTGGTCGACGAGGCCGACGAACAGGCCGGGCGCATCTGCTCCTACGTCGACGTCGACGAGCGCCACCGTGCCCGCGAGGAGCTGCTGGGCCAGGCCGGGCGCACCCGGGCCATCCTCGACTCGGTGCTGGTGGGCATCGTCACCGTCGGCGACAGCGGCATCGAGTGGATGAACCGCTCGGCGCGGCGCATGTTCGCCGGCGACCTGGCCGACTTCGTCGGCGAGCCGATCGCCACCGTGGCCACGCCCGAGCCCGACCACCCGCTGCGCCGCACCGGCGAGCTGCAGGCGCTGGCCGAGGGCCATGCGCACACCTTCGAGTGCCGGCTGAAGGCGCGCGACGGCCGGGAGTTCTGGGTCGTCGGCAATGCCGTGCCGACGCGCAGCGGCTCGGCCGGCCGGCAGATCACCTACGCGCTGCTGGACATCGAGCGGCGGCGCCAGGCCGAGGTCAGCATCGCGCAGGCGCAGGCGTCGCTGCAACGCATCATCGAGACGGCGCCGCTGGCCATCGCGCTGTTCGACGCGCGCACGCGGCGCGTGCTGCAGGCCAACCAGATGGCGGCCGCCTTCTTCGGGCGCCCGGCCGAACGGCTGGTCGGGCTGACCGCCCGCGAATGCCTGGGCGGCGCGGCGGCGGAGGCGATGGACGAGGACCTGCGCACGGCGGCCGGCCGCAACGAGACGCTGCTGCGCGAACTGCGCCTCGAGGGCCAGGCCGGGGTGCGGTCGTGGGACGTGCGGCTGGTCTCGCTGCCCAGCGGCGCCGGTGCCGGCGAGCAGGTGCTGGTGGTGGCCAGCGACGTCACCGAACAGCGCGCCGAAGCCGAGCAGCGCTTCGCCGCGGCCCTCGCGCAGCGCGAAATGCTGGTCAAGGAGGTGCACCACCGCATCAAGAACAACCTGCAGGGGGTGGCCGGGCTGCTGCAGCAGAACGCCGCGCGCCACCCGGAGGTGGCGTCCATCCTCGCGGAATCGGTGGGCCAGGTGCAGGCGATCGCGCAGGTCTACGGGCTGCAGGTCGGCGCCGGCGGGCCGCTGCGGGTGACCAGCGTGCTCGAGGCGATTGCGCAGTCGGTGCAGCGCACCTTCGGCCGTCCGGTGCATGTGCAGGTGGACGGCGACGGGCCGCAGCACCTGGTGCTGCCCGAGGCCGAGTCCATCCCGGTGGCCCTGACCGTCAACGAACTGCTGACCAACGCCGTCAAGCACGGCTCGCAGGGCGAGGTCCGCTGCCGTCTGAGCTGCTCGGGCGACGAACTGCGGGTGGCCATCCGCAATGCCGGGCGCCTGCGCGACGACTTCAGCCTGGCGCAGTTTCCGGGCGGGGTGTCCGGCCTGGGCCTGGTGCGCGCCCTGCTGCCGCGGCGCAGCGCCACGCTGTCGCTGACGCAGCAGGGCGACGAGGTGCTGGCCGAGGTCGTGCTCAGGCCGCCTGGCGTGCAGCGCGCGACGCCCTGACCCGGGGTGGGTCCGGGGCCGGCGGATTGCGCGAGAATGCACGGCGCCAGCCAACGCCGCCAAGAGCCATCACCATCCCCATGAATGCGAAGGGCAAGATCCTGGTCGTCGACGACGACCGCCTGGTGCTCGCCACGGTGGCCCATGGCCTGTCGCAGGCCGGCTACGAAGTGATCGACGCCGACAACGGCGATGAGGCCATCCTGCTGGCGCGGCAGCATCGCCCCGAGCTGGTGCTGCTGGACATCCGCATGGAAGGCAAGAGCGGCTTCGACGTCGCCGAGTACCTGCGCGACTACTGCCACATCCCGTTCATCTTTCTCTCGGCGTTTGCCGACCCGGACACGGTGGCGCAGGTGGCGGCGCTGGGCGCGGTCGCCTACATGGTGAAGCCGCTGGACGTGGGTCAGATCGTGCCCACGGTCGACGCCGCCTTCGAGCAGCTGCGCGTGCAGCGCGCCCAGGCCGAGGCCGCGCGCAGGTCGCCCGCCGCACAGGCTGGCGCCGCCGAGTCCGACGTGGTCGCGATGGCCGCGGGCGTGCTGATGCACCGCTATTCGCTGTCGCGCGGCGACGCGCTGGCGCGGCTGCGCCGCATCGCCGACGCCGCCGGCGTGCCGCTGACCGAACAGGCCGAGCGCCTGGTGCGCGCCGTCGAGGAACTGGCGCGCCCCGGCACGGCCTGAGCCGCTTGGCCGGGGACGCCGGGAGGTTCGCCGGCTTTGGGCGGCGGAGCGGTCCTTGCGGATGTCCATCGGCAAGGGGCAGACCCTGCCGACGCGCGGCGCTGCGGCCATGGCGCAAGGCGACGACCCGCGTGCAGAATGAGGCGATGCGGCCACCGTGCCGGGGGCACGGGCCGCGACGGCCGGGCGCAGGCTGCGATGCCTGCCGCCGCCGTCATGGGCCGGGACCCCGGCTGCCGTCGAACCCTGGCCGGAGCCTTGCCGATGAGCGACGGACCCGCCCACCACACGCAGCGCTGGACGCATCACTTCGAGCAGATCGATTTCGAGATCGGCCCGCTGGCCAAGATCTGCCAGGCGCAGTTGCTCCGGCGTCATCGAGCGGGTGCTGCGCCATGACATCCTCGTCTGCGGCCACCGCAACGAGCGCGCCTTCGAGAAGCTGCGCCAGCCGCTGACGCTGCACTGCTCGGTGCGCGACAAGGCGCTGGTGGCGCAGGGCGGGCAGGAGACCCTGGCCGTCATCGGCGAGATCGTCGAGGGGCTGCGCATGCGCCTCGGCGACGCGCTGGGCATGCCGCAGACCCGAGCCGCCCGGCGTGCGCGCGATCAAGGGCGCAGGCACCGGGCTCGGATAAGCTCGGTGCCCTGCGAGCCGTCCGACATCCTGCATGCCCGAGAGCCCCGCGCGCAAGTGGTTGCGCCGCATTCTGATCCTTCTGCCCGTGCTGGCCCTGGCGGCGGCGGCGCTGTGGTGGCTGGGCCGGCCCAAGCCGGTGCCGGTGCTCACCGCGGCGGTCGCGCGCGGCAAGGTCGAATCCACCGTCGCCAACACCCGCGCCGGCACGGTCGAGGCCTGCCAGCGCACCAAGCTGTCCACCATCGCCGGCGGGCGCATCGAGGTGCTGGCGGTGAAGGAGGGCGACAAGGTCAAGAAGGGCCAGCTGCTGATGCGGCTGTGGAACGAGGACCAGCAGGCCGAGCAGGCCTTTGCCCGCGCGCAGCTGGAGACCTCGCGCAAGCGCGTGGCCGAGGCCTGCACGCTGGCGGACCTGGCGCAGCGCGAGTTCAGGCGCCAGGAGCAGCTGTTCCAGCAGGGCTTCATCTCCGACGCCGCTCTGGACACGCTGCGTTCGCAGGCCGATGCACGCGTGGCCGCCTGCGCCACCGCCCGCTCCGACGTGGCGCAGGCGCAGGCGCGCATCGGCGTCGTCGGCACGGCCAGCCAGCGCACGCTGCTGGTCGCGCCCTTCGACGGCACCGTCGCCAAGATCGTCGGCGAGGTCGGTGAATACTCGACCCCGTCGCCGCCGGGCGTGGCCATGCCGCCGGCCATCGACCTGATCGACGAGAGCTGCCTTTACGTGGCCGCGCCGATGGACGAGGTCGACGCGCCCAAGATCGCCGTCGGCCAGCCGGTGCGCATCACGCTGGACGCGCTGCCCGGCCGCTCCTTCGCCGGCAAGGTGCGGCGCATCGCGCCCTATGTCACCGCGGTGGAGAAGCAGGCACGCACGGTGGAGGTCGAGGTCAACTTCGACGACCCGCAGTCCGCCGGCCGGCTGCTGGTGGGCTACAGCGCCGACGTGGAAGTGATCCTGGACGTGCGCCAGGACGTGCTGCGCGTGCCCAGCTCGGCGCTGCTGCAGGGCGGCCGCGTGCTGCTGCTGCAGGACGGCCAGCTGGTCGAGCAGCCGGTGAAGACCGGCCTGGCGAACTGGGAGCACACCGAGATCGTGCAGGGCCTGCAGGGCGGCGAGCGCATCGTCACCTCGCTCGACCGCGCCGGCGTCAAGGCCGGTGCCGCCGCCGTCGAAGAGGCACCCGCCCGCTGAAGCGATGGCCACGCCGAGCGCCAGCGCGAGCGAAGCGCAGATCGAGTTGCAGGGCATCGAGCGCGTGTTCCACCTCGGCGACAGCGTGGTGCACGCGCTGGCCGGCGTGGACCTGCGCATCGAGGCCGGTGAATACATCGCAGTGATGGGGCCGTCGGGCTCGGGCAAGAGCACGCTGCTCAACATGCTGGGGCTGCTGGACCGGCCCGACGCCGGCCATTACCGGCTGGAAGGGCGCGACGTGACCACGCTGTCGCCCGACGAACAGGCGCGCGTGCGCAGCCTGCGCATCGGCTTCGTGTTCCAGAGCTTCCACCTGGTGCCGCGCTTGACCGCAGCCGAGAACATCGCGCTGCCGATGGTGCTGGCGGGCCTGCCGTCGCGCGAGCGCGACGAGCGGGTGCGCAAGGCACTCGACGGCTTCGGCCTGGCCGACCGCGCCGAGCACCGGCCCGACCAGCTGTCCGGTGGCCAGCGCCAGCGTGTGGCCATCGCCCGCGCCACCATCATGCGCCCGGCTGTGCTGCTGGCCGACGAGCCCACCGGCAACCTGGACCGCGCCACCGGCGAGGACGTGATCCGCCTGCTCGAGCAGCTCAACGCCGACGGCGTGACGCTGCTGGTGGTGACGCACGACGCGGCATTGGGCGCACGTGCGCGTCGCCGCCTGCTGATGGAGGACGGCGCCATCCGCCACGACCAGCGCAGGCTGGACGGGGGCTTCCACGATGCGCACGCCTGACCTGCTGGCCTTTGCCGTGGGTGCGGCGCGCGGCAACCGCGTACGCACCGCGCTGCTGATGCTGGCCATGGCCATCGGCGTGGCCGCGGTGGTCACGCTCACCGCGCTGGGCGACGGTGCGCGCCGCTACGTGGTGCGCGAGTTCAGCGCCATCGGCACCAACCTGGTGATCGTGCTGCCCGGCCGCACCGAGACCGGCGGCATCAACCCCGGCAGTTTCGTCAGCGGCACGCCGCGCGACCTGACGGTGGACGACGCGCTGGCCCTGCTGCGCGCCCCGGCGGTGCAGCGCGTCGCACCGCTGGCGGTGGGCACCTCCGAGCTGTCGGTGGGCGGCAAGCTGCGCGAGGGCATGGTCGTCGGCTCCACCGCCGAGTTCATCGAGGTGCGGCAGTTCAAGATGGCGCAGGGCCAGTTCCTGCCGCGCGAGGACTGGAACCGCGGCTCGCAGGTCATGGTCATCGGTGCCAAGCTGCGCGCCGAGCTGTTCCCCAACGAAGCGGCGCTGGGCCAGTTCGTGCGCGTCGGCGACCGGCGCTTCCGGATCATCGGCGTGCTCGCGCCTACCGGCAGCGGGCTGGGCATGAACACCGACGAGCTGGCCATCGTCCCGGTGTCGCTGGCGCAGGCCATGTTCAACACCAACACGCTGTTCCGCATCCTGGTCGAGGCGCGCAACCGCAACGCCATCGAGCCGGCCAAGCAGCAGGTCGCCGGCATCATCCAGACGCGGCACGACGGTGAGCAGGACGTCACCGTGATCACGCAGGACGCGATGCTCGCCACCTTCGACAAGCTGCTGGGCACGCTGACGTTGGGCGTGGCCGGCATCGCCGCCATCAGCCTGGCCGTGGCCGGCATCCTGGTGATGAACGTGATGCTGGTGTCGGTCGCGCAGCGGCGCAGCGAGATCGGCCTGCTCAAGGCGCTGGGCGCCAGCGGCGGCACCATCCGCATGGCCTTCCTGGTCGAGGCGGCACTGCTGTCGGCGGCGGGTGCGGTGTTCGGCTACGCGCTGGGGCTGGCCGGAGCGGCCGTGATCCGCGCGCTGTACCCGACCTTTCCCGCCTACCCGCCCGACTGGGCGGTGCTGGCCGGCCTGGGCACGGCGCTGTGCACCGGCGTGCTCTTCGGCGTGCTGCCGGCGCGCAATGCCGCGCGGCTGGATCCGGTGACGGCGCTGGCCCGGCGATGATCGCCACCGACGCCCTGCGCTACGCCTGGCGCTCGATCGGCGCGCAGCGCACGCGCAGCTTCCTCACGCTGGCCGGCATCGCCGTGGGCATCGCGGCGGTGATCCTGCTCACCTCCATCGGCGAGGGCATCCACCGCTTCGTGCTGGGCGAGTTCTCGCAGTTCGGCACCAACGTGGTCGGCATCTCGGCAGGCCGCATGGCAGCGCGCGGGGGCGGACCCACCGGGCTGCCGACGTCGGTGCGTCCGCTGACGCTGGAGGATGCGCAGGCCCTGCAGCACGTGCCCGGTGTCATCGGCGTGGTGCCCACCGCCTGGGGCAATGCCGAGGCGCAGGCGCGCGGCCGTCTGCGCCGCACCATCGTCTACGGCGTGTCGGCCGACGCGTTGGCGGTATTCAACATGCAGGTGGCGGTGGGCCAGTTCCTGCCCGGCGAGGGCGCGGACGAAGCGCGCAGCTTCGTCGTGCTCGGCGCCAAGCTGAAGCACGAGCTGTTCGGCAACGACAACGCGCTGGGCGAGCGGCTGCGCATCGGCGGCCAGAGCTTCCGCGTCATCGGCGTGCTGGCGCCGAAGGGCCAGTTCCTGGGGCTGGACCTGGACGACACCGCGTTCGTGCCGGCCGCGCGCGCGATGGAGCTGTTCAACCGCGAGGGCCTCAGCGAGATCAACCTGTCCTATGCCGAAGGCGCGTCGGCCAAGGCGGTGGCCGCGGCGGCCGAGGCGGTGCTGAAGGCGCGTCACGGCCGCGCCGACTTCACCGTCACCACGCAGGAGGAGATGCTGGGCACGCTGTCCAACATCCTCGACATCCTGACCATGGCGGTGGCCGCGCTGGGCAGCATCTCGCTGCTGGTGGGGGCGGTGGGCATCGTCACCATCATGACCATCGCGGTGGCCGAACGCACCCACGAGATCGGTCTGCTGCTGGCGCTGGGCAGCCCGCGCGGCACGATCCTGCGGCTGTTCCTGGGCGAGGCGGTGGTGCTGGCCGTGCTGGGCAGCCTGCTCGGCGTGGCCGTGGGCTTCGGCCTGGCTCGGGCGATCCGCCTGCTGCTGCCGGCCCTGCCGGTGTCCACGCCCTTGCCCTACGTGCTGCTGGCCGTGGCCAGCAGTGCCGTGATCGGCCTGCTCGCCGGCGTGTTGCCGGCGCGCCGCGCATCGAGGCTGGATCCGGTGGAGGCGCTGCGCTCGGAATAGCCTGCCACGCCGCCGCCGGCCGGCTTGATCCCGGTCATCCGGCAGCGTCGGCGAAACGGGTGAACTGTCGTCAGATGATGATCGCGCGTCCGAAAATGTCCAGCGCCGCGGCGCATCGGGTGGACAATGCCGCGGCTCTGGGGTGCCGGTGCGGAACGGGGCTGCGGCCGGCCGGGGCAGGGCCGTTTCCGGCGGTGGCGGCAGCAACGTGCGCCCGGCACGCGCAACGAGGCCTCGCTCAGGGTGGGGCGGCCGCCGGGGACAACACAACGGGAAGCGATATGCGCCGACGGATCGAGCGGATGAACAGATGGCCCAGGTTCCTGGCCGCGGCGGCCGCGGCGGCCGCGGCAGTGCTGCCGTTGCGCGCGCACGCCTCGTTCCTGCCGCCGGAGATGATGGACTCGGTGGCCATGGGCCTGGCGTGGTTCGTCCTCGTCGCCGTGCCGATCGGCGGCATCGTGCTGTTCTGGATGGTGCACGTGCTGCCGGAGAAGATCGCGCACAAGCGCCACCACCCGCAGCGCGACGCGATCCAGGTGCTGTGCCTGCTGTCGCTGGTGTTCGGCGGGCTGCTGTGGCCCATCGCCTGGCTGTGGGCCTACGTCAAGCCGGTGACCTACAAGATGGCCTACGGCACCGACAAGCACGAGGACTATTTCCACGAGCAGGGCGCCAAGGCACAGGCCGGCGATCTGCTCGACCATGAGCTCGCCCACCTGCGCGAAGAGCTCGATGCGATGGCCGCGAAGGGCCAGCTGTCGCCGCAGCTGAAGCAGCTGCGCCAGCAGCTCGACGCGCTGCCGTCGGGCGGCGCGGCCGCGGGGCCGGCCGCAGATCCGGCGAAGGCAGGGGCCGCCTGATGGAAGCCCTGCTGCTCGGCATCTATGCCTTCTTCGTCTGGCTGATCTTCATCAAGCTCAAGTGGCTGCCGTGGAACATCGGCACCCAGGTCACCGTCGTCATCATCCCGATCGTCGCACTGACCGCGCTGATCCTGACGCTCAACGTGGTCGCTCCTTCGTCGGCCGACGTGCGCGTCATCAAGTACGTGGTGCAGATCATCCCGCAGGTGCGCGGGCGCGTCATCGAGGTGCCGGTCGAGCCCAACCGGCTGGTGAAAAAGGGCGAGCTGCTGTTCCGCATCGACCCCACGCCCTACCAGAACGACCTGAACGTGGCCAAGGCCAGGCTCGCTGCCGACGAAGCCAAGTTCGCGCAGGCCAGTGCCGGCCTGGTCGATGCCTCGGCAGGCGCGCGGCAGCTGCAGGAGCAGTTGAAGTCCGCCACCGGCCAGGTGCGCGCGCTGCAGCCCAGGCTGGAGCTGGCGCGCACGCGCGTGCGCCAGAACCGCGAGCTCGTCGCCACCGGCGCCGGCGACCGCTTCGCGCTCGAACAGGCCGAGGCCAACGTCGCCGAGCTGGAAGGCCAGATCGCCACCGCGCTGGCCAACGAGGCGCAGGTCTCGCAGAAGCTTTCGGGCACGGTCAATGGCGAGCAGGCAGCGGTGGCCTCCGCGCGCGCGCAGCTGGCCACCGCCAAGGCGCAGGTCGACTCCAGCCGCGCCGACCTGGCCAACGCACAGTGGAACCTGGACCAGACGGCGGTGTACGCACCGGCCAACGGCTATGCCATCAACGTGCAGCTGCGCCCGGGCTCCTACGTCACCGCCTTCCCGGTGGCGCCGGCGCTGAGCTTCGTCGAGGAGGAATACCAGGTCATTGCGCTGTATGCGCAGAACGAGCTGCGCCTCGTCGAAACCGGCAACCCGGCCGAGTTCACGCTGCTGACCTACCCGGGGCGCGTCATCAAGGCCAAGGTCGATTCGATCGTCTGGGCGCAGGGCCAGGGCCAGGTGGCGCAGTCGGGCACGGTGCCGCAGACCGGCGCCTATCCGCAGGTGCCGGGCCGCTTCCCGGTGAAGCTGCTGGTGGCCGACGTCGACCGCGAGCTGTTCCTGCCCGCCGGCGCCACCGGCCACGGTGCGATCTACACCGATCATGTGCATGCGATCCACATCCTGCGCATGGTGATCCTGCGCATCGGCACGATCACCGACATCTTCGTCTTCAAGCTGCACTGATGAACGCGCGTCACCTGTGGCAGTCGACGCTCGCGGCGGCGCTCGCGGCCGCCCTGGCGGGCTGCGCGCTGCAGCCGCCGCCGACCCGTGCCGAGCTGCAGCGCGACACGCTGGCGCACACCGCGCTGCCGGCGGCCTGGAAGGCCGGCGGCGACGCGGCCGCGGCGCGGCCCGATGCCTGGCTGGCGTCCTTCAACGACCCGATGCTGTCGGCGCTGGTGGCCGAGGCGCTGGCCTACAACGCCGACCTGCAGGTCGCCGCGGCGCGCGTCGAGCAGGCGGCCGGCGCGCTGCAGGTGGCCGGCGCGCCTCTGCTGCCTTCGCTGGTGGTGCCCGGCACCTACAGCGGCAAGAGCGGCGGCGGCGGCGGGTTGAACGCGCTGTTCCTGAATGCATCGCTCGAACTCGACGTGTGGGGCCGCCTGCGCTACGGCGAGGCCGCGGCGCGCGCGCAGTCCGAGGCGGCCCAGGCCGACTTCGCCTACGCGCGCCAGTCGCTGGCGGCGATGGTCGCGCGCAGCTGGTTCCTGGCCATCGAGGCCGGCCTGCAGCGCGCGCTGGTCGAGGACGCGCTTCGTGCCGCCCTGGAACTGCAGCGCGTGGCGCAGGAGCGTCTGCGCGTCGGTGTCGGCAACGAGCAGGCAGAGGCCGAGGCGGCGGCCAACGTCGGCAGCGTGCGCGACACGCTGCGCCAGACCGTGCAGGCGCGCGACGAAGCCCTGCGCGCGCTCGAACTGCTGCTCGGCCGCTACCCGGCCGCCGAGATCGCGGTGGCGCAGCGCCTGACGCCGATGCCGGCGCCGGTGCCGATCGGCCTGCCCTCCGACCTGCTGGAACGGCGGCCCGACGTGATCGGCGCCGAGCGCCGCGTCGCCGCCGCCTTCAACCGCGTCGGCGAAGCCAAGGCCGCGCAGCTGCCGCGCATCAGCCTGACGGCCGGCGTCAGCTGGATCTCGAGCGACGTGCTGGTGCTGCAGGACCGCAACAACCCGGGCTACGGCTTCGGCGCCAACCTGTTCGCGCCGCTGTACCAGGGCGGCGCCTTGCAGGCCCAGGTCGAGATCCGCGATGCCGAGCAGAAGCAGGCCATGGCCGAGTACGCGCGCATCGCGCAGCGCTCCTTCGGCGAAGTCGAGAACGCGCTCGGCGCCGAGTTCGCGCTGCGCGACCGCGAGGCGCTGCTGGCGGGCAACATCGCGGACAACCAGCGCGCGCTCGAACTGGCTCAGATCCAGTACCGCGTCGGCAGCGTCGACCTGCGCGCCGTCGAGCAGCGCCAGCTGGCGCTGCTGCAGGTGCGCACCGCGCTGCTGCGCGTGCAGACCGAGCGGCTGGCGCAGCGCGTCAACCTGCACCTGGCACTGGGCGGCGGTTTCGACGCCGCGCCGTTGGCCGCGATGGCCGAACCAAGGAGATGAGGATGGCCAAGAAGGACAAGAGCGGGAAAGACACACCCAAGGGCAAGGGCCGCCGGCGCGACGCCGAAAGCGCCGACACCGCGGCGGCGCAGCCGGCCGAGGCCGCCGTCACCGGCAAGATGTCCAACAAGGACTACGCGCGCGAGCTGAGGAAGCTGCACGTCGAACTGGTCAAGCTGCAGCAGTGGGTGGTGGCCAAGGGCCTGAAGGTCTGCATCCTCTTCGAGGGCCGCGACGGCGCCGGCAAGGGCGGCACCATCAAGGCCATCACCGAGCGCGTCAGCCCGCGCGTGTTCCGCGTCGTCGCGCTGCCCGCGCCGACCGAGCGCGAGAAGAGCCAGATGTACATCCAGCGCTACTTCGGCCACCTGCCGGCGGCGGGCGAGATCGTCATCTTCGACCGCAGCTGGTACAACCGCGCCGGCGTCGAGCGCGTGATGGGCTTCTGCAGCGAAGAACAGGCGCAGAAGTTCCTGAAGGCC
>Ga0114939_10000835_pt1 | contig 25371 bp, 30 predicted proteins | sample AshMeaCrysSpring_FD_87196 | JGI IMG/M metagenome (GOLD analysis project Ga0114939, IMG submission 87196) | Groundwater microbial communities from Big Spring, Nevada to study Microbial Dark Matter (Phase II) - Ash Meadows Crystal Spring | ecosystem: Environmental > Aquatic > Deep subsurface >...
AACTCCACCTTCTCCGACGGGCCCGGTGCCCACCTTGCGCTCAACGAATGCGGCAGCCCTTTCTCAAACACCGTATCCACCTCAATGCGCCCCCGAATTTACACCACGTGCTCGGACACTATCTGCGTGAGGCGGCTGTGTAAGTTTGGTGTCAGGTGTTTTGTAGGATTTAATCGTGCGTTGTGTTATAAGGGCTCAAGGAAGGGTCAAACCCATGCGCACAACTCAGTCTCTCAGCATCACGCTGCCCCTTGAAATGGCCCAGATGGTGAAAGCCAAGGTCAGTTCCGGCGAGTACGCCACGGAGAGCGAGGTCATTCGTGACGGTTTGCGCACCCTTGCCGCCCGTGACGCCGCCATTGAGAAATGGTTGCTGGATGAAGTGGCCCCAACTTATGACCGCGTGATGGCCGATGTTGAAGGCACGACCATCCCGGCCGAGGAGGTTTTTGCTGGGATTCGTGCCCGCCACGCCGCCCGCAAAGTAACGAACGGCGCGTGAAGCACCATCGCGTCGTCTTTTCCGAGCTTGCCCGTCGCCAGCTCGATGAGCTTTATGACTTCATCGCGGAGCGTGCCCATCCCGATATAGCCTTGAGCTTCGTGGAGCGGATTGAGACCTTCTGTCGTGGCCTGGAGACGTTTCCAGAGCGTGGTAGTCTCCGCAATGAGGTCCGGCCGGGTTTGCGGATTGTGGGCTTCCGTCGCCAGGCGAGCATCGCCTTCACCGTGACGGGGGCGACGGTGGTCATCTTGGCAGTTTTTCGGCGAGGTGCTGATCCCGAAGCCCTCTTGGCTGAAGGTGGTGAGTTCGGCACGGCCGACGACGAATGAAACGGGCGCGGGCCTAGTCAGGGTTGCAGAGCAACCCTTAAGACTAATATACAGGAAATGTCAGGAAGTTGCTATCTATTGACATCATAAGAGTGTGCTCTCATGATCAACGAAAGGAGCACGCCCATGCCAAATGTCAGCCTTGGAGACCATTTTGAGGAGTTCGTTAGCCGCCAGGTGGCCGATGGACGGTTTCAGAACGCCAGCGAGGTGGTGCGCGCGGGCTTGCGGATGCTGGAAGATTTCGAGCTGAGCCGCGCCGAGCGCGCCGCCCGCCTGGCCCGCGAGATTAACGACGCCTTTGACGACCCAGCGCCCGACGTACCTGCCGAAAAGGTCTTCGCCAAGCTTGAACAGCAGTTCAGCGCTGACAAGGCCGCCCGTTCGCATGGCGCGTAGGGTTTTCTTTCGCCCTGCCGCCGAGCGCGACCTTGCCGCCCTCTACGCCTATATCAGGGACGCCAATGGCGGCCCCGAGGTGGCAATTGGCTATGTGCGCCGCATCCGCAGCTTTTGCGAGGGGCTGGAGCTCTTCCCCGAGCGCGGCGTGGCGCGTGATGACATTCGCCCAGGGCTGAGGCTTACGCACTTTGAGAGGCGCGTGGTGGTGGCTTTCACCATCACCACCGACCAAGTGCGGATTGGACGGATATTCTATGGCGGGCGGGATTATGCTGCCTTGCTTGGCGAAGACCCTGAATAATCAGGATATCCCACCATGCAGGGACGAGGCTGCGAAGGCGTATTGCGCGATGGTAGAGTTTAGCCCATCCTTTTTGGCACGGAATAATTGATTATACAGGGGGAAGTTGTTTGATGGTGGATGTTGAGGGCTTCATTTCTCGCTGGAAACCTTCCGGCGGCAGTGAACGCGCCAATTTTCAGCAATTCGCCATTGAGCTAACCCAGCTGTTGGGCGTCCCTGCCCCAAATCCAGCCACAGCCGACGCGCAGGCCGATGATTACCGGTTCGAGCGCCCGGTGACCTTCATCCATACCGGCACGCAATCGCGGGGGTTCATTGACCTTTACCGGCGTGGAAGCTTCATTATGGAGGCGAAGCAAGGAACCGGCCGGGCGGCCGAGGAAGAAAACCAGCTGACCCTGTTGCCTGAAATGCCAGTGCCACAACGTCAGGGGCATGGGGTGCGAGGTTCCCGACGGTGGGACGACACCATGCTGCGTGCGCGCAACCAGGCTGATGGGTACGCCAGAGCCGTGGCCCGTGATGATGGCTGGCCGCCATTTCTTGCCATCGTGGACGTGGGGCACGTCATCGAGCTTTACGCCGATTTTTCTGGTCAAGGACAGGGTTACACGCAGTTCCCGGACGGAAATCGCTACCGGATCAGCTTAGAGGATTTACGGAAAGAAGAGGTCCGCGAGCGCCTACAGGCGATCTGGATCGATCCACACAGTCTGGACCCGGCGAAAATCAGCGCCCAGGTCACCCGCGAGGTGGCGGGTTATCTGGCCGAGCTTGGCCGTTCGCTTGAGGTGCAGGGGCACAAGTCCGAGGACGTAGCCCGATTCCTCATGCGCGCATTGTTCACGATGTTTGCCGAAGACGTGGAGCTAATCCCGGAGAAGTCATTCTCGGGGCTGTTGCAAAAGTTGCGTGGGCACCCCGAGCATGCGGCCCCCATGCTGCAAAGCCTTTGGGCGACGATGAATACGGGCGGTTTTTCGCCCGCACTGGCTTATGATTTGATGCGGTTCAATGGCGGCTTGTTCAAGGACGCAACCGCTTTCCCGCTGACTAACGTCCAGCTCTCGCTGTTGATCCAGGCGGCCGAGCGCAATTGGCGTCAGGTAGAACCGGCGATTTTCGGGACGCTACTGGAACGCGCATTGGATAAGCGGCAGCGCCATAAGCTTGGCGCACATTACACGCCGCGTGCCTATGTCGAGCGCCTGGTGAACCCTACTGTCATCCAGCCGCTACGCGAGGAATGGGTATCGGTGCAGGCGGCCGCTTTGACCCTGGCAAACCAAGGCAACGAAGCCGAGGCCCGCGCGGTCGTGCGGGCTTATCACCGGCAGCTCTGCGAAATCCGGGTGCTTGACCCGGCCTGTGGCTCCGGTAACTTCCTGTATGTCGCCTTGGAACTTATGAAGCGGCTCGAAGGCGAGGTGGTCGCCCTACTGCGTGATCTTGGTGAGAAGCAGGACACTTTTGCCCTTGCTGGTCATACCGTTGACCCACACCAGTTCCTGGGTATTGAGTTAAACCCATGGGCGGCAGCCGTGGCCGAGCTGGTATTGTGGATTGGCTACCTGCAATGGCATTTTCGGACGCATGGCAGCGCAAGCCCGTCCGAGCCGGTCTTGAAGGACTTTCGCAATATTGAGAATCGAGACGCGGTACTGGACTGGGATGACCGCCGCCCGCGTTTAGACGCCGACAAGAACCCCGTCACGGTTTGGGATAGAATTGGCACCATAGAGCATACCGTGACTGGTGAGCGCGTTCCTGATCCGGCAGCGCGCACCCAGGTTTGGGACTATCTAAAGCCACGCCAGGCTGCCTGGCCCCAGGCAGAGTTCATTGTGGGCAACCCGCCGTTCATTGGCGCGGCCCGGATGCGGGAAACGTTAGGCGATGGCTATACCGAGGCCTTGCGTAAGGCCTATCCCAAGGTACCTGAAAGCGCTGATTTCGTGATGTACTGGTGGGAAAAGGCCGCCCTTGCGACCCGCGCCAAGAAAACCCGACGCTTCGGTTTTATCACAACAAACTCACTCCGGCAGACCTTCAATCGCCAGGTGCTAGAGCCCCATTTAAGCGATTCAAAGAAGCCGCTTTCGCTGGCGTTTGCGATCCCCGATCATCCGTGGGTCGATGCGAGCGACGGCGCGGCCGTGCGCATTGCGATGACTGTTGCCAGCCCCGGCACAGGGCTGGGAAGGCTGATGACGGTTACAGAAGAACGTAAGGGTGAATTGGAAGCAGAGGGACGGCCGGTTAGTTTGTCAGGAGACGTCGGCAAGATTCTTTCCGATCTCCGTATTGGAGCAAATGTTGCCGGAGCCATGCCGCTTCGCGCAAACGAAGGCTTAGCAATCAAGGGAATGCAATTGAACGGTCAAGGCTTCATTCTGACAGAGGCCGAGGCGCGCTCATTTCTTCAAGAATACAAAGCAGTATCGTCTTACTTGCGGCCGTATATCAACGGCGCAGACCTGAAAGATGGCCGCTGCTACCGTCGAGCCTTTGATTTTTACCCGATTTCGAAAGAGAGCATAAAACTCGAATTCCCGCGCGCTTACCAACATTTACTGGACACAGTGAAGCCCGAACGAGATGAGAACCCGGACCCTTGGAGAAAGGAAAATTGGCATTGGTTTGGGCGGACTCACAAAACGTTCCGCGAGGCCACAGCGGGTTTAACCCGTTATATAGGGACAACCCGAACTGCGAAGCATCGAATATTTTCTTTTGTAGATTCAACTGTGATTAGTGAGAGCAAGGTTGTCGTCATCGCTGATGATGATGCGGCGGTCCTGGCGATACTATCTTCACGCTTTCATGTCGTCTGGGCTTTTGTTGCCGGCGGCATGTTGGGCGTTGGAAATGATCCTACGTACAACCACACGGGATGCTTCAATCCGTTCCCGTTCCCGGATGCCACACCAGAATTGAGAGCCCGTTTCCGAATCTTGGGCGAGGAACTAGACGCACATCGAAAAGCCAGGCAGGCTGCGCACCCGAAACTCACTCTCACGGCCATGTACAATGTTCTAGAGAAGCTCAGGGCAGGCCAGAAGATTGAAGGGAAAGACCGCGAAATCTACGAACAGGGTCTGATTGGTATCTTACGGGATATTCACGACCGGATCGATATTGCGGTAGCGGGCGCATATGGTTGGCCCAAGGACCTCACCGACGACGATGTTTTGCACCGCCTGGTGAACCTAAACCGCACTCGAGCTGCGGAAGAAGCCCAAGGCAATGTCCGGTGGTTGCGTCCTGACTACCAGAACCCAGCAGGTAAGGCTTCAACAGCGAAGGGCGAGCAAACTGAGCTGGACGTTGACACCGAAGCGGAAACCCTCGCCAAGGCACCATGGCCCAAAACGCTGCCCGAGCAGATCGCGGCAGTTCGTACAACGCTTGTCGAAATGGGCGAGGCAAGCCCAGAGCAGGTTGCACGGCAGTTTATCCGCGTGCGCACGAACTCGGTGCGCCCACTTCTAGAAAGCCTCAGTGCACTGGGGCAAGCTAGGGTGATTGAAGGGGGAAGATTTGCCGCCTGAACTGAGACAAAATGCTGAACCGGGCCGGAAAATTCAAAGAGCCTTTATGAAAAGACGCATTGCTACTCTGGTATCGAACGAACTCTTGGCTCGCTCCGTTTAGGCTTCGTAGTTACAGACTGAGCCAGCTGGTCGCAGGCTGCTAACAAGGCTTCGGCGTATTGATCCGCCGCCTCTCGCACCCAAGACTTGTTTACAATCCTAGTCCAGGCCACGCATGCGACTAGGTTCACTGCGAGAGCTGCCCAAACGGCCGCGCTCACCGAGTCTGCCAATAGCGCCAAAGTACGCCAATCAAACGATATAAGTGCCTTATACAGGCCATCTGCCTTTAAAGTGACAATCGCTACGGAACTCAAAAACGTAACAACACAGCTCCAAAGGCCAACAGGACGGAGCCCTAGAAGATTTCGCCGGAATCCATACTGGGCGTTCTCCCGGTCGATCATTGAAAATTGTGATGCCCGCGTCCTCTCCTTTAGCCATTTGACAGCAGATGCATAAACCTGATCGGCTTTGTCCTGCGCTTGAGCTTCTTCCGCCTCGCTCGGCATTACAAGGCCTGGCACTTGTGCCCCAAGAAAGCCGTGATACCGCGCCCGTGTCACGTTATCTAACCGACTGGAATGCCGAAGTAGCAACGTCGTTGGCCACCCACCCCACTCGATAAGCATTGACGCTTCTATGCGCTTTCCTTTGGTTCTAGCCCAGGAGCCCAACGCATAAAGGAGCCCGCAGGACATCGCGAGCGTCAGAAGTGTTCCACCAAGGCTAGAGGTGAGCAACGCTGGAAACCAAGCTAAGATAGCCAGCAAGGTTGGGAAAATTGTTAGAAGGCCGGGGAAGAGCCGTGCCTGCCTGCCGTATGTATCAAAAAGACCCTTTACTCCTTCAATGGGCAGCATCGGGCTATTCTTCGTATTCAGTTGGATAAGGTTCCGGCGTAACGCTAGACCAACCCTCACGTGGGGGCGCATCATTTGAATATGTTCGGATTCCGCGTCCTTCGGTGGTGACCAACTTTGCGCCTCTGTGAATCAATGCACGGACAACAACTTTCCGGGGGTGATCTTCGTCCTCTTTTGCAGAGCTAATTACAGCGGTAAAATGGCCTTCTGCGGGCTGCTCATTAAGCCTTGAACCCAGTATCTGATCAAGCAACTCGGACGTAACATTCCGCCGCCCGCCATGATGTGGCACTTGAAAGCGGTCAACCCCCGGCAAAGATAGGCCTACATAAGGCGCATAATTGATAACTTCTTGGAGCCCTTCACGCCCGGTATCGGCAGTCAGGAGAATTTTCTTTCCGCAAAGCTCAGCGAATTGAACAACACTCATTTCGTTTTCGCTGCTCGTGTCAGAAGCCGGAAAAGCCTCTTGACCCCAGTCTGCCCGTATCAGTGCCACAACGTTAGCAGCTTTTTCCAACAAGAGCGTTCCAAGCGAAGCTAGACTTGTTTCCGCCTTCGCATCCGGCGTCTTGTCGGAATCCACTACTAGGTCCAGGAATCGCGACCTTGTCGGAGCCATCACAGTAAACGCCCCAATCCGCGCACCTTGAAACGGCTCTACGATACGGATGCCCTTTTCATTTGCAATGTCTTCCAGTGCAGCGAGATTCGAATAGGCCTCGCGTAGAGCCTTCCGCAAATTCTCAACATTGGTATATCGACTGAAGCGGCCGATAAGCTCGTCGGCATAAACCCACGGTCGCAGCATCCACAGAGTACGAATATTAAAATTTTCGAGAACGCTACGTAAACCTATTGAATGGTCGCCGTCATTATGGGTTGCAATAACGTGATCAATATAGCTTGGATCATCATAATATTTCTTGATGTGAGAAACAAGCTTTTCACCAGTGTTCTGATAGCCACCATCAACTACATGAATGAAGCTCTCTCCACCCAACTGGTAACGCAAACAAATTGCGTCGCCACTTTTTTTGGTCTCGACATCCAGGAAATCAATTTCGAAAAAATCCGTCATTCTCGCCTCGCTCTAGCATCCTTAAGCATCGCACGATATGGCGGAACAAGGCAAGAACATCGTCGGGAATACCTGCTATTCCTACCTAAAATCCACAGGTTTATGATACGAGGCCTTAGCACCAGCGCTTGCACATCGGTAGACGCCGATACAGCGCGCTTCTCTTGCTTTTCTGAAACTAACAGGCGATCAGTCGGTGCATAATTCAAGAATTATGCAACAGAACTAAGCGCCTGCCCTGTTTGCGCTTTTTTGTTGCGTAAATCCGTTGCACAACGTGATGCTATTTATATCAGGATAAAATCTTGACGGTTAATGGTGGTTCTCATATATTCATGCTGAACCAACGAAAGCATAAACATGACAGCCTTCACCGTTCGCGTGCCCGACGCGATTGCCGAGCAGCTTGACCAACTAGCAACCAAGCTTGACCGCTCACGCGCCTATGTCGCAGCACAGGCCATCGAGGACTTTGTAGAAAGAGAAGCGTGGCAGCTTGCCGAGATTGAGGCAGGGATTGCCGAGGCCGACCGTGGCGAGTTTGCCAGCGCCGCCGAGGTCGCTCAGATTGTTGGTAAATATGTGAAGCCTGCCCACCAATCATGAGCCGCCGCACAATCGAATGGACGAAGCGCGCGTTACGACGACTTGACCAAGTGGGCTCAACCATTGCCGAAGACAACCCTAACGCTTCCGCTTCTGTTGTCGCGAGGATTGTGTCATCCGTTGAGAAATTAGCCGACTACCCTGCTGTAGGTCGTATTGGAAGAGCCATAGGAACACGGGAGTTGGTTATAACCGCTTTACCCTATATCATTCCATATCGCGTCAAAGAGACGACAATAGAAATAATTACAGTCATGCACACAGCACAAAAATGGCCTCAGGAGTTTTAGGCTTCTGACTCAGCAATCTGTCTCTTGCAATCTTCAGAATTTGGAAATTTTTGTTATTACAAGTCATTGGCATACGCATAAATCACTTGCATAATATAATTATGATTTACGGCTATGCGCGCGTGTCCACAGACGGGCAAACCTTGGAGGCCCAGCTTGCCACCCTTGAGGCAGCAGGAGCCGAGAAGGTGTTTCAGGAGAAGGCCAGCGCCGCCACCGCCGAGCGCCGCGAGCTAAAGCGGATGCTTGCCACTGTGAACGCGGGCGACGTGGTGCTTGTCACCCGTCTAGACCGCCTCGCCCGTTCCACCCGTGACCTGTTGAACGTGATTGACGCCTTGACCAAGGCAGGGGCTGGATTCCGCTCCCTGTCCGACACATGGGCAGATACCACCACGGCCCATGGCCGCTTGGTGACAACCATCATGGCTGGCTTTGCCGAGTTCGAGCGTTCGCTTATCCTTGCCCGCACTAGTGAAGGCCGCGCCCGCGCCGTTGCCCGTGGCGTGAAAATGGGCCCGCGCTACAAGCTCACCCATCACCAACGCCTCGAAGCCCTTGCCCGAGTGGAGGCAGGCGAGACCGTTCGGGATATTGCCCGCAGCTATAACGTCAACGCCAGCACGATATCGAGGCTTAAGCCGTGAGTGTGGTCTACCTCATCCGGCGCGACGCATCCCGCAACCTAGCGCGGTTCTACCGCATGCTGATTGTCCCTACCCTCTTTGGCGAATGGGCACTCCTGCGGGAATGGGGCCGCATTGGCAGCGGCGGAACTGTGCGGGCCGATCGCTTCCTAAACGCCGGAGCCGCTTTGCTCGCCATGCAGGCGCTGGTTAGAGCGAAGAAGAAGCGGGGCTACCAGATGCGCGGGTGATAGGGATTGCTTATGGCTTTTCGGCACAGGCCCCAGCGGGTTCATTCAAGACCTGGAGGGCCCCAATGGCAGCAAAGAGCTATTGTTTTTGTCCGGTCAAACCGGGGATCAATCCACATAAAAGTTCGTTTTGCTAATAGTTTGTTAAGCGTCAGTTGAAAACATGGCGATGCTGTTTTATTGCCAATCCTATTATGCCACTCTTTTAAGCAAGAGTGGTGGCTTCGCGCCTGGAACATGTCAGGCTGCGTCATCGTCACTCTTGCGGAGACATCTATGAAATCCTCTTTCACGGATCGCATCGGCTCAAAAGCTTCGCGATCAAAATCCCATGCCAGTAAGCCTACAGTCGGGAATCTGTTTATGTATGAACACTATCCTGAACAAATGGCCGACAATGACCGAGCCTCCGTCGAACAATACGTCAAATCATCGCCCACAATGAAACGGTGTCGGGCCGATCGATTGGCCTGGGAGGATCAAGTATCAAAGGATCGCAAAGCGTTTCTTGCTTCTCGAAAAAAATAAGTCTATTGACGCTCGCCCTAAGTTCATTCTGGGCGGGCGTAACATTATGATCCACTTCCATTTTGGTGCAGGTCGGCTAGGCCTTGGGTTAATTGGGCCTGCATTTGCGCCAGTCTCAAGAAATTTTGTTCTCATGAATCGCGACTCGAGTGACTCCGCTCGTCGTGATGGCGACCTTATATCTCCATTCCGTCGGAATATATTGCTTAACAATAGTCATGCGTATCTAATCGAATATCTCGACTCCTCCTCGGTCACGAGAGAGAGGAATGAATTTATATCTTATACTGAATTTGTACTATATAATGATACTGAGATTGATACATTGGCTTTATCTTTTTCTGAGGCCATTTCTGATGAGAGAGACGTACTGATTACAGCGACTCTTGTAAAAACTGAGGCATATCATTCTGTTGTTCGTTTTATCAACGGTATATCCGAAAAATGTCCGTCTTCAAAAATTTATTTAATTGCTTGTGAGAATGATTTTGATACTAGCCGAATTGTGACATGGTTCAACAAAGAATTTACGCGCAGAGATCGGCTTATTCCTGTTAACGCTGTCGTTGACAGAATATGTGTTCAACTTCTTGAAGAGTATGAAACTCTTTGTGTTCGTTGTGAACGATACGGTCTGATTACAATCGAAGCTACAAAAGATACAAAAAAATTAGAGGAATATCTTTCTTCTTGTAACTTAATAAGGTTTACAAATTATTTTTATTTTGAAAAACAATTAAAAATACTTATAGTAAATGGTGGCCATTTGTCTATTGCTCTAGCAGCTTTTTCAGAAGATTACACAGAGCTAGATGTTTTCCTTGGAGATTCTAATGAGAACCACAGCTGGGCCTTTGATGTTTTAAAAGAAATTGAAATAGGCGCCGCGCAGTATCTAATCAGCACAGATGTCAGTGTTCAATCGATCAACAATCCAAATACTGTGCGGGCTGCCGCTTTAGAGGATGAGTATGTTCGCGCTCGTGCCGCGGAAATGGCTGAAAGCGCTTTGACGCGGTTTTCTCAAACCAAAGACAAAACTGTTCGCATTTTGTCTCGATTTAGGCGGCCTCAACCTGTCGACGGTCAAATTGATAACGTGCAAAAGTTTATCGATAGGCTCAATTCACGAATAAAACCATCAATCGATGGCTATAGAGAAGCAAAAAAAATCCAACCGGCTAATCTAATGGATGTAATTATGATTATGCTAGATTTAATTGGGAAAGGACTTTTTGTTGATGTCGATGAAGCGCGTCGGCTTTTTCCAGAAAACAACCGGCGACGCCAATGATGCGTTTTGCCTTGAAAATCAAGAATCACCTTATAGACGCTTACCCAAGCGCCAGGGCCGCTTTTCTCGCCATGCAGGCACTTGTGCGCGAGAAGAAGAAGCGCGGATACGTCATGAAGACCGCTGAGCCTGTCTAAACCCTTGTAGGAACATTCCTCCCGAAAATCCTAGCGGGGTCCAGGGGGCGGCAATGAGCCCCCTGCCCTATGCGTGCTCGCCAAGGTGCCGATTTGGTCGAAGCAATGCGGTTGAACCTTCCCATGGATTCCTAAGGCCCAGGCGGGGCGTTTGGTTGTCAGGCGCTCGCCCTTGTCCCGCTTTGCCATCACAGCCGGATTCGGTCGGGTGATGCGCCGGGGCAGCCCGCTGGCAAGGCATCCAACCGTCTCCCCAAGGGGTCCCTCGGTCGGACCCTCCGTTGCCAACGGTCTTTAGGCTCCAGCGCGAAAATCCCCCGACCGGCCGCGATGGGCGCAGCCGGAAAACCAAGGGGAGACACCCTCATGACCACCAAACAGCCAAACCGCCCGAGCCATTCGCTCTTCATGGTGGAAGGCGAGAAAGACAACGCCATCTGGACCGAAATCGGCGCACTGTGGAAGCACGCCCAGGGCGACGGGTTCAACCTAAGCCTAAGAGCCCTGCCCCTGGCCAAGGACGCCCGGCTCGTCATCCTGCCACGCAAGGCCAAAGACCAACCCAAGGCGGAGGTGGGGGCATGAGTGCCCCCCGCCGCTTCACGGTCAGCCTGATGGTTGGCCGCACCCTCGGGATCACGCTCGACGCCCGCGACGAGCAGGCCGCCGAGGATATCGCCAACTACCTCTGGGTCCGGTTCGGTGATCGCTACTTCACGAGCGACCGGGAAACCGTCTTTGACTGCATCGTGGACCCCGTGGCGGCCGACGAGCCGAAACCACAAGAGGAGGTCGCTGCATGAGCCGCTTTCACTACCGCAGACGGCAGGGGGCTCGCACCCCTGCCCTGCCTCGCAACACCGTGTTGCATGGCGACTGCATCGAGGTGCTGGCAACCTTACCCGCTGAAAGTGTGGACCTGGTACTGACCGACCCACCCTATCTCTGCAATTACCGCGACCGTTCCGGCCGCCGCGTGGCCAACGACAACAACCCTGCCTGGGTCGCGCCAGCCTTTGCCGCGATTGCGCGGGTCATGAAGCCTGGCCGCTTGTGCGTGAGCTTTTACGGCTGGCAACACGCCGAGGTATTCTTGGCCGCATGGCGCGCGGCAGGCCTCACGCCCGTTGGTCACCTGGTGTTCCCCAAACCCTATACCTCCTCACGCGGGCGAATTGCGAGCCGCCACGAGCAGGCCTACGTGCTGGCCAAAGGCCCCTGGCGGGTGACAGGCCCGGCCCTCCCCGACGTGCTGCCCTGGGCCTATACCGGCAACCGGCTGCACCCGACCCAGAAGCCGCTGGAAGCGTTGACGCCCGTCATCGAAGCGTTTTCTCGGCCGGGACAGGTGGTCTTAGACCCATTCGCCGGGTCCGGTTCAACCCTGGTCGCCGCCAAGGCGGCAGGCCGGGATTTTCTTGGGATCGAGCTGGACGCCGGGCACGCCGCGACCGCCTATAACCGGCTGGTTCACGATTAAGCGCAATTGCGCTTTTACGCTTTTACGGAATCACGCGGATGAGAGAAGGGTATGGGCACGGTGGCCCGCGGTTGCCATCGCCCCGGCAGGAATCGGCGGCACACTGGCCAGGGGCAGGCCCCCGGCAAGGCCCGGCCCGCTCCATTCGCTGCGCTCCCGGGTTGGGCGCTTGCCTGGGTCCTTAGGGAGCCCCTGGCCGTTGGGAATGCCGCCCTGCGGGGCAAGACAACCAACGAAAGCACCAACCATGACCCAAAACCCCTCACCCACCGCGCGGATTCGCGCTCTCAACGACCAGCTGCGCATGCTGGTCTTCTCCCAGCCCGGCCGCATCGAAGGCCAGTTCCGGGTGATGCTGACCCAAGGCTGCCAGGCGCTGACGGCATCCGAGCTGGACCAACTGACCCGTCAGATCGAGACCTTTTCCGACTTCACCGAGGACAACGACCCGCATGGTGAGCACGACTTCGGCGCTGTCACGGTCAGAAACACTCGGTTCTTCTTCAAGATCGATTACTACGACCTGGCGCTCTCAGCCCATTCGCCCGATGCAGCCGACCCTCAGCAGACCATCCGGGTGCTGACGATCATGCGGGCCGACGAATACTAGCGGCACCGGCGGCGCAAAAGCGTAAAAACGCTTTTGCGCTTTTTTATAAGCCTCCAAGGCGGCCGCACGCCCTTACGGCCCATGATTGGGGTGGCGCAGCCAGGTCAGGCCTCAAGGGCCGCTACGCTTAAACCCTTGACCCCTGCCCTGCCCCGCGCAGGTTTGGCTATCATGGGCCGTAAGGGATGCTCTGACGCGCCAGCACGAGCGCCCCATTCCTCGCGAAAATCCTAGCGGGGTTCGGGGGCGGCAATGAGCCCCCCGCGCTAAGGTACGATTTTACGATTTTGCGGCAATACGCTTTTGTGCCTACAGGTGAGGCAAGAATCTGTTAACTGAGATGGCCTAACCCTCGTAGTCGTGAAATCGTAAATCCGACGAAGCGCAATTGCAGAAAGGCGATCACCCATGATCATTGGCGTGCTCAATCAAAAAGGCGGTGTCGGTAAGACGACCATTGCCATCAATATCGCCGCGACCCTGGCCAAGGCGGGCCATCGCGTGCTGCTGGTGGACGCTGACCCCCAGGGGAGCGCCCTGGCCTGGAGTTCCGCGCGGGACCTGGACCCGCTCTTTCCCGTAGTTGGCATGGCCAAGCCAACCCTGCACCGAGACCTGCCGGAGGTGGCAAAGGATTATGACATGGTGGTGATTGACGGCGCGCCGCGCGTCAATGACCTGGGCCGGGCCGCGATCCTGGCCAGCGACGTGGTGCTGATTCCAGTGCAACCGTCACCCTATGATGTGTGGGCCGCCGCCGATACCGTGACGCTGATCCGGGAAGCTCAACAATTCAAGCCGGGACTAAAAGGCGCATTTGTGGTAAATCGTAAAATCGCAAATACGGCGATTGGCCGTGATGTGACCGAGGCGCTATCCCAGTTTGAGGATGTGCCGGTGCTGACGACCGAGCTACGCCAGCGCGTGCTCTACGCCGAAAGCGCCGGGCAGGGGCTTTCCGTGATCGAGGTTGCACCTCACGGTGATGCAGCACGGGAGATCGCGGCTTTGGTCAAACTGGTGCTCGCCAACAAGGAAAGGAAAGCGGCATGAGCAAGAAGGTGGCATTCAAGATGCCGATCAAGGCCGCTGACCCCGCCGAAGCCTGGGTCCAGACCCGCACAGCGCCTGAGGGTGGGGCCACCGTGACCCCCTTGGTTCAGCCCGCCGAACCAATGAAGCGGTTCACCATTGACGTGAGCGAAGGGCTGCACAAGCGCATCAAGGCGCAATGCGCCATGCGCGGTGTGAAAATGGCCGATATCATCCGCGAAATGCTGGAACGAGAGTTTCCAGGGGCAACAGGGCAGGGAACCTAATGCCGTATTTACAGAAATACGCTTTTACGCTTTGGCGTAAAAACGGAAAGGCGCGCCGATGAGCAAAGCGCCTCGGCTTAGCCTATTGCCGCGCGATGATTTTGCGGCCTTAGACCTCCATGCCAAGAACGCCTACCTACAAGAACTCGCCAACACCTTTGCCGACGGCCTGGCGCGCGAGCGCGTCACCCTAGACAAGGATGCACTGGCGCGGTTGCGCCGTTACTACCTCCGTCGGGTTTGGGCCGACCTGAAACTGCCCAAGGAAAACCCCAGCGACCTCGACCAGGCCTTGGCGGGCCTGGGCGAGAGTATCCGCATGCAGGCGGTCCAGGCCGACATGACGGGGGCCTTGCTCAACGAGCTGCCACCTAAGCGGGTGTTGCGTGCCCCGCCCGATAATGACGCGCAGCTGATGTTCTTCGTGCCCGCTATCTATGACGCGCCGATCAAAGACGACGTGAACCTGATGGACGTTGCGCCGTTTAGCCTGGCCAAATCACGCCGGACGGGCTTCATCAAGTACGAGCTAAAAGACAGCCTCATCACCATTGAAGGCGGCGCAGAAAGCGGCCTGGCGACGGTGTTTGACTATGATATTTTTCTCAACATGATGAGCTATCTCGCGGAGGAGGTCCGGCGCTACCGCCAGGAGGAGGCGCGTGGCCTACGGCCAAGCTTGCCCGCCCGCGTTTACCGGCCGAACTCATCCCACATTCTGAAATTTTGCCGCCGCTCAGACGGCGGCAAGGCCTACGATGACCTGGAAGCCGCGCTCGATCGGCTGACCAAGACCACGATTAAGGTGGTGAACCTCTCAGGCGGCAAACGCCGCCAGGTGGACAGTCGCCCGCTGATCGCGGGCTACCAGGTGGTGAGCCGGACCGGCACCAATAAGATCGACCAGGTGGAAATCACCATTCCCGACTGGGTTTACCAGTCCGTGGTGCGATCCGACAAAGCCCTACCGCTGTTGACGCTGAACGAGGACTACTTCCTGATCAGCTCCGGCTTAGGCCGGTTCATCTACCGCCTGGCTCGCAAGGCGGCAGGCAAGAGCGATGCCCGGTATTCCGTGAAGGAACTCTACAAGCGCAGCGGTTCGAGCCAGGAACTGCGCTTCTTCCAGCGGGATTTGCGGGATTTTGTTGCGCGCACGGCCGCCTTCCCGATGCCCGACTACGATTTGAGCCTTAGCGACGGCCAGGACGGCCCGCTGCTGACCATGAAACGCCGCCAGGACGAGCGGGGCGGGGAGCCCTTGCCGCTCTTACCCGAGGAGTAATTTTGTCGCGGCAATTCCGTACATCACCCACGACAAAAATCAGAGGGTTAGCCGATCCTTGGCAGAATTTTGTCGCCGCGCTCCGTATATCACCCACGACAGTTTGGCCGGAGCAGGGGCGCGGTTTTGGCGGTTTTGTCGCGCGGATTACGTACATCGCCCACGACAAAAATGGCTTGACTCTGCGGTTTTTGGCGACCGGAATCAGCCTGGGGATGGATTGTGGATATGTCGGAACGGTCCGTACATCGCCCACAAGATTCCGTACATCGCCCACGACATTCCGTACATCACCCACGACATTCCGTACATCGCCCACAGGGTGGTTGCGTAAGACATTGATTAAGCAGAGCAATTTCGGATTTTTTGGCTCTAAAACATATTAAAACATAGAAAACATCTTAAAACGCCTACGGCCAAGACATTTTCATTTTCTTGATTTTCAGAAAGATTGCTGGTGATGCGTGAGAATGGCCATGAGAGCGGTTAGCGTGAGGGGCATGAGGCGCGATCTGTGAGCGTTTTGGTACTAGGAACGAACCCGATCCTAAGCTAATCATCAAAACGAGATTACAGCGCGGCTCAGAGGCTGCTTTTCGGATTGGCCCGTGCAGAGCAACGGGCCTCTTGCGTGGTAGCTCGACGTAACAAGGCCCGCCAGCGGCCTTGCGGCGGGTGGCGGGCCTCGCATTCCTCACGATCATCGCCGTCCCCGGCTGTACCGTGCGCAGAACCTATCATGGTGTCCCGTACTCTGGAAAGCCTGATGCAATGCACAGCTTGATCCCAAGCCTCTAGAAAGACTTTCGCACTCTCAAGATAGAAAGGCGATTATGATTGCCTGCAAAACAAAAACGGTCTACTTGGCTCTTATTCACTCTGACAATAGGTTTTAAGTCATAACTTGCTTAATAAATTTCTGGATATAAAAGCAAACGCAGTCAATACTATATGGTGTTACGAGCATTGAAGATAGATTGTAGTCTATTTAATTATTCAAATTAACTATTTACCACTGCAAAAAACATCTCCGGGGCTGACACGACAACCAAAATTACCGGAACTATTGCACTGTATAATAGCTTGGCGTCCAGCTGCCTGGGTGCTATCGCCAGTAGCGTAGCCCCATCCACCCATTTGCCCTTTGGCCACGGCAACGCATGCGTTGACTATGGAAATAATTTGGCATGTGCCGTGACGGGATTCGCGCTGGCAGCGTTGTTCCGCTGATTGACGTGCAATTCGCACAGAAAGGTGGTTTCTTGCTCCCCACCACGACCCATCGCTGTCAATTGCCAGAGCTCCATGGATAGCCTTGGGACCATCATCGACTACAGCGTTCCACTCGCGAACAATCTGGTCTCTCAGGCCATTGATGTCGTTCTCTCGTTGGGAGAGTTCCCGCTCTTTGCTGTTGAAATCGGACTTTTCCTGCTCGATTGCCTGCCGGTCATTTACGAGCCCTTGGCGTTCCCTCATTAGCGCTGCTTGGGCTTCCGAAAGCTGTCGACGCTGCTCTTCCAGCCGGGCAATTTCGGGACCGGCGTTCCGACGGTCGGTTTCCAGCTGTCGCCGCGAGGCTTCAAGTCTCTCGCGTTCTGCCGTTGCGGTCAATGCTGCGCGATCGGAAGCCTGCCGGGTTTGGTCAAGAGCGCTGCGCTCACGGGCCAAAAGCGTGATATCTTCGGCGACCGTCCGTTGCTCCTCTCTGATTTTCTCCTGGAGCTGCATCAGGCGGGCAGTTTCTGGACCAGCGTTCTGACGCAGGCTTTCGAAATCCTTCTCTCGCTGCTGCACGACCTTTTCGCGATCATCGAGCGCCTTTGTTCGGTCAGCATTGCGCTTCTCGGTAGAGGTAGCTGCCTGTTCGCGATTGCCGACAGCGGTTTCGCGTGTTCTCAAGGTCTGCTCGCGACCGCGCAGCTGTTCCTCCCGTGGGCCGAATGTCTGCGATACTTCGAGCATCCTGTCCCGTTCATAACGGCTATAGGTGGCTACGCTGGCTGCTAGCACACCGGCTGTTCCGACTATTGCTGCTGCACCAGCCATGCCCCACCAGGCTTTCCGCGACGGTCCGGCTAATGCCGCGACAATCCACGGCGAGGGTTTTACGAAGCCAGTGGGAGAAGAGGATGCCAGGGATGAACCTGACGGAAGCAGTCCCGCTGCATGGGAGGACGTCCCCATAATCCCGAAGGCAGCGCCCACCGACAGGGGATCGACAGGAGCCTCACCACGAAGTTCGGGCAGCTGGATTCGATAGGTCCCTCGCCGAAGTGCATCAATTCTCTTCTCAAGCGGAGGGTGCGTGGAGAACAAAGCCCCCGTGTTCGGGCGGAACATCAGGTAGCCGTAACGGTTCTCCGCTTCTGTTGGCAATGCCTTGACGTTATGCACCTTCTGCAAGGCTGCTATCATTGTCTCGGGAGAGGTCAGGGCGGCGCCGATGGCATCGGCCCGATACTCCCTGGCTCTCGAATGCGCGCGACCGGCCAGCCTTGTGAGCATTAGAACGATCCAACGAACCAGCGCGAGACCGAGCAGCGTGAACATGACGCCGAGTTTGCCCTCACTCGAACGCACTTGCCTACCCATCTCCCCGGTTATTTGGGCAGACGCCGTCACAAAGCTTTCAAACATCGATTCAAAGCCGGTAGTCATTTGCAGCCGCTGCATGTCGGCGGTCACCACATGCCCCAGCTCATGGCCGATCACCGCATCCAGCTCGTCATGTGTCAGCATATCCACCAAAGGCGTGCCGAGAATGACTGCTGCCGTTTTCTGATCGGAACCCGCTGCGAGCGCGTTGGTAGCGCTCATAAGTGCGACGGCTGGTGGTGTCAGCCCTAACCGTGCCGACAAGGCACGCGTCCTTTGTGTAAGAGGGTTGTCGTCAGGTAGATTATAGCTCGCGAAGATAGCCTCGACATGCGAGCGCGATGCCCGGTTGAAACGGAGACCCCAGATGGTACCCAGCAGACCGAAGAAGACGCCTGCGGCAACAAAACCTGTGCGTATGTCCGCCGCGTTGTTCCGTAAGCCGTAGGTGGCTCGGCTTTCAGTAAGGGCTATAGCGACCTCGCCAATACCGGCCAAAAAGGCAATAACGGTGTAAGCGAGAAAGTACGGAACTATCCAGGAAGGTTTCTGGATTACAGTAGGGATGGAACTAAGCTCCTGATCGCGCCACATCCGATGATTGAAGAAGGCAATCCCCAGGTTAGCCGCCAGCACGAGAACAGCGGTGGCAACCGCCGAGATCACGGATTGTTTGAGTGGAATTTCATTCCAGAAGAAGAGTGACGGCAGCAGGACGAATAAACCGGCCACTGCACCATTGCGGGCAAGGCTGGGCAGATTCAAAGTCGCGGGCGGAGCAGGGTTTTGCGAGCCTGGCCTGATCATCCGACGCAAAAGGCTTACAAGAAGCCCTACGGCTACAACACTGTTAAGTACCAGAAGGGCCTGGAACAGTAGACTGGACCAGTTTTGTCCACCCTGATCTATCTTGACCAGATAGAGCAACTGAATCAGCCGCGTCGGCAACCCCAGTAGTGGAGCCAAATAGAGGGTGCCAATAGTTCGCCAGAATAACTGGAAGGCCTCCGCAAGGTTATAGTTTGCCAATAGTACCCCGAAGCGGGCTGGGGTGACTAGAAAATGAAACAGAAGGCTTGAGCGGTTTCCGAAGCCGTTGATCAAGAGATCAATCAGACCGATCAGCGTGAACGAAACAAGCCAAGGGGACAGAGTCCGAAGCGAAATGGATTGGAGCAACATTGGGGTCGAGGTCAGCGTGAGAGTTGCGGGGGAGGGGGGACAACACGTGGCTTGAGCTTTGCACCGATGAACCATGGCACCAGTAGCGCCCTAACCGGTCGAAGCCCGCGCAGGAGAATTATTCCCTCGCGGGTTTGGTCATCATATGTCCGGCTCAGGATCGTCACAACCTCGGCCGGTGTAAGCAAAGGTCGGCCAGTAAAAACAACGGATTCGGAGACTGACCCGCCCTGACTGTAGGTTGGTAGGTCAAAAACGCCACCTGAGGTTGATCGGTTTTGGGTGACTGAAACAGACCTGTATGCGACGGTGGCTGCTCCCAGCTGGTCAGTCACCAATTGCCCCGTAAATGTCTCATCGGTGCCGAAAAAGGTTTTCACCGACGTGTTGAAGAATGCCTTCCACGACTTAGGGTAATGCTCTTCCAGCGTCGGGACATCCTGGAGGAAGAACCACAGGCGTACTCCAGCCCCGGCATGAGTTCTGATTGCATCCCGGAATTGAGGAAATGGCCCGAGCGAGAGAAATTCATCAAGTACAAACAGAACCGGTATTTCGGGAGTCGTGGGATTCTGTACCATGGCTTCTAGAGCCCCGGTTAGTAGTACTTTTAAAAACGGTGCATACGCCGCAATTTTGTCAAAGGGAACCGTTACATAAACCGTAGCTGGGCGATCCTTGAGAGCATGGAAGTCTACCTCAGCTGTTGCCGTCGCACGCGCAATCCCAGGGTCATCCCAGAGTGAAAGCTCAGTGTTGAGCGTATCGCGGAGGCTCGGCAGGCTCCGGTCCTTCGATTTACCCAGAACTACCCCGGCTGCATTCGCTATCGCCGGATTGGTTGACCGTGCCATCGCCTCAACAGCTGACAGAAACTTGTCGAGCCCTGTGGCTGTTACCCGCCTGACCTCTGCAAGGTTACGTCGGTCAGGAGGCGCTTTGTCGAGTATGAAGAGGATGAGTGCTGTCAAAAAGGCGACAGCGTCTTTTTTGAAGAAATCCTGCGCCCTGGGGTCATCCGGCATAATCAGGTCTGCCAGTGCCCGCGCATCTGCGACGCTTCTGACAGTGGCGAGAGGATTAAATCCGTGGGTTTGCGGCTCAAATGGAGCGATGCGGTAAACCGGGCCTACATTGGCATTACGCCAGGCAGCCGTGTCCCGGTACAGCTCTCCCTTGGGATCAAGGACAACGCAGCTCCCCCGGTAACGTACGAGGTTCGGGACAATCTGCATCGTCGCCTTGCCGGAGCGTGTCGGTGCTACACTGAGCAGATGACCCTCTCCATCCCAATGCAGTTGACCAAGTACACTTCCTGATGACGCCCTCATTACGCCCAAAAGTATAGAGCGGGGGTCTTCGAGGGAATCCGGTGGTCGCAGGATACCAGCCTGACTGACTTCAGCGGGCAGCGCCCAAGCTGCCGAGCCATGGATAGGCGGCGGGGCGTAAAGCAATCCCTCATTCTTCTCCCGTTCGTGGTCGATGTCCCTCCCAGACGAGTTCTGGCCGGAGCGGCGCATGACTGCCTTGGCAACAGCGGTTTCAATCTTCCAGCCAAGATCAAGACCCGAGATACCAGACTTCCCGAGATTATTGCCCGGAAACGGATCAATTCGTTTCCACCATTCATCACCAGCCATAGGTTCACCTCCCTTACTAAAGCTAGCGGACTTCCGGTGCTACTCAAGCAATTCAAGACGATTTTAACTGCGCACTTACGCATTGCCCTAACGCGTACGCGTTGACAAAATAGGGCAATGCGGCGCTCGGCTTGCGGAGCCAGGATAACATCCTGGGCAATCCGGCGCGTGCGCCAAAGGGAGTCCCCTTTGGAAACCCCGTGCCGTCCGAAGGTGCTATGGCAATCTTTCATCTGCATGTGAAAAACATTAGCCGTAGTGAAGGCCGCTCGGTGGTTGCGGCTGCTGCCTACCGTTCGGGAACCGATATCCCTAACCAGCACGAAGACCGTATTGCGGCCTTCGGAAAGCGTGGAGGCGTAGTCCATACCGAGATTGTCTTACCCCCCGACGCTCCCGCCTGGATGGCAGATCGGACCAGCCTTTGGAATGGTGCGGAGCGTATGGAGCGCCGCCGGGATGCACGGCTTGCCAAGGAAGTGGAGGTTGCTCTTCCACGAGAATTGCCAACAGCACGACGCCTTGATCTTGTAAGGCAGCTTGCAGGATTTTTTGTAGCGCGTGGCCATGTCATTGACATTGCCATCCATGGGCAAAACGATGATCGTAATCCCCATGCCCACCTTCTTCTGGCAACCCGGACTGTTTTGCCTTCCGGTTTTGGAGGTAAAATCCGTGCGTCTGACTCTTCGGAGTTTGTCAACTCCGCCAGGGTTTTCTGGGCGAGGGCTGTGAATTCTGCTCTCGCAGCTGTGGGGAGCAGTGGTATGGTCGACCATCGTTCGAACGCGGCCGCTGGTATTGCAGAACGGCCCGGGAAGCATCGGGGACCCAATGTGAAAAAGCGGGGACGCGACGATATGGAGTCTTACCTGGACAGGCTAAGTCCAGCGACGCCCGGGCGCGAGGGAGCGCCGGATGACAGCTACCCGATACCCGGACCTGACTTGCGGCCAATCGCTCCATCAGAGCGGGATGCCGCCGAGCAGGCTATGCTCGTCGAAATGGAACGCCAGAATATAGATCCTGATACAGAGTGGTGGCTGTCTGATACGCAGAAGACTGTAGAAGGACCGGTCCACGATTCAGGACTAGAGCGTGAGTCCTGGTGGGACCGGAACCGATAGGCATTGCCAAGAGGGCCTGTTCAACCCATGCTGGAAATATGAAAAACCACCCCATGCAGGTTGTTAGGAACATGCATCCTGACATGTTTCGTGAGATGGCGCGCGGTCGCGAGAACTTCATCGCAGAATTCAGGGCACTTACGAAGGAATTCCGGCAGCGGCATCGAAATATTCTATGTGCCGAGCGACGGCTGAGAACGCTAGCTTACACTCCGGCGACCCGCCGGAAATACGAGGAAAACCTGGCATTCAACAGGGAATCTCTGTGTTTAATCCTTGAGCGCATGACTTATCTCCGACGCTCATTGAAGCTGGTAGATGGTATTCTCTACGATGGCGGAGTATCCGATGGGAGCTGTGGACGACGAGGATGCGCGGATTCGACGCGACATTGAGCTGATTGTGTCCGGCCGAATGATGGCTGACGCCGGAGACAAGAAAGAGATCGAGGCCTATATCCAGCGATTAGAGCAGCGGCGGGAAACCATTCTGGAAAGCGGGCCCTGGCGTATATTCAAGGGCTCCGAACTCGCGGATATCCAGTTTCAGCTGGGACGTGCAAGCGTGGGATACGAGGTTGTGCGGGAACAAGATGCCGTTCTTGTCTCCCGGCAGGCCTCCGAAGAGCGCCGCTATGTGCGCCCGGAACGGGATATAAGCGGACAAGAAAGCCGCAACCAGCGTGAATGGTGGGATACCCCTGTCCAGCCTCAGGCGGCCGTCACAGAGGGACAGCTTCCCGCCCGAGAGCCTGAACCAGAACCTGATATCATTCGCCCGGACATGGCACCTGTAGAGCGACAGGTTGCGCAAGCACGCCTACTGGAGAGAGAAAAGCCACAGGAGTGGTGGGATGACGGCAAGGGCAGCGGCCAGGATGACCGCCACGATGCCGAGCAAGGTCGCGAACGTGATCGACACTGACGCTAGGCAAGAGATTCCTCTATCCAGGAGAGAATAGCTTCCGCCGTGCGCAGCCGGAGTCCGTTTGGTCGTTCGACGAGTTTTTCTGTCCATTCAAGCCTCAGGCCTTGGGCCTGACACCATGAAGCCAACTTGTCAGCGGCGCCCGTTGCTCGCAACTCCGCCGCGACTTGGCCGAGCGGGAGGCGCAAGGTTCCCTCGCCGCGCATGGCAGCGTCAGTCATCCTCGCGCTGATCGCTTCCAGATCAAAATGCGCCGCCGCCAGCCGTTCGCGCGCGGCCTGGGTTTCCTTCACCAGAAAGGGCTTGAGGACGTTCCGGGGGTCGCGCATTAGGCCGCTTCCTTCCGCGCTGCGAAACGTCGGCCGAGGTAAGCGTCGGTGATTTCTACTCGATTATGGCCCAATTCGTGGCTGACCGTCAGGCGGGCGCGATAATCGGCCGCCCGTTCCTCCCGACTCATTTGCTCATAAGTCTTGCCGCCCGCCGCAGGCGCTTCCTGGCCCGTCAGGGCCTTGTAGCGCCATTGGGCGTACCAGTGGCGATGGCCGTGCATGTTGCGGATACCGGCTGCCCAGATCACGCGTTCTAGGTCTTTCCGTGCCCGAATGTAGCTTTGCCCATCCGGCACCAGGCAACCCCCGCCCACAACGCTGCGTAGCTCATCGAGCAGCGCCCGCTGCTTCGGGTGGCGCACGGGCACCAGGCGCGAGCGCCCACCCTTGCACCAGCTCGCTTGCAGGGCGAGGGTGTCACCCTTATCGGCTACGGCCGGGCGGAATTTCAAGCTCTCTTCCAGGCGCAGGCCAAAGGCCATTTGCAGGCGCAGGGCCAATCGGGCGCGCTCAGGGAGCGCCGCCAGCTTATCGGCCGGGGTAGTATGCGCCTTCTGGCCCTTCCAGGTGGTGCGCCGCTCGATTCCCAATTCTGTGTTATCGCGGGGCAGTACGCTCGCCTTGCGCACCTTCTCCCCCCACCAACGCACCCAGGCCATACGGTTCTTGAGGGTTCCGGCGGAAAGACCCGCCGCCTTCCAACTCTCCACCAGGGCGGCAATATGCTTGGGCTTGAGGGATTGCGCGCCGGGGAGCTGGTAGCCCAGGCCGCGCAGCTCGCGTGCGACGAGCTGCAAGCCCCGGTGGCGTTGGGCACGGGTGTTAAAGCTACCCTCACCCGTGCCCAGGGTGAGGGTTTTCAGGTCATAGGCGAGTGCATCCATCGGTTATATGTTATACGTTATACATTATAGGTGAGTGTTGATGACCTACCGCCACGCCATATAGGCCGTGGTCAGCCCGCGCCTAGGGCGCGAGGTGGTCGGGTTACTACAGTTGTTCCTTCTGGTTTCTCCCTTCTCCTAGTCTCCAATCGTTCGCCACGCGGCGAGCATCTTGCCTTCCTTTCGTTCAGCTCGGTCGCGTCGTTCTGGCTTCTCCGTCGTTGGGGGCCTCGTAGGGCCGTCGCCACGGGCAGAGCCCGAGAGGGTTGCGTGTCGTCGTGGCGGTTGGTGGGTGCCGTGGCACGCCGCGCGGAATTGCTGGCAAGCAGCGGTTCATGGTTGTTCTCCTAAAAAGGTTGTGGCCCGAGGGCCTGGGTTGTCGCGCATCGGGCCAGACCGGCCCCTGAGTGTGGCAGGCGCGCCCCGCGTGCGGAGGCGAGCACCCCGTTCTGTCACTCGCCAAAACTCGTCGTACAGGGGGTGCCAGAAATTCCTGTTAGGGGTGTTGCCCGCCAGCAAGATCGCCCAGGCCGCTTGCCTGTCCGGGCGATGCGGCCCTGGGCGGGGTGCCTTTCTTTCGCGGGGGCGAGCTTGCGAGCCGCCGCCGTCACTACCTTCTTTGTCGGTAGTGACGGCGGGCTTTTAGCCCTGCCAGTGTCGGCGCGGTCACGGTCGCTCACGGCCATTCCCGCGCCGATGGGGAGGCTTTGGGCCGCCTCCCCAAACCCCTCGCCTGTATTCGCCGCTTAGGGCTTCGCCTTTCAGCGGACGAGGCCCCTAGCCCTCGCCGTGGCTCTACCTGCCACGGCAGGCACCCTAGGGGCCGCGCACGCCAAGGCGTGCGGCTGCGCAACCCTAACGGGGTTGCACGTTGAATCGGTTGACTTAGGGGCTCGCGCCCCGTTTGCGCCTCAAGGGGGCCGAGGCTCCGCGCTGCGCTTGTGTGCCCGCACCAAGTCCCCCTTGACCCGCTTCACCCCGCTCATTGGCGCGGGCCTAGTCAGGGTTGCGGGGCAACCCTGATTTTTGAGGCCAGCAGGTGCGTGAGGGATAGCGTCCGTCAAGGTGGTGTAATTTTGGGTGTGGCCCGGGCCGTCATGATCAGGCGGCTCTGGGTGTAATTTGCAGTGTAATGTCCTCATCGATTGTTGGTGTGTCTAGCTCGGCCATTG
>Ga0114939_10000836_pt1 | contig 25354 bp, 26 predicted proteins | sample AshMeaCrysSpring_FD_87196 | JGI IMG/M metagenome (GOLD analysis project Ga0114939, IMG submission 87196) | Groundwater microbial communities from Big Spring, Nevada to study Microbial Dark Matter (Phase II) - Ash Meadows Crystal Spring | ecosystem: Environmental > Aquatic > Deep subsurface >...
GCTGATGCCGACGGGCTACCACCCGAACGTCTCGATCCCGGGGCACCCGATCAGCTTCATCTGGATCATGGCCGCGCACCGCGAGGTGGAAGACCGGCAGTTCGGCGTGGTGAACGTCCAGCCGGAGTTCGCCGGCGTGGCCTCGGGCCTCGAGAAGGGCCGGACGTAACGCATGGCCGGTATCCTCGACCGTTTCCGTCTCGACGGTCGCACCGCGCTCGCGACGGGCGCCTCGGCGGGCCTCGGTGAAGCCACGGCCATCGCGCTCGCGGAAGCCGGCGCCGAGGTGGTGTGCTACGGGGACCGCCGGGCGCCGGATGCGGCGGCGGCACGCATCGGGCGCTGGGCCGGCCGCGCCGCCCAGGTCATCCGGCTCGCCAGTCACCGCGCGTGCGAAGGCGCGCCGTTGTCCCACGGTCCACGGGCCTGAGGGTCCGGGGCGCCGAACTGCGAGCGAGGGGCGCCCAACCACACGTGCCCCGGCGTAAGGGCCGGCCGGTCGGCGACAGGCAGACCCGGGCGCAAGGCGTAAGGCCCAAGGCGTAGGGCGTCAATCGGAGTACCAATGAAAACCGTGACCTTCGGCGAGATCATGCTGCGCCTGAGCCCGCCCGGGTTCGAGCGCTTCTTCCAGTCGCCGGTGCTCTCGGCCACCTTCGGGGGCGGGGAGGCCAACGTCGCGGTCAGCCTCGCGCACTTCGGCCACGAGAGTCACTTCGTGACGAAGCTGCCAGCCAACCCGATCGGTGACGCGGCGATGAAGGCGCTGCGCGCCGAGGGCGTGCGCACCGGGCACGTCCGCCGCGGCGGCGAGCGCGTGGGGATCTACTTCGCCGAGACCGGGGCGAGCCAGCGCGCCTCGACGGTGGTCTATGATCGGGCCGGCGCGGCCATCGCGCAGGTGCAGGCCGGCGAGTTCCCCTGGGGGGACATCCTCGCTGGCGCCGCGTGGTTCCACGTCACGGGCATCACGCCGGCGCTCGGCGCGGGCCCGGCCGCCTGCACGCGTGAGGCAATCGATGCGGCGCGTGCGGCGGGCGCAAAGGTGAGCCTCGACCTCAACTACCGCGCGAAGCTCTGGACCCGCGAGCGGGCGCGCGAGGCGATGCGGCCGCTCGTCGAGGGTGCCGACCTCGTGATCGCAAACGAAGAGGACATCCAGGCGTCGCTCGGCCTCGACGTGCACGGGGCCGACGTGGTGGCGGGCCAGCTCGACGTCTCGGGCTACCGCGCAGTGGCCGAGCGGGTGGCGCGAGAGCTCCACGTCGGTCGCGTCGCCATCACCTTGCGCGAGAGCCACTCGGCCAGCCGAAACGGCTGGAGCGCCCTGCTCTACGACGCAGCGACGGGCGGCGTCCACGAGAGCCAGCGATACGACGTCGTGCTCGTGGACCGCATTGGCGGGGGCGACAGCTTCGCGGCAGGCCTGATTCACGGGCTGCTCGCGGGCTGGGACCTGCGGCGCGCCGTGTGGTTCGCCGTTGCGGCGAGCGCGATGAAGCAGACGATCCCGGGCGACTTCAACCGCGTGTCGGTGGCGGAGGTGGAACGGCTGGCCACGGGCGACGAGAGCGGCAGGGTCCAGCGATGACGAGGCTCGCGGCGCAGATGACCCGCTCCGGGCCGGAACGGCGCATACTCTGAGTAGAAGGCCACTCGGCCGGGAGGAGCCCATGCGCTGGGGACCATGCGCCGTGCTTCTCATCGGGGTCGCGCTGCCACTCGCCACAGCGGGTGCCGCGCCTGCGGCGTCTCCGGCGGTTGACGAAGCGCCGGCCCCGGCGCTCGCGGGAGCCCCCTCGTCGCAGCAGAGCTGGGACAACCTGTCCTGCCTGCGGCCCGGGGACCGCATCGAGGTGCTCACCTGGCGGCGGAGGGTGCTGGCCGGGCGGTTCTCCGGCTACTCCGACGCGGCGATCAGGTTCGTGACCGCGGGTGAGGACGTGGTCATCGAGCGCGAACACGTCATGCAGGTCGTGCGGCGGCCGGTGACGCGCGGCGTCCGCAACGCGCTGCTGGCCTTCTCGGCTGCAACGGTGGTGGGCCTTGCCGCCGGCGCCGGTGCGGAGGCCGCCTGCGACCCCGCCGGCGCGAGCGAGGCCGCCGGAGACGTGGCGCTCCGCACGGGCCACGCCGTCACGCACGCGCTGCCCAACCACGTCGTCGTCTACCGCGCGCCGGGAGGCGGCGGTCACCGATGAGGTGGGGGCCGGGCCGCGAATCGTGGGTTGTTGGGCGATTCGCAACGCGGCCCGCCGGACGTCAGCGTGCCTTGGCGCTCGCGATGTTCGAGTACGCCGAGCAGGCGGCGGCGCCACGGTGCGGCCCCGGAGCTGGCCATGTACTCGAGCGTCGCCCAGAACGTGCAGCCGTCCGACGGATCCACCGCGAGCATGGTGTGGCCACCCCAGCGGGAGTACGTGTTCGTCTGCGACCGCCGCGAGCCTGCTAGAATCGCCCAATGACCGAAGACGACCTCCGCGCGCTCGTGCGGGAGGTGGTGGCCCGGCACCTGGCCGAGGTGGCGGCACCCGACGTCGGTCCGGCCGCGGGGCCGCGGCTGGTGCTCGGTCCGTTGCCGCCCTCGCCACCCCGTCGCGCGGCGCCCCACGACTGGCGCCACCACCCGAGCCACGTCCGTCTCTCGCTGCTGACCGGCCTCGAGCAGGACGGGCCGTGCCTCGTCGAGCCGGGCGTGCCCTGCAGCCACTGCGGTTTCTGCCAGTCCTGGGGACATTGAGCGGCCACGTCTTCCTCACCTGGGGCGATCTCACCAGGCTCGCGTGCGACGCCTGGATCGTGCCCACCGACGGGCGGCTCGTCATCGAGGAGCCGTGGAGCGAGTTCGTCGACGTGCCCGCGGACACTGGTGCCGCGTGGACGGCCGGCGGCACACGCGTGTGCCGCGGCGTGGCGCGCCACCCCCGGGATGAGCGCGTGCCGTGGCTGCTCGACGTTGCCGGGAACCAGCGCACCGACGTGGCGTGGTACGTGGATGGGGTCCGTCAGGCGGTGACCGCCGCCGCCCCGGGGTTCGCCGCGCGGCCTCCGCTCTTCGGTCGCGCGCGACCGCTGCTGGCGCTGCCCCTGGTCGGCGGCCGGTACGGGGGCACGGCAGAGCGCGCCGGCGCCGTTGTCTCCGAGTTGCTGCCCCTGCTCGACCAGCTGGCGTCCGCGCACGGCCTCGACATCGTTCTCGTCCTCTACCACGCGCCGGCGTTCACGGCCGCTCAGGCGGTCCGCCGGCGTCGCACGCCGGCGCAGCCGTCGCGGCAGCTGGAAGACGCAGCGGCCGCGCAGGCCGCGCGGCTCGCGGACCTTGCCGCCGCAGGACGGCTCGTGCTGTTCCTCGGCGCCGGCGTCAGCGCGGGCGCGGGGTTGCCCACTTGGGCCGAGCTGCTCAAGCGACTGGCACACGACGCGGGCATCGCCCAGACCGACCTGCCCGCGCTCGAACGGCTCGAGGAGCGCGATCGCGCGCTCGTCATCGAGGGCCGGCTCCGGCAGCGGGGCGCGACGCTCGGCGCGGAGGTGGCGCGGTCGTTCCGTGCCGTCCCGTGGCGTGCGCTCACGCACACCCAGCTGGCTGCGCTGCCGATCGCCGAGGCGGCCACCACCAACTACGACACCCTGTTCGAGGACGCCCGCCGCGACCTCGGCCTTGCGACGACCGTGCTGCCCTACGAAGCGGTGGGCGCCGACGCGCGCTGGCTGCTGAAGCTGCACGGCTGCATCACGCACCCCGAAGACATCGTCATCACGCGTGACGACTACCTGCGCTACAACGAGCGGCGTGCCGCGCTCGCGGGCATCGTGCAGGCGCTGCTCGTGACGCGCCACATGCTCTTCGTGGGCTTCTCGCTCCGCGACGAGCACTTCAACCGCATCATGCACGACGTGCGGAAGGCCGTGCGCGCCACCGAGACGGGCCGTGCCGAACCGTTCGGTACCGCGCTCGTGCTCGCGCGGGAGCCCTTCCTGGAGGAGCTGTGGAAGGACGACCTGCACCTGGTCTCGTTCGGCGAGACCTCCGGCGATCGGGCCGTGGCGGCGCGCCGACTGCAGATCTTCCTCGACCACGTGCTCACGGAGGCGACGACCACCGTGCCGCACCTGCTCGACCGCGCGTACGATGCCGTGCTCGACGACCGCGAGCGCGCCGTGCGCGACGCGCTCCGCGGCCTGCGGAGTGCCGTACCCGCCGCCGCTCACGGCACCGCTGCCTGGAAGCGAGTGGAGGCCTTCCTTCACAGCGTCGGAGGCCAGGATACGGACTGACGGCCGTGCGGTGCTTCGTGCCTCATGCGTCGTTCCTCGTGCTTCGCGTCTGGTGCGAGTCAAGCGGTCTGGGGCCTGACCCGTGGCATGGAGCACGACGGGCTGGCGGCGCCCTGGACGCCAGTCGCAGGCCGTCGCAAGGCGTCGGACGGGCGTACGGCGTAAGGCGTAGGGCATAAGGCGTAGGGCATAAGGCGTAAGGCGGCGTAGGCGTAGGGCGTAGGGCGGCGTAAGGCGTAAGGCGTAAGGCGTAAGGCGTAAGGCGTAAGGCGTAAGGCGTAAGGCGTAAGGCGTAAGGCGTAAGGCGTAAGGCGTAAGGCGTAAGGCGTATGATCCCCCTGGCGGTCCCTATGTCCGACATCAACCTGTTCTCGTTCGACACGCTGATGAGCATCGGCGTGGGGCTCGGCCTCGCGGCCGCGGCGGGCTTCCGCATCTTCGTGCCGCTGCTGGTCCTGAGCTTGGCCGCGCGCGGCGGCTACGTGCCGCTCTCGGGCGGCTTCGAGTGGATTGCCAGCACGCCGGCCCTGCTGGCCTTCGGGATCGCGACGCTGGCCGAGGTCGGCGCCTACTACGTGCCGTGGGTGGACAACGCGCTCGACGCACTGGCGGCGCCGGCGGCGGTCACGGCAGGCGTCATTGCGAGCGCCTCCGTCATGACCGAGCTCCCGCCGATGTTGAAGTGGTCGGTGGCGCTCGTCGGCGGCGGCGCCGCCGCGGGAGTGGTGCACAGTTCCACCTCGCTGCTGCGGCTCAAGAGCACGGCGACAACCGGCGGGCTCGCCAACCCGATCTTCGCCACGACCGAACTGATCGGCTCGCTCTTCACCTCGGTGCTGGCCATCGTCCTTCCGCTGCTCGCGCTCATCCTCGTGGCCTTGGGCCTGTTCCTGGTCTACCGGGTCACACGACGCATCTTCCGCGGTGCCCGCTCCGCGGCGGCGGCCCCTTGACGTGAGCGCGGGAGCCTGCCGGTGAGTGCCCCCCGCGTCTTCGTCGCGCGTGCCATTCCGGCACGCGTGCGCGACCTGCTGCGCTCCGCTTGCGACCTCGACGTGCACGACGGTCCAGACGACCTGCCGCGGCCGATGCTGCTCGCGCGCGTCGCGCCCGCCGATGCCCTCATCTCGGTGTTGACCACGCGCGTGGATCCGGAACTGCTGGACGCGGCGCCCCGGCTGCGGGTCGTGGCCAACATCGCCGTCGGGTACGACAACATCGACCTCGCGGCGGCCGCGGCGCGCGGCCTCGTCGTGACCAACACGCCCGATGTGCTCACCGAGTCGGTGGCCGACTTCACTGTCGGACTCATCTTCGCGATGACGCGCCGAATCGCCGAGGGCGACCGCCTCGTGCGGGCCGGCGGCTGGCGCGGCTGGGCGCTGGACTTCATGCTCGGATCCGGACTGCGTGGCAAGCAGCTCGGCATCGTGGGGCTGGGCCGCATTGGCCGCGCCGTCTCGGCGCGTGCGGGCGTGTTCGGGCTCGAGATCGTGTTCGCGGATGCCGCCGTCGGTGTCGGGGAGACCGTGCCGGCCGGGGCGCGTCGCCTGAGCCTCGACGAGCTGTTCGCCTCCGCCGACATCGTCTCGATTCACGTGCCGCTGACCGACGCCACGCGGCACCTCGTGAACGCCCGCCGGATCGGGCTGATGAAGCCCTCGGCCTACCTCGTGAACACGGCGCGCGGCCCGGTGGTGGACGAAGCTGCGCTGGCGGATGCCTTGCGCGCGGGCCGGATCGCCGGCGCTGCGCTCGACGTCTACGAGCGCGAGCCCGTCGTGCATCCCGGGCTGCTCGGGCTCGAGAACGTCGTGCTCGCGCCGCACCTCGGCAGTGCGACCACGGAGACGCGAACCGCGATGGCCGAGCTCGCCGCGCGCAACGTGCTCGCGGTGCTGCGCGGGGATCCCCCGCTGACCGGGGTCAGCCCAGTGCCCAGCGGCTCGCGCCATGCGCCCGGGTCTGCCTGAGGCCGCGCGGCGTGGCGCACGAACCGAGAACCACGCACGCAGAACGGACCAAGAACCGCGCACCATGGACCACGAACCGACGTGGTTCTGGTGGATTGAGGCTAAGTCGCAACGAGCACTGAGTAGCACCACGTCACACCGAGAACTGAGCACCGAGAACTCAAGACTGAAAACTCAAGACTGAAAACTCAAGACTGAGAACTGAAAACTGAGAGCCGAGACCTGATCCCCATGTCCCTGATGCGCCCGCACGAGTCGAACGACGCTGACCGCCCACCCTCGCGCCGCGCGCCGCTGCTCGTCGGCATCGGCGCCGTGCTGCTGCTCGCCCTCGCGGCGGGGTATTGGCTCACCCGGTCGCCGGCGCCCGCAACTGTTGCGAAACCGACCGCTCCTGTGCCGGAGGCGAAAGCCGTGGCCCCGGTGCCGGCTCCCGCACCCGTGGAGACAACCGCACCACGGGAGGCCACGCCGTCGCGCGCCAGGCCACGGCGCGAAGCGGCACCGGCCGAAACGGGAACGCCAGCGCCCACGGCACCCCCCGGCCCCACCCTGGTGGTGGAGAGCGACGTGCCCGGTGCCTCGGTGTTCCTCGACCGCAAGTTCCTGGGCACCGCACCGCTCCGCACGAGCGAGGTGTCGCCGGGGGTGCACCAGCTCAACGCGTCGGCCGAAGGCCAGGACGGCATCGTCCGCTCGATCGAGATCGCCGACACCGGCGAAACCAGCGTCTCGCTCGAGTTCAAGCGGGTGGAGCTCGACGCGTCGGTCGCCGTCGTGCACAAGCACGCAATGGGCTCGTGCGAGGGACGGCTGTCGGCCTCCCCGGCCGGGTTGCGCTATGCCACGAGCGACAAGGGCGACGCGTTTGCGCTCTCGTTCGGCGAGATCGAGCGGTTCGAGGTGGATTACCTCAAGAAGAACCTCGTCGTGAAGAAGCGTGGTGGCAAGACGTGGAACTTCACCGATCGCACCGACAACGCCGACAAGCTCTTCGTCTTCCACCGGGACGTGACGAAGGCGCGCGAGAAGCTGAGGGCTCCATGACGAGACGTGGCAACCCGGGCGCGGCGCCGGTCGGCCCAGTGATGCGGCGGCTCGGCGCCGCCATCGAACGGATGCGGCTCCCGGCCGTGGAGAAGCTGTCAGAGGAGACCTCGGCCACACGCTTCCGCACGCTCGTCTCGGTGATGCTGTCGGCACAGACCCGCGACAAGGTCACTGAGGAGGCGTCGCGCCGGCTGTTTGCCGTTGCCTCCACGCCCCGGCGCGTCGCCGCCCTGCCCGAGGCCAGGCTGCAGCGCCTGATCTACCCGGTCAGTTTCTACCGGAACAAGGCGATCCACCTGCGCGAGATGGCGCGACAGCTGTTGTCGCGGTTCGGCGGCGAGGTACCCACGTCCCTCGACGATCTCCTCTCCCTGCCGGGAGTCGGACGCAAGACCGCCACGCTCGTGCTCATCGTGGCCCACGACAGCAAGGACCACATCTGCGTCGACACCCACGTGCACCGGATCTCCAACCGCCTCGGTTGGGTGAACACGAAGACGCCGGAGCAGACCGAACGGGCGCTCTACCGCGCGGCCCCCCGTCGCTGGTGGGCCGACATCAACCTGCACCTCGTGACCTGGGGCCAGAACGTCTGCCGCCCGATCTATCCGCTCTGCGGCGCTTGCGCCGTGCTCGACCTCTGCCCGCGCATCGGCGTGACCCGGGAGGGCAGGGTCCTGGCCCTGCCCGCCCGGCTCCAGCCCAGCCTGGGCCCACGGCGCCAGGCCGCAGGCCGGCCCCAAGACCCAGGCGCAAGGCGTAAGGCATAAGGCGTAAGGCGTAAGGCGCAAGGCGTAAGGCGGCTTAGAATGCCGCTATGGCCGCACCCATCTTCTACTGCAAGCCCACCTGAACCACCTGCAAGAACGCCAGGAGTTTCCTGGCCGAGCGCGGGATCACGATCGAGGAGCGGGACATCAACAAGACACCGCCGACGCGCGAGTTCCTCGAGCGGCACGTCAGCGACACGGACTTCCTCGAGTACATGAGCCGCCGCAGTCCCGTCTTCAAGGCGCGGGCGCTCCCGCGCAGCAAGCGCGAGGCGATCGACCTGATGCTCGAACAGCCGAACCTGATCAAGCGTCCCGTGCTGGTCAAAGGCACGAGGGTGGTGTTCGGCTTCGACAAGGCGGCGTACCAGACGTTGTGACGTGAGCCAATCGCCCCTCCGCATCGGCACCTCCGGCTGGAGCTATCCCGCAGGGCGTGGGACGTGGACGGGCGTGTTCTATCCCGCCTCTCCCGGCGGCTCCGGCCCGGCCCCGGGCGGCCGGCGCACGCACGGCGGGGCCGTCGACGAGCTGGCCTACTACGCGGAACGGTTCAACACGGTCGAGATCAACTCGAGCTTCTATGGCGTGCCGAAGCCGGAGGTGGCCCGCAGCTGGGCCCGGCGCACGCCGCCAGGGTTCGAGTTCGCGGCAAAGCTCTGGCAGAAGTTCACCCACCCCACGATGTTCGCGCGGGCCGTCCGCCAGGGGGTCACCGAGCGCCCGGAGGTGACCCAGGCTGACGTCGACGAGGTGCGGCGCGCCTTCGACCCGCTCGCCTCGGCCGGCAAACTCGGCCCGTTGCTGGCGCAGTTCCCGCCGAGCTTCCACGTGGGCGACGCGGCGGTCGACTATCTTGCCTGGCTCGTCGAGGCGTTTGCCGGCTTCCAGATCGCGGTGGAGTTGCGCCACCGCAGCTGGAGCGACGACTCGGGCCGGACGCTCGGGATCCTCAACCGGCACGCGGCCGCGTGGGCGCAGATCGACGAGCCGAAGTTCCGGTCGTCGATCCGGCAGGACCTGCTGCCGAACGTCACGAGCTTCTACTACCTGCGGCTGCACGGCCGCAATGCCGCCCAGTGGTGGGAGCACGGGGCAACGGAGGACCGCTACAACTACCTCTACTCGATCGAGGAGCTCGAGCCCTTCGCCGGTGCGGCCACCCTCGCCCGTCGCCTCGTCAAGAAGTTGTACCTCTACATGAACAATCACTTCGAGGCGAAGTCGGTGGCCAACGCCGTGATGTTGAAGCACCGGCTCGGCGAGCCGATCGCCGGTACGTACCCGGAGACCTTCCTCGAGAAGTACCCCGACCTGCGCGGCATCGTGACGACGGCGGACCCGGCTCCGGCCCCTGCGCCCGCCGGCGCGCCCACCAGGGCGGACGCGCTGAGCGCGGAGCCCGCGCTCGGGCCGGGTCACGAGGACCGACCCGCGCAAGGTGACCTGTTCGAGGGGTGAGGAACGGGGAGAACCGATGACCCTCCGCCTCTACTACACCGCTCCCTGGCAGCAGCAGTTCGATGCCACCGTCGTTGCCGTCGAGGAGCGCGACGGCGCGATGCGCGTCTGCCTCGACCGCACCGCCTTCTACCCCACCTCCGGCGGGCAGCCGCACGACACCGGCGCGCTCGGGGGCGCGCGCGTGGTCGATGTGATCGACGAAGCCGACCTCGACGATCGGCCTGACGCCGAACGCGGGGAGCGCCCCGCCGCGCGCCTCGCTGAAGGAGAGCGAGGGCAGGTCGGCGCCGGGGACGTGCCGGCCCGCATCATGCACGTGATCGACGGCCGCCTCGAGGTGGGCGCGAAGGTGGCCGGCGAGATCGACTGGCCCCGCCGCTTCGACCACATGCAGCAGCACACCGGCCAGCACGTGCTCTCGGCCGCCCTGCACAACCTATACGGCGTGCGCACCGTCAGTTTCCACCTCGGGGCGGAGGCGTCGACCATCGACCTCGCGCGCGAGGTCACGCCCGCCGAGGTCACCGGTGCCGCTGCCGAGGCCAACCGCATCGTCTGGGAGGACCGCGCGGTGACGATCCGCTTCGCATCGAGCGAGGAGGTGGCGCGGCTCCCGCTGCGCAAGGAACCGGTGAAGAGCGGCCGGCTCCGGTTGATCGACGTGGAGGGCTTCGACCTGTCGGCGTGCGGCGGCACGCACGTGTCGCGCACCGGTGCCATCGGCGTGATCGCGGTGCGCGCCCGGGAGCGATTCAAGGGCGGCACGCGGCTCACCTTCGTCTGCGGTGGGCGCGCGCTCCGCGCCTTCGAGGAGCTGCGCGACGTGGTGGAGGCGAGCGCGCGGCCGCTCACCGTGCATCCGCGCGACCTGCCAGCCACCGTGGAGCGGCTGCTCGAGGAGCGCAAGGCCCGGCAGCGCGAGCATCGCGCGCTCACGGAGCGCCTTGCTGAGCACGAGGGGACGCGGCTGGCGGCGCGGGCCGAGGTCCTGGGTGACTGCCGCGTCGTGCTGGCCGCGCTCGCCGATCAGGACGCCAATGGTCTCAAGGTCGTGGCCGGCGCGTCCATGCGCGCCGGCGCCCAGGGCGCCGTGCTCGTCACCGCCAGCCGGCCGGTCCTGATCGTGGCGGCGCGCGCCGCGGAGGGCGTGCGCGGCATCGACGCGGGGGCGATCGTGAAGGCGCTGGCGGACCGCTTCGGAGGGAAGGGCGGGGGCCGACCCGACCTTGCCCAAGGCGGCGGGCTCGACGCGGATCCCGAGACGGTGCTCGCCGCGGCACGGGCGATCGTCGTGGCTGGCCTCTCACGCTGAGGGGGCAGCCGGCCCCGGGCCCGGCTGCTCCCGGCCTCGGCGTTGCTGGCCTCCTGGAGCACCGGTCGCCGGCCGCACGCCGCCAGCCGGAGACTTACGGCATCCGCACGCTGTCGTCGAACGACGTCTTGAGCACCGCGTCATCGCCACCGGTCGGAATCGGTGATCCCGTTCCTTCCGGGGTCATGCTCCTGCCGGATGCGGACCGCGACCATGGCCGCACGGAGGGACAGGGGAGCGAGGTGATGCGGGGTGATCCGAAGAGATGTGTCGTCAGCAGTTGGTGTCGAAGCCCCCGGCGCGCGTCTATCATTGACGCGTGGCAGTCACGCTCGGGCTCCTCCTGCTCGCGCTCATCGGGCTCGTCTTCCTCCGCCGGCTCGGCAGGGCGCTGCACTGGATGGCGGGGCACCGAGAGTCCCGCCGGACAATGATCGCGGCAGTGGTCATGCTCGCCGCCGGGAGCGTGTTCTATCGCCTGGTGGAGGGCTGGGCCTGGCTCGACGCGCTCTATTTCTGCGTCGTCACGCTTGCCACGATCGGGTACGGGGACCTCGCCCCGAAGACCGGCGCGGGCAAGGCCTTCACCATCGTGTTCGTGCTGATCGGCATCGGGATCCTGGCCGACTTCTTCCGAACGCTCGCGAGGGTGCCGGTCGATCTGCCGGGCCGGCGCGAGGGGCCGAAGGACCCCGGGGGTCCACCGCCGGCAAACTGGTAGTGGGCACCCGGCTCACGCGGCCGCTGACTCGCGGGTTGCTACAACGCCTCGGAGTGGGAGGCCTGGGCCTTGCGGCGAAGTTCGACGTTCAGCAGGCCCACCACGAGCAACCACAACCCCACGAGGGCGACATTGACCGCCGCGAAGGCCGGTACCGCAAAGGCCAGGCGCTCGCCCACGAACACCACGCCGGCTTGGATCACGTCGCCGGCGCGGACGAAGAACGAGTCGACCGCCTGCTTGGCCTTGTACTTCGCCTCGCGGCTGGTCGGCAGCCACAGGGCCTGCTTGGTCGTGTTGCCCAGCGAGTAATCGATGCTGTTGTCGGCCACCTTCAGCAGGGCCATCAATTGCACCGACGGCGCACGCAGGAGCAGCAGGTAGCCAGTGAGCGCGACGAGGGGGTGGACGAAGAGCGACCGGCCGACGCCGAGGAACTTGAACACACGCGACACGACGAACATCTGCAACAGGAACCCGAGCAGGTTCACCGTGCTGAAGAGGCGGCTGTAGGTCTCGCCGACGAACCGCTCGCGGGCCGCTGCGTCGGCGTGCAGGGCGTTGGCCTGCTCGACCACGTAGCGGCCGAACAGGTACTCGCCCGACGTGTTCACGACGTTCAGCAGGACGACGAGCGCCGCGATCAGCATCAGGTAGCGGTCCTTGCGGATCAGCTCGAAGCCGCCCTCCTTGCCGAGGGGTTCCTCGCGAACCGCGGCCTTCTGGCCCTGCAGCGCCGACCGGTTCGTCATCCGGTTGAGGAGGTGGGCGAGGACGATGCAGACGCCGAGGAGCAGTGCCCCACGCACGAGGAGCTCGGTGGCGCCGCCCGTCTTCATGATCCAGCCGGCGCGCACCGACCCGACCCACGCCCCCAGGCTGCTGCCCACGCCGATCAGTGGAAAGATGCGCTTGCCCTGCTCCGGCGTGAAGATGTCGTTGGCAAAGGCCCAGAACTGGGCGATGACCATCACGTTGAAGATGCCGACCCAGAGGAAGTAGACGATGCCGATCTTGAGACCGGCCTGGATGGCGAGGACGAAGAGCGCGATGTTGGCGATGAAGAACAGCGTCACCCAGCGAATCAGGCGGCCGCGGTCCACGCGCGACGCGAACGCCCCGTAGGCCGGGACCAGGAACAGCAGCAGCACCGCCTGGCCCGCCGACGAGTAGCTCTTCACCTCGGCACCGCCCTCGGTGAGGATGAACGCCTCCCGCGCCGTCTTCAGCTCGTAGTAGGCGGCGAGGATGAGGAACATCACCGCCGTCATCAGGAGGGCCCGGCCGGCCTCGTCCCGGTGTACTTCGGCGATGGGGGAGAGCAGCCACTCGACCCAGGTCTTGCTTCGGTGGGGCGGCGCGCCGGCGGGCGGGGTGTCGGGAGTTCTCGTGTCGGCGGATGGGGGCATGCGATTCAGTTCCTTCGGCGCGCGTCACCGGGCGGCTTTGCCGAGGTCAACATCCAGCCGCCGCGCAGTGTCGTGGCCTGGCAATAGGTCTTCACGCACCGCGCGTCGTTCAGACAGGACAGGATAACCTCACACGCCTGCCGGGGGGTCTGGGTTTCTTCCTGGGTGGCCTGCTCGACGCACGTCCCGGTGTACCCGGGGTGCTCGAAGGTGCACTCGACCGTGGCTGGTGCGCGGTTGCTGGGCAGGACTGGGGCGATGAGCATGAGGCCGAAGAGGCCGAACGTGAACATGGGGGCTCCGAGAGACTACCGCCGGCGTCCGCCGCCGCCCCGCATGCCGCCGCCCCGGCTCATGCTGCTGCTCGGGCGGTACGTGCTGGCGCTCCGCGAGCTGCCGCCGCTGCTGCGGTAGCTGCCGTAGTCGCTGGTGCGCTGGCTGCCCTGGCTGCGCGCCTGGTAATCGCGGTTCAGCTGATCGATCGTGGACCGATCGGTCTGCCGGGTGGTGGCGCCGGCCTGCGAGGCGCGGTCACGTGCCTGCGCGCCGGCGTCCGACGCACGCTGTTGCGCCTGGTCGCGCTGTGCCTGCGTCGGCTCCGGCCGGGTCACGTCGCTCCACCCGCCGTCGCCGTACTTCTGCCAGGAGTCGCCCTCTTTGCGGTAGACGTTGCCGTCGTGGCCGGCGTAGACCTCGCCGCTCCCGGTGCGTGCGACCCCGCCGCTGCCCTGCGGCCCGCGCCGGGTGATCGCTTCGCCGCCGCCGCTCCCCTGGGTCACGCGCGTGGTCTGCCCGGTCTGGCGGTTGGTCGTCCGCGCGGTCCGGGCCCAATCGTCGCCCCGCTGCACGGAGGTCGATCCCCAGCTCCCGTACACGCCCGAGCCCTGCCGCGTCTGCGCGTACGTGCCGGTTCTCGGATTGTAGGCCTGCGCCGCGCCGCGCGCGCCGTAGGGCCCCCAGGCCACGGCGCCGCGCGAGTACGTACCGGTCCGCGGGTTGTAGCGCGCCGTCACGCCGGCCCCGCCGTACGGCCCGTAGGCCACGGCGGTGCGGCCGTAGGCACCGGTCCACGGGTTGTACCAGGCGCCGTACCCGTAGGTCGGGTAGTGCGGGTAGTAGTAGGGGTAGTAGCCGCCCCAACCGTAGTACGGCGGGTAGTACCAGCCCGTACCCCACACGGCGCAGCCCCAGGCCACCATCATGCCGGTGTAACCCGCGACCGCGGCGAAGGTCACCCAGTCGTCATCGTCGTCTTCCACGACGGTGACGTAGGTGACGTTGTGGGCTGGCGAGCTGGCCGGGATCTCGTAGATCTCCTTCGGGATGGAGGTGGCGACCTCCCAGGGGCCCTCGGGGCTCCTCGACATGAACCACACGCCCTGGAAGCACAGGTAGTAGAGGTCGCCGAACTTGACGATGTCCTTGTCGGTGTTCACCGCGCGGGACACGGAGGTCGGCGGGATGGTCTCGAACTTCGGCTCGCCCTGGTAGGCGACCTCGGGGGCCTTGACCTCCTTCTTGTTCACGCGCGCGGTCTGCGGCACCTGCGCCAGCAGGACCGCCTCCGCCGCCTGCTCGGTGCCCGGCACCGACGCGAGGACGCGCGACCGCGGATGCTCGAGGGGGATGTCCTTGAAGTCCGGCGGGAGGTTGGTCGTCGCGAAGGTCCAGGGCCCCTGGAACGAGTCGGCGGAGAACCAGCGGCCCGCCACGAGGTAGTAGATGGCGCCGACAGAGCCGAGCCGGAACACATCGCTCTCGGTGTTGCTCACCCACACCAGCGTCGTGCTCCCGACGACGCTGTACTTGGGCGGCCCGCTCAACAGGATCATCTCCGCGGGGGTCGTGCTGACGAAGACGGTTGGCGCTTTCCCGGCAGGAATCGCCTTGCCGGGCAGCGCGGCGCGAACCTCCTTCCAGTTCTCGTCGGCGGCGGGCAGCTTGGCGAAGCTGCCCGGCAGCGTGCCGGCCGGCGCCCACGGTCCCTTCAGGTCGGCCGCCTTCAGCCACGACTGCTCGTTGCGCAGGTAGTGCGTCTTCGTCGGCTCATGAAGAAACAGGTCCCAGTTCGTGTTCACCGCGAACTTGAGGTCGTTCTCCTTGATTGGGCTCCAGATGGGATCGCCGTCGAGGTTGACGAGCACCGCCGGCGTCTCGCTGTAGAAGATCGCGGGGGGATCCGCCTTCACGCCCTGGACCTCCTTCGGCATGATCTGGCTCTTGTCGATGCTCGCCAGCACCCGGTCGAGCGCGATCATGCGGTCCGCGTCCGGGATGCCCTTGTCGATCAGGGTGACGACCTCGCGCGTTTGCTCCTTCGTCAGCGTGGGGAAGTTGGCCTCCGTGATCTTCACGGGGGAGAAGCTCACCAGGCGCTCACCGAGCGCGACAGCGGTGTCGCCCTCGAGCTTCAAGGTGCCGAGCGCCGGCTTCTCGGCTGCGGTGGCGGCGTAGGAGACAGCGGCGTACGCCACCATGTGCTTCTGGTTGGTCCAGCTTGCCACCTGGGGCTGATAGACGAGAACCCGCGCCCCGCTCGCTGTCTGGTACGCGCGCGGCCAGCCGCCGTCAACCGGGGCCTGGCCGGCCGCGGCAGGTTTCGGGGCCGGTGCGGCGGCGGCCGTGGCGGCGGTGGCCTGGGCCTGTGCCGTCTTGGACGTCGGGGCCGTCGCTGGGGCCTGCGCCGACACGAGCGGCGCCAGGGGTGCGGCCATGAAGGAGAGGGCCGTGACCAGCGCCACCCGGGCCCGGGCCGCGCCGTGACTCTTTCGCATCGCTGGCAGTCCTTTCGTCAACCACGTCGGGCGGACACAGGGGCCCACTCACAACTCACAACTCACAACTCACAACTCACAACTCACGACTACTCACGACTCACGACTCACAACTCAGCATTCATCGAAGTACCGTTGAATCTGCTTCACGTCGATGGTCTTCGTCAATGCCAGGCGCAGCGTCCACCCCATCCACGCCGGTCGCCCCTGTCCCGTCATGGCCATCGGGTCGAGCACCGCGGCGATCTGCTCCTCCGTCAGGACCTTGTGCTCGCGAACGACCTCCAGGATGCCGCGGCCCGTCCGCATCGCCTCGGCGGCGAGCTCAGGCGGAGTAGGATGTCGTGCAGAGCCGAGGTGACATTCGGAGGGCGGGCCTCCTGGCCCGCCTGGACTGGAGCGGCCGCTGGTGTCCAGGCGCCGCAGGAGCGGCGCCCTCCGAGGGTACTGCGCGGGATCGGGGGACCTGTCAGCCATGAGGGACGCCGTGAACGCCGAACACAATGGGCCCTATGCCGTTCGTGCCGGGACACGCTTCCCGCCGGGCGCCGCCGCCTCGCCCGAGGGGGTCAACTTCTGCGTCTTCAGCCGGCACGCCACGCGCGTCGACCTGCTGCTCTACGCGGAACTCGAGAGCCCGGCGCCGTTCCAGGTGATCACGCTGTCGCCGGAGCACAACCGGACGTACTTCTTCTGGCACGTCTTCGTTGAAGGGTTGCCGGACCGGACCTGCTACACCTGGCGCGCCGACGGTCCGAGCGACACCGAGCAGACCGGGCGGCACTTCAACCCGCGCAAGGAACTCGTGGACCCATGGGCGCGCACCGTGTCGGACGCGCGCTGGGACCGGGCGCGCGCGTCGGACCCCGATGACCAAGGGCACGTGTCGCTGCGTGGGGTGGTCGTGTCGCCGCCGTTGCGAGTGCGCGGATCGGCGCGACCCCGCTCGCTCGACGGCGCGGTGATCTACGAGATGCACGTGGGCGGCTTCACGCGGCACCCCACGAGCGGCGTCGACCGCCCGGGGACCTTCGCGGGGCTGATGGAGAAGATCCCGTATCTCCGCGACCTCGGCGTGACGCACGTCGAGTTGTTGCCGGTGATGGCCTTCGACGAGCAGGACGTGCCGCCGCCAGCGGCGGCGCGGGGCCTGCGCAACTACTGGGGCTACAGCACCCACAGCTTCTTCAGCCCGCACCCCGGGTACTGTGTCGACCCGGCGCGAGCCGTCCCGGAGTTCCACGCGCTCGTGGACGCGCTGCACGACGCGGACATCGCCGTCCTGCTCGACGTGGTGTTCAACCACACCGCGGAAGGTCCTGCGCACGGCCCCGTGCTCAACTTCAAGGGGCTCGCCCGCAGCGTCTTCTACCACCTCGATCCGAGCGACCGCCGGCGCTTTCGCGACTACACCGGCTGCGGCAACACGGTCAACTGCAACCACCCGCTGGTGACGGCCTTCATCGTCCACAGCCTCGAGTACTGGGTTGAGAACATGGGGGTTGACGGGTTTCGGTTCGACCTCGCCAGCGTGTTCGCCCGCGGCCAGGACGGGGCGTTGATGGCCGATCCGCCGCTGCCCTGGGCCATCGAGTCGTCACGGATTCTCTCGCGCGTGCCGCTCATCGCTGAGGCGTGGGACGCGGCGGGCCTCTATCACGTCGGCAGCTTCCCCGGGATGGGCTGGGCCGAGTGGAACGGCCACTTCCGAGATGTCATGCGGCGTTTCCTGCGTGGGGACCCGGGCATCGCCGGGGAGGTGGCGACGCGCATCGCCGGCAGCGCCGACCTGTACGCCGACGAGCGCCGCCTGCCGGGCAACAGCGTCAACTTCATCACCTGCCACGACGGCTTCACCCTGCACGACCTGGTGAGCTACCAGGCGAAACGCAACCAGGCCAATGGCGAGGACAACCGGGACGGCACCGACGACAACGCGAGCTGGAACTGCGGAGAGGAGGGCGAGACCGACGATCACGCGGTGACGGACCTGCGCCGGCGCCAGGCGCGCAACGCCCTCGCGCTCCTGATGCTCGCGCGCGGCGTGCCGATGCTGCTCGCGGGTGACGAGGTGCTGCGTACCCAGGGGGGCAACAACAACGCTTACTGCCAGGACAACGAGCTGTCCTGGTTCGACTGGCGGCTGGTCGACGCCAACCGCGACATGCTCCGCTTCGTGCGCGAGCTGATCGCCCTGCGCCGCCGCCACCCCTGCCTCACGGTGAACCGGTTCTTCGACGGCTCGCCGGTGCCGGGTCGGGGCCTGCCGGATATCAGCTGGCACGGCGTGCGTCTCGACGAGCCCCCGTGGCGTGGCGGGCCCGACCGCGTGCTCTGCTTCACGCTGGCGGGACTGTCGGCCGACGAAGAGGATCTCCACGTGATCCTGAACATGTCTGACCAGGATCTGGGCGTCATGCTCCCGCCCGTCCCGGGCCGCCGGTGGCACGTGGCACTGGACACGTCGCGCCGGCCGCCCGACGACATCCTCGAGCGGCCCCGACAGGCGCCGCATGGCGCCCTTCTCTTCGCCGGGGCTGCCCGCAGCGTCGTCGTGCTGGAGGGGCGAGGGTGAGCCGGGGTGGGCCGCACGGCGACAGTGACGGAGCGCGCGGCGACCACGGCGGCCCAAACGTGTCCCGGTTCTGGAGTTGGGGCAGGACGTTGTAAGCTCAGAAGTTCTGGCATCATCCGGCGGTGAGTCGCCGCCGGGCCTTTCCGTCAGGGTTGTCCTGGCACAAGGAGCAACGACACGTGAAGCACCAGTTCACTCGAACCGCCATGATCACCGCGCTCGCCATTGGTGCCGCCGCCCTGGCTGGCGCGCAGACCGCGCAGACCACCCCGTCGCAGGGCGACGTCGACAAGGCCATCGCGCAGCTCCGCGCGGACGCCGCCAAGGACGTCAACGCGATCATCGGGGCCAGCATGAACTTCACGAGCGACGAGGCCGCGAAGTTCTGGCCGCTCTACAAGCCATACGAGCAGCAGCGCAAGGCCCTGATGGACGAGCGGCTGGCCGTCATCAAGGAGTACGCGGCGAACTACGGCACGATGTCCGACGCGAAGGCCGTCGAGCTGGCGCAGCGGGCCCTCGCCCTCGAGGAGAAGGGCGCGGCGGCCAAGCGGGGCTTCATGGCGGAGCTGCAGAAAGTGCTGCCGGGCAAGACCGTGGCCCGCTTCTACCAGGTGAACACGCGGATCGATCTCTTGCGCGACCTGTGGTTCGCCCGGGACGTGCCGCTCGTTCAGTAGGGCACGCGGAGTCTGGGAGGACAGGCGTCAGCTGTCAGCGACCCGCCCGCGAGGCCGGGAGCTGACAGCTGAGAGCCCGGAGCTGGCCGTGCGTCAGTTCTTCTTCGGCTTGAAGGCCTCGTCCACCTGCTTCTTGATGCTCTTGTAGTTCTTCGAGAGGAGCTTCTCCTCGTCCTTCGTGAGGATCCGGAACGGGACCCGGACGAGGCTCTGGGCGAACTTCACGTTCAGCCAGTGCTGGCCGTACTGGATCCCGCCCGGGATCTGGAAGAAGACGCGGCCGACGCACGCGCGGTTGGAGCTCAGCTCGACCTCGTTCCACGGCAGGGCGCGGTCGCTCACGTCGGAGAAGAAGCCGATGCGGCAGGCCCGAGTCGCCGTGTTGGGAAAGTAGTTGATCGAGTCGCGCTGCACCTGCTCACGCGCCTTCAGCGCCTGCAGGTTCGCCTTGCGGTACTCCTCGATCGTCGCCATCGGTATCGTCTTCCCGTCCGGCGTTTCGATCGACACCATCTCGCGGGTCAGCGTGTGGTCCTTCACCCCCTCGCGCAGCGTGATGCCGACCTCGAGGAGCATCCACTCCTCGCCAACCGAGAGGTTGGCGAGCTTGTAGCCGAGGATGGCATAGCCCTCGTTGTTGTAGGCGGCGCGGACGAAGTTGCCCTCGAGCGTCATCACCTGCGGAACCCCGGGCTGGGGCATCTGCACGGTGGGCTGCTGGGCGGCAGCCGCGGCGACGATCGTGCACAGCGCAAGGGCAGCGATTGCTGCAGGAAACGTGGTCTTCCGTGTCGTCATCGAAACCTCCTCAGGGGCCAACCCAGACCGCAGGGTTTGCGATCCTCGCATCCCCCGTGTGTGGTCCACGGGGCGCATGCAAGGATCGCACGTTCGGTGCCGTCCCGTCCTGCTGGACGGGGCCCACGGCACGGGGGCCGAGCGCCGATTCGCGCGCGATCCGTGGCCGGCCCGCCTCCAGGGCGGCCGGGTCCGCCTCCGACATGCCGGAGAACCTCCGGCCAACGAGGGCGCGGCGCCTCCGCGGCAGCCCTGCCACCGGGACTCGACCGTTGAAACGGCGCGCTCGAGTGGAACGGCGTTTGGTTCGAGGACGTTGACGCGACGGCCAACCCGGCGGAGGATGCACGCCATGGACCACGCTCCGACTGCCATGAAGGACGGCGAGCCACGATCCCCGGCGTGGCGCCTCGACCTCGTTGCCGGCGTGACGGCCGCCTCCGTCGTCCTGCCGAAGGCCATGGCCTACGCCACCGTGGCGGGGCTGCCCGTCGCCGTCGGGCTCTACACGGCCTTCGTCCCGATGCTGGTCTACGCGCTGCTCGGCTCCTCGCGCGTGCTCAGCGTCAGCTCGACCACGACGCTGGCCATCCTGGCCGGCACGCAGCTCGGCGTCGTCGTGCCCGATGGCGACCCGGCGCGGCTCGTCACGGCCACGGCGACGCTGGCCGCGCTTGTCGGCGCGATGCTCCTGCTGGCGCGGCTGATGAACCTCGGCTTCGTCGCGAACTTCATCTCCACGCCGGTCCTCACCGGGTTCAAGGCGGGCATCGGGCTCGTGATCGTGCTGGACCAGGTGCCCAAGATCCTCGGGATCCACATCACCAAGCAGGGGTTCTTCGTCGACGTCCTCCGCGTGGCCCAGCACGTGCCCGAGACCTCGCTGATCACGCTGGCGGTGGCCGCGGCAACCTTCGCCGTGCTGATCGGCATGGAGCGCATCTGGCCGCACTCCCCGGCGCCGCTGGTCGCCGTCGGCGGGGGCATCGCGGCGGCGTGGCTCCTCGGCCTCGAAGGACGCGGCGTCTCGCTCGTCGGCCTCATCCCGCGAGGATTTCCATCGCTCACGCTGCCCGATCCCGCGCTGCTCGCCAGCCTGGCACCTGGCGCGCTCGGCATGGCGCTCATGAGCTTCACCGAGACGATCGCGGCCGGCCGCGCCTTTGCGCGCCCCGGCGACCCCCAGATCGATGCGAACCGGGAGCTGGTGGCCACCGGTGCCGCAAACCTCGGTGGCGCGCTGCTCGGGGCGATGCCGGCCGGTGGCGGCACGTCGCAGACCGCGGTCGTCCGCGCCGCCGGCGGCCAGTCGCAGCGGGCGTCGCTCGTGACGGCGGGCACGGCCGCCGCGACGATGCTGCTGCTCGCGCCGTTGCTGGGCCTGCTGCCGCACGGCACGCTTGCGGCACTCGTCATCGTGTACTCAGTGGGACTGATTCAGCCGGCCGAGTTCCGTGCCATCCGCGCCGTGCGCACGATGGAGTTCCGGTGGGCGCTGATCGCCTGCGCCGGCGTCCTGGTGCTCGGCACGCTCAAGGGCATCGTCGTGGCGATCGTCGTCTCGATGATCGGGTTGGCGAGCCAGGTCGCCTATCCGCGCGTGCACGTCATTGGGCGCAAGCGAGGGGCGGACGTGCTGCGGCCGCTGTCGCCGGAGCACCCCGACGACGAGACCTTCGAGGGGTTGCTGCTCCTGCGGCCGGAGGGGCGATTGTTCTTCCTCAACTCGCAGTCGGTGGCCGAGCAGGTGCGTGCGCTGGTCGAGCGGCACCACCCGCGCGTGGCAGTGCTGGACATGAGCCGGGTGCCGGATCTCGAGTACTCGGCCCTGCAGGCGATCATGGAGGGCGAGCAACGCGCCACCGAACGCGGCGCCGTCTTCTGGCTTGTGGGTATGAACCCCGGCGTGCTCGAGGTCGTGCGACGCGCGGGGCTGGCCGATCGGCTGGGGCGGGAGCGGATGCTGTTCAACGCGCGCGCGGCGATCGAGCGCTACCGGGCGCAGCAGGCGGAGGGTGGCCCGCCGGTCGCTGCAGCGCCCTGACCGAGGGCCAGCGCCGCCACCGCGAGCACAATGACGCCGCCGTCCCGTGAGCCCGAGGCCACCACGTCCTGAGGCCATCGATGCCCGACGCCCCCGTCTCGCCGTCCAAGCACGTCCTCGACCCGGCCGAGCGGATCGCCGAAGTGCTCTTCGGCCTGATCATGGTGCTCACCTTCACCGGCTCGCTCAGCATCGCCGACGCGGGGCGTGACGACGTCCGCGCCATGCTGATCGGCGCGCTCGGGTGCAACCTTGCCTGGGGCATCATCGACGGCATCCTGTACTTGATGGGGTGCCTCGCGGAGAAGGGCCAGAACCTGGCCGCTTTTCTCGCCATCCGGAGCGCCTGCGATCCGGAGCAGGCCCACCGGTTGATTGCGGGCGTGCTTCCGCCGGTCATCGCCTCGGCGCTCGAGCCGGCGGAACTCGAGCGCGTGCGTCAGCGACTGCAACAACTGCCCGAGCCCCCTGGCCGGGCACGGCTGACGCGGTCCGACTGGCGGGGCGCCCTCGGCGTACTCCTCCTGGTGTTCCTGACCACCTTCCCCGTCGCGATCCCGTTCATCGTCATGGACAACGTGATGAGGGGGATGCGCATGTCGAACGCCATCGCCATTGTCATGCTCTTCCTCACCGGCGCCGCGTACGGCCGCGTCGTCGGCCGGTCTCCCTGGGTGATCGGGGCGTCCATGGTGGTCCTCGGTGGCGTGCTCGTGGGGCTGACGATGGCGTTGGGAGGCTGAGCCCGCGGCCAGAGGAGAAGAGGTGAGTGTCACCTTTTCCTCTCCTCTGCACGGACGGGACGTGGACATGCGGTCAACGGCAACGGTCCTCGCGATGCTCCTGTCGTACGCCGGGCACGCGCTCGGCCAGACCGGCACGCCCGTGGCACCGGCGGTTGCCGGTCCTGCCCCCGCCACGTGGTCCTTCTCCGCCGCTGTGTATGGCTACCTCGTGCCAGACGACGGCAACTACGCGCAGCCCGCGTTCACGGCCGACCGCGACTGGCTCCACCTCGAGGCCCGCTACAACTACGAGGACCGCGACACCGGTTCAGTGTGGGTGGGATACAGCGTCGGGGGCGGCGGGGAACTGGAGTGGGAGCTCACGCCCATGCTGGGCGGCGTGTTCGGCGAGACCGCCGGCATCGCGCCCGGCTACAAGGGGTCGCTGAGCTGGCGGATGCTCGAGTTCTATAGCGAAGGCGAGTACGTGTTCGACACCACCGAATCCTCAGACAGTTTCTTCTACAACTGGTCGGAGCTGGCGCTCGCCCCGGTGGAGGGGTTCCGGTTCGGACTGGTCACGCAGCGCACCCGCGTGTACGAGACCGAGCGCGACATCCAGCGCGGTCTCCTCGCCGGCGTCAGCTACAAGGGGCTCGACGTGACCGCCTACGTGTTCGACCCGGACGTTGACGAGCCTACGGTGGTGATCGCGGCGGCCGTGGGTTGGTGAGCGAGCGGGGTGCGCCGGGCGGGTCACCATCCGGGGCGCGTCGAGTACGTCCTGACCGCAGCCCGCCCCTGCAACCAGTCTGACCACCAACTCCACCCTGCCGACCCCGACCGGACGATTCCGCGTCCGCCACGGCCGCGATGTGCCGGAGCACCTGCCGAGTGAGAGAATGGCGCTGACCGCTGTCGAGTCGGAGGCGCCACTTATGCCAGCGCCACAGTATCCCTCGCTCTTCCAGGTCAACACTCGGGTTCGGCTTTCCGAGCTGGGCGCCGCGCTCGGCCGTCGGGCGACCCTCGACGATGTGACCGACGCGGAGCTGGACCAGCTCGCGCGTGACGGCTTCGACCTGGTCTGGTTCCTCGGCGTGTGGCAAACCGGCGAGGCCGCACGCCGCGTCTCGGCCACCAACCCGCAGTGGATGGCGGAGTATCGGCATGTGCTCCCGGACTTCACCGAGTCGGACGTGTGCGGGTCGTGCTTCGCGGTGCGCGATTATCACGCCCACACGGATTTCGGGGGAGACGAGGCGCTCGCCCGGTTGCGGGCACGCCTCGCCGCGCGCGGGTTGCGCCTGGTGCTCGATTTCGTCCCGAACCACGTCGCCCCCGACCATCGTTGGGTGGAGGAGCATCCTGATTTCTTCGTGGCGGGGACGGAGGAGCAGCTCCTCTCGGCCCCTCAGAACTACTGCCGGTTGGAGACCGCTGGGGGTTTCCGCATCCTGGCGTACGGCCGCGACCCGTACTTCGCTGGCTGGCCCGACACACTGCAGCTCAACCACGGCAATGCCGCGCTGCAGGAGGCCCTGCTCGGCGAACTGCAGCGGATCGCGCGCCAGTGCGACGGCGTACGCTGCGACATGGCGATGCTGATACTGCCGGAGATCTTCGAGCGCACGTGGGGGATCCCCGCCGCGCCGTTCTGGCCGCGCGCCACCTCGGCGGTGCGCGGGGAAATCCCCGGCTTCCTCTTCCTCGCCGAGGTCTACTGGGACCTCGAGTGGACGCTGCAGCAGCAGGGGTTCGACTACACGTACGACAAGCGGCTCTACGACCGGCTCGAGCACCGAGCCGTCCGCCCCGTCCGCGAGCACCTGTCTGCCGGGCTCGCCTTCCAGGGCCGCCTGGCGCGCTTCCTCGAGAACCACGACGAGCCGCGCGCCGCGGCCACCTTCGCTCCGGACGTGCACCGGGCCGCCGCCGTGATCACGTTCCTGAGCCCCGGACTGCGCTTGTTCCACCAGGGACAGCGGGAGGGCAAGCGGGTCCGTATCCCCACCCATCTGACGCGCGGTCCGGCCGAGGCCACCGACGCCGCGATCGCCGGGTTCTACGACCACCTGATCGCCTGCCTCAGAGACCCGGCGTTCCGCGACGGATCGTGGCAGCTGCTCGAGGCCCGCCCCGCCTGGGGGGGAAACTGGTCGAGCGACGCCTTCATCGTGTACTCGTGGACAGGACCAGGAGACCGCCGCCGCCTCGTCGTGGTCAACCAGGCCGGTCACCAGAGCCAGTCCTATGTCACGCTGCCGTGGGGCGACCTCGCCGGCCGGACCTGGCGGTTCGTGGACCAGCTGAGAGACGTGGTCTACGACCGCGATGGCGATGATCTCGCGGCACGCGGGCTCTTTCTCGACATGCCGGCGTGGGGGTGCCACGCCTTCGCGGTCCAGCCGGTCGAGACAGCGGCCGCCCCGTAGCGTCTACCGGGTCGGCTCCCAGCCTGGGCACCTCCGAGGTCCCGGACCCGGCGGCCGCGACACCCGCGGTCCGGCGACGACGCGCTTCGCTGCGCCGTGAGGCTTGTGCGAAAGAAGGGGACTCATCACGCCGCAGGGTCCGGCAGCAGTCGGACCCTGCCCGATCGGAGCTCGTAGACCGCGCCGACCAGCCTCATCCGGCCCTCAGCCAGCCGGGCCTGCGCCTCTGGCGTTGCGAGGATTTGCCGCACGGTCCAGCGAACGTTCGCCTCGACGGCGGCGGCGAGCCGCGCCTCGGCGGGCAGGCTGGGCTCGACCTCCTCGATGCCAGGCAGCATGCTGTCGA
>Ga0114939_10000837_pt1 | contig 25294 bp, 21 predicted proteins | sample AshMeaCrysSpring_FD_87196 | JGI IMG/M metagenome (GOLD analysis project Ga0114939, IMG submission 87196) | Groundwater microbial communities from Big Spring, Nevada to study Microbial Dark Matter (Phase II) - Ash Meadows Crystal Spring | ecosystem: Environmental > Aquatic > Deep subsurface >...
GCCCTTCCCCACCGCCCTCGAGCGGGAGATCGTCGCCGGCTACGCCGCGATGTGCGAGGGCCGGGGCGACGTCTCGGTCGCGGTGCGCTCCTCGGCCACGGCCGAAGACCTGCCAGAGGCTTCCTTCGCGGGCCAGCAGGAGACGCTCCTCAACGTGCGCGGCGCGGGACACGTCGTCAGGGCCGTTCACGAGGTGTTCGCCTCGCTCTTCAACGACCGCGCGATCGCCTACCGGGTCCACCAGGGCTTCGACCACGCCCAGGTCGCGCTGTCCGCCGGCATCCAGCACATGGTGCGCAGCGACCTCGGGGCGAGTGGCGTGATGTTCACGCTCGACACGGACTCCGGCTTCCGCGACGTGGTGTTCATCACGGCATCCTGGGGGCTCGGCGAGACCGTCGTGCAGGGCGCCGTCAACCCGGACGAGTTCTACGTCTACAAGCCGGCGCTGCGCTCCGGGCACCAGCCGATCCTGCGGCGCACGCTGGGTGGCAAGGCGATCAAGATGACTTACGCGGATGCGGGCGACAAAGGCCGGCGCGTGATGACGGTCGACGTGCCCGAGCCCGACCGCATGCGCTTCTGCCTCAACGACGGGGACATCCGTGATCTCGCGCGCCAGGCGCTGATCATCGAGGACCACTACGGCTGCCCCATGGACATCGAGTGGGGCAAGGACGGCGAGACGGGACGGATCTACATCCTGCAGGCCCGGCCGGAAACGGTGCAGAGCCGCGCCGGACGTACGCTGCAGCGCTACACGCTCAAGGCCAAGGGGAAGGTGCTCGTGAGCGGGCGCAGCATCGGCCACCGCATCGGCGCGGGCCCGGCGCGAGTGATCCGCAACGTCCAGGAGATGGCGCGCGTGCAGTCGGGCGACGTGCTGGTCGCCGACATGACCGACCCCGACTGGGAGCCCGTGATGAAGCGGGCCGCGGCGATCGTCACCAACCGCGGCGGGCGCACCTGCCACGCCGCCATCATCGCACGCGAGCTCGGCATCCCGGCGGTGGTGGGCTGCGGCAACGCCACGAAGCTGATCGCCGAGGGCCAGCCGGTCACCGTGTCGTGTGCCGAGGGCGACACGGGCTACGTCTACGAAGGCGAACTCAAGTTCGACCAGACGCAGGTCGAGCTCGACGCCATGCCACCGTTGCCGGTCAAGATCATGATGAACGTCGGCAACCCGGATCGCGCATTCGACTTCGCCGCGATCCCGAACCGAGGCGTCGGCCTCGCACGCCTCGAGTTCATCATCAACCGCATGATCGGCGTGCACCCGAAGGCGCTGCTCGAGTTCGAAGTGCTCGACGCCGAGCTGAAGGACACGATCCGCCGCCAGATGGCCGGCTACACCGACCCGGTCGGCTTCTACATCGACAAGCTCTGCGAGGGCATCGGCACGATCGCCGCCGCGTTCGCGCCCGAGCCCGTGATCGTGCGCCTGTCGGACTTCAAATCGAACGAGTACGCCAACCTGATCGGCGGACGGCGCTACGAGCCCGTCGAGGAGAACCCGATGCTCGGGTTCCGCGGCGCCGCGCGCTACGTCGACGAGAGCTTCCGCCCCTGCTTCGAGCTCGAGTGCCGCGCGCTGAAGCGCGTGCGCGGCGAGATGGGCCTCTCGAACGTGTGGGTGATGGTGCCGTTCGTGCGCACGCTGCACGAGGCCGAGTCCGTGGTGAAACTCCTCGAGGAGAACGGCCTCAAGCGGGGCGAGGACGGGCTCAAGGTGATCATGATGTGCGAGGTGCCGACGAACGCGATCCTCGCCGACCGCTACCTCGAGTACTTCGACGGCATGTCGATCGGCTCCAACGACATGACGCAGCTCACCCTCGGCCTCGACCGCGACTCGGCCATCATCGCGCGCCTGTTCGACGAGCGCGACGACGCCGTGAAGGCGATGCTGCACATGGCGATCCAGGCGTGCCGCAAGGCCGGCAAGTACATCGGCATCTGCGGCCAGGGCCCCTCGGACCACCCGGACCTCGCGCGCTGGCTGCTCGATGAGGGCATCGAGAGCATGTCGCTCAACCCGGACACCGTGGTCGAGACCTGGCTGTTCCTCGCGGACCCGCAGGTGCAGGCGCGGCAGGACGAGACCCGATCCTCGTCCTGAACGCCGCGCCTGAGCGACTCGCCGGAAGAGACACGCAACGAGCGTCAGGCAAACGGGCTAGCTTAGCGACTGACGGCCCGCCAGCGCGTGGGCGAGCGTACCGCCATCAACGTACTCGAGCTCGCCGCCCACCGGCACGCCATGCGCGATACGCGAAGCGCGCAGCCCGGCCTTCGCGACCACCTCAGCGAGGAAGTGCGCCGTCGCCTCGCCTTCCACCGTCGGGTTCGTCGCGAGGATCACCTCCCGAACTTCCCGTTCGGCGAGCAGGCGCTCGAATGCCTCGATGCCGATCTCGGCGGGCCCCACGCCGTCGAGGGGCGAGAGGTGCCCCATCAGCACGAAATAGCAGCCACGATAGCTCGCCGAGTGCTCGATAGCGACGACGTCGGCCGGAGACTCGACCACGCAGAGCAGCGAGCGATCGCGGCTCGGGGTGGCGCACACCGGGCACAGTTCGCCCTCGGCGAACATGCGGCAGCGGCGGCAATGCCCGAGCGCGCCGATCGCGGCGGTGAGCGCCGTCGCTATTTCCGCCGCACCGTCCCGGTCCCGCTCGAGCAGGTGGAACGCCATGCGCTGCGCCGATTTCGGCCCGACGCCCGGCAGGCCGCGCAGGGCCTCGATCAGGCGCTCGAGCGACGGCGGATAGAGCATCGGCGGCGCGTCAGCCGCCGAACGGCAGCTTGAGCCCCGGCGGCAGGTTCATGCCGCCCATCATCCCGGCCATCTTCTGCTGCGACACGCTCTCGAGCTTGTGCACGGCGTCGTTGATCGCGGCGGCGACGAGATCCTCGACCATCTCGCGGTCGTCGAGCGGCACCGAGGGATCGATCTGCACGCGCTTAGCCTCGTGGCGGCCGTTGATCGTGACCTTGACCATGCCGCCGCCGGACTCGCCGGTGACCTCCATCGCCGCGATCTCCTCCTGCGCCTTCTGCATGTTCGCCTGCAGCTGCTGCGCCTGCTTCATCAGGTTGCCGATGCCACCTTTCATCATGGTCGCGTCACTCCAGTGATCGAATTCAGTTGAGCGGCTTCACGGAACCGGGCTGCACGGTCGCGCCGAACACGTCGCGCATCGCGCGCACGGTCGGGTCGCCGTCGATCGCCTGTTCGGCCGCTTTCAGTCGCTCGTCCGCTGCCTGGGCCTGCTGCCGCGCAGGGGTTGCGTCCACCGCCGCGGCGTCGCCGAGCCCGATCTCCAGGCGCACCGGCCCGCCGTAGTGCTGCGAGAGGGCCTGCGTGAGCTTCTGGACCAGCTGCGGACGGTTGAACGTGTCGCCGGCCGGGTCGAGGCGGAGCCTGACGAGGTCCTTCACGCGCCCGAGCAGCACGCAGTGCGCCGCGAGCTGGCCCGCGGGCCCCTGCAGGCCGAGCCCGGCGACGATGGCGGACCAGTCGCCCGATCCCGCCGATGCCGCCGGCGATGCAGAGGGGGCCGCGCCCGTGCTCGCGGCCGGGCGGGCGGGTGGCGCAGCATGCGTACCACCGCCGGCCGGCGCCGACGACGGCATCGCGGCGCCGGGCGACTCAGGACGAAAAGCCAGCATGCGCAGCAGCGCCATCTCGAAGCCGCCGCGGGCGTCGGGCGCATAGTCGAGGTCGCGGCGCGCCATGATCGCGATCTGGTAGAGGATCTGCAGGTCCTCCGGCGCAAAGCCGCCCGCGAGCGCGGCGAGCGCCTGGTCCTGCTCCTCGTCCTCGCCGCGCAGGTCCGGGAGGGCCTGCAACAGCGCCATGCGCTGGATGGCGGCCGCAAGCTCGCCGAGAGCCTGGTCGTAATCCGGCGCCCGCTCGTCGAGCTGCTGGACGCTCGCCATGAGCGCCCCGCCGTCCTTCGCGGCCAGCGCCCCGAGGATCGCTTCCACGTGCCGCCGGTCGAGCGTGCCGAGCAGCGCGCGGACCTCGCCCTCGAGCGCGCGACCGCCGCCGAAGGCGAGCACCTGGTCGAGCAGCGAGAGCGCGTCGCGCATGCTGCCCTCGGCGCCGCGCGCGATGGCGCGCAGCGCGGCCGGCTCGTACTCGACCTTCTCGGCCTCGGCGATCAATGCGAGGCGCTCCTGGATCAGCGCGAGCGGCAGGCGGCGCAGGTGGAACTGCAGGCAGCGCGACAGCACCGTCACGGGCAGCTTCTGCGGGTCGGTGGTCGCGAGCAGGAACTTCACGTGCGGCGGTGGCTCCTCGAGCGTCTTCAGGAGCGCGTTGAATGAGTGCGTCGAGAGCATGTGCACCTCGTCGATGAGGTACACCTTGTGGCGGCCGCGCGCCGGCGAGTACTGCACGTTGTCGAGCAGCTCGCGGGTGTCGTCGACCTTGGTGCGCGAAGCGGCGTCGACCTCGAGCAGGTCCACGAAGCGCCCGGCGTCGATGTCGCGACAGGCTCCGCACTCGCCGCAGGGCTTCGACGACACGCCCCGCTCGCAGTTGAGCGACTTGGCGAAGATGCGCGCGATCGTCGTCTTGCCCACGCCGCGCGTGCCGGTGAAGAGGAAGGCGTGGTGGATGCGGCCGGAGTCGAGCGCATTGGTGAGCGCGCGGCGGACGTGGTCCTGCCCGACCAGTTCGTCGAAGCTGCGCGGCCGCCACTTGCGGGCGAGTACGAGGTAACTCATGCGGAGGGTCCGGTCTCCTCGGGCGCCGGTCTGGAGGCGGCCCGCGCCAGAATACCCCCGGCACCCGGCGTGGCCGCTACCGTTGCTCCCTTCCGGGCCTGGCGGGGTTTGCGGCTGGCCGTCGCGAGGGATCCGACGCGAGCCACCATGGAGGGCGGCGACTATAGCAGCCCGACTCCGCCCCGTCAGCCGCGCCCGCGATACGGCACGACCCCCTGGTCGGGGATCCAGAGATTCGCCGGCGGGCGACTGGTCTGCCAGAAGACGTCGATGGGCATGCCGCCGCGCGGGTACCAGTAGCCGCCGATCCTGAGCCAGCGTGGCGCGAGGAAATCGACCAGCCGGCCGGCGATCTCGAGCGTGCAGTCCTCGTGGAACGCCCCGTGGCTGCGGAAGCTCGCCAGGTACAGCTTCAGCGACTTGCTCTCGACCAGCCAGCGGCCCGGCACGTAGTCGATCACGAGGTGCGCGAAGTCGGGCTGCCCGGTGATCGGACAGAGCGACGTGAACTCGGGCGCCGTGAACCGCGCGAGGTACAGCTTGCGCGGGTGCGGGTTCGGCACCCGCTCGAGCACGGCTTCCCCGGGCGACGCCGGCAGGGCCGACGCCTGCCCGAGCTGCTTGAGCCCGGCGTAGGCGCGGCCCGTCCTGGCGCGTCGCGCCGCCACCCCTCAGCCCTTCCTGCCGGCATAGATGCGCTCGATCTCGTCCATGATGCGGTTCATCTCGCGCATCGCGGCCTCGAACGGCTTCGAGGTCGTCATGTCGACGCCGGCGTCCTTCAGGAGATCGATCGGGTACCTGGACGAGCCGCTCGACAGGAGCTTCAGGTACGCGTCGCGTCCCTTCGTCGCAGCGCCCGACTCGACCGCCTGCTTGCCGATGATGTTCTCGGCCAGCGTCATGCCGCCGATCATGCTCGTGGCGTACTGGTAGACGTAGAAGTTGTAATAGAAGTGCGGGATGTACGCCCACTCCGAGGCGAAGGTGTCCGCCACCTTCACGACGCCCTGGTCCGCACCGTAGTACTTGCGCAGCAGCTCGAGGTAGAGCTTGTCGAGCATCTCCTTCGTGAGGGGCTCGCCGCGCTCGACCGACTGGTGGATCAGCAGCTCGAACTCCGCGAACATCGTCTGGCGGAAGAGCGTCGTGCGCATCGTGTCGAGGTACGACGAGAGCAGGAACAGGCGCTTGGCGTCGTCCTCGGTCTCAGCGAGCACGTGGTGGAAGAGCAGGTTCTCGTTCAGCGTCGAGGCGACCTCGGCGACGAAGATCGAGTAGTTCGCCGTCGCGTAGGGCTGGTTCTTCGCCGACAGGAACGAGTGCATCGAGTGACCGGACTCGTGGGCGAGCGTCGATACCTCCTCCCAGGTGCCCGTGAAGTTGAGCAGCTGGTAGGGGTGCACGTCGTAGACCATGGTGCTGTAGGCGCCCGGGCTCTTGCCGGTGCTCGGCAGGAAATCGACCCAGCCCGACTGGTAGCCCTTCGCGAGGGCCGAGACGTAGTCCTGGCCGAGCGGCGCGAACGCGTCGAGCGTGAGCTTGCGCGCCTGCTCGGGCGTGTACTTGAGCTCGACCTTGTCGACGATCGGCGCGTACAGGTCCTCGTAGCCGAGTTGCGGCAGGCCCATGATCTTCTGCCGCAGCCTCAGGTAGCGGTGCAGCGTCGGCAGGTTGGCGTGCACGTCGGCGATGAGCTGCGTGTAGACCGAGGTCGGGATGTTGTAGGTGAAGAGCGCCGCCTCGAGCGAGCTCGGGAACTTGCGCACGTCCTTGTTGAAGACGTGGGACTGGACCTGCGCATTCAGCGTCGTGGCGAGCGTGCCGCCGAACTCGCCGTAGCGCGTGAAGAACGCGTTGAACACCGCGTCGCGGTCGGCCTTGACCGGCGAGGCGCGGTGCTTCGTGTAGGCCGCCGCGTCGAGCCGGACCTTCTCGCCGGTCGAGAGCGTGATCTCCGGGAACGGCAGCTCGGCCGCCGTGAACACAGACCGGACGGTCTCGCCCGTGTTCGCCATCGTACCGGTACGCGCGACGATCTGCTCCTCGGCGGGCGTCAGCGTGTGCGGCGCGCCGCGCAGGATGTCGTCGAAGAACATGCGGTACTGGCCGAGCTTCGGCTCCGCCGCCAGGAACGAGTCGATCTTCGCCCGGCCGACGGCGATGATCTCGGGGCGCATGAACGCCGTGGCGGTCTGCAGGTCGGTGTAGACCTGCGTCGACTCCTGCTTCATCTGCAGGCTGCGGCTCACCCGCGTGTCGGTGTCGTAGAGCTGGTTCGCGTAGCTGTACAGCCGCTCCGTCCGGAGGCTCACCTTTTCCCAGTCGGTCATGGCCGCGAGCAGGGTCGCGGGCGACGAGCCGAGCTTGCCCTGCCACTCACCGAGCTTCGGGATCGAGGCCATGAGGTCCTGCTTGGCCACCGCCCATGCGGCCTCGTCCGGATACAGGTTGGTCAGGTCCCACTTGTACTCGGCGGGAATCTCCGAACGTTCGACGGCCGGGACGGCGGCGGCGAACAGGAAGGCGGCCACGGCCGACGCGGCGCTGAAACGCATGAGATGCATCTAATGGACTCCGTCGGGCGCCCGCGCCCGCGTGGAAAGCCGGCAGTCTACCGCCGAGGGCGCCAGGAGGTTAAGCTTGCTGCAGCGCCGCCCGAGACGGCGCGAGGAACCGAACCAGGACCATGGCCACCGAATACCGCATCGGCAAGCCGCCCCGGCGCCTCTACACCCTGCTCGAGGGCCGCGGCCTGCTGGAAGCGGCCCTGCTGCCGGCGTGCCTGCCGTTCCTCGCGGGCAGCCCCCGCGGTGACGGGCACCCCGTGCTGCTGGTGCCGGGTTTCACGGCCGGCGACGCCACCCTCGTCGGCCTCGCCATGTTCCTGCGCTCGCGCGGGTACCACGTCGAGACCTGGGGCTTCGGCCAGAACACGGGATTCAAGCTCAAGTTCGCCCAGGCGCTCGAGCAGAAGCTGCGCTTCCTGCACCACCGGCACCGCCGCAAGGTCAGCCTGGTCGGCTGGAGTCTCGGGGGCGTTTACAGCTTCTACACCGCGCACATCGCACCGGAGTGCGTGCGGACCGTCATCTCGCTCGGCAGCCCGCTCAAGTTCGCGGTCGGCGACGTCAAGGTGCCGATCATCGTGCAGGCGCTGTACCGCTATTTCGCGCACCCGATGGGCCCGGTCGCGCACGTCGCGAACGTGCGCGGGAAGATCCTGAAGGCGCCGCCCCCCGTGCCTTCGACGAGCATCTACTCCATGACGGATGGCGTCGTGCCGCCGGGTTCGGCGCAACTCGACACGAGCGAAGGGCAGCACGAGAACATCTGGGTGCCCGGCAGTCACCTCGGCCTCGGCTTCAACGCCGCGGTGATGTGGATCCTGGCAGACCGCCTCGCACAGGCCGAGGAGGAATGGCAGCCCTTCCAGCCGACCGGCGTGGTGGGCAGCCTCTACGAGCGCATGGCGACCCTGGTGAAGTCGGCGGCCTGAGCCGCCCGCCTCAGGCTGCCTTGCGGCGTGCGGCCGCCCGGCCCTTCTTCGTCCTGGCCTTTGACGCCGACTTGCGGCGCGCCGGCTTTGCCCGGCTCGCGGTCTCCAGGTATTCCTGGAACGACTCGCGGATGCAGAGCGCGAAGTACTCCGGGTCCGGGATCTGCTCGCGGCAGGACGTCGGCGAGATGATGATCCGCCCGTCGTAGCTCGTCACCGAGAAGACCAGGCCCATGCCGTCCGAGATCGGCATGATCGCCGAGAGGAAAGTCATCCTCGCGCCGTTGAAGTAGAGCGGGATCGCGGGTCCCGGCACATTCGTGATCGTGCAACTCGCCATGGGCGCGCCCTGCCCGATGCCGATCGACGACTCCGCCAGCAGCCGCGCCGACATCGCGAGCGTCGCGGCCGGTGCGTACTTGGTGACGTCGGTGAGTTCCTTGGCGCCCACCGCTTTCTCGAACTCCTGCGCGCTCGAGGTGTGATGGTGCACCGCCCGCAGGCGGCGCACCGGGTCCTCGATCTCCGTGCCGAGCGGCACGCGCAGCAGGCTGATGCCGCTGCGGCTGGCCGAACCCGGGTCGGCGTTGCGGATCGAGACCGGCGCAATCGAGACGAGGCTCGGCCCGGGCAGCTCGTCGTGGGTGAGCAGGTAGCGCCGCAGCGCGCCTCCGCAGACGGCGAGCACGGCGTCATTGATGGTCGCGCCCGGCACGAGCTCGCGGATGCGCTTGAACTCCTCGATCGTGAAGCGGCGCGTCTCGAACACGCGGTGCGGAGAGACCTCGGCGTTGAAGCGCGTGACCGGCAGGCGCTCGGGGTGCAGCCACAGCTCGCGCAGGGTGCCGATGATGACCGGCGCCACCTTGCGCAGCACGCGCGTGAGCGGCGCGGCGACCATGAAGGGTTGCACCACGTTGTGGAACGCGGCTCGGGCGAGCAGCGAGATCGATCCCGGCGGCGTGGCCGGGAACCACGGCTCGGGCGGCTCCGGTGCGGGCGGCTGCGGCGTCGTGTCGTGCAGCAGCGTCGTGATCTCGGCACCGCCCTTCACGTCGATCGCGGCGTGATGGATCTTCGCGAGGATCGCGAAGCTGTCCGGTGGCAGGTCGAGGAACGCGTCGAGTCCCTCGACGAGGTACAGCTCCCAGAGCGGCCGCGTGAGGTCGAGCGGGCGGGCGTGGATGCGCGACGCCTGGATGCAGAACTGCCGCCAGTCGCCGGGCTTCGGCAGCGCGATGTGGCGCACGTGGTACTCGAGGTCGAAGCGCTCGTCCTCGATCCAGTAGGGGTAGTCGAGTTCGAGCGGCACCCGCAGCAGTTTCTGGCGGAAGATCGGCGAGAGGTGCAGCCGGCTCTCGACGTGCTTCAGGAAGCCCTTGAACCGGACGTGCCCGCCGGGCGCCGTCGACGGGTCGTAGATGTAGACGAGCGTGATGTTCGAGTTGGCGTGACCGCTTTCGGCGTAGATGAAACGGGCGTCCTCACCGCGCAACTGACGCATGGCGTGCTCTCGCATCGATCCGACGACGGACCGGCCCGAGTCTAGCATCGCGCGCGTGCCGCCACCGCTCGGGATGCCGCATACTTCCGCGGCCATGTCCCGCCCGATCCCGGTGACAGATCTCATCTTCCTGTGGGCCGACCGCCGGGAGGCACCGGCCAACGTCGGCGTGGTCCTGCTGTTCCAGCCGCCGCCGGGCCTGAGCGCGGCCCGTGCGCTCGATCAGGTCGCCCGCGCCTATCGGGCAACCCCGCCCACCGCACCCTTCGACGTCGTCCCCGACTCGGCGATTCCGGGCACTGCACGCTGGCAGACGCCGGATCGAATCGACCCAGGATTCCACGTGCGGACGGAGACCCTGCCGCCGCCGGGCACCGTGGCCCAGCTGAACGCACGGCTCGCCGAACTGCACCGCGACCCGCTCGATCGCCGGCGGCCGTTGTTCGAGATCCACCTCATCGGCGGCCTCGAATCCGGCCTGTTCGCGCTTTACGTCAAATCGCACCACGTGACCTGGGACGGGCGCTCGGCCCTCACCCGGATCTTCGACTGTTTCGGGGCGACCCCCGGACGGATCCGGCCGGGATTTCACGCCGCGGAGCCCGCGGCCACCATGCCCGCCGACACTCCGCAGCCGGAACCGCCGCGCTCGCTGCTCGGGCGGGCCGCGCCCTTGAGCGAACTGCTCGGTGCCCTCGCCCGGCGGATCGAAGCCATGCGCGGCCTCGATGCGCCCGGCGGCGGCAACGCGCCGTTCGCCGGCCCGCCGACGCGCTTCAATCGTCCCGTGGTGGCGGAGCGCTCGCTCGGCCAGTTCACGCTGCCGCTCGATCAGCTGCGTCGGGTCGGACACGCCTTCGGCGGCACGATCAACGACGCCCTGCTCGCCGTGATCGACGAAGGGATACACAGGTACCTCGCCTCGCTCGGGGAACGGCCGTCCGAGGCACTCGTCGCGATGTGCCCGGTGGCCTCGCGCGAGGCCGGCGACACCGCCATCGGCAACAGGGCGACCACGCTCTTCGTGCGCATGGGGGAACCGCGGTCCTCCGTCGGCCGTCGGCTGCGCGACATCGTCACGAGCACGGCGGCCGCAAAGGCCGAGATGCGGGCGCTGTCGCGCGACGCGTCCTTCGACTTCGCGCTGCTCGTATTCGGCCTCACGCTCGCGGCCAGGGTCTTCCGGCTCGACCCCTACGTGCGGCCCGCCGTGAACTACGTGGTCTCGAACGTGGGTGGCGTCGACGGGGAGCGCTACCTCGGCCGTTCGCGCCTCGTGGCGGCCTACCCGATCTCCATGGTGGCGGATCCCGTGGGCCTCAACTTCACCACGCTCTCGCACGACGGACGCATGGACGTTGGGGTCGTTGCGAGCCGCGCCGCGCTCGACGACACTGCGCCGCTCGTCGCGGAGTGCCTCGCGGCCTGGCAACGACTTCGCCGGGCGCGCCCGCCTCAGTCCCTGGTCTTGAGGAAGGCGCCGCCGCGGAAGCGCTCGCGCACGCGCCGCATGCCGCCGACCCAGCGCCCGTAGTCGTTCGCCTTGTTCTGGAAGAACCCGAGTACCTCGGGGTGCGTGAGGATCAGGAAGCGATCTTCCTGGATGCCATCCGCGATGATCGCCGCCGCCTGCTCCACCGTGAGCACCCCAGGCACGGAACCCGCCGGGAGACTCTCGTCCAGGCCGGTCATCGCCGTCGCCACGTACTGCGGGCAGACGACCGACACCCCGATGCCGCGATCGCCGTAGGTGATGGCGAGCGACTCTGCGAGGCCCACGGCCGCGTGCTTGGTGACGCTGTAGGCCGTATCGCCGACCTGGCTCAGGAGGCCGGCCGCCGAGGCGACGCTGGCGAGATACCCCGAGCCGCGTTCTAGCATCGACGGCAACACCGCGCGGCAAGCGTGCACGTGCGCCATGACGTGCACGCTCCACATGCGCTGCCAGTCGGCGTCCGGCGCCGAGAGCGCATCGTCGAGGTCGAGCGCCTTCACCCCGAGGCCGGCATTCGATACGAGTATGTCGACGCGCCCGAAGCGTTGCAGTGCCGCGTCCACGAGGCCGCGCACGGCCGCCGGATCCGCGACGTCGCAAGGCAGCCCGAGCCCGCCGAGCTCCGCGGCGGTCGCCCGCGCGGCCTGGCCATCGAGGTCCGCCGCCACGATGCCGGCCGCCCCGCGCCGCGCGAGTTCCCGGCACAGCGCCCGGCCGATGCCACGACCGGCGCCGGTCACCAGCGCCACCTTGCCCGCGATCTCCATGGCTCAGTGCGGAATGTGGCGGCCAAGCTCGAACTTGGCGATGTGGTTGCGGTGCACCTCGTCGGGGCCGTCCGCGATGCGCAGGGTGCGCGAATTCGCGTACAGCCAGCCGAGGCCGAAGTCGTCGGAGACGCCGGCGCCGCCGAAGATCTGGATCGCATCGTCGATCACCTGGCAGGCGACGTTCGGCGCGACGACCTTGATCATCGCGATCTCCTGCTGCGCGGCCTTGTTGCCGGCGACGTCCATCTTCCATGCCGCGTGCAGCACGAGGAAGCGGGCCTGGTCGATCTTCATGCGCGCGTTGGCGATGCGCTCGCGCCAGACGCCCTGTTCCGCGAGCCGCTTGTGGAACGCAATGCGCGAGATCGAGCGCCTGCACATCGCCTCGAGTGCGCGCTCCGCGGCGCCGATGAGCCGCATGCAGTGATGGATGCGGCCCGGCCCGAGGCGGCCCTGCGCGATCTCGAAGCCGCGGCCCTCGCCGAGCAGCAGGTTCGTCACCGGCACGCGCACGTTCTCGAAGTCGATCTCCGAGTGCCCGTGCGGGGCGTCGTCGTAGCCGAACACCGGCACCTGGCGCACGACCCTCACCCCGGGCGCGTCCATCGGCACGAGGATCATCGACTGCTGCCGGTGCCGGTTCTCGTTCGTCGGGTCGGTCTTGCCCATGAAGATGAGAATCTTGCAGCGCGGGTCGCCGGCGCCCGACGTCCACCACTTGCGGCCGTTGATCACGAAATGGTCGCCGTCGCGCACGATGCTCGCCGCGATGTTCGTTGCATCGGAGGAGGCGACGGCCGGCTCGGTCATCGCGAATCCGGAGCGGATCCGGCCCTCGAGCAGCGGCGTCAACCACTGCTGCTTCTGTGCCTCGTTGCCGTAGCGGACCAGCACTTCCATGTTGCCGGTGTCGGGCGCCGAGCAGTTGAACGCCTCGGGCCCGAGGTGCGACCGGCCCATGATCTCGCAGAGCGGCGCGTACTCGAGGTTGGTGAGGCCGGCGCCGAACTCCGACTCGGGCAGCCAGAGGTTCCAGAGGCCTGCGGCGCGGGCCTTTTCCTTGAGCTCCTCGACGACCCTGGTCGGGACCCAGGCGTTGCCTTTGCGGCGGTTCTCCTCGATCTCGGCGTGAAATCGCGCCTCGTTCGGGTAGACGTTCTGCTCCATGAACTCGGTGACGCGACGCTGCAGTTCTTTCACCTTGTCGGAATGCGCAAAGTCCATGGTGGTCTCCTCAGGAAAGCTTGAGCCGCTCGACCTGTCCCCAGGCGAGTTCGGCGAGGGGGCGAGCGACGCGCCCGGTCTGCAGGGCCTCGGCACTGGAGGCGTTGCCCTGCACCGCCCGGGCCAGCACGCCCTGCGCGATCGCCGCAAGGCGGAACATGTTGTAGACCATGTAGTACTCCCAGTCGCGCGCGTCGATGCCGTCGCGGCCCGTGCGCCGGCAGTAGGAGGCTACGTATTCGCGCTCGGTCGGAATGCCGAGCGACGCGAAATCGAGGCCTCCGAGGCCACGGAACATGCCCGGCGGGATGCGCCAGGCCATGCAGTGATTCGCGAAGTCGGCCAGCGGGTGCCCGAGCGTGCAGAGCTCCCAGTCGATCACGGCACGGATGCGCGGCTCCACCGGATCGAAGATCACGTTGTCGATGCGATAGTCGCCGTGGACGATGCGCGTCTCGTCGCCGGCGGGAATGTTCGCCGGCAGCCACGCGATCAGCTTGTCCATCGCCTCGATCTTCTCGGTCTCGGAGGCCTGGTACTGCTTCGTCCAGCGCGCGACCTGGCGCGCGATGTACTCGCCCGTCTTGCCGAAGTCGGCGAGTCCGACCGCCGCCGGATCCACGCAGTGCAGCGCTGCGATCACGCGATTCAATTCGTCGTGGTGGCGGGTGCGCTCGGCGGGCGTCATCTCCACGAGCCGCGGGTCCCAGAGCACGCGGCCCTCGACGTACTCCATCACGTAGAACATCGTGCCGATGACCGACTCGTCCTCGCACAGTGCGTACATGCGTGCGACCGGGACCTCGGTCGCCGCGAGCGCCTTCATGACGCGGTACTCCCGGTCGACCGCGTGGGCCGATTGCAGCAGCTTGCCGGGCGGCTTGCGTCGGAGCACGAAGCTCTGCTCGCCCGCTTTCAGCAGGTAGGTCGGGTTCGACTGGCCACCCTTGAACTTCGAGATCTCGAGCGGTCCTGCCAGGGGTCCGACCGCCCGGCCCAGCCAGTCGGCGAGACTCTGCAGGTCGATTGCGTGCCGCGGATCCACCGGCGTCGTGCTGGTCTGCGTCTCGGTCATGCCTGGACTCTCACACCGCCTAGAACCAGTCGTCGCGCATCGCGAGCGTCGTGTCGTCGAGGCTCGCGAGCAGGTCGAACTGCGGTCCGGTCTTCGGCAGTTCCCAGCGGAAGAAATACCGGCAGGCCTGCCGCTTGCCGTCGTAGAACGCGCCGCTGCGGCCGTGCGCCGCGCAGGCCTGCTCGAGCCAGATCCACGCGAGCACGACGTGCCCGAACGCCTCGAGGTAGACGGTGGCATTCGCGAGCGCCCGCTCCACGTCTCCACCTGCATGGAGCGAGCGCGTCGTCGCGACCACACGTCCGACGACGCGCTCGAGATCGACGGCGAACGCCGCGAGGCCCGCGTCGCCCGTCGCGCGCGCGCGGCCGAGCGTCTGCGCCACCTCGCGGCCGAGCAGTTCGAGCGCACGGCCGCGCTCCATCGTCACCTTGCGCCCGAGCAGGTCGAGGGCCTGGATGCCGTGCGTGCCCTCGTGGATCGGGTTCAGGCGGTTGTCACGGTACAGCTGCTCGACCGGGTAGTCGCGCGTGTAGCCGTAGCCACCGTGGACCTGGATGGCGAGGCTGTTGCCCTCGAGACACCACTGCGAGGGCCACGACTTGGCGACGGGCGTGAGGATCTCGAGCAGCAGGCCGGCCTCGCCGCGTGCCTGCCCGGACTCCGCCGTGTGCTGCTCGTCGACGAGGCGCGCGCAATAGAGCGCGAGCGCGAGCCCGCCCTCTGCATACGCCTTCTGGGCGAGCAGCATGCGACGCACGTCGGGGTGCTCGACGATCCTGACCTGCGGCGTCGTGGGGTCCTTGCCGGTGACCGGGCGGCCCTGCGGCCGGTTGCGCGCGTAGTCGAGCGACTCGAGGTAGCCCGCGTAGCCGAGCGCGACCGCGCCGAGCCCGACGCCGATGCGCGCCTCGTTCATCATGTGGAACATGCAGGCGAGGCCGCGGTGCGGCTCGCCCACCAGGTATCCAATGGCGCCCGGGCGCCCTTCCGGACGGAAGCGGCCCTCGCCGAAGTTGAGCAGCGTATTGACCGTGCCGCGGTAACCCATCTTGTGGTTGAGACCCGCGAGCGAGACGTCGTTGCGCTCGCCGACCGTACCGTCGTGTCCGACCAGGCTGCGCGGCACGATGAAGAGCGAAATGCCCTTCACGCCGGGCGGACCACCCGGGATCTTCGCGAGCACGAGGTGCACGATCGTCTCGCCGATCTCGTGCTCGCCGCAGGAAATCCACATCTTGTTGCCGAAGAGGCGGTAACGGGGCCCGAGCGGCGAGTCCCCGTCGGGCTCCGCACGCGTGACGATGTCGCTCAGCGACGACCCCGCCTGGGGCTCCGAGAGGCACATCGTGCCGGTGAAACGCCCGGCCAGCATCGGGCGCACGAAGGCGTCGACCTGGGCCGGCGTGCCGTGCGCGAGGAGCAGGTTCGCGTTGGCCGCGGTGAGGAGCGGATACCCTGCGCTGCCGACGTTGGCCGCCAGGAAATAGGTGAAGCACGCCTTGTCGACGACGACCGGCAGCTGCATCCCGCCGAAGTCGTAGTCCGCCGCCCCGGCGAGCAGGCCCGCCCTCGCGAAGGCAACGTAGGCCGCCCCGACCTCCGGTATGAGGTGCACGCGCTCGCCGTCGAACTCGGGCTCCTCGACGTCGCTCTTGCGACGGTGGGGAAGGAAGACCTCGGTGGCGATACGCTCGGCCGTCTCGAGCGCGGAATCGAAGGTCTCGCGGGAGTGATCGGCGTACCGCGGCCGGGCGCAGAGCGCGCCCACGTCCAGCCATTCGTAGAGGAGGAACTCGAGGTCGCGACGCGACAGCAGCTTCGAAGTCATCCTACGCATCATACCGACTGCCCGCGCGGGCCGTCAGGCCGTAGAGTCGGGTCGTCCGGGCCGCGGCACGCCCCTGGCACGTGCGGTCCGGCCGGGCATCTGCTAGCTTTCGGAGGGCATGGTGAAGACTCCCAGCGTGCTCGACATCGTCCGGCTCCTGCCGTCCCGCGACCTCGCCCGTGCCGCAAAGGTCCTGGGCCTCACGCCGGATTCCCTCCTGAAACGCGTCGGCTCGTTCGAGAGTGCGCTCGGCACGAAGCTCGTCGACACCGCCACGAAGGCGCTGAAGCCGGGCGAAGCGGGACGCCTGGTGATCGACCACGCGAGCCGCATCTTCTCGCAGGCCCGCGATCTCACGCGCGACCTCGAGGAACTCGCCGGCCTGCAGGCCCCGGAACTCGTGTTCGGTACCGACATGTTCGCGGCCGAGCTGCCGCTCGGGATCGCGCTCGGGCGCATGGCGACCGCGAACTCCCGGCTCCGCGTCCGCGCGACCGTGGGCGATTTCGACGAATTGTGCCGAGCCGTGCTTGCGGGCAAGCTCGAATTCGCCATCGCCGACACGACGAGCGCCGAACGCCATCCGCAGAGGCTCGCGATCGAGCCGGTCGCGGAGCACCGGGTGTTCTTCTTCGCGCGGCAGGGCCACCCGCTGACCGCGGCCAAGGAACACTCGCTCGAGACCCTGCTCGTGTTCCCGCTCGCCTCCTCGCGGGTGCCGCACCGAATCGCCATGCACGTCTCGAAGTCGATGCCGACCGCCAAGGTGGAGCGGGAGACTGGCGACCTCGCCCCCAGTCTCATGCTCGACAGCTTCGCCGTGGTGAAGGCCGCCGTGCAGGCGGGCGACGCCATCGGCCTCGCACCCCTGAGTGCGGTCGAGAACGAACTGCGCTCGGGCAAGCTCGCGCTGATCCCCTTCGACGCGCCGTGGCTGCACATGAGCTACGGGCTCTTCTACCCGCGCAAGCGTTCGCTGTCGCGGGCCGCCCAGCTCTTCGTCACCCAGCTCCGCCAGGTCGAGACGGCGATCCAGGAGCGCGAGCAGCGCGCACTTGCGCGCATCAACCCGGGCCGCAAGGGCCGCAAGAAGGCGTCCCGGCCGAAGTCGGCCCGCACGACGCGACCGGCGCCCTCCTCGCGAGCGGCGCGTCCGTCTGCAAAGCGTCGGGGCCGCTGAGGTGAGCGTCCGGTTCGCCGCAACGCTCGCCGTCGCCGCCCTCGGGCTCGGCGCGGCCTGGCAGGTGCGCGCCGCCGAGCCCGCGACGATGCGCCTCGACTTCTTCCACACCGGGGGCCGCGAGACCGAGATCTTCTCGATCGACCGGATCGTGATCGAGCCACTGCCCTGGCCCGGCAACCTGGCAGGAGCAATCGACTCGACCAGTTTCGGGGTCTATCGCTTCGAGGTGCGGGAGCCTTCCGGTCGCGTGCTCTATTCGCGGGGCTACGCATCGATCTTCGCCGAGTACGCGAGCACGCCCGAGGCCGTCAAGGCGAGCCGCACGTTCGTCGAGTCGCTGCGCTTCCCCGCGCCGTCGGCCCCAGTCGAGATCGTGGTGCAGAAGCGCAACGCCTCGCAGGCCTTCGAGACGGTGTGGACGACGACGATCGACCCGAAGGACATGTTCGTCGATCGCGCGCCGACACCGCGCCAGGAACTGCTCGCGATCGAGCGCAACGGCGCACCGGCCGACAAGGTGGACCTGCTGCTGATCGGCGACGGGTACACCGCGGCCGAGTGTGCCACCAAGTTCCGTCCCGACGCCGAGCGCATGACCCGCGCGCTCTTCGAGCACGAGCCGTTCAAGTCGCGGCGCACGGATTTCAACGTCTGGGGACTGTGCCCGCCTGCGGCCGAGTCCGGAGTCTCGCGGCCATCCACGGGTGTCCACCGTCGTTCGCCGGTCGGCGCGACTTACGACGCGTTCGGCTCGGAACGCTACGTGCTCACCTTCGACAACCGTGCGTTCCGCGACGTGGCCGCCTGGGCTCCCTACGAATTCGTCACCATCCTGGTCAACAGCGCGACTTACGGCGGTGGCGGGATCTTCGGCGTGTACTCGACGGTGGCGGTCGACAACGACTGGGCGGACTACCTGTTCGTGCACGAGTTCGGCCACCACTTCGCGGCGCTCGCGGACGAGTACTACACCTCGCCCGTGGCCTACGAGGCCGTCACGGACCTCGTCGAGCCGTGGGAGCCGAACGTCACGGCGCTGCTCGAGCCAGCGCAACTCAAGTGGCGCAAGCTCGTCGCCGCCGGAACGCCCGTGCCGACGCCGTGGCCCAAGGAGGAGTTCGAGGCCCAGCAGCGCGACTTCCAGGCGCGGCGGAAACAGATCCGCGCGGAGCAGCGCCCGGAAAGCGAGATGTCCGCGCTCTTCCGCGAAGAGCAGGCTTACGCCACGCGACTCTTCTCCAGGGCCCGCTACGCGCGCGAGGTCGGCGCGTTCCAGGGCGCGAACTACGACGCGCAGGCGTACTACCGCTCGCAACTCGATTGCGTCATGTTCACGCGAAACGAGGTGCCGTTCTGCCGCGTCTGCGAGCAGGCCATCGACGGGGTGATCGACCTCTACGCGGGGCCCGCGCGCGCTCCCTGATCCGGTGAGGGCCATGTCGCCCGAACTCGATTTCACCACCGCCTGGAACTTCGCCACCGCGCTCCTGATCGGCGCGCTGCTCGGGATCGAACGCGAGCGGCACAAGCGCGAGCACGACGAACAGACGATTGGCGGACTGCGCACGTTCATACTGTTCACGCTGATCGGCGCGCTCGGGGGCTGGCTCACCCGCGAGCTCGACTCGCCGTGGATCCTCGCCGCGTCGGTGCTCGCCGCCCTCGCGCCGGTGCTTGCCGGCTACGTCATTTCAGCCCGCACCGACCCCGATTCGCTCGGCCTGACCACGGAGCTTGCAGCCGTGGCGGCCTGTCTCCTGGGCGCCATGACGACTCTCGGTTATCGCGAGCTCGCGGTCGGCCTCGGGGTCACGGTGGCTGCCGTTCTCGCCTACAAGCAGCCGCTGCACGGCCTCGTCCAGCGGCTGGACCGGGAGGATGTCTACGCCGGGCTGCGCCTCCTGATCGCGACCTTCATCGTCCTGCCGCTGCTGCCCGATCGCCCGGTCGATCCGTGGGGCGCGCTCAACCCGCGCTCGCTGTGGATGCTCGTGCTGCTTATTTCCTCGCTGTCGCTCGTCGGCTACGTCGCGACGCGGCTGCTCGGCGCGAATCGCGGCATTCCGCTCACCGGAGCCACCGGCGGGCTCGTGTCTTCCACGGCCGTGACGCTCGCCTTCTCACGGCAGAGCCGCGACCCGGCCTGTGCAGCGGCCGCGGCCGCGCTCGGGGCCGGAATCCTGCTCGCGTGGACGGTCATGTTCGCCCGCGTGATCGTCATGGTGACCATCCTGAACCGGCCGCTGCTGATGTCCGTCGGCGCGCCCATGGCGGCGATGGCCGCCGTGACCCTCGCGTTCGCGTGGTACCTGCGGTCGCAGGGAAACGCCGCGGGCAGCGCCGAGGGCGTCCAACTCGAGAATCCTTTCAGCCTGACGGCGGCGGCAAAGTTCGCCGCGTTCTTCGCGGCGGTGCTGCTGGTCGTCAAGCTGGTGCAGACCTACGCGCCCGATCGGGGGCTGTATTTCGTCGCGGCGCTCGCCGGCACGACGGACGTCGACGCGATCACGCTCTCGATGGCCCAGTACGCCCGGACCGGGGGAACGGACGTCGCGGCGCGCTCAATCGTGGTTGCGGCCCTCGCCAACACCATCGTCAAGACGGTGATGGTCGGCACACTGGCGAACGCCAGCCTGCGCAGGCCCATCCTGCTGGCAGCCGCGGGGATTCTCGCGGCCGGGGGAGTCGCGCTCGCCCTTGCCTGAAGCACGGGCGCAACGCTCTTTCCGAAACTACGTATTTCCGTTTTTCGGTGCAGGGCCTATTTCGGGAGCCAATCCCGACGCGTCCGCCGAGGACCGCGCTGGCCCATCCGCAACAAACGTCCTCCATGAAGGGAGAGATCATGTCGACCCTCAAGCGAATCTGGATTCCCCTCGCGGCTGTCGCGGTGGCCCTCGCGGCCAACGTGTCTCCGGCCGCAGAGATGACCTACTCCGCGAAGATGACCGGTGCGTCGGAGCTGCCCGAGCCGAATGCCTCGAAGGCCGAGGCGGAGCTCAAGCTCGTCGTGAGCGACGACGGCAGGAAGATCGGTTACACGCTGACCGCGAAGGACGTCGTCAACCCGGTGGGCGCGGACATCCACCTCGGTCCCGAGACGGCAAATGGCCCGCTCGTCGTGAAGCTGTTCCCGGCGCACGGTGCGACGTCGAAGAAGGGACCGTTCACCGGCGTGCTGGCCGAAGGCACCATCACCGCCGCGGACCTCATCGGGCCGCTGAAGGGCGCGGAACTTACGGACCTGATCGAGCAGATACGCGAAGGCAATACCTACACGAACATCCACACCAACGATGGCGTGGAGCCCGCGAATAGCGGCCCGGGCGACATGGCGCGCGGCGAGATCCGCGGCCAGATCAAGTGATCAGAGCCTGAACACGCGGGCGGCGTTTCCGGAGAGGAACGCCGTCCGCGTCGACTCGTCGAGGTCAAGCGCCTCGAGCCCATCGAGCGCCTTCTGTGGCGCGATCATGGGCCAGTTCGTACCGAACAACACCTTCTGCCGGCCGTGCGCCTTGAGGTAGGCGACGAGGTTCGGCGGGTAACGCTTGACGGTGTAGGCCGACGTATCGATGTAGACGTTCGGGTGCTTGGTCGCGACCGCGATCATCTCCTCGGTCCACGGATAGCCGATGTGGCCGCAGACGACGACGAGCTCCGGGAAGTCGATCGCGACCTGGTCGATGTAGGGAATCGGCCGCCCCACCTCGGACGGCATCAGCGGCCCCGTGTGGCCGACCTGTGTGCAGAACGGCACTCCGAGTTCGCAGCACTCGTCGTAGACCGGGTAGAAGCGCGCGTGCGTGGGCGGCATTTCCCACAGCCACGGCAGGATCCGGATCGCCTTGAAGCCGAGATCGCGGACGCAGCGTCGGATCTCCTTCACCGCCGTGCGGGGCCGGCTGATGTCCACCGAGCCCACGCCGGCCAGCCGGTCGGGCGCCTGGCGCACCAAGGCCGCCACCTCGTCGTTCGAAATCAGTGAGCCGTGCGGCCCTTCCCAGGCGCTGATCAGGCTCAGCGAGACGCCGCCCGCGTCCATCGCCGCGAGCGTGACCGAGAGCGGCCACTCCGTGATCGTCGCCAGCGCGGCGTTGTCGCCACGGGTCCAGCGCCGCAGCGACTCGAACATCGGCTGGTTGAGGTGTCGCTCGGTCGGGTGCTGGGCCCAGGCGTCGATGACGCGCGTCACGACGGGCGCAGCCACAGGTCCTCGTCTCGCTGCGGCGTCGCCTCGAGCAGCGCCAGGGCGTACTCGTCGCTCACGCGACGTCGCCAGTCCGCCATGAAGCGGCGGATCGTGTCCTCGTCCCTGATTTCCTCCACCTCGAGCCCGTCGACCGGCAGGCCCGACCCGAGTTCGTTCGCGTCGTCCAGCGGCCGCATGGCCCCTCCGTCAAGCGCGTTTATTCTGCTTGTTTGGTCGGTCATTCTGCCAGAAGTCGCATGGATCACGGCTTCGGCATACCCCTACTACTTCACAAGGATACCGCAGGTCACGAGGTTGCTGGAACCGTCGTAGGCCAGGCCGGCGGCCTGCACCGAGGTCACGCAGAATTTCACCTCACCGGTCGTCCGCGTCCGTGAAGAATAGAACGTCGCGACCCCGCCCGCGTCGCTCGTGCGGTTCGTGTCGCCGGACGTGATCACGCCGGACCACGCGCCCTGCACGCTCGCACCCGCGACCGGCCTGCCCAGGTCGTCGACCACCGCCACGCGAGCGATCACCTGCGTGCCGCGCGGGTCGAGGGCGGTTGCGACCTGCTGCACGAGAACCTCGGTCGCACCGCCGGTCGGCGGGGGCGGCTCGCTCGGCGGCGGACCGAACTCACACGTCTCGCCGGCCATGTACCGTACCCAGTCGTACTGCCCGTGCAACGCTTGACCGGGATAGGTGAATACGCCGGCCCACGCCGCGGCCGTGTCGTCGACCGGCCAGACGTTGACCATGATCTTCTGCAGGGACTCAGTCGCCTTCGGGGTCGGGTTCGACCCTGAATCGCCGACCGAATAGATCCGTTGCCCGTCGACGAACCACTCGATGCCCGTCGAGGTCCACTTGAATCCGTAGCGGTGGAACGAATCCGCCGCGTCGAAACCGAGGTCGACGAGCTTCTCGTTGCGCGACGAGTACGTGTCGTCGTTCGTGTAGAAGTTGAACTGCACGCGCGTCGTGTCGTACCCGAGGAACTCGACGTCGATTTCGTTGTGCCGGCCGTTGCCGCCGTTGTCGAACGGGCCGGCGAAGGTGAAGAACGCGCTCACGACACCCGACCGCCGCACTGGCTTGAAGTTCGCCTCGTAGCAGCCGTAGCCGTAGTAGCCACTGGTGCGGACCTCGCCCGACGTGTAGGGCTGGCCGGACGACGGGACGTCGTCGAGACGCAGGTCCACGAGGCCGCCGGCGACCGTCGCGTGGTCCGCGCGCCAGCCATTGTCGAACGGCGACCCGTTGGCCCAGCCGTCGGCCTTGACCCAACGGGCGGTGTCGAAGGACGTGAACTGGTCCGTGAACGCACCCTGAGCCGTGGGCGGACGCGGCGCGGGCTTCGCTGCCTGTGCGCCGGGCACAGTCAGCACGACGCCGATCGCTGTCGCGATGACGACCCGAAATTTCGACCATGCCTTCGCGTCGCCCGCGCGGGCCGCATCGGCACCGTATCCATGGCAGCCGGTTCCCATGCCGGTGCCCTCCCCTTTTGTTTATTGCGGACCCGCCGTTCAGCGGGGCCTTCCGGGAGATTAGCGGAACTGTGACGCGGTTCGCAGCCGTGGTGACATAAGACCCTTGACGAGCCGACCGACGGCCGTCAGTCGTTCGACTGATTCGACTTGGTCTTCGTCTTCAAGACCTCCTCCGGCGGCGGCGGATCCTCGCCCTCCGTGGCCGGCGCGGGCGCGGCCTGCCGGTCGTTCGACTGGTTGGATCGGGTCTTGTTCTTCTGCACCTCCGCGGGCTTAGCCGGCTCCGGGACGTCTTTCGCCGGCTCGACGGCATCCGTCGCGGGTGCTGGCTTCGCGACGTCATCGGCATCGGCGACGGGCGCGACCAGCAACGTTGCAGCGATGGCGGTACACACTGCGCCAAGTGTCGTACGGTTCATGGCGAATCTCCCTGGTTCGATGCCGCGGCAATTGTAGCGGCCGAGCGTCCATCGGCGGAATCCGCAATGGCGGTGGCTGACGTCTCGCCTAGACTCCGGTTCGGTGCGTCCGCCGGAGGACGGTCATGCGATTTCCCCGCGAACGATCGGCCTCGGCCGCCCTGGCGGTCCTCTGCTGCCTCTGGGCCGCGGCGCCGCAGGCCGAGCCCCTCATCACGCGCAACCAGAATCCGCTCCTCCTGCCCTACGGCCTGCCGTTGCCCTTGCCTGCACGACTCCCTGCGGCCGGCAAGACCCGAGCTGGTCTCGACGTCAACTGGTCGAACGCGGCGAACCTCGAGACCTCCGGCGGGCGCGAATTCACGCTCGACGCCGAGACGGTCGACGTGCGCCTGCGCCTCGAGCATGCGTTCGGCGAGCGATGGGGCGCCCTGGTCGAGCTGCCCTGGCGCAGCCTGAGCGGGGGCACGCTCGACGGCTTCATCGAGAACTGGCACGACCTCTTCGGCCTGCCCGAGGGTCCGCGCAGGCGCATGCCCAGGGACCGATTGCTGATCGACTACCTGGAGTCCGGTGAGACGCTGCTGCACGTGGAGGACAGCGCATCCGGCATTGCGGACATTCCGCTCGGCGTGGGTTACCAGGTTGCGACGTCCGACGATCGCGCACTCGCGGTGTGGCTGACGATCGACGTGCCAGTCGGCGACTCCGAAGTCCTGCTCGGCAGCGGGGCGCTGGATGCGGCACTGAGCGTCGCGGGCGATATGCAGCTGAGCGATCGCTGGCAACTCTTCGGTCAGGTGGACGCGGTCTGGCTCGGCGACGGCGACATCCTGCCCGAGTACCAGCAGAGCTTCGTCCTGGCGGGCCTGGCGGGCGTCTCATGGAACGCGTGGCGCGCGCTCGACCTCACCGTGCAGTTCTACGCGAACTCGCAGGTGTTCGACGTTCCGGTCACCGGACTCTCGGGCGACGCCGTGGTCCTGAGCTACGGCGGGACCTGGCGCACCAGCGGCGGCTGGCGCTTCGACTTCGGCATGAACGAGGACATCGACGTGGATGCATCGCCCGACGCGACGTTCTATTTCCTCGCGCAGAAGGCGTTCTGAGAGGCGCTGCCTATCGAGTCGATCCGGAGAAAAGATTGGATCGATCGGCAGGAACGGCCTACAAGGATAGGGCCACCCATCAAGGAAGGAGCGAACCATGTCGAGCGAAGCCAAGTGCCCGTATGCCGCGCTGCACGGCGCCCGGACGACCGCCGCCGCCCAGTCGAACCGCGACTGGTGGCCGAACCGGCTCAACCTCGGGATCCTGCGCCAGCACTCCGCGAAATCCGACCCGATGGGTCCGCCGTTCGACTACGCGGAGGAATTCGAGAAGCTCGACCTCGCGGCGCTCAAGAAGGACCTCCGCGCGCTGATGACGGACTCGCAGGCGTGGTGGCCCGCGGATTGGGGCCACTACGGCGGGCTCTTCATCCGCATGGCCTGGCACAGCGCCGGCACCTACCGCACGTTCGACGGGCGCGGCGGCGCGGGCACGGGCAATCAGCGCTTCGCGCCGATCAACAGCTGGCCCGATAACGGCAACCTCGACAAGGCGCGCCGGCTGCTGTGGCCAATCAAGAAGAAGTACGGCCGGCAGATTTCGTGGGCCGACCTGATGATCCTCGCCGGAAATGTCGCTCTGGAAACGATGGGATTCAAAACGTTCGGTTTCGGAGGCGGTCGCGAAGATGTCTGGGAGCCGGATCAGGACGTCTATTGGGGCTCCGAGGACAAGTGGCTGGCGGATAAACGCTACTCCGGCGACCGGAATCTCGAAAATCCTCTCGCCGCCGTGCAAATGGGGCTAATTTATGTCAAC